>Ga0187854_10000874_pt1 | contig 33611 bp, 40 predicted proteins | sample June2016WEW_6_15_FD_132445 | JGI IMG/M metagenome (GOLD analysis project Ga0187854, IMG submission 132445) | Peatland microbial communities from SPRUCE experiment site at the Marcell Experimental Forest, Minnesota, USA - June2016WEW_6_150 | ecosystem: Environmental > Terrestrial > Soil >... | reverse complement strand
TATTGTCGCTGTATCTGAAATGTAGTTGATGTCGACCCGGAGTACTCCGTCGAGCCGGTCAGCCGCGCGTTTGAGCTGCTGGGCTCGTCCCGGATTGTCCATCCCATGTATCTTCAGGATGGCAGTCGCTTTCCCCTTCTCGGTTATCATCACAGTTCAAGACGCTTAGCGCACGGCGGCTATTGAACCTGACGTATTTTTTGCAATAAACCGCAAAAGAATGGAGCATCAGACGAACTGACCAGGTCGACCACTATTCACTGAAGCTCGAAGGCAACCGCATTCTCATCTGGCAGGAATCTTGGCGGCTTTCCCAGCGGCTCGAAGATCGCCTGTACATAGTGCTGCAGAAACAGGTTTCCCTTGGCGCCGAAATCGTGCGTGAGGGTGACATTGACCCTTCCGGCGCGTATGACCTCGCTGTATTCGAAGAGGTTCGTGTAGTCGGCGGTGGTCTTGAGATAGTTCAGGGCGTTCTCTAAGGTAAGCTCCCCCCACTTGGCTCTGATGTACGTGTTCGGGACGTCCTTACCAGCGGAGTTTCCGGCCTCAACTACAGCCTCATTGGTCGCCGCCTCCAGGATGTGCTTGAAGCTCGACGTTGGCACCTTTATCATGTGAAACCTCTTCATCGGCCGATCGTAGTTGGCGTACGCGAGAACGAGTTGATTGAGTAAGGTGTTGACGCTGACGTTTTGCTTCCTCGCGTCTTCTTGGAGGGCGTTGAGTGCAGACTCGTCCAGCCTGAACGAAGCCGTCGCCGTTTTTGGCTTCATGCCAGCCTCTACCGCCGAGACTTGCATCTTTTTAGCTTAACGACATACATTGTGTGTGGGGGGTTCGTCAGAGGTACTTTTCAGGCAAGCGCGCGCAAAGGTATTCTTCAGGCAACATTGCAATCGAGTGCAAAAAATACGTTGGATTGTTATATCGGGATTAATGACTCTCACCTATGTCCATTCGCACTGAGAAGGATAAATCAGGGAAGGAGAGGATGATGGTACCAGAATCGAAGCTAGGTGTCCTTGTCGTCGAAGGGACAGTAGAGAGGTTAACTGGAGCAGGGAAATTCGTTGTCGCTCCTGTTAGAGAGCAATCCGATGTGGAGGTAGGCAACCGGGTAATGGTTATTCTTTTGGACAAGCTGCAGCCGGAGGTCTATCTAGAGACTTTCAAGGAGCGAGTCACTTCGCCCTTCCCTAGCAACTGGGCCATCATCGTCAGGGGAAACAGGTATGTGGAGAGATGCAGAGTTTCCTATGATGGTAAGCAACTTAGCGCTCTGGACCCAGCCGGGGTGGCAAGGTCCGAGCTCCCACTACCACGTGACGGAGTGCTCAACTTCCGTATCCCGGAGACTGTCAACGTGGACAATGAAGCCATGGTAGAGGTAAGAGATGGGGACAGGTCCTTAGCACTGGTGAAGTTCGGGTCTATCGGGATCATGGCGACAAAAGAAGCGTACCCGACTGTCACGGTCTCGGGCCGGTTCTCTCCTCTAAACAAGGCGGAAGTCTATCCAGTGAGTGTTGAGTTCGCGAATACCACAACGGGCCAGAAGTTCTTGGCCGTAGTCACCAATGGCCAATACTCGGTTCAGCTGCCAAACCGCGAATCGTATCAGGCAACCGTATCCTGGGCCACGATTCCTGGAAATAACACTGGCACCGTGCAGGCTGGAATGCTGAATCTCAACACGAACGACCACGCGTACAGCTTCGGTGTGAAGTGGTAGATAGACAATGGTGGATCTATTCTGGACCGTAGCCATAGTCCTCGTGGTTCTCTGGCTGCTCGGATTCTTCGGCAGAGTCGGGGGAGGTCTGATCAACTTACTTGTGGTCATCGCCCTGATCATCGTCGTCTACCGGCTTTACACGGGAAGAAACGTGGCCACGGGTAAGTAAGACATTGCTTCTGAAGAAAAGAGACTAAAGAGGTGAATCAAGAAATGGCAAAGAAAAGCAGAGGTGGAAGGATGAAAGCAGCCAAGGCGCGCGCAGCTGAGGCGCCTGGCGGAAAGGGTCCTGTCAGAAAGCGTAAAGCAGGTCGAAGGATAATGACGACCTAGCACGTTCGCAAGACCAGTTGCGGTAACAGGAAGGACAGCCGCAACCCAGTTTCCATTGCATCTGAACGCAAAAAATACCTTGCCTCTATATACTGCGGACGACCCATAATGATTGGTGAAGTGTATGGAGATAAGCAGAGAAGAAAGGACGCTGAGCAGCCGATTCGCGGACTATCTGAGACGAATGAAGGCGAAGCTTCACCGCTAGGGATGAGCAAACCATTATGTCCAAGATCATGCCCAAGAAGAAAGCGGGAGCGCTAGCCGTTCAGAAGGCAAAGAAGCCCGCGCTCGCCGTTAGAACGCCTCCGACAAGTTGGGCTAATTCAGTCAATACGCTGTTAGACACGTTTCGCCTGATCCCCTGGGACCCCTTCAGGGGGTTCGAGTGGCCAGTTGAGTATGAACTGCCGACGCGAATACCCTACGTTGATGTCATCGACGCCGGGACAGAGTATGTCGTGAAGGCAGAGCTTCCGGGGTTGAAGAAGGAAACTCTGGTGATCGAAGTTGGGCCAAACGAGTTGTCAGTGGCCGCTGATTCTGACGTGGCGAGGGAGGAGAAGGGAAAGACCTACTTGCACAGGGAAAGGGCCTTCTCCACGTTCCGTAGGAACATAGGCTTCCCCGAAAGCATAGATTCAGACAAAGTGTCAGCGGAGTTGGCCGAAGGCATCCTCGAGATCAGGCTTCCCAAGCTCGAGCCCAGGCGCGAGAAGAAGACCAGACGACTGACGCTGCCACTTCGACCCGCGACAGGCCTCCCCTAAATCGAGGAAGAGCATCCAGGTGGGATGAAACTGAGCGTTAAGAAGGAACGGCGGAGACAAAACAAAGCCACTGACGACTTGAGGGAAGAGGTCGAAATGCTCGACATCATGCTCTCATCATTGGTCGATATTCTCGAAGATAGGAGAATCATTAGCCATGATGAATGGAAGAAGAGAACAAAGCAAAGGCTAAGTTCGAAGTAAGGGGTATTGTCCATGCCAACCAATTTGGCTCTGAGTGACACGGCGAAAGGGGACATAGGCCAAACGCTCCTCACACTTGAGCTCGAGAGGCGAGGATGGATGATCTTCTCCCCACACATTGAAGAAAAAGTGGACCTGGTCGCCATAAGAGAAAGCGCCAATGGAATACTGAGGCATGCCTACATTCAAGAAAAGACAGCCACACTGAACAAGCAGAATAGTTTTGAGTTCACGTTGCAGGCATCGAAGCCAATTGAGAGCAGAGATTTCTATTGTGTATTAGTCTGCCTCAGGGACGCGAAGTTTCGCGACGTCGACTTCCACATCATTCCCAGTCTAGACCTGCGAAAGGTCATAGCAAAGTACTTCGGGTCGCCTACATGGAAGAAGACTGGCAACTGCAATTTCGCCCTGCGATTAGGAGGAAAGTGGGAGCGTTACAGGAACAGGTTTGACTTGATCAGGCCGACTTGAGGATGAAGTTATGCCAGGACACTTAGTCGGAGAACAAGTCTCACAGCGTCAGATATGTTGAAGCCGTACTCGGCTCGCGTCATCTGAACCAGGTTTCCTCGTCGGATGAGATCTGGTTTGGGTGTTCTTTCAGCTAGGGCTCTGGTAAGTCTTAGGGACACTGCTCAGGATCTTGTTGGTGTTAAGGATCGGGACATAGAGGATTAGAAATATCTCCAAACATGAAGGGCATACACCACTACAATTGCGACGACAATGATTGCCCCTATTGTCAACCATCCCTTCCTGTCAATCTGGCCCGACACATCTTGGTTCATATGTCTCGCAGATTCCCTGCACGGAATAACGATTTAGCCTTTTAATCTTCTACGTTTCAAGCCCACCAACAACCGAATAGGGCTCTGGCAAGTCTTAGGGACGTGGCCTAGTCTTGTCGGTGTTAAGAGTCGGAGCGTTACACTCCTTCATATGGCCTTCACGACGTAGTCCTTCAGGCATTGCCTTGAGCAGAATGCGAGGATTGGCTCGGTTGACATGACAGGATCGCTGACCGTGATGATTCGCTGAGTCTGCGATGCTTCATCTCCTAAGGCTGTCTGCTTCCCGCAATTATCACAATTCTTCAGGAATTGGTCCGCTTGCACGGGCTCACCACTTCCACTTCTCGGAAATTAAGTTTGTCCCCCTTCAAGAGAACATGATTGTCCCTTCGGGAAAAACTCCTAACGAATTGCCGGCAGATTACTGCTTCAATCCGACCCTCGGTACTGTTCGCCCCTGTTTCAAGCGACCAGTCATCGACTGCCAGGCGGATTATTCCATCGGGCCCAGCAACTCGTCCAGAGGCACGGTGGCAAACCTCGTGGCGGAATCGCTCATCGCGTAAGGGATGACGAGTTCACGCCCGTGCAGCAGCGCACCGCAGGTGTAGACGACGTTCGGAACGTAGCCTTCCCGCTCCGATTCGTTCGGAGACAGCAAGGGTTCGCGCAGGCGGCCGATCACGCGTGTGGGGTCGTTCAGGTCGAGCAGGAAGGCGCCGAGACAGTACTTGCGCATGGCGCCGACACCGTGGCTCATGACGAGCCAGCCAGCTTCGGTTTCGATGGGTGAGCCGCAGTTGCCCATCTTGAAGAATTCCCACGGTTGTGAGGGCGAGAGCAGTAGCTTGGGCTCTTTCCAGAAACGAATGTCGTCGGAGAACATGATGAAGATGTTCTCGTCGTCCTGGCGCGAGAGCATGGCGTACTGGCCGTTGACCTTGCGTGGGAAGAGTGCCATGCCCTTGTTCTGCACGGCGGGACCGTTGAGCGTACTGAATCTGAAGTGGACGAAGTTCGGCGTCTCCAGCAGTTGCGGAAGGGTGGTCTCGCCGTCGAAGGCGGTGTAGGTTGCGTAGTAGGTGAAGCTGCCGTCCTCGTTCTCGAAGCGGACGAAGCGGGCGTCCTCGATGCCGTTGCGCTGACTGGCCGTGGACGGGAAGATGACGCGCTGCGAGATCTGGCTGGCGGGAGGGAAGTCCATTTCGTAGTTCGATTCGGCCAGCAGCAGGATCCCGCGCGCGGCACGGTCAACCGCGGCGTCGGCAGGGTCCGTCTTCCGGCGCTCCGCTGATAGGACGCGGTGCAGGTCGTCCAGGGCGAAGGCCTCAGGGAGTCGATCCAGCACACGCTGACAGAAGTCGTTCTGTACGTCTGCCTCCTGAAGCTTGCGCGCGAACAGAGGCTTTTCGTAGGCGGCACCCGGTACACGCTCCGGTTCCATGGCGAACCGCGCAGGCCGCGTGAGGGTGATTCGATTCCGCGCGCTGATGACGCCGACGCGGAACGTGATGGAGGAGATGTGTCCTTCGCCCGTGGCCCGCAGACTCAGGATGAAACGGAGCGCGCCCTTGGGCAGCCCTGTCTGTTCCGGGTGCGGCACGATGGAGGGATTGAACAAGGCCGCAGACTCTGGAGAATATTCGTGCGTGAAATAGGAGCCGATGAGCGCCTGCCGCGCCGCAGAAGGCTCCCACGCCTCGTTCAGGTAGCGGCGCACCTCCACGAAGCGGTTGCGGAAGACTCTTTGGGCGTTCTCGTGCCGGTCCTCAAACTCGTTCATCACCTGGCCCAGCAGCTGGGCGACCGCCTCGTCCGAAAGAGCCATGACGCGGGCGACTATCCTGCGGGCGATGTCGTCGTTGGTGGGATAGAACGGGCGCATGAGCACTCGCGACCGGTCAGGAACCAGAGTCGGTCCGGTGCGTCTGGCTTGTGCGGGTGGCGGGGTGAGGGCGGTCATGTTACATCTAGAGCTGTTCTGGCCAAGGGCGACTATTTGTCGGTCGGCTCCTTGAAGCTGGTGATCGTGTTCTGCAGCGACTCCATTTCCGCGAGCGCGAGCAAGAAGGCGAGCGTGGACTCGGCACCTTGGTTCTGACTCAGACGGTCCACATGCAGTCCGTCCCGACAGCCACCCGTGGTCGAATCGTAGAGCGCCAGTCCTAGGTCGTTTCGACCTAGGAACCATTCGAACGCGCGCCATGCCTCTGCGACCCAGAACGCGTCGCTCGTTGCGTGATACGCTTCGATGCAGGCAGAAACTGTTGCCTGCGCTTCGATGGGTTGCTGGTCGTAGATCGCGCGCTCCTTGCCGCGTGGAAAGAACCCGTTCGAGCCGACGGGCCGGAAAGAGCCGGCTTCCGATGTCTGGACCTTTGTCAGCCACCGGAGGGTCCTAAGGCCGGTTTCCTGCATCGTCCCGTTGTTCATGCAGCGTCCGCTCAGGATCATCGCGTGCGCTAGCTTGGCGTTGGCATAGGAGACCACTTCTTCGAACCACTGCCACTCATCCGTGGCAGTGTCGGTGTAGCGCTGCATGAGCTTTGCCGAGAGTGATTCGCGGATTTGATTTGCCCGCCTGTCTCCGCTCAGGCGCCGCAGGTATTCGTCGATGCCTATGAGTGCATACGCCCACGCGCGCGGTGAGGTGAACTCGGCGACCGGGGGCAGGGCCTGTTCGAACAGTTCCGCCGCCAGCATCTGAAAACTGCCCTGGCCCGCCTGCGACACACACAGCCCCAGTGCCCACAGCGCGTGGCCATGACAGTCCTCAGAGCCGACTTCCTCCAGCCAGCGTCGGTCGAAGCTCATGAAGTTGTGAAAGCGCTTGCGCTTGTGGTCGAACGCGTGATTCAGAAACGCGGCGTACGTGGCGGCCTGGTCGCCGAGGCGCTGTGAGCCGTGGCCCAGTTTCTGCAGCATCAGAGCCAGCACTAGGGCGCGCGCATTGTCGTCCGTGCAGTAGCCTTCGGCGAAGTTCGGTATCGTGAAGCTCGCGTGCTGGAACATGCCCGTCGAATCGCTCATCCGAAACAGGTGGTCGAGCTTCATCGCCGGCAGCTGGCCGGGCTGTTCGTCGAGCGTCTTGATGGGCGACGATATGTGACCGATGAAGTTGTAGTCTTGGCGCGCTTGCTCGAAGGACTTCATGTAGAGCCGTGCCACACGCGTCCAGATCATGTCGCGTCCCATCTTGTAGGCGTTCCTCCGCATCGAGTTGCGCAACGGCTCATCGCGAAGCAGTTCAACCACGGCGGCTGTGATGGCCTTTGCATCGCGGAACGGCACCAGCTTGCCGCGCCCAGCGGCCAGCAGCTCCGCTGCGTGCCAGTATGGCGTGGACACCACGGCTTTGCCCGCTCCGAAGGCGCAGGCTAGCGTGCCCGAAGTGGTCTGAGCTTCTGTCAGATAGGGCGTCAGGTAGATGTCCGCCGCGCCGATGAATCGCATCAACTCCTCCAATTCGACGAAGCGATCGAAGAACACAACGTGCTTCTCCACGCGAAGGTCTTTGGCCAGCCGCTCCAGGCTCAGTCGGTAGGCTTCGCCCTCTTGACGCAGCACGTTCGGGTGCGTCTGTCCTAGCACGATGTAGACGATGTCAGGGAACTCCCGGATGATGTCCGGCAGCGCACGAAGCGCATACTCAATGCCCTTGTTCGGCGAGAGCAGGCCGAACGTCAGCAGGACCTGCTTGCCCGCCACGCCGAACTCGTCCTTGAAATGATCTGTGTCCGAAAACGGCATGTCCGGAATGCCGTGCGGAATGAGGTCGATTTTGGCCCAGGGTGCATGATTGACTTCCTGAAGCAGCTCCCGGCCCTGTTCGGTCATGACCACGAGCCGCGTCGAAAGTCGGACCAGGTCGCGCATCACGCGTCGCTGCTCTGCGTTGGGCTCGCGGAGAATTGTATGCAAAGTGGTCACGATGGGCATGCGCAGCTCGCGCAGTAGCGCCAGCACATGACTGCCGGCCGGCCCGCCGAAGATGCCGAACTCGTGCTGCACGCAAATGACGTCCACGTCCGTGATGTTGAGGAAATCGGCTGCGCGCAGGTAGGATGTCAGGTCCTGCTCCGCGATCTCGAAGCGCACTTCGGTTGGGTAGTCATAACCGCCCTCGACATCATTGACGGACACGACCGAGCAATGTATCGTCGGAAATTCCTTCGCAACAGAGTAGTGCAAGTCGTTCGTGAACGTGGCGATGCCACATTTGCGCGGCAGATAGTCGCCTAGAAACGCAATCTTCCGAATGCCTCCTGTCGCTGGCACCTCAAGGTTAGCCGTGGTCTTTCTGTGGTCATTCGTGGCCTATATCTGATTTAAACCCGCTATCGAACCCATATGACAGCGACTCCCGTCGGGCCCGAACCTAGAGATTGGCGAGTAGGCGGGGCATTGCGCCATCTTTCCGAAATCCTCGGAGACTTGCTTTGAACATCGTTTCCCATGCTCGAATCCCGGCCGGGGCAGTTTCAGGCTTCTTCTGTGAATCGGAACCTGATTCAGACTCTGACGCCAAACAGGATAGCCCCCAGGTTCGAGGACGAAAGCATGTGGCTGATACCGTTCTAGAGTGCGAGCGAGAAATCGGGACCTGACAGGGGAGGCAATGCGCTGGTCTCCTTTCCCACATGACTTGGGCGTGAATCTTATGAAATTGCTGAAACTGCGTATCTTGAGGCTTAGATGACAGGACCTTGAAGGAATGTGAGCATCTCAAGAGCAAGGACGCTCTATGAAGAGGTCTGGGAATGCCGTCTTCCCAAAAGGCAGACAGTAGAAGAGGACTTGCTCTCTCTTCAAGTCCTCGCACCAGACATGACCGAGGACCTCCACACCTTATTCAAAGAAGCGGTGACAGATTCTCTTGCGAACATACTGGGCCAGAGTGAAGCAAGAACCCTAATGAGACTGATGGCAAGAACGAACTTTGAGAGTCCATATATGGTCTTTGAGGCGCTCGATTCGATTCTCCATGGAGGCTCTAAGATTCTAAGAGATGCAATAGTCGAGGAGTTCCGCGTCAACGTGCATCTGCTGTTGGAGAAGACGAAGAGAAAGGTCACTCAGCTTGTCGACTAGACAGACTGAGAACCGTCCGCTGCGAGTTGACACCAGCAACGAACAACCGTCAAGATAACAGAGCTTTCGGCAAGAAACCATAATTGTAACATTCGCCTTCTGTTTGGCCATGTTGAAACGGCCTGCTATGGACAAAGCGGCCAGTCTCGGTTTGTCGGTCCCGAGCCTTTCGGTGTCGCTTGTTAAGAGTGCCACCGGTCGTTCTACACGTCTGCCGTCGCCATGTGATGTCTGCCAGAAGATGATAAGCGAATACCCCTTCATTGCAAAGCACAGCAACTCTGGTCGCCATAGGATGTACCATATCGCATGCGCGTTGAGAATAGGGTTGGTATCGGCCATTCCGCAGAAGGTCTGAGTTCCATGAGTAAGCAACTGTCGACCTGAGCCGGGAGCGGGTGACACTGTTCAGATACTTGACCAATGTTGCCGCCACCACCTTCAGCTTCTTTGGGTCTTTGGCGGTGGGTTTGGCCTCTTCACCCAGAACTGGACGAGGGCAACTCTGTCGCGTGTCCATCGTTGTGTGGGTTTTTTGAGTTCAAGGTAACGCGTGGTTACACGGTTCGTTTATAGTGCAAGATGATTCTTGGGATCAACAGATGAGCCTGCAAGAAATAGTCGTCCTAATCCATGATGGGGAATACGGAAGAGCGATATCTTCTCTTGAACACGAAGTCTCCAACGAGAGTAGGTCTCCACTTGAAAGGGCCGAGTACTGCACCTGGCTGGCTGAATGCCATAGACGACTTGAGGACTACAAGATGAGTGGTGATTGGTACCTTGAAGCTGTCAAGAGAGTGCTTTCACAGCAGAAAGACCTGAAACTAAGAGCCAAAGAGGCTCTACCAGCATGCGATAAGGCGCTCGAATGCTACAGACAAGGCGGAGACTCCGTCGACGTTCTCGTAGCTGCCAAGCTCAAGCAGAATCTTCTCGGACTCGTCAAGTAGTCTAATTCCACGAGGAATCGACCCTTGTGTACGGTCGATGCTATCTACAGATCGAGGGAGAAGAACAGAGCGATCTCCCGAGACGACCTTGGAGTGTTGGTGTAGTAGCAAGGTGAACAGCGAGAGACAGCGAGAGTAGTCGCAGACCTCTGCGTTGCGAATGGTGATTCTGCGCATAGTCACTATGGCTGCACTCTCCTCGATTCCATTCTCACGAGGCTTTAAGGTCGGATTAGGGCGAGATTTCGAACTCGCAGTGCGAATCTCCTTTGGAAATGCATCTCGTCTCCACTGCCTTCACCTCCGACCCGAAATAGGTAGACAGCACACCTGCCAGGTGCCCCCGGATGAAGTTACTCTCCGTCTTTCCGGTGTTCCTACCTGTGCACTCGAACCCCTCCTCAAGCTTGAGCTTGGCTCGCTTGTGCTCGGGGTCAAGACCTGATAACTCGAGTCGTCCCCAGCCCGTCGCCGAGAAGATCTTCAGCATCTCCGCGAGGCCTGCCCTGGTCTTTGGCCTGTAGGTCGAGAACAATCTTTCGTATGTCGCTTGCGCGTAGCTGAAGCCTTGATCATAGATGGTTCGCGCTCCCTCATCGCGATCTGTCGCCATGACCGCGTCGAGCATCGACCTTAGACTGGCCATCTGCATTAGGACCGCACGGTCCCCAGTGTTCCAGGTGAGCGGAAAGTTCACGCTGTCCGCAATGAATCCGTCGACCCCAGGCTTCACCTCGACATCAGAAGCGTACACAGACGACTCGACAAAATCCTTGAGCCAACTCTCGTCCATTCGCTGGTTTGTCGTCTCGACGAAGAAGCTGACCGTCGCCTTGGGCTCGGAGGACATTCCTCCGAAGAAGCCTTCAAGGATGTTCATCCCTCTTACGGCGAACATGTTGGCCAGGTTCCCCAGGGCCCCAGGTTCGTTCTCGAGATGCAGGGACACCAGATAGACCTTCTGCTTCGGGTCGTAATGGAAGATCATTACATCCTTGTTGCGGGACAAACTGGGACTCTCTGAGAGAAAGGTGCGTCTTATGAACATGACCATCATGGATTGATGATTCATTCTCTAGCAGAGAGGTTCAGGATTCCGCCAAGCGGTGCCCTCCAAAGCTTGTTCTAGGGCTGCGAGTCACTACCCGTTCTTCTGTTCCTCATAGGCGCGCCGGGGTTGTTGGGTTTAGCCGAATCAAGCCTGCTTCTTGTTGCTTTGGATGGGGTTCTGCATTACTCCTTTCGTGGACCGACTTTGAAACGGGCAGTGACGACTGATTCCCCTCGGCTAACCTGCGGCTCAGCATGAAAGAACTTCCTCGCAAGTTCCTTGGCGGCAGCTTCCGCGAGGACGCTCCACTTGGGACCCAAGTCATGGCGGAAGACAGCTGCGTAGCTGTTCCCCTCCTTCGTTATCTCTACTCGCATCAGGGGACTGAACTTGAATCTCAGGCTTACGGTATCCAGTATCCTTTCAGGACTGGAGTCCTGAAACCAGTACTCGGCCATCTCTTGAAACCAACGTGGTACGACTTCCCGTCCTATTGTAGCGAGTGTCTCGTCATCACATCCTTGGACTAGCGCCTCCAATACCGACTTGTGAATCGACGTGAACCCAGACTCGCTGGCTTTCTTGTCCCACTCAAAGTGCTGAAGAACGATTGATTTGACTAGTGCGTTGACGGATGTACCATCATCTGCGGCTTCCTCCTGAAGAGAACTCACCAATTGTTCTGGTAGTCTGAACGTCTTGAGAACAGCTTTGCCCTTATCTATGTCAGGGGTTGGCAAGAGAACTCAATTAGATATGAGAGACTCCCCCTACTTAGATTTGCCCTAGTCTACCAGATGTGTACTTTCGGTATCAGAAGTAATCGGTTATTATAGTGCACTATCCTACCTCGGGCGTTGGAATCGGGAATGCCCGACATTTCTGCTCTATCACAGATCCCAAGGGGGGCAGGTGGGTTTCATTCAAGTCCCGCCTGTCCCCTGACACCAATCCTGCCCCCTTAGATCCGTCCCTCGTAACGAAAGAGCTGACACGGCGTCGAGAAGGCCAAACTCTATGATGATGGGCACAAGGCGAGGGAGCGATCACATCAAGGCAAAGAAGCTCTCGCTGCCCTTTGAAGCACAATGACCTGTCTCTCGATTTGATCACTGATCATCACGACAGACAACCATCAGGAATCAAGACGCTACGATGTGGATTCATCCACGATGTGAATTCAGTCCCAGACCGAGCCCCGTGAGTTCTAAAGCCCACGAAGTGACGGTTGGAAGGGTCAGTGGGAACCACGCAGGCCAGTGACAGGGTTCGGGAAATGCCTCAACCGGCCCCTCCTGGTCAGCTCAACGAGTCATGCGGATTGACCGTGAAGCGAGCCATGACGACCGACTCTCCCTGACTGATCTGTGGCTCGACAAGGAAAGTCTTCCTCACAAATTCCTGAAGAGCGCTTTTCTCGACGATGCTCCACTTGGGACCAAAGTCATGGCGGAGGATAATTGTATACTTGTTCTCTTCCCGTGTTATTCTTGTTCGCAGTCTGGAGGGATTTATCTTGGATCTCATGCTCAGAACCTCCAGCATCTTTTCCGGAGAGGAGTCCTGAAGCCAGAACTCCGCCATCTCTTTCCACGTGGAGGCCATCACCTCTCGCCCTATTCTATCGAGTGTCTCGTCATCCAACTCTTCAATCAGCCTCATGAAGATTGGTTTGTGAAGCGAAATGAATCCAAACTCTCTTGCCTTTTTGTCCCAGTCGAAGTATCCACTGATGATTGAACTGGCTAGCGCGTTGACACTCGTGTCCTCGTCGGCGGCTTCCTTTTCAAGAGAACGCATTAGCGATTCCGAGAATCTGAACGTCCTAAGCTGGGTCCTACGCTTGTCCATGTCAGCGTTTGACGAGGGGATGACCTCCGATACACAAGACTGCCATTACCCTACTTACGTGTTGTCTGTCGGGTGTCATGCATACAGTCCTGGTAAGGGCCGTCAGTCAGATTGCTTCCCTGGAATCCATTTCCCTGGCCTGCTTCGGAGGCAAGCACTACGTCCAAAGCCCTACACACCCGGCTGGAGAGCATGACAGGCTATGACACACGCACGCCGAGGAAAGCGCGCTTGACCAGTATGCTCCACGCGCCTCGAAAGTCGCCTGATTGCCGAGTCAAGATCTTAGATGGGGAAGCTAAACCTAGGCATCCACCACTGAAGTGCCCATCAGCTTGTCTGCGTACTTCTGGGTGTAACCCTTTGAGACGGCCAAGCCGACTATAGTGTCCAAGATCAGAAGCAACCAGAAGAGTTTGCTAATGTTTCTAACCAGAGCCTCGACAAAATGGGGGACCCTACCTCCTGATGCAACTACCTTGAGCCCCATGACTCGCTTCCCAATTGAGGCGCCTGCAAGGACTTCGAAAGCGACGAAGTAAAGGACCAGTACCACTCCGGCAAGGATGGAGAAGTCACCCCACCCGACTGCACTGAAGATCCCGGGACCTGAGAGAACTAGGAAGGGCAGGGTGGCGATCGTCACCAAGATCACCAACGCCAGGTCGACAATCACCCAGTCAATCACATATGCAATGAAACGCTTGACCCAATAGTTCTGAGCGCGAGTCTCCTTCATGATGGCGTCGATACCGCTGATTGGTGCCTGTGTAGTTTCCTGGGGTCCAGTATCTACTGGAGTTCCACACGAGGGGCAAAAAGCGGCGCCGGGAGAAAGCACCTTTCCGCATTTCCTGCAGAACCCGGACGATGCCAACGGGCGAGCGGTGTTCCAACACCATTTAAGCGATTCAGAGCCCGGTGGCAATCACCAACTCACGACTGGAACTCGGTCGGAATGCAGAAGTAGATCACGGTTTCCGCCCAACATGCCGGGTCGGGTTCCCACTGTGCTTACACTCGGGCTGACTCCAGATCGCTGCTGGAAACCAGAAGCTCCACTTTCAGGTAGTGCATGAGGGTCCTGGCCAGAACCAGATCGGGCTTCATCTTCTTCGTCTCGACGAGGCTTATAACTGAAGGTTTCACGTTGATCGCCCTCCCTAGGGCCTCCTGAGTGATGCCCATCTTCTCTCTCGCCTGTCTTACTATCGAACCGTATTCGGGGTCGACTTCGAGTTCAGACTCGATCGACTCTCCCTTGACGACATGCCGGGTCTTGGCGGACCGGACTCTTGGCACTGTACTCATCAGCGGAGTCCCGCTCTTGGCGCAGCTCTGGCAGACTTGCAGGACGGCTCCGTCGATTTCTACACGGTTAGGAGGGGTCCTTATCGGATTGCCGCAGATCTCGCAGGTGAGGCCCACGACCTCTACGACCTCCTCTCCTCATGAATTAGAAAGCGCCCGACCCTCCTCATGGAGGCGCCCCTCTCCCCCCGGATGTGGTTGCCTCTTGCGCTGACGGCAAGCATCATCCTCATGATGTATTTGGTGTTCAACTCGCCCGCGACTGGCGCTTGGCCAGGTTCTCTTCGAAGGCGCCCACGTCCCTGAAGTACCCTTCCACCATTCCGATAGTCTCCGGGCTCATGTAGAGTTCAGCCACCGGGTTGTCAATCAACGAGACAATCTTTGCTGCGACCTCGTCGGCTGACGCGATTCGGTTCCCCCAAAGCAATTCTCCGGCCCTCGCTGAAAGAGGCGGTCCTGCGATGTCGTGGAAGGGGGTGTCCACAACCCCGGGCATGACCACGGACACGAAGATCTGCGGGTACTTTGGTCGGAGTTCCATCCTCAGGTTGGCGCTAAGCACATTGACCGCGCTTTTTGCAGCGCTGTATATCGAGCGGTAGCTAGTGATCGGCACCCTGCCCAGGAACGAGGAGACGTTGATGATGTGACCCCGACCTCTCTCCTTGAAGTGAGACAGGATTGCCTGCATGCCGTACAAGACGGACATCAGCACCACGTCAACGGTGCTCCGGACATCTTCGTCAGTGAGTTCTGACACAGGCTTGTTGATCCCTCGCCCGGCATTGTTGACCCAAACGTCTACGTGGCCAAATTCAGCAAGGGCAACGTCTCTCAGGTGCTCCACGTCACTCCTCTTGGTGACATCGGTGACGACCGGCAAGGCTCGCGCTCCCGCTTGCGAAGCAACTTTCCTCAGCTCCTGCTCTCGCCTGGCACCGAGGGCAACCATTTCCCCACGCTGGCCTAGCTGCACTGCGAGGGCACCTCCGATTCCGCTGCTCGCCCCCGTAATCACCACCACTCTTCCAGTCACGTCATATGAGCCTCCGTAAGAATGAACTTGTCCAGTCGCGATTTAAGACTTCTTTAGAGGAGACCCCTGTTTCCATACAGGTTGTGGTGTGCGATGCCTTCGACGTCACGGCGCACACTCAGGTATCTGTTTGACTTGTGGACAGGATATCCCAGACGGACCGCGTAGGCTATCTTCATGCGTTCAGGAATGCGAAGGACGCGCTTCACCTCCTTCTCGATCCCTTTCCCGCTAAAGACGCTCATTATCTGGAAGCCGATCTTCAGGGACTGGGCGGTGAGCCACATGTTCTCCATAACGCACCCGAGACCCAAGATGCCCAGGAAATCCCCCTCGGAAGCGGGAGCCCTCTTCCTTGGGTCGAAAATGACTATCAGGATCACAGGACTGCCATCCATCGTGTCGTCCAGAGAACCTCTCTCCCCCTTCAGCGCCTCGCCGAACCTTGCGGGGTCCCTCCAAGCAGGGGGGAAGTTTGCGCCTAGGATTCCCACCTTCTTGCGGAGCAACTCCCTCTTAGAGAACGACAGCTGACGGTAGTTCTCCCGGACGAATGATTCAGAGACACTTGACCTGATGCTGCCTATCCTTCTCAAGAGCTCTTTGTCATCGACCACGATGATCTCGAAGTTCTGCATATTGTGGGGGGTGGGCGCCCAACGCGCCGCCTCAATGACCTGCTTCAGGTCATCCCTGCTGACTGTCCGATGCGGGTCAAAGGTGACCCTAGTGGACTGCCTTTCCTGGATGACTTTCAAAACATCACTCATATAGATTAGGACCCAAACACCTTCTAAATACCGTTTCTGGCTTCGGGTCTGGTAATGGGACCCACTTTCAGAGCCTGTTTGGGGGCGGACCCCGCAGAGGCTCCTTCCAGCTAAGGCGTGTTGAGAACTGCATGGAGAGTCGTTGCCTTACAATTCCCCACTGAAGCAGTATCACTCACAGGCAATTGCTGCCCCTGAAGAACGTAGTATCTGTTGGAATAGACCTCGGTCCCGTTCTGTGCAAGGAGAGACAGAGTTCCGTAACCATTGGCGCCACCGCTGTTTACAAGAACTAGTGAGAAGGAAATCGTTTCCGTGCATGTGTAGAACCGAATCTCGAAGTTGATCTCATTTCCTCCTGTAACACTGAAGTTGCCCGAGATTGTCTGCCCATGTTTCAGAGCAACCTGGATACTGCCGTCGGCTGTATAGCTTGGGAGTCCAAAACCCCTAGTGTTGCTTATTCCCGGAGCTGAATAGCTAATCGTCCCGTTCTTAGGGTACACGTTCCCGAACGAATTGTCGAGAACCAGAATCGCAGTCCCATCCGAGGTAGCTGTGTAGGTGAAGCTACTGCTGGAGCTGATAGTCCAGTTCTCGGCCACAGCAATCCGTGGATTCGTCTGAGTCGATCCTATCTGCACTTGAGTCAACTCCAGATTCGGCCGCAGGCTGGCTCGATATAGATAGAATCCGCCTGTTGCAACGGTTACGATGACCAGTAGCACGACAACGAGTTTCCTGCTCATCTGCATCAATGATCTGGCAAAATCATGACTGTCTTATTAAAGCGAGAGAACGGACTTGCCACAGAGCGCGGTCTGCGATGGCTGACCCGCGCATCTGGAATCCGCCTGAGGGATACGTTGCGGGCTGACGAGGAATCTGGTTCACTCACGTTTATTAGACAACTACCACTTTTCATCTGCTGGAGAGCATGGCATTCTGTCCTAGCTGTGGCAAGGAAGTGTCTCCGCAGGCGGTTTCCTGTCCCAACTGCGGACATCCACTAATGCAAACGCAACCAGCAATGAAGCCAGCAGAGCAGATCAGCGGATTATGGTGGCTCGTTCCCTTCTTCCTGGCATGGATTGGAGGGCTCATTGCGTACTTCGTTCTAAAGGACAGGAACGAGAAGACAGCCGAACACATGCTAATCTTCGGGATTGTGTGGACCTTCGTTGGAGCCATCGTTGTGTTCGTGCTCTTCTTTCTGTTCGCGGTGGCGGTCGTCGGGATTTCTTCAGTCTGACCTCTCAATAGTCAGGTCATACCGCCGAGTTTAAGCGCAACTAGATTACAAACAGAGGATGGAACATGGTTTTCCTACATTTCATTGGTTCAGATCTAGCCGACTTGGGTGCTCACCAGGTCAGGAAGAGGGTCGGAATCCACTCTCAGAACCTGTTCAGGGGGCGGACCCCTCCGGGCCCGCTATGACGCAATTCAACCTTCGAGCACAGCCGAACCTTTGTCGGTCACCCTTCCGTCACTCGACAGATACCCCTTGAGTTGAAGTACGGCGATCTCCTTGCCGACCTTGGCCGGGGCAACGTTCGCCAACCGTGCAACCTCGGGGACAGCCTTCCCCTGCAAGAGGCTTCGGAGGATAGTGAGCTCAAGAGGTGAGAGCTCGCTACGGTCGGAGCCTTTCGAGCTTTTGCTGGCACTCATCTGGCGACGAGGCTGAGTATTCCTTGCGGAGACCTTTAGGCTTTCCAGGCACCTGCGGCATTTCAGAAGGCAACCGAGCTTGATCCGCTTTCGACCTTCGTGGAGACATGCCTAGTTGAAGGGCGTGGAGTGAGTCCAAGTTCCCCCCGGGGAAAGCCATCGCATGAGACGAATCCAAAGTTGGGGATTCGAACCCGAAAAGTCGGGGGTGTGAGCCTAGAGTGTGGTGCCCTTTCCACGAGGAACGTGGCCCAATGAAGGTAAGAGGCCGGAAGGGGTCGCCCGGACTTGACTACTTTGGTGTTCATGTCTATCCCTTTGTGAGAATCGTCCTGTAGACAGAGTAGAAAGAGAGTTGGTGGAGTGGGACTTGAAACGAAAACGCAGAGTTCTTGCGAGATGAAGGCCCGCGTAAACCGAAGAAAGAATCAGGAGCCAAGAGAAGAGAGTCCTTTGTGAATAGTCAAATGAGGCCGTGAAGATGTAGATGCTGTAGTAGCCCACGTACTCAAGGAATACGAATCTCAACCCGAATCCTATGGTGCTGGCCAGAAAGAATCTGCCCGCCTTCATCTTCAGCGTCCCTGCGGCCAGGGAAGCGACGGTGTAGAAGAACGGTATGAAGGTGGATATGAAGATGGAGAAATGGCCGTGGTTCACCAACCATTTGTCCGCCACCTCGATGTCCTTCTCGGAAATACGCATGAGCGACAGGCCTTTCAACAGTAGTGATCTGGCAGCAAATCTGCCGCAAATGTACTCTATCGGAAACAGGGCGCCCGCGAGGCATATCAGAAACGTCGCAATGGGATTGAACATTCCTATCGCTGAAAGAGAACCATACACCGGAACGAGAATGTAATCGGGAATTGGTAGAATGGCCATGCTGATGAACATGCCGAGATAATCCGCTGATAGCGGCACACCTTCCTGATTGACGTCATAGGACGATACGTTGGTGAAGTGATAGTACGCGTTCAGCAAGGCTAGAACGCTCAGTAGCATTATGAATATTGAAACTACGAAGAGATAGTGCCAGTACTTGTGCAGCCTCCCTTTGTCCTCATTCATCGTTCTCACCGAGGGTACCCAAAATACGCCTGTGAAATACATCGCCTGTTGAGACTATGGTGCCTTCGTCTTCGAACCTATAGTTGGATGCTCCCCCGGGGGCACGGCCTGTACACCGCAAGAGCGGGAGAGGAGTGCAGACTGTACGGCGAGACCCGAGCCAAACGAACGAGCGGCTGAATCGCGCGCACTACTCTCGCTGCTTGCGTGACCTATTCAAGTCAGCGTCTAGGCATGTATCTGACTTCCACAGGATGCCCGTAGAACTCTCCAATATCTGCAGCTTCCTCTTGGATGCGCGTCTTCTCTGATGAAGTCAGGCCCCGGAAAGTTTCGAGAATGATGTCGATTCTCTTTGAGCGCCTTCTTAGGTTCCATGTCCCGGCGGCAAATCCGTCAACGACCAACGCTGGGTAGTTCCACCCTGCAGTCTGCCTGAATATCCTCGACCTCTGAGCCTCTTCGACAAACGCTTCCCTCGGAGAGTAGAACATCACATAGCAGTCGAAGCTCGGGAGAAGACGGACGACAGGAGTAAATTTCATACGCGAGGCCTCTTCGGCATCCCCACGGAGCATCCAGCCTCGGTTTTCCCCAACTTGGACCTCTTCCAAGTTGTCGCCATTAGTCCTTAGGGTAGACTCATCCGCTACCCGAAGATTCCCCCACCAATGGGCGAAATCACGGGTTGTCACCGGACCGTAGCATTCGACGAATTTGAGGAAGAGTTCCGAGAAGGCTTCCCCGCTGGTGGGCTCCTTCCAATACCGCACCCATCTATCAGGTCTGAAAAAAGTGGATTTGGGCCCCACGCTTGGCCCAAAGGCGAGCGCCCCCTGGTACGCTGCCGGCCTGAGCAGGATTCCCCAGGCCGACCTGAGGGCCTCCCTGGAAGCCTTGTTCAGTTTCGTTTTGCTTTCTACACGGCGCACCAGATCCTCTCGGGTAACCGTGCTGTCGTCAAGAACTCTCTTGATCTCTGCGGTGATGGCCTCGACCTCAGACGGCTGCACACCCTGAGTTCTCTGAAGCCACTCCAGCGACGCGGAGAGCTCGGTTTTCATGGCGGCTACATATGTGGGCAGGTCTGAGGAGGGAAGAAGGTGAAGCGTTCCTCGCATGCACCAAGTCTTGACAATCGAATGATCTTTCCAGAGGGCATCTCTGACGTCTCCCTGAGTAATCCCTTGGACCCTTGCCCGTATCGCCAGTTCCGCAGCGCTCAACACCTGTGCCTGAACTCCGCAGATGTCTGAGACAACCTCCGAAATCTTCTCTCTGCGTTCGCGGAGGACCAGATGCTGTTTGTTCAGGCGCCAGGAATTGACCTGTTCTCTAGAAAGCCAGAGCACTATTCTCCACATCTATCTTCGCCCCGGGCTAATTAATAGCAGTTAGACACGCTGACAGACAGCCCAATGCGATTGGAGCTAGATTGGCGCCCGCTCCTCGATGGATTTGAACACTAAACCTGTCGAATTCCACCGGGCCAGCTGAATAGCTCCAGACTCTTCATCATGCAGAGGGGCGGACCATCAGCGTCGAAGAGACCACTCTCGGCAGACCGAGGGCTGCCATGGCCGGCTCCCACGCACCGGGTGGATCAGAGACAACGACCACCGTCCGTGTAGCCCCGAGAGAGCGGATCCAGCTGACCGCCGGAGTCACCAAGGAGAGGAGAGAGTCCCCGGAGAGGGCGGGATTCCACGCTGCGGGAATCACATAGCCGGTCCGGACTGTCGGGAGATAGGACCCTCGTACCACCGCTGTGGTCTGGCCCGAAGAGGAGAGCTTCCACGTCCTCGCCGGCGTCCTGGGCATCCGAAGCATGATCTCGAAGTGCGAGAGCCTCCGGCTGGTCGTGGGCATTGGATCGCGGATTGTGGGCGGTCGGTTGTGGTCGACCCAGGCAGCCACCTCGCTCATCTCCGACCGATTCACCTCCATGGCGGTACCGGCGGGATTCGTGCTCATGGTGGGGGTCGAGCCCACGTACCAACCGAACCGCGCTCTCTCCTCGTAGCCGAGCCTCCGGTACACCCGGATGGCAGTCTCGTTCTCCGACTCGACGTCGAGCAACAGCCACGACTTGTCCTTCCTTTGGGCGAGGATTCGCGTTTGCTCAAGGAGGTGGGTCGCAATCCCGCGGCCGCGCGTAGGGGAATCGGTCGCGACGCCCACGATGTACCCGGCGTTCGGCAGCAAGAGGACGGATGCGGTGCCCAGGACCTGACCCCGGTCGACCCCGACGAAGATGCGGATTGGAGCTCGACCCAGCGCTCGCATGAAAGTGAAGAGCGTCCAGATGCCCCGATGGTGGAGCTGCTGGAGCTGTGCGAGCCCGAATTGGTCGAGCCCCGTCGCCCGTTCCAGCGCGCCCACGCTCTGCAGCATGACTTTCTCGAACGAGGGGAAGTCAGCCCTTCGGAGCTCGTGGTATTCGATTACGGACGGGTCCCGCTCCATCCGAAGGTCACCAGCCTGCAGGAATTGCAGTCCGAACTTAAGCCTCACGCAGCAGCGCATGGTCGATCTGGGTCCATCCTAGCGATGGTGCAAGCACACATGACCCAAAGCGAACTGCCTGAAGTGATTGTGGCTCGACGATTTCCTGACTGAGACTCACAGGCTTCCAGCGAACTGCGGCCGAGACTGACGCTCGAGCTTGTTCTTCGCGTCGAGCACACCCACGAGCAACAAGACTGGTCCGACCCAGTTGAGGTAGGGAATGACGATGGAGATGGCGCTGATCTTGATCGCAGTCGAATCGTACCTCGTGCCCACCCTCCAGAGGCCGAAGATCTCTCCTCCGATGACACCGATGATGCTAAGGATTCCCCCGATGACTATCAGCGCCACCGCAGCGCTGAGGTCCGCGACCTGGCCCCCTGTGAGGGTATACGTCGGGTTCTGCGCGATGTTCGACAGGAGTGGGGACAGCATCCCGAAGAGCGGAATCAGCCCGACTCCTGCTCCTGCCATCCCCACCAACAGGAGAATCGTCAAGGTGGCCGGCGTGGAGAAGCTCGACCCGTCGAGTTTCGAGAGTCTCCTGAACGCACTCAGCAACAGGAATACTGCTATCAGCCCGATTGCAAACGTGACCGCTATGACGACAGTCAGGTAGGAGAGCAGGCCCTGCAACCAGCTAGCCACATCGCTCGCGGATGCAGTCCCGGAAGTCGTGGGGAGTCTAGAAAAGAATCTTGGGATGAAGAGAATGTATGTCGCGATGCTGCCTGCCACTCCGGCAATCTGAAGGATGGCGTACCAGGTGATCCTGTTCAGGGCGGCAGATTCGACTTGGACGTCAGAGGCCGTGGTCTGGCCTGGCCTCATTGCTGGTTGCGTTTGCATTGCCGGATGTCCGCAGTTGGGACAGGAAGTCGCCTGTGGTGGTACTTCCTTGCCGCAGTAAGAACAGAAGGCCATGCTTCCTTGCAGAAGAATGGGTGCAGATGTCTAATAAGCATGAACGAAGCGAATGAGCTTGAGTTAGCATTCAACTTCCTCGAGCGGCGCGGGCATGACGGCACCTCTGCCTGCGAACGGATCTTGGCACGACGACGGAGGCAGAATCCTGAGCCGCAATCGATAAGTTCTAAATAGCGAGGCTCCTCCATGAATGCTCAGACTTTTGGGTCTAATTCCGCAAGAGTGCGTTGGGGAAGGGAGGCGAGGTCTCAACTCGCCCCCCCGCGGGGTTCTCTTGAACATGTCCAATTGACATCTCGAATTGCGCCCGCTTTTGTCCCCCTAATGGTAGTCGGAATGGGGTTGGCGGTATACGGCATCACCCTCAATCAGCCACCATGCTATTCATGCACAAATGGCGGGCCATGCGGAATTCCTCCTTCTCTCCAATGCCCCGTCCCATTCGACCCGTTCCCATTCATTGCACTAGGGGCAGTGATCTTTGTCATCTCGCTTGCTATGTTCGCTGTACGGTCAAGGAGGCCACGCGTGCGCGCGCGATATCTTGTCTAGGTTTATTAGTTCACATGGAGTTTCCGAGGATGTCGTGCCGGACAAGGGACTCCTGTGCTGGCGTTGGTCGGCAATCCGATGGCAGCAACTCAACCCAGACGGAACGAAATATGCACTGCTCCAGGGGAGCAGGGAAGCCGCCGGCGAGCAGTTCACCTATGCCCTCTCGTTCCCTCCCGGGTTCGTCGGGCTGGCCCACCATCATTCGGGAGACCTGCGCGTAGCGGTGGTGCGCGGCGAGTTGTTCCTTGGCATGGGGTCGAAGGTATCCAAGCGCAAGATGAAGCGCTTCCCTATGGGTTCCTATCTCCTGATACCCGCGGGGGCCCCGCACTACGAAGCCACAAAGAAGACTACGGTCGTGATTTCAACGGCAGTTGGCCCCTGGGTCACGACCCAAGAGCTCACGTAACCACTCTCCGGGCCTCTTCATTCCCAGACGTGATGAACGGCAGTCTCGGTAGATGGCCGACTGTTCATTCTCGGCTCGGAAGGGCCCGCAACCTTGCTTGGAATCCATTTTCAGAACCTGTTTGGGGTTGGACCCAATGGGCCCGAAGCGATGGTCGTCGCTTAGAAGCGGTTGGGTTCCACGCTAAGCGCTGGCTTCACTGGTAGAGAAGCACCGGCTCGGTGCTGACGTACCCTTTCTCGCCTTTTGCCTTGACGTACCCGTCATAGGCCACGAGTATCGCCAGGATCAAGGGGACCAGCCCGAGGGTGAAGAATGCTAACACGATATCAACAAGGAAATAGACAATAACAAAAAGAATTGTAGACAGGCCAAAGACCTTCCTGTAGCCAAGGTAGAGGTATCCGAGCCCTATGAAGAGGTTGAGGACTCCAGCGATTACTGGGTCCTTTCTGTTGCCTTGCGGGACCGGGGGTGGCGTAACGTTTGCTGGCTGAGATTGTTGAGGGGGCGTCACATCGGATGTACTCCTCAGTGAGTTGCCGCACTTGCCACAGAATGAAGCATCATCAGAATTGGAAGCGCCGCACTTGCCGCAGAACACGTTACGAGGGGCGTTCTTGAATTACTTAATAGTTCAGGAACGAGTTACACCAAAGATTGCGACCTGGCCGATTCTATTGGAGGGCGGTTTTATAACGGGCGTTGTGCTTTCTTGCATAGAGACAGACAGTGATTGAAATGGCCAACACATCCGATATCGCAGAACGCTACGAAAGAGCGCTGAAGAAAACGGAGCAACTGGCGAGTGTTATAGCCGCTCTATCCGTAGTCGAGCTCATCCTGCTGTTGATCTGAACAACAGGTGGTGAGAACAAGGATGCAAGATAAGTCGGAAGATAGCGTGCGCAGATTGCAGAAGATCAATCGATATCTGATGATAGGGGCAGTAATTCTCGCTATTACGATAGTTCTACTGGCAATAGTCGACTTTGGATAGTTGCCAGTTCAGCCTGACACAGCCATTCCACAGGCTCTTGATCAGATTCGAAGAATCGAACCCATACGACAGCGAGCCCCACCGGGCCCGTTAGAGCCATCGCCGAGGGACACTCTTGATTAGATGACGGAACACACCCTCAAGCTGTATATATCACAAGGTAGTACAAATGGCCAGTCTTGAGGGATAGAGAGTCTCCGAAGATCCCGCTCGCCGTCCTGCTTATCCTTACCGTTCTGGGTTCCACGCTTGCCTTCTTGCCGGCTCCCGTCCTCTCGCCTGCCCACGTCTTCGCCCAATCACCCTCACCATCCCAGACTCCGACAGTTCCATCGGGAATGGTTACCTACGTTCCAATCACGATAACGAATTCGCAATCTTCGCCGACCCCGGCTCCGTTCCAGCAGATGGTCCAAGTCAACAGCACAACCTATTCCTCACTCGAAGCCTCCAATCTCCAGAATGTGGAGTTTTTCGACTCCACCGGGGCAGTGATTCCAAGTTGGCTGGAAAGTGGCGCCTCCAGCAGCTCGACAAACACCATCTACTGGCTGAAGATAGAAGGCGGAATCCCTGCTGAGTCAAGCATCACGGTCTACATGGGCTTCGCGTCCGCGACGACGAACCTATTCAACGCCCAGACCACCGGCGAAGCCCCCGCCCTCAGCCCGTCATACGGCGAATACGACAATGGTGGGAGCGTGTTCACCTACGAGTGGAATTTCGCTGGCTCGAGTCTTCCCAGCGGATGGGCCTTTTCACAGGCGAACTCAAGCTCTCCGGACAACGGAGACTACGAGGTAAGCAACGGGGCGTCCTTCTACACGGGCAGTTGCGGCGAGTACATTCAATCTTGCGCGAACACCGTCTACGGGTACTTTGCGACGGCTCTCGACTCGGGGTCATACGTGATTTCTGCGGAGATGCAAAGCTTCTGGAACAACGGCCAACGAGTCTGGTTCGGTGGGAACAACGGCCAGGGAGTCTGGTTCGGATGGTGGTCGGAGCCCCAGTTTCCCACGACTGCTGGAGCCGAAAACGGCACCCGCCCATACAACGGGAATTACGTATCAGACTTCGTATGGTGCAACGAGGCCGACTGCGTTCAGCCTTTCGAGGTTACTGGCAACGGGGGGTCGGCTTCGACAGCCAATTCCTATGATGCCACTCAGTACATGGTCTATTCTCTGAGTTGGCAAGGAGACAACCAAGTCGGTACCCTCATACCCCCGAGTGGCACTCCGATCACTGTCTCCCAAGCAAGCAGTTCCACGAGAGGCGGGTCATACTACCTCGGTTTTTGGGATTTCACAAAGGGGATGGGTGACAATGGCGAGACCGCCCAGTGGGTGACAGTCAGCGCGATGCCGCCGAACGGGGTGATGCCCGTTGCCATCGTTGGCTCAGTCTCTCCTTTCATCACCATCAACCCTTCATTGGGAGCCGCGGGCACGCCTGTCACCATAACTGGTGCTGGGCTCGTCGCTTCGCACGGCCTGACGATCACGTTTGATGGTTCGACCGCCGGCATGCCCACGACCTGCACCACGGACGTATCTGGCAGCATTAACTCTGGCTGCACATTCACCGTCCCGTCTTCCTCTGCCCTTGGCAATCACACGGTCACCGCAGGCGACGGCACCAACAGTCCTGCGGCGATCTTCAGGGTGACACTCCTGGGAGTGACCTGTTCTCGGTCCAGCGTGGTCGTGGATTCGGCAACCACCTGCAAGGCGACGGTCCATGAATCCGGCCCGAAGGCGCCGACAGGCACTGTCACGTGGTCAAGCAGCAGCTCGGGTACATTCTCGAAGGCATCCTGCAAACTCTCGAAGCACAGGACCTACAGCACGTGCTCGGCGAAGTTCACGCCGACAGCCGCAGGTCCAGTCCTACTCATGGCGAACTACAGTGGGGATTCCAATAACCCCGCAACTGCCGGGGCGTACAACCTTATCGTGACGATGAAATCCACGACGACAACGGTCTCCTGCAGTCCGAAGTCCGTGGTCGCAGGTTCGTCGAAGGTGATCACATGCAAGGCCAAGGTGACTGGCTATCTCCCGACAGGAACGGTGAGCTGGTTCCAGAGCGGCACAGGTTCGGTTTCTTTCAACTACACAACGTGCACTCTCGCAAGCATGAAGAACCCTAACCAAGCGACGTGTTCAGTGACAATGACAGGGACGACGGCTGGCAAGGTCACGATACAGGGGACTTACAGCGGAGCCCCCAACAATCAGGGTAGTTCTCGCACAACAACACTGACTATCAAGGCGCCTAAAGTGATCAAGAATGCGTCTACGACGACTCTATATTGCACGCAGACGTCCTTCGACATAGGCACGCCAGTCGTCTGCTGGGCGCTCGTGACCGGCGCATCCCCAACGCAGACTGGGACTGTCGCTTTCACGTCTTCGGGGAATGGAAGCATCGCAATCTCCCCGAGCACCTGCACGCTGTCGTCGGGAATCTGCTCCGTGAACGTCACCGCGACTGCAGCGGGGAGCGTCAGAATTGAGGCGGTCTACAGCGGAGACTCCATCAATAAGGGTAGCTCCCAGACAGCCACACTGACCATCCACAATGTGCCTGTGGGGCTAAGCCTGCAGTTGTCGGTCAACGGGACGACCATCAGTGAAGGGGAGAACGTGTCCATAACCGCCACCTTGTTCAACACGCTCAATCAGAGCAACGAGGCTTACGTGAGCTACAACTGGCCCCTCCGCGGTCTGCTGATGTTCAGCCAGAGCTGGCCTCCATGCGGATATTATTCGCCGGTAGAGCTGATGGTGCTCAAAGGCAATTACTCGTTGGATCAGCTGAAGGCAATGGGTCCGGGAGGCACGCCGGCGTTAGGGTGCATGGAGGACATGGCATTCACCCACTTTATGTTTGAGCCCCACAGTGACTCAGTCAACGTCACGGAATCGTGGAGCGTCACTGGCGAGGTATACACCTACGGCCCAGTTAGCGCAAGCATGACCGTGGCGACCAATGGCTACTGGGACCTCAACGGCAGCTTGTCTTATCCAACATCTTACGCCGGCCTGGGACATTTCGACTTCCTCCCCGCCCAGCATGTGTTCCTGCCGGGGGTGTACACCGTCGCTACCGCTGACGAATGGGGACAGATGACCGTCGTTCACCTCACTGTAGGATAGGCCTGCCTTAGTTTCATCAGAAGCGGTAGCGAAAGCCCCGCTGGACGCGCTTCCTTGAGAAAGACGGTCGCGCGCTTAGTGCAAAGAATCTCGCGAACCTGTATTAGTTCCCCCATCGTGCATTGACGGGTCAGCCATGAAGCGCAGGATTGCACTGGTCCTAGTCTCGATCGTGGTCGTGGCAGGGGTCGTAGCATTCTTCTTTCTTGTCCCAGTGACTTCCGAGTCGTGGTTTGGGGCCAATCCCAGAGGTCCAATCTTCCGATGGACCGCCTTGGTGTCTCCGTCGTTCTATCTGCATGGATGCGGCATGCTGTATGACCTCTCGGTATCTATGAACGATGGCCCCAATTATGCCTACACCCATTCGGATAGGTGGGAGTGCTGGGTATCTCGCCCAGGTCAGCCTGTCCCGCCCACCTACAGCGTCCCTCCACTGTCTGACAACGTTACAATCCAGTTCGCGCAAGTCTCAGGGTGGTACAACTATACGATAGTGACCAATAGCACGGCCGAGGGTCTGGCCACTTACGCCGGTGTCACGAATTCGTCATTCTCCATGCGATTAACCCCTGTTTTCCAAGGAGAAACGATCAGAATCTCTGTCTCGCAGACTGGTCCAATTGCTTGTTGGTTTTATGGAGCACAAGCGGTAACGGCAAAGCTCTACTTCGATGGCCAAGTCGTGGCTCAGGGAACCAGCCACACTATGTGCGATAGTGCAGGCAACATCCAGCTTTCGTATGTCATATGACTGGCGCCACTTAGCGCGCGCGCTTTCAAGAAAAACTGAATATGGAACTGGTTGGTGTCGAAGCCGTGAGCCTCCAGCCTTCAAGGACGAGCCAAGTCGTGGCCTTGGTCCGTGCCGAGCTTGACCGTCCACGCACTCCACAGGGCGACCCAGAAGCTCAGCGCAAGCTGTGCGCAGGCATGCGGCCAAGTTCTGCGACCCGGCTTCGGCCAGGCATAGTTAGACGCACACGCTTCTTTGACGAACAGGTCTTGGAGGCTGTCTCGACAGGTGTGCACCAGATAGTGATATGCGGCGCTGGCTACGACGACCGCGCGTTGCGGTTCCGCGCTACGGGCGTGCGGTTCTTCGAGCTGGACCATCCCGCAACCCAAGCCGACAAGGCCAGACGACTGCGTGATATGAGAGCTGACATGCAGGGGTTGACTTTGATTCCCGTGGACTTCCGGCACGACGACTCAAGAGAACTGCTCCGAACCTTCGGGCATGTCCCCAGCCAACCTACCCTGTTCGTTTGCGAGGGCCTGCTCGTATATCTCGACCAACAGACAACTCTCCGATTTCTGATGGGATTACGGTCTGTAGCTGCTTCTGGAAGCATGCTTGCAGCCAGTCTGGCCGTTCATCGTGAAGGTGAGAACTCGAATCAAGTGACGACGGCGACAAACGCCAATCGAAGGGCGGGACGCACGGAACCTTGGCTCACAATTCTTCCAACGAGCGCCTACTCGAAACTCCTCGACGAAACTGGCTGGCATGACGTCCGTATCTCTGACCCACAGAGACCTGAAATCAAGGGCAATCAAAGTCGGATGGTGCTCGTAACCGCACGGCCAGCACCGAGATTGACTGCAGTGGGAAGAGTCGAACCTGTATGACAGCGACTCCCGTCGGGCCCGCTGAAAAAGGCTCAGAATGAACTCTGTTTGGCAGTCATAGTCCGACTCAGCCTTTCTCACCCATTGGGCTCGTTTGCGGTCGCCGGGACAGTGCATGCTCTTCCCGCCTTCTAGAGACCGCCCGGAGCACAGAGTAAGCTACCATTGTACCCAGAACTGTGTAGAACACCCTTTCGAGGGGGTAGGCGTAGAACGCGAGGGTCCAGAACGCCTGATAGCCGTCCGGGGGTATGACTCCGTCCAGCCTGAAGATGACGTTCTCGTACATGATGTTTCCCGCCACATGCCCGCTCATGGTAGACCCGAACGCCACCGCGCCGACAAATGCTGGGCTGAGCCTTGCCAGACTCCCTCTCTTCTCGTACAGAAGCGCGCCTGACAGAACGCCCATCGAGATCACGTGCATCCACAGGAAAGGTATGTCGACACCTCCCACGCTCACCATCACAGGTGAGAGAGGGTCGAGCGTGAACCATGCGAGCAGGAGCAGGGGGAACCCGACGGCCGCCTTCCTGTGGCCGGTGAAGGCCAGACCCGCGACCACCGCCGAGACCAGGTCGGGTATGAAATCCAGGAAATCGAATACGATGGGCTTCCCCATGGCGAAGTCCACGAAGTTACCTAGAACCATGGAGAACCCACCTACCACGGGGCCGAAGAGCATCCCCGTGAGCGGGCTGACCACCTCCCTGAAGGTCAGGAAGCCGCTAGCACCTATGATGGCAGAGACTGGGAAAAGCCCGAGTACGGCGTAGACCACCGCGAAGAGCGAAGCCGAGGCCACCGCGTATGTCCTTCGTCGTACGGGCAGCATCTGAGCGCGACTGGCGACTGGGGCTTAATAGCTTCAGTCGCGGATTCCTTCCTGCCCCATCAAGACGGTTTGAACCGCCTTCGTACTCAGACTCCACCTTGCGCGAATGCGCGTCGCATGTGCCTACAGCTGTCCCCCACTCTCTTGGCCGTCAGATTCTGTCGTCCTTCTTCGGGTACCCCAGGCTCCCCATGAAGACGCACTGTTCCATTGGAATTGCGAAGTCCTTCGGCGCGAAGCTCCCTCTCTCCTCCCTGGCTGTCTCCAGGCCACGAACGAGGACTACCGGCGTCGCCTCATCGGCTTCACCCATCACTAGCTGGGCTCCCGAGCAGAGGTCGTCGGCAATGGCCTGTCTAGAGACTTTCAGAGGATTGCCGAAGAGGTCGAGGTGGCCCCGCAGGTCGCGAATAGCCTGGACACCAACTGCGGCCAAGGCCACCCCGACGGTGCCCATCCTTGTTGGTGTCAATCTGCTGTCGGAGATGACCACTCCGACCCTGACGCCTCTACGATTCCTCATCTCGCCGGCGATCCTGACGGCAGACTCATGCGGGTTCTTCGGGTAGAGAACTACTCTTCCGTGTTCGATGTTTGACTTGTCTATTCCGGCGTTGGGAGTCAAGAGGCCGTTCCACAAAGTTAGTATGAATCCGGGGACGCCCCCAATTATCAGGTCTGACTCCTGAAGGATAAGCTCGCAGAGTTCTGCCTGGACGTCGAACTTCTTGGACAGCTCAGTTGCTCGACCGCTTGGCTTCACCGAGCTCAGGGACGCCGTCCTCCCTTCTGATATCGCGACGAACTTGCTTGAAATGACTAGCACATCGTTTTCGCGGATCTGGTCTCCCACGAGTTCATCGATGAGTTCGGGCAAGTCGAAGGCCGAACTTCTTCTTGTGGTCTTGAAAGGGGTGAAAGTGAGCATTGTCCAAGACAGGTGGTGCTCTTAATTAAGCGAGCATCTCCGAAGAGAGCAACTCTTCGCGCGTGCAGATGGGGCATCGTCGCTGGAGAGGAACCTGTAGAGCAGCAACTCTCATCGGACTCAGTTCTATCCAAGCCAGGATGGGCAAGCAGTCTCGACCCGAACAATTCCCTTGGAAGACTATAACTTCCGTCGCCTTCTCCCCTAATGCTTATCAGATGAACGTCGATTGTAATTCCTGAATGAGGAAGAAGAAAGGGTACGCCTCGCTGATCGTCGCCCTCATTGTGATAGGCCTCCTGGGGGCCGGAGCGGGCTTCCTCTTGGGCTCGGGGTTCTTCCACCCCACCACGACCACATCTTCAAGCGTTTCGAAGACGTAGACCGTTTCCAGTCAGGTCTTCGCCTCAACATCCACGTCGACAAGCAGTTCGACCTCAACGCATACTTCGAACAGCGACACCCAGGCTACTGAATCCTCCCAGACGTCTACCGGAACGACGTCCACTAATTCGACCTCGGACGTCACGCAGAGCTCCGCTACAGTGAGCAGCTCCACGACACTGAGCAGTTCCACGACAGCGAGCAGTTCAACAAAGACATCGGTCCGCACTTCCGCCACCTCAACAATTCACTCATCAAGCACTTCTAGTGCTCTACCAACCGAGACAACCACGTCGGACACGACAACTACTCAGACATCCACCTCTAGCACTCTACCAACCGAGACAACCACGTCGGACACGACAACTACTCAGACATCCACCTCTAGCACTCTACCAACCGAGACAACCACGTCGGACACGACGATCACAAGCTCTACCACGATAACGACCACGACGAACCCAACTTCCATCTCTTCCGTGCTGCAATTCCCGCTTGGACTGGCGCCGATCCTGTTGCTGGCGATACCTTTCTTGGTTCTAATCAAGAGACGGACAGCAAGTCTCGCATCCGAAACCTGAGCCCAATCTCATCGCGGTTCGCGGAGCAAGCGCGAGGAATCATAGGTCCAAGTAACAGGGTCAAGAGGTTAGGGCCTTGCATCTATCGACGGAGGGCCTACGGCTCCAGTCGCCGAGTTCTCCTCCGTACTCTGGCAATTGCGACGACAGGCCCAAGAATTCAAGGAACAGCTAATAATGCCAAAAATTAGGACGAGAAGATAGTGGGAGGAACAGTTTAGTGTACAGTTCTCTAAGAGCAGGCGACCCTTTAGTCAGGGTCTCTTCCGTCGCAATATTGCTCGTCTTGATTCTGGTTCTATTGACGCCCAAGGTTTCACTGGCAGACAGCGTTACCGCTACCGTGACCGTGGGCTCTAACCCCTACGGAGTCACATCCGCCAACGGGTACCTCTACGTTGAGAACTCAGGTTCGAACACGGTCTCAGTCATCGACCCCTCGACCAACGCTGTGGTCGATACCTTGAACGTGGGCATCCAGCCGGACGCAGACGCACTCGTCTACGGCAGCCCGGCGTACCTCTACGTGGCGAACTACGGTTCGAACACAGTCTCAGTCATCAACACCTCGAACAACACTGTCATCGCTACCGTGAATGTGGGCGCTAACCCAGACAAAGCCCTATCGGACATACAGAATGGAGAGGTCTACGTGGCGAACTACGGCTCAGGCACAGTCTCAGTCATATCCGACAAGAACAACACTGTGGTAGCCACCGTGTATGTGGGCTCCAACCCCGATAGAATCGCAAACGACTGGGACAACGGAAATATCTACGTGGCGAACTACGGTTCGAACACAGAGTCAGTCATCAACGGCACGACCAACACTGTGGTCTACACCGTGAATGTGGGCTCCCAGCCGGATGGAGACGCATACGACCATGCCAACGGGTACCTCTACGTGGCGAACAACGGTTCAGACACGGTCTCCGTCATCGACTGCTCGACCAACGCGGTGGTCGCTACCGTGAATGTGGGCACTGGTCCCGAAAGAATGGTAGTCAACCCACCCTACATCTACGTGGCGAACTTCGGTTCGGACACAATATCAGTCATATCAGGCTCGACAAACACTGTGGTCGCCACCATAACTGTGGGCTCCAACCCCTACGGAGTCACATCCGCCAACGGGTACGCCTACGTGACCAATTACGGCTCAGGCACAGTCTCAGTCATCAACTCGACTTACGCTGTGGTCGATACCGTGAATGTGGGCCTTCACCCGGAAGGAGAGTCCTCAACCAACGGGAAGGTCTACGTGGCGAACTACGGTTCAGGCACAGTCTCCGTGATTACCCCATCATCATCGACCTCGACCTCGTCCACGAGCTCCATCACTTCGACCACACCATCGACCTCGTCCACGAGCTCCATCACTTCGACCACACCATCGACCTCGTCCACGAGGTCCACAACCTCCACCTCAGTATCGACAACGCCAAAACCGTCGACGTCTTCTTCAGAATCGGGTTCATCTTCATCGATTCCTGAGTTTCCGGTTCAGTCCGGCGTCGCTCTACTGGTCGCAGTCATCGTCGTGATGTCGTATCTGTTTGCCAGACGCGGTCTTCGAACCGACATACAGACCCCGGTCTAGCACGCAATTCTTCGCGTTGAGGCGCCTACCTGGGGTGACAAGTCCCGGCCAGGGGGCCCATTCGGATCAGAACTCCGCAGTGGATTCGTGGAATCCATCTTCCGGGCCTGTTTGGGGGCGAGTCCCACCGGGCCCGCTTAGAGCTTCGCAAACTGTTTTAGCGCGCGCGAACCAACCAAGTCGTCGAGAACCATCTTTCCAACAGTCGCTGCAGTCAAGGGAAGAACCCCAGCCTTCTTCAGGAGCCCGAACGCCTTTTCAGTTCCCTTCGAAGGTCTGACGTAAGTCCCCAAGCTATCGCAGAGTTCCTTCTGGTAGCTAGCCTTGTCCTTGAACCTGCCGAATCTTTCATGCCAATGCTCGACATCGTTCTTGTCCCAGAAGGTGAGACGGAATCTATCCTCTTGGTATTGTCCAACGAGGCTCCTCTGCCACCGT
>Ga0187854_10000863_pt1 | contig 33967 bp, 31 predicted proteins | sample June2016WEW_6_15_FD_132445 | JGI IMG/M metagenome (GOLD analysis project Ga0187854, IMG submission 132445) | Peatland microbial communities from SPRUCE experiment site at the Marcell Experimental Forest, Minnesota, USA - June2016WEW_6_150 | ecosystem: Environmental > Terrestrial > Soil >... | reverse complement strand
TTCAAAGGGAAGCGATATGATACCGGGGATAAACTGGGATACATTGAAACTATTATCGATTATGCCTTACAAGATCCGCAATTGCAGGAGAACCTGAAAAAATTCCTTGTTGATCGGTTGAACTAGGATAAGGAATTTTTTTCTGGCGAAAAAATTTCATAGTTGTCACGAAATCATTAACAATTTTCTCAACAATTTTACTATGTGCTTTCCGATTCCCTTTTTATATCCCGCCTTATGAATGTAAGTTCAATCCAGCGGCAGAGCGTTATCACTGTCGTTTCAACTATTAGTCTCACCCTCGTGGGTTTCGTCTCAACAATTTATTTTGCGCACTCCCTGGGACCGGCTCCTCTCGGCGCATACTTCCTGTTCCTTGCTTATTTTGGGATTTTCAACCTTGTTGGTGATGGGGGATTTGGGGGAGCAGCAGTTAAAAGAATATCTGAGGGAGAGGAACCGGATGAGTATTTTTCTGCATTTGTCTTTATCAGGATTGCATTTCTCGCAATATCTGTCACAGCACTCGTTTGGGCAGAACCCTTCCTCAAGGACGCAACCTCGTCAGGAATTTTTTTCTGGCTTCTCTTAGCGCTCATTGTTTCAGTTTTTTCTAGTTGTACCGGAATAGGGTTATATGGTTCCGGAAAGGTAGGGATATATCAGATTAGTAGCTTCCTGGATGCATTTCTGCGAACTCTTTTTCAAATCGCTGCAGTCTTTTTTGGATTTGGTGTTGCCGGACTTACAGGAGGATTTGTTGGAGGTTTAATTGCCGGAGGTATCGCAAATTTTTGGTCTCTCGATTTAAAATTAGTACGGTTCCGGTTATCACACCTGAAAAGCCTGTCCAGCTTCTCTTTCTGGATATTCCTGACCGCGAGTGGTTCATTAGTATTTTGCTATGCTGATACCGTTCTCATCGGATATTTTATGAGTAATGCTGATGTTGGAATCTACCGCACCGCGTTCCAGCTCACGTCGGTTGCCACATTCACGACACTGGCTTTTCAAATCGTTCTCTATCCAAAGATCAGCACATGGGGAGCACAAGAAAAGGTTACAGAAATTGAGACTTCTCTGGCAAGGGCTTTTACCTATTCCCTTTTTCTGGCAATTCCAACCTGCATCGGTGGGTGGATTTTGGGGCAGCGTCTCCTCTATTATCTTTACGGTGCTTCTTTTGCTGAAGGGGCATCTGCCCTTTTTTTCCTCCTCCTCGTGCAGGTGGTTAATGTCTTCATGTTTCTTGGAACGATGTGCCTGAACGCACTCAACCGACCAAAAGATGCATTCTGGATAACCGTCATTGCAGCGATTGCAAACATCCTCTTTGACTTCGCCCTTATCCCCCTCATGGGCATAACAGGAGCTGCCATCGCAACCCTTGTGGCGATGACTCTGAATGCGCTTGGTGCCCTTATACTCCTTTCGCGGATAATTTCCATAAAATTTGAATATGAATCGGTAAAAAATATGCTCTACGCCGCAGGGTGCATGGGTATTTTCCTTCTTTTCATTCATTTTATCTTTCCTCTTACTCACGTTGCTGCGGTTTTATCCGTGGTTATCGTTGGAGCAGGAATTTATGTATCTGTTTTGTTTAAACTGGATAGGGAAATTCACGATGAACTCAAGAAACTGAGTATGGATCTCGGAGTTCCATGGCCAGGGTGGTTATAGGGATCTCCTCGGGTAATAATGCAGATATATTATTTTTTCATGAAATGGGTATTATTTATTAACTTTGAATAATTTTCCGTTGGATTTAAAAATTTCCACGATATGCGATCATAATTCACTAACAGAAGGATTCAGGGAAATTTAATTAGGATATACGTTATTTTGTGCGGCACCTCTCCATGATTTCCAACAAAATGGCGAATTTTAGCGATACGATTTGCTGATTAAAATTTGGACTTATTACCAAGGGTGAACTATAAATTGAAAACAAATTATTATCCTGATCAAATCCAATATACCAGCTAACTGGTGCTTATATGCAAGTTGTCATTTTATGTGGTGGACTCGGAACCAGACTTAAGGAAGAGACGGAATTTCGCCCGAAACCTATGGTAAAAATCGGGACCCGCCCGATCCTCTGGCATATAATGAAAATTTACGCATCTTATGGATTCAAAGACTTTATTCTTGCTCTCGGGTATAAAGGTGAAATGATCAAGGAATATTTTTATCATTATGAATTGATGGACAGTGACGTTACGATAGAATTGGGCAATTCCCAAAATACCTGCGTTTTCCACAATGAAGTCAAAGAAAATGACTGGAAGGTTACTCTGGCAAACACGGGTGAAAAATCCCTGAAAGGAGCAAGGATCAAAAAAGTTGAGAAATATATAAAAGATAATGAATTTATGTTAACCTATGGGGACGGGGTGTCCGATATTAATATTCCAAAACTTCTGGAGTTCCATCGTCGTCACAGAAAAATTGCCACAGTTACTGGAGTAAATGCGTCAGCACGATTCGGAGAATTAAAAATTAATGGCGATCGCGTTGAAAGGTTCAGCGAGAAACCTAGTTCAGGATCAGAATATATCAATGGCGGTTTTTTCGTATTTAACCGGAAAATTTTTGATTATCTCACTCCAGATGAAAATTGTGATTTTGAGTTTGGACCTCTTGATATACTTGCAAACGAGGGAGAGTTAATGGTTTACAAACACCGCGGATCCTGGGCCTGCATGGATACTCTCCGTGATATGGATTACCTGAATAAAATCTGGGATGAAAATAAAGCGTTCTGGAAGATTTGGCAATGACCCCTTTTTCCTTGAACAATTATTCAGGAAAAAAGGTCTTGCTTACCGGAGATACAGGATTCAAAGGGTCATGGCTTGCAATATGGTTACTGAAACTCGGCGCACGGGTTACCGGTTTTGGGTTGCCGCCAAAAAACCTTGAGGATAATTTCACCGTTTCCGGTCTTAATTCAAGGATAGATCATCTTAACGGAGACATTCGCGATTATACGTTACTTTCTGATGCATTCAAGGAATTCAGACCAGAATTTGTTTTTCATCTGGCAGCTCAGGCTCTCGTGCTCGACTCCTACAAGGATCCACGCCTGACCTTTACTACCAATGTGACCGGAACCCTGAATGTTCTTGAAGCGATCCGGAAAAATCCCGGTATAAAAGCAGCAGTGATCGTAACAAGCGACAAGTGTTATGAAAACCGGGAATGGGTTCACGGATACCGGGAATCCGATCCTCTTGGTGGGGGGGATCCATACAGTGCATCAAAAGGAGCCGCTGAAATCGTTATCTCATCCTATATCCGGTCATTTTTTCAGGAGAAGAATTCTCCATGTGTTGCGTCGGTTCGTGCCGGCAATGTTATTGGCGGCGGGGACTGGTCAGAGAACCGGATCATTCCGGACTGCATTCGATCACTGAGATGCAATCGCTCCATCGGACTAAGGAATCCCCATTCGATACGCCCATGGCAGCACGTACTGGAACCACTGTACGGATATCTCTTACTCGGCAGCGCACTATCCGGACCAGATGGAAAAACATTTTGCGGTCCATGGAATTTTGGTCCTCATCCATGCAATATAGTGACAGTTGAAGATCTTGTACAGGAGATCATCTGTCAATGGGGCAGCGGAATGTACCATATCAACGAATCTCAACAGAAAAGCAAGGAATCGAATATGCTGGTTCTGGACATCAACAAGGCATTACATCTGCTGAAATGGAATCCTGTACTCCCATTAAAAAAATCCGTGCAGTTCACTATCGATGAATACAGGATAGAGGGGTTGTCTGAAGATGTTGTGTTCAACCAGCGATCTGCTCATATTGACGAATACATGAATATTCAGCTAAGTATGGTGTGAACATGGAATGCTGTCGATCCTGTGGAAGACAACTGCCCTCGCCGTTTCTGGACCTGGGCAATTCCCCCCTGTCCAACGCTTATCTTTCAGAAAAGAATATCCACCAGCCAGAAGTATATTACCCGCTCGAGGTCTATTATTGCCCTCATTGCCATCTCGTTCAGCTGGATGAATTCGAAACACCGGAACATATTTTTTCAACGGACTATGCCTATTTCTCATCCTATTCGTCCAGCTGGCTGGCGCACTGCAAGTCTTATGTGGATATGATGGTGGAACGGTTCGGGTTGAACAAAAAATCTCTGGTGATGGAGATCGCAAGCAATGATGGATATCTCCTTCAGTATTTTAAAAAGTATAGTATTCCGGTACAGGGAGTTGAGCCGGCAAAAAATACTGCCGGGGTTGCTATAGGTAAAGGCATACCAACTGATATTATCTTTTTTAATACCGCGTATGCATTGGAGAGGGCAAAGACTTCGCATCTGGCGGATCTGATAATTGGTAACAACGTCCTTGCTCATAACCCAAACCTGAATGATTTTGTCGAGGGACTACGTATCGCATTGAAGCCACAGGGTATTATTACCATGGAATTTCCCCATCTTATGAAACTGATGGAGAACAACCAGTTTGATACGATCTACCAGGAGCATTACTCATATCTCTCCCTTCATGCCGTACAGTTCCTGTTCAAGACACACCATCTTGACATATTCGATGTCGATGAACTGCCGACCCATGGGGGATCACTCCGGATTTATGCAAAACATGAGCGCAATACCACCAGGGAAATTTCGGATCGGGTGATCAGACTATCTGAACGAGAAAAGAAAGCCGGGTTGCTCGACTGTTATGCTTATGACCGGTTCCGGCAGAAAGTTGAAGGTACGAAAAGGTCGCTGCTCAAGTGCCTGATCGGTATTAAAAACGAAGGGAAAACGATTGTAGGCTATGGAGCCCCTGCAAAGGGAAACACCCTCCTGAATTACTGCGGGATCCGAATGGATTTTCTCACGTATACGGTTGATGCAAATCCCCGGAAACAGGATCACTTCCTGCCCGGTACCCACGTTCCCATCAGACATCCGGACCAGATTAAGATCGACAAACCCGAGTATGTCCTGATTCTGCCGTGGAACATTAAAGAGGAGATCATGGCTCAACTATCCTATGTCCACGAGTGGGGGGGGAAATTTATTATTCCGATTCCCGATGTTCAGGTGATCGAGGCATGATCTTTACCGAGACGAAGATCAAGGGTGCATTTATTATTGAACCGGAACTTCTTGAGGATGAACGCGGTTTTTTTGCCCGGTCGTTCTCTCAGGAGGAATTTCAGAAATATGGCCTTGAAACAGATATTGTCCAGTGTAATATTTCTTATAACAAGAAAAAAGGGACGCTGAGGGGGATGCATTACCAGGTTCCACCATTTGAAGAGGCGAAGATAGTTTCCTGTACCAGAGGATCGATCTATGATGTTGTAGTAGATCTGCGGAGAGATTCCCCAACATATCGACAATGGTACGCGGAGAAATTATGCGCTGATTCATACCGGGCTCTCTACATCCCAAAAGGCTGTGCACATGGTTTCCAGACGCTTGAAGACAATTGTATTGTATACTATCAGATGGGAGAGTACTATCATCCTGAATGTGCAAGGGGTATGCAATGGAATGATCCGTCAATAGGGATTGTCTGGCCGGTTCCAGTCATGATTATATCCGAAAAAGATAGAAACTACCGGGATTTTAACGCATGAAACAGGTTCTTCTCACAGGTGCAACCGGTTTCATTGGTAGACAAGCCATATTGCCACTTGTCGAGAGGGGATTCGATGTTCATTGTATCTATCGAACGACAAAGTCTGCAATCATTTCTGATGAAAAAAATATAACGTGGCACCAGGCAGATCTTTTGAATAGAAATGATGTTAAAAAATTATTTGACTCTGTTTCGCCTCTATATTTACTTCATTTTGCATGGAATGTTACACCGGGAACATATCTCGAATCAATTAACAATTTTGACTGGCTTATTTCAAGCCTGAACCTTCTCCATGAATTTGCTGAATCCGGAGGAACAAGAGTGATATGTGCTGGAACCTGTTTTGAATATGATCTGCGGTATGGATATTGTACTGAAAATTTAACTCCAACAGTACCGACCACGTATTATGGTTCATGCAAATATCAGCTTCAGTCAATTGGGGAAAAGTATGCAGAAAAAGCGGGTCTTGATTTTGCATGGGGGCGAATCTTCTACCCATACGGACCTTATGAATATCCTATGCGACTTGTTCCCTCGGTGATTCAATCACTCTTAAACTATGAAACAGCGAAATGTACACACGGAAATCAGATCCGGGATTTTCTGCATGTTGCGGATGTTGCCGATGCTTTTGTAACACTCCTTGATTCAAAGATAACCGGTGTTGTCAATATAGGATCTGGAGAACCAGTCTCAATCAAAGAACTTGTAATGCAGATTGCCACATTTCTCGAGAAGGGTGATGATATTCGATTGGGAGCCCTCTCTGCACGGAAAAATGAACCCCCGTTTATTGTCGCTGACATAACTCGCCTGCAAAAAGAAGTCCGATGGTGTCCGAAATTTTCTCTTGAAGAGGGCATTAAGGATACCATATCTTGGTGGAAAAATAAAGGGAATTGTGATAATCCAAAAAGAAAATGAAAGAATAATTCGAGGAGACTCATGGACAAAATCGAAGAATTCCAAATGGAATGTGCAGATCGTGTAAATAGTTATAGGTCTGACAAACAGTTACAAAGAACATCAAAAGCTTTTCTCGAAGAAAGCATACGAACGAAATATTCCTATAACTTCTCCTGGATGGGACGACCTATTATTCAGTATCCACAGGATATCATTGCGATGCAGGAGATCATCTGGAACGTAAAGCCGGATCTCGTCATAGAAACCGGTATTGCACATGGAGGATCCTTGATATTTTATGCTTCGATGCTCGAGTTGCTTGGGGGGGAAGGTAATGTACTCGGTATCGACATTGATATAAGGGAACACAACCGCCAGGAGATTGAAAACCATCCGATGCTTAAACGAATAACGATGATTGAAGGTTCAAGTGTGGATAAAAGTGTGGTTGAAAAGGTTCACAAATATGCACAAGGGAAAAAACGAGTGCTGGTATGCCTCGATTCCCTGCACACGCAAGATCATGTATTACAGGAACTTGAAGCATATTCCTCGCTTGTAACAAGAGGGAGCTATTGTGTGGTCTTTGATACAATTGTTGAAGATTTGCCTGATGAATACTCCACAAATCGCCCATGGGGTAAGGGGAATAATCCGAAAACTGCTGTGTGGAAGTTTCTGAAAAGTACTGATCGGTTCGTGATTGATAAAGTGATTGAAAATAAATTGTTGATCACCGCTTGCCCAGATGGCTATTTGAAGTGCTTGCAATAAATAGTCATCCGGTTAGCAAAGATCGGTTTGTATGGTCGGGAAATCCTTCATACCACAAATTGAATCTAGTTGATGCAAAGTAAGAGTCTGAAAATATAACTTCTTTATAAATATCATATTTTTTTTTCAATTCGGTTAAACTTACGGTATAATGCAAAATCGTTATACAATTTTTTTATTAAATATCCGGAATTAACATTAGTTATTTCCAAATCTTCAGGATAATGGCTATATTTTAAAAATTCTGTTGCATCAAATACATTCAAAATATCAAAATTTCTTAGATTTATTTCAATAGTTTCATTAAATAGTAAATTTTTATATTTCGAATATTCACCAAAAAATTTTGAGATAATTTGTTTAATTTTCAATTTATTTTTAGAAATTACTTTTTTGCGATATTCAATTTCAATCCAATCCATTAATTCAGGGCTCTTGATGCATTTCGATTTTATCTTGTTAAAATCTTCATTCCCCTTTTGAGGAATATTTGTTATTTCTTGAATACAATTTTTTATAAATTTTGTATAATCAAGAGCATCTTCTTCATCAGGAAATAATATGTCTTTTGCATGGTAATAAGAATCAGCAATAATTGCTGGCAATACATTGACTGATGGAACGTTTATATGCCATATGAATCCTGCCTTTTCATTCAGACTAGTAAAATCCTCTTTAATATTAGAATTTTGGTTGGTATACAGCTGAGCTGCCCCATTACTAGATTTTGAAAGACCTGCAATACTCAGCGGGGTGTTCAGCGATAAATATTTTTTTACATTTTTTGCTATTACAAATCCAGAGTAAATATCAGGCGATTGTGAATTAAAAAATGTACCGTTTTTTTCTTTTATGTCTTTCAAAACACTATTATGCACCGCAGAATTGTATAGCATCGGCAGTGTTTTATAATGAAGTTCATAATTGGCAACTTTTTTTATTATTTCTATAGAATCAAATTCAGTAAAACCATTATTAACGGGAATATACATTTTACCCGCGACGTTTTTTATAAAAAAATCAGGCCAATAATATAATATCCAATCCCATCGTATGACACGTTCATTTGTTGAATCAATTACTTTTTGGAGAAGTGACAATGAATTAAACAATAAGCCATCGTCATCACCAATAAGAATAACATAATCTCCTTTAGTGTGCGAAATTGCAAATTCCCAATTTTCACTCATGGCGAGTGCCCGATTTGTTCTCATAAAAATAATTCTATCATCGTTAAATTTTTCCACCACTTCTTGAGTATCATGAGTGCTAAAATTATCAGAGATAATTATTTCAAAGTCTTCAAAATCTTGATTAAGGCAGGTTTTTATGGCATATTGCAATGTTTCTGCGCGATTTCGCGTCGGTATTACAATACTGAATTTTGGATTAGACATTTATATTATCTATAATGTTATAAATGAATAAAAGTTAGGCTAATGATATAGCTGCATTTAATCGCTTATCAAGGCTTGAAGTTATTCAGAATAGTTAAATCAACTTTCCGAAATTCTTAATTAGAATTGAAAAATTAGGACAATATTCAAAAAGAGAATACTTCACATGAAACTCCTCTACGATCACCAGATCTTCTACCGCCAAAATTACGGCGGGGTGAGCCGTTACTTCTGCGAGTTGATGAATCAGTTCTCGACAGATCCGGACATAAGTTTTATTCTGCCACTTCGGTTTGTACAAAATGATAATTTATCTCAATTCCCTCAGTTGGATAAATTCTGGTCAGGAAGATACAACGAACTCTATAACAATTATTTTGTTTCATCGCTTCAGAAAAAAATTCGTTTTAATGCATTGAATTTTGGATTAAATTTTCTTATCAATAATCGAGACGAATCTATCCGATTATTAAAAAAACAGGATTTTGACGTATTCCATCCAACATACTACGAGCCCTATTTCCTGAAATATCTCCAGAAAAAATCCTATGTTTTAACGGTTTATGATATGATACATGAATATTTTCCCAACTATTTCAAAACCAATGATCAAACCAGGGTTTGGAAAAAACAACTGATTGAGAATGCCGGAGTTGTTATTGCAATATCCGAGAATACCAAGCAGGATATTGTAAAATTCACAACTGTAGATCCGAACCGAATTCATGTTATTTACCTCGGAAATCCTTTTGAACGCATAAGCAGCCCCGCACAGGTCATCCCTTCTTCAGATCGTCCTGTATTTGGAAAACCCTACCTGTTATTCGTGGGGGGCAGATCCGCTTACAAAAATTTTAATTTTTTTATCGGATCTGTTGCAGAAATGTTATGCAAAAATGATGGATTACATGTAGTGTGTGCGGGATCGTCACCATTTACACGTAACGAAAAACAGTTTTTAAAAAATCTGAATATACTCGATAGAGTACACCAGGTAAAAATTAACGATACAATTTTGAAAAATTTATATAAAAACGCACAGGCTTTTATTTTTCCTTCACTCTATGAAGGATTCGGACTTCCGGTTCTGGAAGCGTTTTCCTGCGGTTGTCCCGCAGTAATAAGTAATTCCAGTTCATTGCCTGAAATTGGAAGGGAAGGTGCAATTTATTTCGACCCCGGGGATAGAAAATCAATTATTTCAGCTCTGGAAACAGTTTTGTATGATGAAAAATACCGGGAGGATTTGATCAAAAAGGGATATGGCCGTTTGAAAGATTTTTCATGGGAACTCACCGCATTTAAAACCAAAAAAATTTACGAGTATTTGATGAACCACTGACTATTGAACTTTTCAGGTTTTTTTCCGGATTTAAATACTGAAAACAAAGGATTATCCCGAAATTTCGGTTTTGCACCTTGTCGGAATACTCTTCACCCATTACATCACACAATATTCCGGAAAAACAATCATGCTTACCATCTTCACCATCCCAAAACCCTTTATTGGCCATATTGGCGTCATACAGAGAAACGCTGTCATGAGCTGGCTCAATCTGATCCCGAAATGCGAGATCATTCTTTTCGGGAATGAGACGGGGATCCAGGAAATTGCACAAGAACTTGGGATCAGGCATGTGCCAGATATCCGAAAAAACGAATATGGAACACCTTTTCTTGATGATGTTTTCAACCACGCTCAGAAAATAGCACATCACGACATACTCTGCTATTGCAACGCGGACATAATTTTTTTTAATGAACTTATAGAAGCGGTAAAAAAAATATCGGTCAGAGAGTATCTTATGGTTGGAGAACGATGGGACGTAGACGTAACAACCCCCATCGATACCTCTCGTGAAAACTGGGCAGCGGAATTTCTCGTTTTTGCACGGGAGCATCATACAGTCCAGAATTTTCCGGGAATGGATTATTTTATTTTCCCAAAAGGTATACTCAATGAATTCCCTCCTTTCGTCGTAGGACGCAGGGGGTGGGATAACTGGCTCATTTACCACGTGCGGAAGAGACGGATACCTGTAATCGATGCAACATCGGTTGTGCACGTAATCCACCAGAACCACTCCTATGTGCATGTCCCGCAAAAAGAGGGGACACGGTGGGAAGGGCCGGAATCATGGAATAATGTCAAGCTGGTCAAAAACCGTCAGATATACTTGTGGGAACTTGCGGACAGCGATTGGGTACTCACTCCGGAAGGTTTGAAAAAGAAACCGTTCTCCCTGCGGACAATTGAACAGGATCTCATCCTTTCAACACCGGAAAAATTTCATATGTTTCTCGAACCATTTTATCGGTTAGGGCACCTGACAAAATTTGGATACCTGAAATTATCTGAGCATTTTAAAAGATAATCAATATTCAACGGATTATTTTCGGTAATTAATTGTGCTTTTCCCAACTATTTTTCCAATAAGTTCACTATAATTTTTAAACCCATTATTTCCACTATTAAATCTGAATATGCCCATGTTGTTTGGGAAAGGATCAAGGAAGAAAAGGATCTCATGGGGGCCACTATAATATTTCAAACACCTTTTCAATCCCCTGCAAAAATGGATGGATGTTAGTCTCTTCGAGGTAGACGGGTACTACCATTGAAAAACAGACTGGTTGTTGGTTGTTTAATGGTTTCAACCCTTTTTTTTCTGTTGCAACAAAACCACGATATTTTGATTGATCATTTTATAAGTCATGAAGGAATTAACAATGAATAATTTCCGTACCCTATATTTTTTTTATAGGTGACATTATCGATGATTACCAGTTCTCCGATCTGAATTTTTTCATTGCCGTTCTTTACTGAAAAGATTACATCGGGCTTAAAATCTTTTAATGAATTATCTTGAGAATTTTTAGACGGATTATCGACATTTACATGTTCAATCCTCGGGAAGGACCCCGAAGCGTTTTCTAAAAGCATCCATAATGGATATTCATAATCGTAAGGTGCACCGTCTTTGATATCCAATCCGATTTTTTCATATTTTTGTTCACTGATGTTTTTGGATAATACTATGAAGGGTTCCATTGCATTTCGGTTAGAATTAAAATATTGAGAATTGCGATCTCTCTCGAAAATACTTTGTGAGAATTCAGGAGGATTTCGATTAATTATCTCTGAAATATTTTTCTCGATAAGTTTACTGATTGCGGGATAGGTGGGTTCTAATGTTTTATAACTGATTACAGGCTTTGTCTCATTGAGAACTATCCAGGGTATTGAGGTTATCAATAATATTATAATAATAAGATATGAAATTTTTTTATTGAGGCATTTTGATAAAATATACCCGACAAGGGGAGCAGACATTATAAAAAGGGGCAACTGGTAACGGATATTGTATTCATTATAATTAAAAAATAAACAGTATAAAATAAATGAGAATATAATACCTAGAATGTATTTACTAATATAAACATTTTTTATTTTTTTCCTAATTGTAAAAATCAAGATTATTAAAAGAGTTAACAAAATTAAAATTAAATGAATTGCATTTCCAGTATTATCTTCATTAAAATTCAAGCCCGGTTTTATGAATACTCCAAAGATAGCTGGCTTTACTGAAAAAATATTGTCAAAATTACTTACAATTGCATTAATAAAGAGGGATATATCTGAATTGAACGGGTAAATAAATTGTAAATGATCTCCCAAATTCCAGAAAATGTTTGTTATTAATTTCGGTAAAGAAAATTCTATGGTAACTAATCCTTGAGAGTTACCTAAAACATTCCCAAAATATTCATAATTCCTGTAAAAATAAGGTGTACATAATGCCAAAAAGGATATTGGAATAGGTAATATTCGAATACACCAAAATGCAAACGATTTTTTGATGTTTGTAAAATCAAATTCTTTCACTATGCATATGATGAAAATAAAAATAAATGGAATTACATAAACATATGCAATTGGTTTGGTATATATAGCCAAACTAAGACTGGTACCCACCAAAAATGAATACATCAATGAGGGATGATTTGTGAATTCATCAATAAAATAAACAAAACCTAAAATAAAAAATCCCAGAACTAACTCATATTGTGTGGAAGATGCCTGGAGAATCAGCATCGGGATGGTTCCACAAATTATTATTGAGAATATTTGACAGGTGATCGATGGAGACAACTTTTTCGCTATTAATGAGACGAGAATTAAACATCCCAGCATACTAAAAAATTGGATAAAATTTGAGAGAGAATCTGTTCCTGATAATACCTGCAATTGCATTATCGCGATGGCTGCGAAAGGAGGATAATAAAATTGTGATTGTATATTGGTTGGAAAAACCTTTAAATTTTTATTTTGGATCCAATGCATTATTCTGGCAACATTCGAAACCATTGAATCCCAATTACATGGCGGAGAGGTCCATGCAATTGTTGCGATGATTAGAATATTGACAATGAGAAATAACAGGAGGATTTTATCAATAATTGAAAGAGAGGGAAAGAAAATTTTTTTACAGCTCCACTTATTTTTTATTATGAGATACAGCAAAAGTCCAATACTTATGATAAAAAATATCAACCAAAATGATATGATTGCATTTACGGTGATAGCATTAAAAAAACTAAAAATTTCTGTTATTATCGATACAACGGAGGCAAGAAAAATTCCAGAAATTACTAATGCTTCTCTGAAATTTAATTCCGATTTTAAAATTTTTTGATTATACAGTATAAATGTTAAAATAATTATTGACAACAGCGGAAAAATTATCCAGATTTGCATTTAATTCACCATATTGTCAATGAAAGTTAGCAATACTAAGCCCCTAACATTTTTAGCGCAATATTCACTTCTAAACAGACAGGACAATTATCAATTATTAATTGCACCAAGTTCTAAATGATTCCCATCTCGCTCAGACGCGCCGGTAAATACTTTTTCGTGACAAAATCCAGCCCCCGCGCAGCAAATGCCTGCTGTTCTGACTTAAGGTTCATCTCGAGCTGCAGGCTAATCTCCTTTTTCCAGTAATCGGTCGCAAACCGGGGGTCCGTGAGTTCTGACTTGAGCGCCTCAACATCCTTTTCCGTCAGCTTATCCGAGGGGAGGTTGTAGTCCCGGATGTCCCGGGGCTGCAGGCCGAGGAACTGGGACTTTGGCGTTGCGAGGATCTCGGACATGTGAGCACTCTTGATCGCTCCGTACGCGACTGAGGCGTAGATGCGGTACGACCACGGGTCACCATCGGTAAAGACAAGGATGGGCAGGTCCCATGCAGTACTGATCTTGTTCAGCATCCGCCGTGTCGACCGCGCCGGCTGTCCTTTAAGGTGGACGAGGATCGCGTTGTGTTCCTCATCGAACCCGTTCTCGATCAGCCGGTCGTACATACCACCGGTTTCAATCGCAATAACGAATTTTGCATCATGATCGACGAACTCGATATTCTCAACGTTGTTGGGGATTGTATACCCTGCCTGCCCCACATCGTCCTGGCAATGGATCGTCTTCATGCCCCGCCGGGTCTCTTCCCGGATTCGCATCGGGCCATAAATGGATGCCCCATTCTCCTCGGGATGGAGGTGGAACCCTTCACGGGGAACATCGGATAGGATCTCGAGGTCCTCGATCAGGAAATTACTCTCGTCCTGCGCTCCGAACTTCGCCCGTTTCCAGCCCTCCGAGATATAATACATCTCTCTCAACGTTGAAGAGCGGTTCTCGATCAGCTGCTGCTTGATAAACCCGATTACATAAGCCATCTTCAGAAGGTGCGTTGCGCTCTTGGCCGATGCAGCCGTCCGCATGCTCTCCTTGTCGCCGTACTTCCAGACCTCGCTTGCATCGTCAAACTCGATATTGTATTTCGTCCTCGTGGGAAGGGAGATCGAGGGGATCTCGCCAGCCTTCATCTGGTCGTACCAGTCACCTGCTATATTGAGCAGTGCGGCCATCGACTTCTTCTCCAGCTCTTCTTTAGACATCGAGATCCACCACCATCTTTTTACTATCCTCTATCCCGCGGATTTCGAGCAACCCCCCGCCTTTCCCTGCATACGAGACACGCCATGTCATCTGGGGAGGGACGTGAACCTTCCAGACTTTTGTAAACTGACCGTCCATCTCGCTTACAAAGTCAGCTTTCGGGAGGGCACCAGCGGCGTTATCACCAGAGATATCATAGAGAGATAGTTCATCTTCATGCCCGGTATAGTTACTCAACTCGATAATCACGTTTCCATCGCGTGTCCATTTTTTCACAATCAGCTTATGCATCAGCTTACCCTCAATAGGGCTGGTGTCGACGAGTGGTTTTTCTACAATTTCGCTTACTTTTTCTGCAATCTCCGGAATGATCGCACAGACCGCACGCGCCCGGTCTTCTGCCACCTTGTTTTTATCCCTGCGGGACACAAAAAGTCTGAGATCACGTCCAAGATCCTGCAGGGCAAGGGTGATCTCCTTTTCTATCTCCGGGATACTGGCAATGGCGTCCTTGCTCTCGCTTGTGAATGGCACATTGGTCGAAGCCACGTGGACAAGGATAAGGACCGGCCCTGTCGGGAAGCCACCCTGTTGAGGAATATTATACGACTTCCAGTTTATGTCGGTGACAGATCCGGTGATGGCGCAGGCACCCTGCTGGTACATAAGGGGAACGCGGTTGGCGAAACGCAGGAGGATCGCGTTGCCTTCTGCCGGGAGTTTTCCCCCATACCCAATCGCTGCCTCCACCATGAATGAATGGCCGGAGAAGACCGAGCTTTGCCGCGTGCGGGCAGCAACAAAATCCATCTGGAACTCTTTTTCGAGCCCCCGTCGGATCAGCTCCTCACCTATGGGGGAAAGACACTGGGTCGCAGGAGGGGCCGGTACCGCGACTTCCTGCATGGCGGCGAGAAGTTTTTTCAAGTCATCGGAAGAAAATCCCCTCACCTTCAGGGTGCCTTTGAATCCGGACCGCTCGCACATCTCCTGAGCGCTCTTCTTGCCCACGCGGCTGAAAGATTCCACGAGAAAATCGGCAAGGTTCAGATTGCTTGCCGCTGCCATCCGTTTCAGCTGGCCAAATTCGATACCGTGCGGATGAGGCTGGATCGCCACCGGACAGGCTATTACTTCCTGGCTCACCCGCTCGAATGTAAAGGATTCGTCATCGAGTTCCACCCGAAAGCGGGCGTGCGGGTTGACCACGGAGGTGTACCGGAGGTATTCCAGAAGCTTCTTCTTGGCCGACATCGTGCTCTTGAACTCGATCTGGACCCGCGTTCCATGGATCCGATCCCATTCGAACGGTTCCTGGGAGATGATATCGGGCTCGTTTGACTCGATTTTAATCTGGATCTCACATTTGTATGCAGATTCCTTTGGTCCCGTGCGAGAAATTACTACTGTCGGGACGCCACTGGTGAGCTGGGCATAGAGCACTGCTGCCGAGATCCCAATGCCCTGCTGCCCGCGTGTCTGCCGTATCTGGTGGAACCGGGAACCGTAGAGGAGTTTTCCAAAGACAAATGGAACCTGGGCAGGTACGATACCGGGGCCATTATCCTCGACGATTATCCTGAAAATATCGGTTGAAATTTTTTTTATGCTTATGAAAATATCCGGAAGTACCTGTGCCTCTTCGCAGGCATCAAGAGCATTATCTACGGCTTCCTTAATGGTGGTAATTACCCCACGCGTAGGGGAATCAAAACCGAGAAGGTGTTTGTTCTTCTCAAAGAATTCTGCGACACTGATACTCCGCTGCTGCTTGGCCAGCTCATCGGCGAGCACCATGCGATACCACCTCGGCTATTGCTGATTCAGGATCCAGTGTCTTCTGCTCACCGGTATGAAGGTTCTTGAGGGTCACATTCCCGGATTCTGTTTCGCGCTGGCCAATAACGACAGCAAAATCTGCTGATTTGGATGCATGCGCAATCTGGGCTCCCAGTCCCCGTCCCATGAGATCCATTTCTGAACGGATGCCGGCTCTGCGAAAAATGCGGGCAACTTCCAGCGCATGGTTACGACACTCATTCGTGCAGACTACGGCAACAACAGTATCCTTTCTATGTATTTTTTCTCCGAGTGAAACCATAACCCTGTCAAAACCCAAGGCAAACCCGCAGGATGCTACATCATCACCCCCAAAAAGATGGGCTAGCCGATAAGCACCTCCTCCGAGGATCTGGTTCTCTGCACCCAGGTTTTGTGCAAATCCTTCAAAGACCATCCCCGTATAGTAATCCAATCCACGGGCGATTCCAAAATTCAAAGAATATTCAATACCTGCTGCATCAAGAATTTCAATTGTCTGGTTAATGCGCTCTTTTTCAGGAACCGGACCCGAAATCTCGAAAGCCTCTGCAAGATCACGACAATTTACCAGAGCAATAAGGGAATTGCAGAGATCTGCTTTATTCATGGATTCAAGCGTATTTTTCAAACCATCAAAATCTTTTTTGTCCAGATGGGCCATCATCCTGCGCTGTGCAGAGTATTCGAGATCTTTAAGCAGGTTCTTCATGAACGAAAGGTGTCCGACTTTCAGATCGTACGCGATTCCTGTTGCATTGAGCATATCTGCTGCGAGCATTATTACTTCAGCATCCGCACGAGCTGTATCAGCCCCGATGAGCTCCACACCGAACTGCCAGAACTGGCGGTATCGCCCTTTCTGGGGACGTTCATACCGGAAGCAGTCGGCGAAGTAACACCAGCGCAATGGTTTAGGTGCGACCTTGGCTTCGTTTATGAACATCCGTATTACGGCGGCGGTGATCTCAGGCCGCAGGGCAAGCTTGCGTCCCCCTTTATCTTCAAAGATATACATCTCCTCAACGATCCCTTCACCTGACCGCATGGTGAAGAGCTCAAGATTCTCAAACTCCGGAGTACAGACTTCCCGGTAGCCCCAGCAGCGTGCTACTTCCCGCATGCGCCATTCGATTGTGCGCCGTGCTTCCATTTCATCCGGTAAAAAATCCCGCGTTCCTCTCGGTTTTTGAAGCATATGAAAAGTCCCTATCCATTACTGTTTGTGTTGGTGTTATTTCTTATTCGCCCTGTTGGTAGTTACACTTCCTAAGAAACGCTCCAGCGTCCCTTCACTTCCCCACACCTTCTCGCGTTCACTCCTTCCCTGTAAATACAATGCGCCAAGGATTAGGCCAAGACCAAGCAGTTCCAGCATGTATATCGTGAAAAACACGCCGAGCGTTGCAAGAGCACCATAGGCGACTCCGTGGTAAGCTGCTTTCCGGTAGCCCGCAAGCCCGGTCCTGAAAAAGATCCGTGTATCGCGCAGCCAAAGAAAAAAGGTGGTTGCGGCACCGAAGAGAGCAACATACATGAGATACGTCATGGCAATGAACTAACTTATTATACGCCGTTCCATATCTGTATTATTACGATCATGATACCAAACCCAACGCTGCAGGATGTACTTTCGCGCTACAAGAGAGGGGATATTTCCCTTGAGAGCGCAGCAGAAGAGATTGAAGGGCTCCGCCTTGACTATATCGGGGATTTTGCCTGTATCGATCTTGGGAGGGCTGTGCGGTGTGGGATGCCCGAAGTGGTTCTTGCCGAAGGAAAAGACCCTGCACACCTGGCAGAAATTGCAATTCGGTATGCGGAAGATTTAGGCCGTTGTATAATTACGCGCGTGATCCCGGAACAGGTGGCCTCAATAAAAAAATGTGCAGAAAATACGGGCATCGTCATCCATCACCATGAAGCCGGCAGCGTACTCGTGCTTGCGAAAGGAGCTGCACCGAAACTCACGGGAGGTATAGTAGCAGTAATCACTGCCGGTACTTCTGATATCAGGGTCGCAGAGGAGGCAAAGATCATCGCTGAGGAGATGGGGTGCGAAGTGCGAACCGCTTATGATGTGGGAGCTGCCGGCATTCATCGCCTTTTCCCGGCACTCAAACATCTGCTCACTGCCCATGTCTTTATTGTCTGTGCAGGACGGGAGGGAACCCTTCCCGCAGTTGTTGCCGGTCTCGTTGACAAGCCTGTAATCGGCGTTCCGGTCAGCACGGGTTATGGCTATATGGGGGAAGGCAGGGCAGCACTTGCTAGCATGCTCCAGTCCTGTTCGGTAATTGCCGTAGTGAACATTGATGCCGGTTTTACTGCCGGCGCATTTGCCGCGCGTATCGCGAATATGGGGGGAAAATCATGAGACGTGGATTTTATATCGGAAGGTTTCAGCCATATCATAACGGACACCAGTCGGTTCTTGAACATATTTCACGTGAGGTGGATGAGATTGTTATAGGTATAGGAAGTGCCCAGATCTCACACCTCCCCGACAACCCGTTTACTGCCGGTGAACGAGTCCTGATGATCACCCGCGCCCTTGCATCTCTTGGCTGCCCGTTTTATGTCATTCCGATTGAAGATATCCTGAGAAACGCGCTCTGGGTTGCCCACGTCCAAGCAATGACACCCCCGTTTGACCTCTGCTACTCTTCAAACCCGCTGGTTATGCAGCTCTTTAAAGAAGCAGAGATCACCGTACAATCCCCAGCTATGTACGAACGTGAGACCCTGAGCGGCACCGCGATCCGGAGCCGCATGATCAACGGAGAGCCGTGGAAAAATCTCGTACCCCCTGTCGTTGTTCAGGTGCTCGACGAGATTGACGGTGTGGAAAGGCTTCGCCAGATTTCCCAGAAAGATTAACACGCATAAAAAAACCTGACCTGTATTTCCTGAAACGATCGGATCCTGGTGAAATCCATGTATACATTCATCAAAAAACTCCTGAAACAAAAAGAGCCTGAGAAATTCACCCTTGCGTTTGATGCCATCCCGGCCTGGCTCGACGAGCGTGAAAAGATCTTACGGACTACACTCCAGACCGAGACAGATGCGCCGGTACGGAATATCAGGAATGCAACGGCACAACTGCAGATTATTGTCAACGGTATTGCCGATGCTGAACACGATCCGGCCATTCACCCAAAGCTCAAGGCTATCGCTAAAAATTCACTTCCCCTGTTTGTGAAGGCGATGACAGCCTCATTATCAAAAGACCTCCCGGAAGATATTGAAGAATTTTATTCTGCTGCTGTGGAATGCGTGAAAATTTGCCTTAATAGTACCCGCGGGCAGGGTCGGTACCTGCAGGTAGTGTTTCCCGGAGAGATGAAAGCAGTCAAAACCGGGATCGATGCAATCGGACATGAGATGAATGCAATAACCACATCCCTCACTACCTACCAAGAGCAAAAAACACTGATAACTGAGGTACGAACACTGTATAATGTCCTGTATGATATCAGGACTGATTCAGGAAAAGCTCTTGAAAAAGGCCAGCGGATAAGTACCCGAATAACTGAGATCACCAACCGGATTGAGCACCTGAAAAAAGAGCTGGAGAATCTGCATTCCGATGCAGGAATGAAAGAAATCAAAAAAACAAGATTCGCACTGGAAGAAATGGAAAAGAAAAGAGATGGGGTTACCCGAACGTACACGACTCTTTCTATGACGGCTTCCCATGTTTTCCGCAAGGCAGAAAAAATTGCAACAAAACAACAGCATTCCGCAGAGATCTCAACTCTCCGACGTACGATCGACTTTCTCTCAGATCATACCCTTCCTGACCCGGATAATCTGGCTTCTGCCCTTGCCATTACCTGTCCCATCACAGAACGGATGATCGCTGCAGGGGAGATCGTATTAAAAAACAAAGAAGAACGCGGAATTTTTTCCGACACCGGACAATTCTGTAAGGAAATGTACACGATATGCTTAGATATAAGGAAACAGGACAGGGAATGCAGGAATATTCAGGACTCCCTCGCCTCGCATCCAGTTCTGGTGCAGACAAATACGCTGGAACGGGAAAAAACCCAACTTGAACACATGCTGGAAAAAGAGAGACAAGCACAAACAGACCTCGCGGACTGGAGAAAGAGAATAGTGGAGAAGATCCCGGCACTGGAAAAAGAACTCCGTGATAAAATTGAAGAAATTATTGGGAAGGGCGTGCAACTTCGGATTGACGGCCACACGTAGGCATGAGGGGAAATACCAGCGTTGTGATCTGTTCAGCAGGTCCCGACTTCTTTTTTTCACCGGGTGTGCCGCTTAGTATCATTTTTATCCTGTCTGATACTTCTCTTTGCTGAAATCAGACGAACCATAAGGGCATTTGTTAATATTATTGAACATTTATCTCTACAAAATCCCCCAAATCGCTCTGGTTGGCGGAAAACTCATCAGACCAGCCATAGCAATCACGGAGCATCTGAGCAATGACATCAGAAAATGTCATGTTCCGACGTTTGAGTGTTAGGAGCGCCTCATACACCTCAGGATCAATTCGTATCGAACGTCCCTCGCCAGCACGAGGCATAATTACCATTTTGTGGTAACTGCATATAAAATTATCTTAAAATCCTGACCCGCTATATATAGAGTGCGTAGAATAATCGTAAATTGGAGAGATCTGGTTCATTTACCAATCCCTTGAACTGATACGGATGAACGAAAATGTAGAGAAATCAGTGTATGCAAACTCGGGTTCATCTCCGTGACAGCCACCGACACGCAGGAGAGCTGGAAGATCTAGGGGGACTCGTACTACCTCAATATTGCGTCCCCCCCTATCCATTTTTGCATCAAGAGGCACAAATTCAAGGGGATGCCGGACAATCCCCTCAGATGTTTTGCGGCAACAGATATTCTGGTGCTGGTGCCCGCAGCACATATGGATGAGCCCACGAGCTGCGAGTGCATCAAACGCCATTGTTGCGGTATAATTGTACCCGGCAAAAGAATCCCCGGATTCATGGGAAAGCCGCTGCCAGCATTTGAGCCGGAGCGTCTGGGTTCCCAGATCTAGCGGCCCTCCATGGACGAAGAGCATGCCATGATCCGACCATTCCATGGGGATGTTGTTAAAGATGGAAAGAAGTGGAGAGTCCCGTATCTGTTCATGACGGTACATGCTGGCCGGATCACTTCCACTTACTAAAATCCCATTAAGAAAAGCGTGATCATGGTTGCCAAGCACCGACATGAGATGATATTCATGCGAGAGTGTGTGGATCATCTCCAAAGTTTCCCGGGGGCGATCTCCACGGTGTATGAGATCTCCCAGATTAACAAGAACGTCGACCTGCCCGAACGCTTGTCGGAACAGCGGGGACCGGATACATGATGCAAGTGCGCTGATTGCTACTGAATCTGCATGTACATCAGAAAAGATAACTACACCCATATTGTCGGCAGAATATTAGAGTTTCTTTATCATATAAACTGATGATACGCAAGGTTACACTATTCATCCCGGTCTGATTGGGATATGTTCATGTCGGAGAAATTCCAAGTACTGTAAGAACATCTGATGGATGCGCATCTGACAGGGAAAATGCGATGTCTAATCCCCATGCCCGACCTATCTCGATTATGTATGCATTGCCCGAGTTTTCATCAATTCTTGTGTCAGATCTGCGGTTCTGCCACGGACTTCGGCACCCTTGTCGTGTGATTGAATATAAAATTTGATTCGTCAGAAAAACCAATGGAGAATCAGATATACATGGAACAATTCCTTTCCGAGTACGTCAAACGCGTGAGACCTTACTTTAACGGCTTTTCTGCAATAACCGCACATGAGATTGCATCAGCATTCCTTGCCTTCAAGTTCGGACTTTACCCCAACGCTATCCATGAATGTACCCATGCGATCTCCCTTATCCCGGATAACGGGGCAAATGTTGCGTTAAAAAAGGCACTCTCCATTGTCCGTGTGAATGCCATGGATCTCGAAAATGCACAGTTTACTGCAGACTTGACAATAGCATTCTCAGAAGAAGAGCTTCCGTACATCCCTGTGAATCTGTCCCCGGAACAGATCGAAGATTCTGGTACCTTCCAGCTGGACAACGCGCTCGTCCTCATATATGCCGTCGCAGTTATTACTTCTCCTGACGATGAGGAGGCGTTGGCTGAGCACCGCAAATTTATTGTACGATTACTGATGGGATACAAGAAGGCCCTTGGTTTAAGTTAGTGTCTGGAGTGCAGGAAACACAGGACAAACATTCAAACGTTCCAGCTAGTTCATCTTGCCAGTATATATAATACTGGAAGCTCGAAGAGTATCACACTTCAAAAATAAAAAAAAATTTGTTTTCAGAGAGAGATCAAAGGCTATCGAGACTGACACCACTGAAGTCCTGAGCAACCTGTTGGATATCCCTGACGCCAAACGCAGTCTGGACCATATTCATTTCGAGCGAGTTTGCCGCATCACACACGTAATCAAGGATGTCAACGGACAGTTCCTTCTGGATCTTGCTCTTCCGGAGCTGATCAACCAGGGCTGCCATCTTCTCCGGAGGTTCCATGCGAAGTTTTGCAAGGCTCATGACGCACATGTAAATCCGTGTCAGGTTCCGGTCGGTGCCGGTGATGGTATCAAAGAAATTTCTAATAACCTGTGCCTGATAGATATCTCCACCCATGACTTCACCTCCTTCTCACTTCTGCAGGTAATTTTCCTGTTTACCTTATCCTTTTATAAACTTTGTGGCAGAAATCGCTTTTTCCCGATAAAAAAACCAATAAAAAACGATTGTCTCTTCAAAGTGCGGCGGGATTGTCAGACAATAAGACGCCAAACGTCTTACTGCGCCGCATAGCACCGCACTTACTTCGCCGCACTGACGATCTTGATGATATCACCATCCTTAAGGAGGTGGTTTTCCTTTATCCGCATCTTTGTTCTGGCATCGACGGCATATAAAAATCCCTTACCGATATCGGTATGCACTTGGAACGCGAGATCGTGGGGTGTAGATCCTTTCCTCATCAGGAACGCGTCGGGAAGCACATCGCCTTTCTTGTTACAGAAATGGTTCTCATCTTCAACCGGGTAGATGACAATCATGTCAAGCAGCTCGAACACCGCACGGTTTATGGCTTGCTGCACACCTGTACCTTTGCACTGCGTCATTACTCCGGCAATTTTTGCCAGTCCGCTTTTCTGTATAGCAGTAAGAGTTACCTCATTGACAATTTTGAACTCCGTATCCCCGGGCAAGTACCGAATTACGTGTGCTCCTGCCGCATTTCTCAGCGCGAGCTCGGATGCCGCACTCGCAAATGCAACCTTCTGAGTTGCAAGTTTTGAACGCAGCATACCGGGTGCCTCGTCAACCTTGTTCCCCACGATCAACATCGGTTTAGAGATCTTTACTATCTCTGCGCATAATGGGATGAGATCGTCGATCGTTGCGTGGACGAGATCGAGTTTGAGCTTCAGCTCCACATCCCGGACATCTTCCATCGTGATGCCAAGACCGGTGAATACATCAGCTATTCCCTGCTGAATAGCAGTCCCCTTTCCCTGAGACATACGGCTTATCCTCGTCCAATGTTTATCAAGAATACCATGGACCCACATCGTCATCTCGATAATCAGGAACCTGATATCTTCTTCAGGATCATGATTTCCAATACCCACCGGGTTCCCTTCGCTGTCCGTGCCGCCGCTCGCATCAATAATGTGAAGTATCGCGTCTGCCTGCCGAAGGTTGTCAAGGAACTGGTTGCCCAGTCCTTTGCCTTTGTGTGCATCAGGGACGAGACCGGCAACATCGATTAAATTCACTGCCACAAACCGGTTCCCGTCAACACAATGCCCGCAGGTAAGGTGAAGGTCATGACACGGGCACTTCGATCGCACGTAGGCTACACCAAAATTCGGATTAATAGTCGTGAACGGATAGTTGGCAATTTCGACATTAGCCATAGTCGCAGCTTTGAAAAATGTCGATTTTCCGCAGTTGGGTTTACCCGCAAGGGCCAGGGTGATCATGTGTGGTTCCTCAGTTAGTTATTCGGTACTGGTTTCATGGTGCAGATTGGTAAAGAATCCGATAATTTTGTCGCTCGGAACCGGCAGATCCTTTTAATAATTCCATGAAAATCTGCAACATTTTCTCCTAGAGCATGAAAAACCTCATTGTTCTCACGCTCGTACAGAATCTGACAAAGTTTTTCATGCCTGCTTATTAAAAGATACTTATGACGTTTACACAGAAAAAAATCTGGTATTTTGAAAAACCAGGAGAATCCAACACCTGGGATGCGGCGGTTTTTGCTATTGAGCGTGCCAAAGAACTTAAAATTAAAACAATTGTTGTAGCAAGTACTTCGGGAAAAACAGCACAGATTTTTTTTGATGCAATGAAAGGATCGGATATTGAACTGATTGTAGTGTCCCATGTTGTCGGATTTACAAAACCGGGTGAATGGGAGTTTTCCGAAGAAATCGCAGTGCAACTACGGAAACAGGGTGTCCGTATTGTAACGGGCACCCATGCACTCTCCGGACTCGAACGGGCATTTTCACGCTCACCCAGAGTAGGGGGTGGGTCGCGAAGCGAGGCTGTTGCTGAGGCATTGCGGCGCGTTGTAGCTGTCGGACTCAAAGTCGCTGTCGAGTGCGTGTTAATCGCGGCTGACCAGGGAGTACTCGACGTCAGTAAGGAAGTCGTTGCCGTAGGGGGGACTGCATGTGGTGCAGATACAGTCTGCGTGATCCGCCCTGCGCATACCGGGAGTTTCTTTGATCTCCAGGTACGGGAGATTGTCGCCATGCCGAGGGTTCGGTAACGATGGCGATTGCAGAGCTCAAAGAGGCGTTAATTCTCCTCAAAAGGATGCCATTACTCTGGATACCCGGAATTGTTGGCGGATCTCTGGCTGCTGTTCTCTGGGTAACCTTCAATCTCTACGGGACATTCTTTGCCGGCAGGTTTATGGTGTTCTTCGGATTGGTACTCCTCATCTTCACTACAGGTATGCTTACAATAATCAGGGATAATGAAGGTGGCATCAGGGAATTGCTTGCCGGGGGCATCAGATATTATTTCCGTGTGCTCCTGCCCGAAATCGTAATTGTTTCCGGCGTTATACTCATCTTTATTCTGCTGATGATAACCTTCAGCTTTTTTGGGGTGTCTGACGTCAGTATAGTGACCGCCCTTACATTTGGCTTCACGATACCAACAATGCTCCTTACCTTCTTTTATGACACAGCCGCAATTTTCGAGGAACGACGGGTGTTTGAATCCATCCAGCGAAGCATCCAGCTGGTTGTTGCGCGTATAAACGAAGTGATCGCATTCTTTTTTGTCTACCTGGCGATCTTTATCGGTATTGTTCTTGCACTGATAATTATCTGGGAAGCATTCCTGTACGATAAGCTGGAACCAATAACCCGTTACAACGAAACTCAGCTCCAGTCATTCAGCCCGGATCAGCTCATCGCAATAATTGGTCCGACAGGAATATGGATTACATCCGTGATTCTCTTCTTCGGTATCTTTTTGCTTCTCCCGATTCTCTACTGCTATAAAGCTTGTTTCTTTAAAAAACTCGCTGGCGGGACTATTATCACCCAGCAGCCGACCACAGGAGAATATGACAGCAAAGGACGCTGGTACAAATATTAAGAAACCCCATTTTTTTTATCCCGGATTTTACAAGCATCGCATGTTGAAAAAAATCAACACCCTGATGTGTATTAATGAATTGCACAATACATCATAATCACATCCGGAAAAGATGATTTATGAAGGGATAGAGGGAATTTTCTGTTCTTTACGATAAAGGGAGAACGATATAATTTCATCTTCTGAAGAAACTATTAGAAAAACAAAAAAATTGATTATTTTCCAATAGGCTGGGACACCAAATTCTAAAATTTCATGAACATAAACAGTGAAATTGCAAATATTCCCCCACCAATCGTTGCAAGCAGATTGGTACCGGCATTACCAAGAAATCCATGGTTCTCCAGTGTCGCACCGACAAAGCTGTCGATATTAGTACCAACAAAACCCGCAAGTGTGCAAATAACCATCATCTCCGGCGTGATTACATTGAGCAGCAGTGCGACTAGAGAAACAGCTAAACCACCCAGGAATGCGATCGCCTCCCCTCGTAAGGTAATGCCTCCGTTCGTGCCTATCGGGACTTTTTTCAGGGTTGTAATCATATAGGGGATTCCACCGGTTACCCCAATCTCACTTGCCACCGTATCTGCCGCAGCTGTTGCCACACAACCGACATACATGACAATAAAGACCGGCTGCTGAAAAACTCCGAAAAGGACTGCAGCAGCTGCTGCGACGATCCCGTTCGCGAAAACATTCCTGTATCCTCGCGCCCCACTCTGGCCCTGTTCAACACCGATCTTTTTTTTATACTCAAATTTATATCTTGTCGCCAAAGAACCCAGAATAAAAAAAGAGAGCATAATTAAAAACCACTGCGTCCCATGAGGTGCGGCAAAGACCAACAGGATTATTCCAACGAGAGCAGCAGAGAAAAGACCAGAAAGATCGGCGGTTTTTGCCCGGAATGCAAAAAATCCAAAGGTAAAACCGACGATAACAGCGATAACTATCAGCTGAAGATCTACCTGATAATTAAGCTCCCGGATAAGCCACATTGTCATGGCGATCCCGATCGCTTCGATAACGAGCGCGTCCTCGTACTTAAGCAGGATGGTTTTAAAAAGGACAGCGGCGATGATTCCGAAAATCACTGTTAAAAAAAATTTCTGGTTAAGGTATGTTATGACGAGCATACCCGCCCATGCCGTCGAGATAATATAATACAGATACGTGTTCAAATCATCAGCGCCACGCTGGAAGACCAGTTCTCCCATAACAAGCATTGCCAGCGTGCAGCTGAACACAAAAAGAGGTAGAAGCGTAACTCCATAGAGCATGGCAATTACACAAAAAGAGTATGCGAGATATTTAGTATTAAAAAAACGCCATAAGATGAGCGCATAGAGAATAACGATCAGACTCATAAGCCACGCGGGCTTGATATAGGGAGCGATCAGAATGGCACCGGCCACAAGCACTGCCGCGTAACCAAGTCCTCGTTGTCTCTCCATTTATCAATTATTTGTCTTCAAGCAAAAGAGTTTTATCGTGTCTGTATTTCCCGAGAAACAAGTGCTGAATGTTTACAATACTGTAACATATACCGGGATACGATCACTATATTTTATTTCACAACCAACCTTCTCAAGAATGATATCTTCCGATCAACTGCCGAAAAACTATGATTTCGCTGAAGTTGAGGAGCGCTGGCGCAACACCTGGCGCGACGAAGATAATTATTTTGACAGAAACTCGAAAAAACCACAGTTTGTAATCGACACGCCCCCCCCGTACCCGACGGGCAATTTCCATATAGGTAACGCGTTAAACTGGTGCTATATAGATTTTTTTGCCCGTTATAAACGCATGAAGGGTTTTAATGTGATGTTCCCCCAGGGATGGGACTGTCACGGTCTCCCGACCGAAGTTAAGGTGGAAGAACTAAACCACATTACAAAAAACGATGTCTCCCGCGAGGAGTTCCGGCGGATGTGCCGTGAACTTACCGAAAAAAACATTACCCATATGCGGCTCACGCTCCGCAAGATGGCGTTTTCGACAGACTGGAGTAACGAATACATCACGATGATGCCGGATTACTACGGCAAGACCCAGCTCTCATTTTTACGTATGCTTAAAACCGGGTACATCTATCAGAGCGAGCACCCGGTAAATTATTGTACCCGGTGCGAGACAGCAATCGCATTTGCTGAAGTAGCGTATGAAGAGCGGGAAACCCAGCTCAATTATTTTGACTTTCAGGGAGTGGAGATTGCATCTACGAGACCAGAGCTCCTTGCAGCCTGTGTAGCACTGGCGGTTCACCCGGAAGATAAAAGATACCATTTCCTGAAAGGCAGGAAGATGAAAGTCCCCCTTTTCGGTCATGAAGTTCCGGTTATTCAAGATGAGGCGGTTGATCCGGAATTTGGCTCTGGTGCCGTCATGATTTGTACATTTGGCGACAAACAGGACGTTCACTGGTGGAAACAACACAACCTCGTTTTACGCAAAGCAATTGATCGGCGAGGGAGGATGACGGAAATTGCGGACAGATACCGGGGCATGACTGCTGCCGAGTGTCGCACTGCAATTCTTGCTGATATGAAGTCCTTAAAAATCCTGAAACGTCAGGAGAAACTGGCACAGCGTGTAGGCACCTGTTGGCGTTGTAAAACACCCATAGAGATTCTCTCAGAGCGTCAGTGGTTTGTGAAGATTAAACCAGATGAGATCCAAGAGGTTGCTCACCAGATCATATGGCATCCTGAGCATATGCTTCGGCGTATGGAAAACTGGATCGAACAGATGGAATGGGACTGGTGCATCTCCCGGCAGCGGATCTTTGCAACACCGATCCCTGTCTGGTTCTGTACTGCATGCGGTGAGATGATAACCCCCGACGAAAAAGATCTGCCCGTTGATCCAACACAGGGAAAACCAAAACATGCTTGTCTGAAATGCGGCAGTAATGAATCTAGTGGAGAAGTTGATGTCCTTGATACCTGGATGGACTCTTCTATTTCTGTCCTTAACGTGACTGGTTGGGACGGTAGAGGGATACCCCCGTACTTCCCTGCCCAGATCCGCCCGCAGGGTCATGATATCATTCGTACATGGGCATTTTATACTATCCTTCGTTCCGTTGCGCTGACCGGGCAGAAGCCCTGGGATGAGATCCTTGTTAACGGCATGGTACTGGGAGAAGACGGATTCAAGATGAGCAAGAGCCGGGGCAATATAATCGTTCCTGAGGAAATTTTACTGAAGTATGGTGCCGATGCACTCAGACAATGGGCAGCAATGGGGGCAGCAACAGGGTCGGACATTATGTTCAACTGGAACGATGTTGTGGCCGCATCACGTTTCCAGACAAAAATGTGGAACATTGCCAGGTTCGCCCTGATCCAGCTTGAGAAAGAAGGTTTTGATCAGAATGCATCAGTTACTGCACTTGCCGACAGGTGGTTGCTTGTGCGTCTCTCAGACACTGTTCAGCAGGTAAATGCTGCAATGGAAAGTTACCAGTTTGATACTGCACTCAAGGCAATCCGGGAGTTTGCGTGGGATGCTCTTGCCGATAATTATATTGAGCTGGTCAAGGGCAGACTGTATACAGGCGCTTCGTCCCGGAAGAGTGCACTCCTTGTGCTCCATACTGCGTTTGATGCTCTCTGTAAAATGCTCGCCCCGTTCACCCCCTACTTTGCGGAAGAGTGCTACTCGCACCTGAATAAAGGTGCGAGCGTCCACAAGCAGCCCTGGGTGTCCTTCACGTATGAGGACGAAGCAGCAAAATACGAGGGCAACCTCCTCACCCAGATCGTGGCGGAAGTGCGCAGGTATAAGCATGATGCCGGACTCGCACTCAATGCTCCGCTTGGCAAAGTTACGATTTATGCCCCCCATACCGTCAATGATGAAGGGGATACCGGGCGCGCACTTAATGCGGATGTCCACTGGCGAACCGATGCCGCAAAACTCGATCGCGTAATTGAGGATATTGATTTTAACCGCGCAGTAATAGGACCTGTATTCCGCAAACAGGTGCAGGCATTCATAAACGCGATAAAAGCGCTGCCACCCCACAGTCTGGAAAACCCACCAAAAACTATTATCATCGGGGGTTCTGAAGTAAGGATTCCTGAAAATTCCTTTTCGCCGAAGTTTTCCTATATGGAAGAGGGGGCAAAAGTGGATGTAATCACCGTTGGCAATGTGATCGTGACAATTGCAAAATCTGCCTGATTGAACCAGCAACAAACATTGCTATCTCATCTTTTTCTTTCATCGCATCTACAATTACGAACCGTGAGGGATCTTCACAGGCGAATTTGAGATAGTTGTTCTGCACTTTTTCAAGTACTTCTCGTTTCTCGAAATGCTCGCGCTCGTTCTGCGGTTTGAGCCGGGATAGGGCTTCATCGATGGGAAGAACACAGAGAAATGTTTTATCAGGAACGATTGACCAGCCGTTATGCATCGCCCGCAGCCATTCCTCCGGTTTAGGGATTACCCCAGTGAGAGTCACTGACTGGTAAGCATATCTGCTGTCACTATACCGGTCAGAAATTACCAGTTTTCCTTCCTCAAGTGCCGGGCGGATAATTTTTGCGAGATGCGCTGCATGATCTGCTACAAAGAGGGTGGCCTCTGTTACCGGATCAATCTGTTCAGCAATCGCCCGGCGTACTGACTCCCCAACCCACGTGGCTCCCGGTTCACGGGTATAAACGGGATCGAGATCAGCAAGTAATTCCCGCAGCGCCAGATGCAGCGTACTCTTCCCGCTTCCATCAATTCCCTCCAGGGTGACTAACAACAGCTTCCCCTCCGTATCCATTCAATCGGGACAATTCCCCGGTGTAAGGCAGTACTGATAATGGCTCCATCAAATCCCGAATGACTGATTTTTTCAAGATCACTAAGGGTTGCGACACCTCCACCATAAAAGAGCTGCCCGTTAAAAGCCCTGCGGATTTTTTCCAGCATTTGTGGTTCAACACCACTCTCTGTGCCCACAGCGCTGACATTAAGAAGAATACACCCATCAAAATCCCAGTGTTGTGCAGAGGTTAACACGTCCACCGGATCTTTCCCGGAGGGTATGACAAGCCCCTGTTTTACATCAATGCTGAGGTAGCCTCCATGATATCGAGATAGATCGCTGCCTCCTGTCTCGGTTCCGACTATATTCACGATATGCTCACCTGCCAGCATATCATTCGGAGAATGACAGCCACGGTCAACACAACAGCACCTGACGTTCTCTGCGCACTTTTGTATAATAGCATCGTGCGACCCTGTCCCTTCAATCCGATCGAGATCGGCGATATACAGATATTTTGGTCCGATGGCCTTTACAAAACTGACGGGTTCTGCAGTCGGAGAACACCCCCAATCAAGAGGTTTGTAGGTCCTACGTTGCCCGGATTTGCCGTGAACGACCAGATTTTGCCGCAAATCCATCGCAAGAAATAATTTCATAGGCGAACGCAATCACTATTAGGATAAAAGATCATTAAACTTTATGCAATTGTTGGTCAGCCCAAGCACAATTGACGAAGCAAAACATTCCATCGCTGCTGACATAATTGATGTTAAAAAACCTTCAGAAGGCTCCCTGGGCGCAAACTTTCCCTGGGTGATACGTGAAATTAAAACACTTATTGCCAAACCATTGAGTGCAGCAATTGGTGACTTTGACTATAAACCGGGAGGAGCTGCACTTGCTGCTTACGGCGCAGCCTGCGCCGGAGCTGATTTTGTAAAGATCGGACTTGCCTTTGACGGGCAGGAAAAAGCGCGGGAGGTCATTGGCGCGGTCGTCAGGGCAGTAAAAGATGAATTTCCCAAAAAATATGTCGTGATTGCTGCATACTCGGATTACCCGCGTATGCATTCTATCTCTCCTTTTGAGATGGCACCCATCGCTGCAGAGTGCGGGGCTGATTTTGCCATGGTTGACACCGGCATCAAAGATCGTCAGAGCACCTTTGCATTCATGAATGAAGAGACGCTCCGCTTGTTTACTGACACAAATAAAAAACTCGGGCTCGGAACGGCTCTGGCCGGTTCGTTTAAATTTGAAGATATTGAAGCACTCAAAAGGATCAATCCGGATATAATCGGTGTGCGGGGGATGGTCTGTGGCGGTGACCGGAATGCGACTGTCCGTGAAGACCTCATAAAAACCGCACTTGCCATGATCAGGTGATATATGTTCGTCGAAAAACTGGATGTGCCACTCTCTTTAACTTTTGATGATGTGCTGCTCGAACCCCGGGAATCCTGGCTTGAACCTGCCGACGCAGATACACACTCAAAGTTTTCGAAAAAAATCAATCTGAACATCCCGCTTGTGTCCGCCGCTATGGACACGGTTACCGAAGCCTCCATGGCGATAGCACTCGCCCGCGAAGGGGGAATCGGGGTAATCCACCGGAATATGACGCCTGAACGTGAGCTGCAGGAAGTTATTTTCGTAAAACAGGCAGAAGAACTGATTGAACGTGATGTGCTCTTCGTAGAGGATACTGCTACGGTCTCGGACGCCGAACGTCTGATGCACCAGTATAGTATCGGCGGGGTTCCCGTCGTAGATAAAGGGAAGATTATCGGGATTGTCAGCCGGCGTGACGTCCGGGCTATAGTTACCAAACGGGGTGATGAAAAGATCACCTCAATAATGACCAGAAAACCTATTGTCGCCGATGAAGCGATCACTGCGGAAAAAGCACTCGAAATAATGTATACAAACAAGGTCGAACGGCTCCCGGTCGTCAATAATAAGGGTAAACTTCTTGGTATCATTACGATGCAGGATATTCTCGAGAGACGCCAGTACCCGCTCGCGACCCGTGATACGAAAGGCAACCTCCGGGTGGCTGCAGCAGTCGGGCCCTTCGATTTTTCACGCGCCGAACTGCTCGACCAGAACAATGTGGATGTACTTGTAGTAGATTGTGCCCATGGCCACAATATGAAAGTTGTCGCAGCAGTTAAAGACATAAAGGGCAGCATGAAAGCAGAGATTATTGCCGGGAACATCGCAACCCGTGCAGGAGCGGAAGCCCTTGTCGGTGCCGGTGTCGACGGGATCAAAGTCGGCATTGGTCCGGGCTCGATCTGTACGACCCGGATCGTTGCGGGCACGGGTGTTCCCCAGATAACTGCAATTGCACAAGTTGCGGACATCGCCCGCGAGGCAGATATCCCGATAATCGCAGATGGCGGTGTACGATTCAGTGGTGATGTGGCGAAAGCGATTGCCGCCGGAGCTGATACCGTTATGATGGGCAGCATGTTTGCGGGGACTGATGAAGCACCCGGCAAGGTAATCACCATCAAAGGGCGACGCTATAAACAATACCGGGGAATGGGATCTCTTGGCGTCATGAGTACCGGACAGTCGAGTGACCGGTACTTCCAGAAGAAAGATATCGGCAGCAGCAAATTCGTGCCTGAAGGTGTTGAAGGTGTCACTCCCTACGTGGGTCATGTCAGGGAAGTCATGTACCAGCTTGTAGGCGGTCTTAAATCAGCGATGGGGTATACAGGTTCAAAGACAATTTCTGAAATGCAGAAGAATGCGAAATTTATCCGGATCACCAATGCCGGCATGACCGAGAGTCACCCGCACAATATCCTTATTACGGATGAAGCACCGAACTACCGTTTGTTTGAATAATTTTTAAAAAATTAATAAAACGAAGCATAAACCGAATCTCAGCTATAAAAACAATATTAAAATTTTTTGTTGCCTTGAAACCTTGTCCATGCCCCGACTGTTATTTCATTACACCCCGTATCCTTCTTCTGTCCAAAAAACGGACATTGAATAACAGAGGCA
>Ga0187854_10000855_pt1 | contig 34164 bp, 26 predicted proteins | sample June2016WEW_6_15_FD_132445 | JGI IMG/M metagenome (GOLD analysis project Ga0187854, IMG submission 132445) | Peatland microbial communities from SPRUCE experiment site at the Marcell Experimental Forest, Minnesota, USA - June2016WEW_6_150 | ecosystem: Environmental > Terrestrial > Soil >... | reverse complement strand
CGACACGGAAGTTTCCATTCTGCTCTTTGACCTGCTCAGCCGGGTGATGGAATACCCCCTGGAATGGGTCATTGAAGTCCTGGCCCCAACAACCGAATTGGATTTCGACCGCCTGCCTCCGGAAAAACAGGAGATCTACCGGGAAATCCAGGCAGCCCATATCCACGGGTCTCCCGACGGCCCCTGGTTCTTCATCATCGCCCGCAACGATCCTTCTCAGAAAAGATTTCAGCTGATCGGGATCACCGATACGGCGATGCTGCGCCCCCAGGTCTTTGCCCTTTCCCAAGGGGAAGTCCAGGTGGGGTTGATCTGTTCGGAGAAACAGGCCATCGATGCCACCCTCCACAGCCTTAGCTCTGAAGACTCCCGCTTTCATCGCATCGCTGACAAGTATTGGAACGCCCGGGGAGGGAGCCACACCGATGGGGGAGCCTTTATCTTCAACGTAATGGAGAGCGGGAATGGACGGGCGGGAAAGATTCTCACCTGTGCCGACAAGTTTGGAAAGACGATCACCATCCCTGAGGAGCAAAAAGTCTGGAACCACCAGCCCCGGGCTCTTCATGAGGAAATCAAGGCCGCCGTCCGAAAAGAGGTGGAAGAAGGTCTTCGCGCGGGCGATGGCTCTCTTTCCTTTCAATCTATCCAGGAGCGCGTCGCTAAGTGGGATTATGAGACCTTTCAGGAATTCTGTGACCAGGTGGCCCAGGAAGCTATTTTGAGCGATTCGGCAAAGCCCGGGGCCATAGAAACGTTGACCCTCCTGCTGGATCGCAGATGGAACCCGGGGAAAAAACGGAGAAGCTGCCTCCTGGAGATTCTCCAGGACAGCCTGGCAAAAATTTTTTCATCCGCCCTCAATCTGAATTCCGGACTCGCAAGCGCCTATCGGAAAATCGACTGGGCCAGCCGGGGGGAATTGCGAAAGCCCCGGGAGGGAGAAAAGGTTTTAGTCATCGACGGGGGGAACTTTCCTCCGGAAGGAGAGGAGGGTGCCGCCCGGGTCCTGACCCAGGCTTATCGCCTCGGATGGCGAAAGTTCACCGTGTACGGGTGCCGGGGACAGCGCTTTATCGGGTGCGGAGTGGGAAACGAGACGACGGGAATGCGCATCGACGTATACGGCAGCTCGGGGGATTATCTGGGTTCGGGCATTGACGGGATGGAAATTTTCGTCCACGGGAACGCCCAGGACCAATTGGGCCAGATCCTGAAATCAGGAAAGCTGGTCATCTACGGGGATGTGGGGCAGACTTTCCTTTACGGCGCCAAGGGGGGAACGATCTACGTTCTGGGGAATGCCGCGGGCAGGCCCCTCATCAATGCCGTCGGGAAACCGCGGGTAGTCATCAATGGGACTTGTCTGGACTATTTGGCCGAGTCCTTCATGGCCGGCGACCCCCATAACGGCGGAGGTTTCGTCATCCTGAACGGGATGGAATATGACGAAGGGGGAAAACTGCGGGAACAACCCACTCCCTTCCCGGGGTCCAATTTGTTTTCCCTGGCTTCCGGGGGGGCCCTGTATGTCCGGGACCCCCATGAGCGGCTGGCTAAGGAGCAGCTGAACGGGGGGGAATTCTCCCCCCTTACGGAAAAAGACTGGCAGCTGATTCTACCCTATTTTCAGGAGAATGAACGGATTTTCGGAATCTCTCTGGAAGAAGACCTGTTGACGGTGAACGGGGAGAAAAGAAAACCCGAACGGGTGTACCGGAAGATCCGGGCCATTAGACTTTCCGTTCTGGCGGCCAATCAAGAAGAAGAAGAAGATTAAAAATGGTCCCCATTTCTGGTTACTCGTTCCTTAAGGTCGAACGAGCAACGAATAACCAGAAACGACGATTTCCAACCCCCTACGCCTCCCATAACCTTTTTCTATTTCTCCGTTTTCATTTTTTTTGACACGGCAGTTCCCTTCGACTATATTAATAAAAATGGATCATCTCCAAATTGGTTGAGAGCTAAAGAGCTGGTATGTGTTAAATGTGCGGTTATTTCAGGGGCTCGGAACGAAATCCATCTTGCTTGCAACCCTAAGGCACGGATTTCCTCTTAGCTGGGGCGGAGGTGTTCTCTTATCCTCTGGACCTTTCTTTTCCCGCCCCCGCTGCGCTTTGCGGAAGGCAAGGAAGGGAGAGATGGAAAGCAATATCCCGCCGATGCTTGCGGCGCAATCTGGTTTTCGTTCCGAGCCCTTGCCAGGCTTCCATGAAATATTCGATCAACTACTTTGGAAATGATCTATAAAAATCAATCCTTGAAGGGGGGGAGGGCCGGTCTTATCCGCTCCTTCAAGAGGGACATGAAAAGAGCCGATAATTAGAGAGGGGAATACGCCCCTTTTTTAAGCAGAATTTTCGATTAGAGATAGAATGCTTCTAATTTCAATCTTCAATCTGCAATGGGTGGCCGAGCGGCAAGAAATTCTGAAAACACTGAGAAGAACTGGACCGATCAGTTCACTTTTGCTATGAATGCCGTGTAGTCCTTAGGTATTTCACTGGTCTTTGGATTGTAAGTTCCTGACCCGGAAGGTTTAGATGTTGTTTTCTGGCGCACTGAATGATAAGATGCGAAAAAATGAACTTTAGAGTTTCGAAAGGAGACATCTTTTTGCCTGATATCCCCGAGCCCGGACTTCACCTCATTTCGATGAAACCCTGTGGACTTACCCCGGGAGGACTTAAGTTTCTTGGGTTGGAAATTATGGGATGCGAGAACTTCTACCGATCGGGTTCGTCATGCGGTTTTTAACTTTGGAGTACACCTCCTGCTGTGCAGATGGCTCCCAGCCCATCATGGGGGAATGAGTGACGGCTAAAAAAGCCTCGAGGCCAATCCAGAAAAACGAGATCCTCGAAAGGGAGTTCGATAAAGATATCCAAGAAGCGAAGGCCCTCCGAGATGTCGAGCGCCTGGAGAAGAAGGACTCTCAGCTCTGGTTCCTCACCATCTTCATGATTCTGGTTGTGACCCTTTTTATTCTGGTCAAAGATTTTGACCCCCTGAACCTCTCTCCCCGGGAATTCCTGAACCATCTGACCTCCTTTCAATTCTCCGCCTTGGTTTTACCGACAGCCATCCTGCTCCTGGGCTTTTGCGGCTATGCCCTCTCTCAGAACCGGAAAATTCGGAACCAGCGAAAAGAGATTTTTATTCACAAGATGAAGGTGGAGCGCATGGTCGCCGCCATGGAAGAGGTCACGGCTTTATTCCAGATCAGCTCCGGGGTTGCCAACCATAAAGACCTGCCCGTCATTTTGGAAACCATCGCCCGGGAATCTCTTTCCTGCTTGAAAGCTCATCGCTCTACCGTTTTTCTCGTGGAGGAAAAAGACGGCATTTTAAAGACTCAATTTACCCATGCTTCCGACCCGCTGAACGAGCAGATAGGATTGTTTGAAGAGAAGGAGGTAGCCCGAAAGGTCCTTCGCCAGAGGAAGCCTCTCTTGCTGCGGGAGCAAGCGGATTTCGCGGAATTCTTTAAATATGAAGGACGGGACCGGAAAATAACCTCCCTGATGAGTATCCCTCTGGTCTCCCAGGGTAAAGGGGCCGGTGTCTTGAGCGTGATAATCATCGATGAGGAACGGAAGTTCAGCGAAAAGGACCTCCAGTTCTTTATGATCTTTAGTCACCAAGCCTCCATCGCCATGGAGAGTTCTTCATTGCTGGAGGAGGTAGGCAAAGGGTTCAGCTTTCGCAAAAATTATGAGCAATATCTGGATAACATCCTGAACCAATTACAGACCCTTTCCGATGTGGAACGGAGGCGGATCGAGGACCATATTGGAAAATTGCTGCCTGCCCAATCAGCGGAGGAAAAGGCGTCCCTGGCCGATCAGGCAGAGGAAGTTGTGAAGGGAACCATCCCTCTTGCAGAACAAATGGCCGTCGACCATCCGGGAGGAGACCAGGTCGCCAAGATGTTGCAGGTGGATATGGAGGGAGAGCCTCCGGCTGCGGCCCAGGATTTAGGGGATGGAGGGGTTTTTATCCGGACCCCCAACCCGATGGATTTGGGCGACGAATTCCTCCTGAAGCTTCATTTAGCCGAAGGGGAAGCACCGGTGGAAGTGACCTGCAAGGTGATCTGGACCAATAAATTCGGGCAAGAGAGCCGACATTTACGCCGGGGAATGGGCGTGAAATTCCTAAACCTCTCCCCCGAACTCCAGAGTCGGGTGGAAGGATACATTCGATCCCACAAGAACAAACAGTTTTCTATCGCCGACGATCAACATCATTTATCCTTGGAGGAGTAAGAAAGAACAACCCGGCCGCGGCCACCCCCCTCTCTTCCCACCCCCTTGAGGGGGGAGAATAGGGCGGGAGGAATGCCAGCAAACCACGGCAGAGAGGCGCGGAAAAGGAGAACCGGAAAAATGGGAGTGTTTACTTTTCGGGCTGCGGGGGAAATCACTTTCGGTGTCGGGGCCGTTGAGCGGTTGGGAAGCACCATCAAAAAGAGTGGCGGAAGAAGAATCCTGGTGGTTGTGGATCCAGGTTTTGCCAAGACCGGCGCATTCCAGAAGGTCACCCAAAATTTGGGGCGGGAGGGGTTATCTTTCGTCCTTTTTGACCAAGTGGAACCGGAGCCCCGCACCCTGGTTGCCGACCTGTGCGGCGAATTAGCCAGGAAAGAGAAATGTGACTTTGTCCTGGGCGTTGGCGGGGGAAGTGCCATGGACACGGCCAAGGCTGGCGCCATCCTGGCCACAAATGGGGGCCGGACGAAGGATTATCAGGGGCTGGACAAAGTCCCCCGTCCCGGGTTGCCGAAAGGAATGGTCCCTACAACTGCGGGCACAGGAAGCGAGGTTACTTTTACTGCGGTCTTCATCAATGAGGAAGAGAAGAAGAAAGGCGGCATCAATAGTCCTTACCTTTACCCGGAAATGTCGGTTCTCGACCCAGAACTGACTCTGGATCTCCCGCCTGCGGTCACCGCTTTTACAGGGATGGATGCCCTGGCTCACGCCATTGAATCTTACACTTCCTTGGCCGCCAATTCATTATCGGAGATTTTCAGCCTGGAAGCGATTCGGTTGATCGGAAAGAGTCTCCGCCGGGCGGTGGAAAAGGGATCTGATCTGGATGCCCGGGGGAATATGCTCATGGGAAGCTTGCTGGCAGGCATCGGGCTGGCCAACGCCGGGGTTACGGCCGTTCATTCCCTTTCGTATCCTTTGGGAGGTCGCTTCCGCGTACCTCACGGAGTGGGCAATGGGTTGCTGCTTCCCGCGGTCATGGAATACAATGTTTTCTCCAGGATGGACAAGTTTGCCAAAATTGCCGAAGGGATGGGGGAGAAAGTCGAGGGGCTTTCCGCCAGGGAAGCGGCGATCTCAGCCGTAGAATCCGTAAAAAGATTGTCCCGGGAAATAGAATTTCCTCAGCGACTGAGCGACCTCGGCATTCCCGAATCAGCCTTCCCCGGAATGGCGGAGGAAGCCCTGAAGGTTACCCGTCCCCTGGAAAATAACCCGAAACCGGTATCCTTGGAAGATGCCATCCGAATTTATAGAAGTGTCTATTAGAAGTTCGGAGTAATTTAAATCGGAGTTCGGGGCAAAAAATGAGGGGCTTTTTCAATCCGGGCCCTTATCGTTGAAGATTTTAGATATTCTCCATAAAGACTGCAGGTAGTTCGGGGTTCTTCATTTAAAGTACGGAGTGAAACCAGTCAGGGGCTTTCACTCCGAACTCTTGGCTCCGAACTCCGTACTTTTTTGAAGGAGGTTGGGAGATGGGTGGAGCAGAGTTGATCGGGAAAGAAGAACAGGAGGCAGTTTCCGAGGTTATCGAGCGGGGAGTCCTTTTCCGCTACGGGTTCAACGAGAAACGGAAGAACATCTTCGCGGTCCTGGATTTTGAAGCCCAGTTCTGTAAATATATGGGGTGCACCTATGCCCTGGGGGTTTCGTCCGGTTCGGCGGCCTTGCGCGTCGCTCTGGCGGCTATAGGGATCAAGCCCGGAGACGAAATCATCACCCAGTCATTCACTTTTGTAGCCACAATTGAATCCATCCTGGAGGCGGGCGGAGTTCCAGTCCTCACTGAAGTGGACAAATCCTTGAATATGGACCCGAAAGATCTGGAGAGCAAGATCACGGCTAAAACTCGGGCCATCATCCCGGTTCACCTGCTCGGGGTTCCGGCTCGGTTAGACGAGATCCTATCCACCGCTCGCAAAAAGAATATCCCCGTTCTGGAAGACTCCTGCCAGGCCTGTGGTTCTAGCTACAAGGGGAAGAAGACCGGGACCCTGGGGGTACTGGGGACCTATAGCTTCGATTATGTCAAGACGCTGACCACGGGAGAAGGGGGAATGGTGACCACGGACGATAAGAGGCTCTACGACTTGACCTGTGATTACCATGACCATGGACACGAACACAACCCTGAAGTTCCCCGGGGAGAGGATTCTCATAAAATCACCGGGTTTAATTACCGCATGAATGAAATTCAGGGAGCGATCGGGCAGGTCCAGTTGGCTCGCCTGGATTTTGTTTTAGCAGAGCACCGAAAGCATAAAGGGGAGATCAAAAAGGCGATTGGTAAGATTCCGGGAATTGAATTTCGGGATCTGCCCGACCCGGCAGGGGATGGAGGCGACACCCTGGCTTTCTTCCTTCCCGATGCCAAGGCTGCAAAGGCTTTCAATGATCTGTTGGCCAAAGCAAAGATCGACACCAAGATCCTCCCTTCAGCCATGAACTGGCATTTTGCCGGGAACTGGGGCCACATGATGCAATATTTACCGCCTTACCGCGCAGATGCCTGGCCGAAGTCAGAGGCTCTTTTGAAACGGGCCATTGCCCTCCCCATCTCTGTGCGCATGAGTGAGGAACAGAAAACCCGGGTGATTGAAGGGGTGCAACGGGCAGCCAAAGAAGTGCTTTAAGGAAAAGGTTAACTGCAGAGAGCGCTGAGAACGCCGGGAAAAAACGAAGACTTCAAATCCCCAATCTTGACATCCAGATCCCAATAAAAAATTCCAAACTCCAATTACACAACTTTTGAGTTTGGGGCGTTGGAATTTGCACCTTCTATTTGGTCTCTGGGTTCTCCGCGTTCTCAGCGGTTAGAGGATACGATAAATGAAGGTCTACGGGATCATTCCCGCCCGGTATGGGTCTACGCGCCTGCCGGTAAAGATCCTGGCGGATATTGCCGGGAAACCGATGATCCAGCACGTGTATGAAAGGGCGCGCCAATCCCGGTCCCTGGATCGCTTAATCGTGGCTACGGATGATGATCGAATCTACCAGCGCGTCTTCCAATTTGGAGGAGAAGCGGTGAAAACATCCCCCCATCATCCTTCCGGAACTGACCGGGTGGCGGAAGCGGCCAAGATCTTGGGTGTGCAGGAAACCGATTTGATCGTTAACATTCAGGGGGACCAGCCGCTCTTCGAACCCGGAATGGTGGAAGAGATCGTTAATCCCTTTCGGGAGGACCCGAGTTTAGCGATGGGGGCTTTGGTATACCGCATCCAGAAGAGCGAGGAGCTGGCTAACCCCAGTGTGGTAAAAGTGGTGATGGATAGGCAAGGGTTTGCCCTCTATTTTTCTCGCTCCCCTATGCCTTACGTCATAGCCTCCTCTCCGGCTCCGCGCTATTTTAAACATATAGGTCCTTATGCTTATCGGATGGGGTTTCTCCTTAAATTCACCCAGATGGAGCGGGGGGAGTTAGAACGGGCGGAGTCATTGGAACAACTGAGAGCCATGGAGAATGGCTATCGGATAAAAATTGTTGAAACCAGGTATGATTCCCAGGAGGTGGATACGCCGGAGGATTTAGAAAAAATCCGGAAGCAGCTGTCCGGGATCAAAAAAGAATGTTAAAAGAGAAAGAGAGAAATTGATCTTTAACTAAATGAGAAATAAAGGCACGCTATTCGGTGTATATTCTCTATAATCTTCTTTTCGGGGCATTTGGGGTTGGTGTACTACCGTTTTTTTTAGCTAAAGTGATTTTCTCCAGAGAAAAGAGGAAAGTTTTTGCCCAGAAACTCGGTTTCATTCCCGAAAAAACGCTGGCCGGGATGAAAGGGAAACCCCGGATCTGGGTTCATGCCGTTTCTCTGGGGGAAGTTTCGGCGGCTCACCCCTTAATCCGGAAATTGCGGGAAGTATACCCGGAGGCCTGTTTAATGCTTTCCACTGGCACGGTGAGCGGACAAAAGATTGCTCGGGAACGGGTTTTAGAAGCAACGGGGACTTTCTTTTTCCCTCTGGACTTCCCCTTTGTTGTCCGGAAGGTGATCCGTCAGCTACGACCTGATCTCTTTGTAATTGCGGAGACTGAACTCTGGCCGAATTTTCTGAGGATCGTAAAGGAAGAGGGGGCTAAAGCCCTGCTGGTCAACGGCCGGATCTCCGAGCGCTCCTTCAAGCGGTATCTCAAGACTCGATTTTTCTGGACGGGTGTCCTGGACGACTTTGACGCCATGTCGATGATTCGGGTTCAGGACGGAGAAAGAATTATTTCCATGGGCGCTAACCCGGTTAAGGTCTTGGTCAACGGAAATTGTAAATTCGACCAGGTGGCGCTTTCTGCGGAGCCAGTCCTCCAAGAAGAGATGAGGAGGCTTCTCGGGATCGGTGACCAGGAACGAGTTTTTATTGCCGGGTCCACCCATGAGGGGGAAGAGGAGGTGGTGATCCAGACTTTCCAGAAGATTCGCCAGCGTTTTCCTGAGACGATATTGATTCTCGCCCCCAGGCATGTAGACCGGTCATCGCGGGTTGAGAAGCTTCTAGAAAAATATGGAATCCAGGATAACATCCGGCGAAGTCAACTGAATGGGGAGGGACGAAAAGGGGCGCGGGTGGTGATCTGGGATACCTTCGGGGAGCTTTTTAAAGTCTACAGCGTGGGTACGATCGTTTTCTGCGGGGCCAGCCTGATTCCCCGCCGGGGGCAGAACATCCTGGAGCCCGCAGTCTGGGGGAAGGTTGCCCTCTATGGTCCTTCCATGGAGGATTTTCTCGACGCCCATCAGCTTTTGTCCAGTGTGGGAGCGGGAATCATGGTGCAGAACGGAGAAGAACTGGCGGAACGCTGTCTTTATCTTTTGGACCATCCGCAAGAATTGAAAGAAAGGGGAGAAGCCGGCAAGGAGGCCCTTCTGGCCCAGCGCGGGGCCACGCAAAGAAACCTGGAACTGGCCCAGGAATTATTGGAGCGATGAACAAAGAGAAAGCGATTCTTGCCCTGGAAGACGGAAGGGTATTCGAGGGCTGGTCCTTCGGTGCAGGAGGAGAGCATTTCGGAGAGGTGGTCTTTAACACCTCCATGACCGGCTATCAGGAAGTTCTTACGGACCCCTCCTACAAAGGTCAGATCGTGACCATGACCTATCCCCTAATAGGAAATTGCGGGGTGAATGAGGAGGACCTGGAGTCTACCCATCCCTACGTGGAAGGGTTCGTGGTGAAAGAGAATTGCCCCTTCCCGAGCAACTGGCGTTCCCAGGAAAGGCTGAGCGATTACCTCAAACGTTATGGGATTGTGGGAATTGAAGGAGTGGACACTCGAGCCCTCACCAAACACATCCGAACTGCTGGGGCCATGCGGGGGATTATCTCGACCGAAGACCTTGATCCTTCTTCCCTGATCCAAAAAGCCCGGAAATCACCCTTGATGGAAGGGAGCGACTGGGTAAAGTCCGTAACCTGTGAGAGTGCTTATACCTGGGGACGGGGGAAGGAGGGACTAGAAAAAGCCAAGGGGACAGGGCTCGGGCTGTGGGAGTGGGGAAAAGGCCAGGCCATTCCCGAGTCTGTAGAAAAGAAATACCGGGTTGTGGCCATGGATTTTGGAATTAAGCACAACATCATCCGCCACCTGGCCAGCCGGGGATGTGAAGTTCGGGTCGTCCCCGCCCAGACGAAGGCCGAAGAGGTCCTGGCTTTGAAGCCCCACGGGATTTTTCTTTCCAACGGGCCGGGGGACCCGGCGGCGTTGCCCCACATAATCGAAACGGTGTGCGCCCTCCTGGGGAAGAGGCCGATCTTCGGGATCTGTCTGGGGCACCAGCTCCTCGGGCTGGCGATGGGGGGGAAAACGTATAAGTTAAAATTTGGCCATCGGGGTGCCAACCAGCCGGTCAAGAACCTGTCCAACGGAAAGGTGGAGATCACCACCCAGAATCACGGGTTCTGCGTGGACCTGGACAGCCTCCCCGTAGGCGAGGTGGAGATCACCCACCTCAATTTGAACGATCAGAGTTTGGAAGGGATGCGCCATCGATGGCAGCCCATCTTCTCCGTTCAATACCACCCGGAAGCTTCGGCCGGTCCGCACGATGCCGCCTATCTCTTCGATGAATTCATATATTTGATGGAGAAATATTCAAAAGAATAATGCCCAAACGCAAGGACATTCAGAAAATATTGATCATCGGATCCGGGCCCATCATCATCTCCCAGGCCTGCGAGTTTGATTACTCCGGGACCCAGGCCTGTAAAGCGTTGAGGGAAGAGGGGTTCGAAGTCATCCTCGTCAACTCCAACCCGGCCACGATCATGACCGACCCCCAGATGGCGGACCGTACCTACATGGAGCCGGTGACTCCCGAGATCGTAGCCAAGATCGTGGAGCGGGAGCGACCGCACGCCTTACTTCCTACCCTGGGAGGACAGACCGGCCTGAACACGGCGATCCAGGTAGCGGAGATGGGAGTCCTGGAGAAATTTGGCGTAGAGATGATCGGGGCCAACCAGGAAGCGATCCACAAGGCCGAAGACCGGGAACTTTTTAAAGAGGCCATGCGGCGGATCGGGCTGGAAGTCCCCCGCAGCGGGTTCGCCCATGACCTGAACGAAGCCCGGGAGGTGGTGAAAGAGATTGGCCTGCCGGCGGTGATTCGCCCTAGCTTTACGCTCGGCGGAACGGGTGGAGGGATTGCCTTCAACATGGAGGAGTACGAGCGGCTCTCTGCTCAGGGGATTGAACTCAGCATGATCCACGAGGTCATGATCGAGGAGTCCGTGATCGGGTGGAAGGAATTCGAGCTGGAGGTCATGCGGGACCTCAAAGACAACGTGGTCATCATCTGCTCCATCGAAAACTTCGACCCCATGGGAGTGCATACGGGGGACAGCATTACGGTGGCGCCGGCGCAGACCTTAACCGACAAAGAATACCAGCGTATGCGGGATGCCGCCATCGCCATCATCCGAGAAATCGGCGTGGAGACCGGAGGGTCGAATATTCAGTTTGCCCTCCACCCCAAGGATGGCCGTATGGTGGTCATCGAGATGAACCCTCGGGTTTCCCGGAGCTCCGCTCTCGCCTCCAAGGCCACCGGATTCCCCATCGCCAAAGTGGCCGCCAAACTGGCCGTGGGCTATACCCTGGATGAAATCCCCAACGATATCACTCGAGAGACCATGGCGTCCTTTGAACCGGCGATCGATTACTGTGTGGTCAAATTCCCCCGCTGGGCCTTTGAAAAGTTTCCTGGCGCGGACCCGATTTTAACCACTTCCATGAAGTCCGTGGGAGAGGCCATGGCTATCGGGAGGACCTTCAAAGAAGCCTTGCAGAAAGCCATCCGCTCTCTCGAGATTGGCCGCTTTGGCCTGGGAATGGATGGAAAAGGGGAGGTACCCCCGGAAAGGGTCCGGGAGAAACTTGGCCTCCCAACCGCTGAGCGCATCTTCTATTTGCGCACGGCCCTTAAGAGCGGCATTTCCCCCGAAGAGATCGCGGAATTAACCAAGATCGACCGTTGGTTCTTGGAGAACATGAAACAAGTCTGCGACTTGGAGGAGGAGATCAGAGAATTTCGGAAAAATGGGCGAGGGCTGTCGAAGATTCCCGGTGAGGTTCTCCGCGTAGCCAAGGAGCACGGGTATTCAGATGTCCAATTGGCCCATCTTCTGGGTTCCGATGAGATGAGTGTACGGGAGCGGCGGAAGAGCCTGGGTATCTGTCCCACCTTTAAGCTGGTGGATACCTGCTCGGCAGAATTCGAGGCTTACACTCCATATTATTATTCCACTTACGAGTCGGAGGACGAAGTTCGACCCTCGAAGAGAAAAAAAGTGATGATCCTGGGGGGGGGACCCAACCGCATCGGACAGGGAATTGAATTCGATTACTGCTGCGTCCATGCCTCCCTGGCTCTGCGGGAGGAAGGGTTTGAGACCATCATGGTGAACAGCAACCCGGAAACCGTCTCGACGGATTACGATACCTCGGACCGCCTTTACTTTGAACCCCTCACCCGGGAGGACGTGCTCAACATCGTGGAGCGGGAAAAACCGGAGGGGATCATCGTCCAGTTCGGCGGCCAGACCCCTTTGAATCTGGCGGTTCCTCTGGAAAAGGCCGGAGTGCGCATCCTGGGGACATCCCCGGACAGCATTGACCGGGCCGAAGACCGGGAGCGCTTTAAAACATTGATCCAGAAACTGGGATTGATCCAGCCGCAGAACGGGACCGCGACCTCCTTCGAAGAAGCCCGGGCGGTGGCCAGAGAAATCGGTTACCCTGTGGTAGTGAGACCCTCTTACGTCCTGGGCGGGCGGGCCATGGAGATCGTTTACGATGAGGAGACGTTGGAACGGTATATTCGCGACGCCGTGAAGGCTTCACCCGAGCACCCCATTCTCATTGATAAATTCCTGGAGGAAGCCATAGAAGTCGATGTGGATGCCATATCCGACGGAGAGAGAGTGGTCATCGGGGGGATCATGGAGCATATTGAAGAGGCCGGCATTCATTCCGGGGACAGCGCCTGCGTCCTTCCACCGTATACCCTGAGCGATGATTTAATCGAGGTCATCAAACAGAACACGTATGCTCTGGCCAAAGAGCTTCAGGTCAAGGGGTTGATGAACATTCAGTATGCCATTCGCAACGACCAGGTGTTCATCCTGGAGGTCAACCCGCGGGCTTCCCGTACCATTCCCTTCGTCTCCAAAGCAACCGGTGTTGCTCTCGCCAAGCTGGCAGCCAAGGTAATGATCGGCCGGACCCTGGAGGATTTAGGCTTCACCCGGGAGGTGGAGGTGGGGCATGTCTCCGTGAAGGAGTCGGTCTTTCCTTTCAACCGCTTTCCTGGAGTGGACACGGTTTTAGGCCCGGAGATGAAATCCACCGGCGAGGTGATGGGTATCGATCATGCCTTCGGGATTGCTTTTGCCAAGGCCCAGCTGGCTGCGGGACAGATTCTTCCCCAAAAAGGAAGAGTTTTCATCAGCGTAAAGAACCGAGATAAGCGGGCGATGATCTTCATTGCCAAAAAGCTCTCTGATTTCGGTTTTCAGATCGTGGCCACGCGGGGGACAGCCAAGGCCCTCTCCCAAAATGGGATTCTAGTCGAGTTGGTCCATAAAGTACATGAAGGGAGACCCAACATCGTGGACCTGATTAAAAACCGGCAGATTGACCTGATTATCAACACCCCCACCGGCCACCGTCCGAAGCGGGATCAGGTCTCTATTCGGGCCGTGGCTGTGGCCCATAACGTGCCTCTGATAACCACGATCTCCGGGGCGGCCGCGTCCGTAAACGGCATCGAGGCTCTTCTGAAGGAAGAGATCCAGGTGAAGCCGTTGCAGGAATATCATAAGCCAAAGGCTTAAGGCTCAACGCACCAGGCATAGGGACGGGGATCGAAGAACGAAACCCAATTGAAAGGGTAACGAGCAACGAGAAACAAGGAATTAAAACCCATGAAATGCATAGATCGACCGCGAGAAGAATGTGGTGTTTTTGGAATCTTCGGCCATCCCGAAGCCTCTCACCTCACGTATCTTGGCCTTTATGCTCTTCAGCACCGGGGGCAGGAGAGCGCGGGGATCGTAACCTGCGAACAAAGCGAACCCAAGAGCCATAAAGGAATGGGGCTGGTGGCTGATGTCTTCAATGAGCCTACCCTGAAGGCGCTTTCCGGTGATTCGGCAGTCGGGCATGTGCGATACTCAACGACAGGATCTTCCCTGCTCAAGAATGCTCAACCCTTTCTGGCCCAGCGCCACGGAAGTTTTATGGCCATCGCCCATAATGGGAACCTGGTCAATGCCCTGGAGTTGAAAGATAAACTGGAAGCCCAGGGATCGATCTTCCAATCCACCATGGACAGCGAGGTCTTTGTCCACCTGATCGCCCGTTCGAAAAAAAAGGGTTACCTGGAGAAGACCATTCAGGCCCTCTCGCAAGTCCGGGGAGCTTATTCCATTGGCATTCTTACGGAAAACGGCCTCATCGGAGCCAGAGACCCTCATGGTTTCCGGCCTCTTTGCCTGGGGAAGATCGATGGAAGTTTTGTCTTGGCTTCGGAGACCTGTGCCCTGGATTTGGTCCAGGCCGAATATATCAGGGACGTTAACCCCGGCGAAGTGGTCTTGATCGATAAACATGGACTCCATTCCGAAAGACCTTTCCCGAAAGTGAAACCGTCGTTTTGCATCTTTGAATACATCTATTTTGCCCGGCCCGATAGCAACATTTTTGGCGAAAATGTTTACCTGATACGGAAAAAGTTGGGGGCCCGGCTGGCAGAGGAGAGCCCTGCGGAAGCCGATTTTGTCATGCCCATCCCGGATTCAGGGAATTATGCGGCTCTTGGGTTTGCTGAAAGGCTGGGTCTTCCTTTCGAGATGGGGATGATTCGCAACCACTATGTGGGGCGGACCTTCATTCAGCCCTCCCAGAGCGTCCGGGATTTCGGGGTCAAAATCAAGTTGAACCCCGTCCGGGACCTGCTCAAAGGGAAACGGGTCGCGGTCATCGAAGATTCAATCGTTCGCGGAACTACCAGCCGGACAAGAATCCGGGCTTTGCGGGATGCCGGGGTGAAGGAAGTCCACATGCGGGTGAGCTGTCCCCCCCATCGGTTCCCCTGCCATTATGGAATTGATTTCCCCACCCGGGAGGAGTTGATTGGTTCTTCCCGTTCAGTAGAAGAGATTCGAGAATATATCGGCCTGGATAGCCTGGCCTATCTGAGTCAGGAGGGTATGGTTGGGGCCATGCCCCAGCCCAGTGACAGTTTCTGCCTGGCATGCTATAGCGGGAAATATCCAGTTCTCTTCTCTCCTAAAACGAGCAAATTTGTCCTGGAACGATAAGGATATCTCCAGCCTCCGTTGAACCCCACCATGAATTAGAAAAAACTTATGAGAATGATAAGTCGGATTTATTTATAGGTCTTTGCCGAACGGGAGAGGCCGTCCCCATATTCTCAGGCGTTTTCTTCAAATGTCTAATTTCATTATTTAAAAAAAAGTGCGCTTCCCTCCTCAGGCTTGATAGCATTTTTAAAAATTGAAAAAAAAACTTGACAGTCCAAAAGGGCTTATGCTAAATAGCCATTGAATGAATAATCATTCAGTAATCTTCAGGACTAAATTCTCCTAAGGAAAATTAGGAAAGCAGGGCGAAATCAGAGGGTATATCGGTTTATATCTCTAATTGAAATTAGGAAAAGCCCATTCATGAGAGACGAAAACAAACACCAAAAGATCCTTCAGGCCGCGGTAAAGGTTTTTTCTGAAAAGGGGTTCTATAATTCCCGGGTTTCAGAAATCGCGAAAGAGGCGAATGTCGCCGACGGGACGATCTACCTTTATTTCAAAAATAAGGATGACCTTCTTATCTCTTTGTTTGAAGAGAAATTCGGGAAATTTGTGAAGGACATGCGTGCAGAGTTGGAAAAAGAGAGCGATGCCCTGCAGAAGATCAAACGCTTCGCCATTACGCATCTATCCATCGTCGCCAAGCAGCAGCACCTCGCCGAAGTGCTCGGGGTGGAGGTACGCCAGAGCACCAAGTTCATGAAAGAATACATCAACAAGCCCTTTATTGAGTATCTCAACATCATTCGTTCCGTGGTGATCGAAGGACAAGAGAAGGGGGTCATCCGCAGGGACTTGACCCCGGGGGTCATGAAGAGGGCTTTCTTTGGAGCCCTGGATGAAATGGCCCGATACTGGGTACTCTCGACCAAAAAGAAGCATAGCATCGCAGAGGCCGCTCTGCAGATCAGCGATGTCTTCATCCGGGGGATGATGAGCGAAGAGGCCCGGACAAATTATCCCTGGCCATTGTAAAATACGTTGGGCGCAGATAAGCGCAGATTTTCAGGATAGTAATTCAAAGAATAAGGTTTCTAAAATATCTGCTTGGATCTGCGAAAATCTGCGTTCCATCTAAAATCAGAAACAAAGGAGGTCCGAGGTGAATGTCATTGTTTGCATGAAGCAGGTTCCCGATACCGAAACGCTGATCAAGATCAAACCCGATGGGTCCGGGATCGTAACGGACGATATCAAGTATGTTATGAATGTATACTGTGAGTTCGCCGTCGAAGAGGCACTGAGGATTAAAGAGAAACTCGGCGGTCAGGCCATTCTGGTCACGATGGGGCCGGCGCGGGCCGTGGAGGCTCTGCGCACCGGGTTGGCCATGGGTGCTGACCGGTCGATCCACCTGAATGACCAGGCCTTTGAAGGGGCCGATGGTTTTACCACGGCCAGGGCGCTTGCTGAGGTCATCAAAAAGGAGACCTATGATTTGATCCTCTGCGGAAAGCAGGCCGTCGATGATGACATGGCGCAGGTGGGCCCATCGCTGGCTGAACTCCTGAACCTTCCCCATGTTACCCTGATTACCAAGCTGGAAATCAGCGCGGACAAGAAGAAGGCGAAAGTAGAACGGGAGGTCGATGGGGGCAAAGAAGTAATCGAAGTGAACTTGCCGGCGGTCTTTACCTGCCAGAAGGGGCTGAACGAACCCCGGTATGCCTCTCTTCCCGGAATCATGAAAGCCAAGAAGAAGGAAGTGAAGCCCATTAACCTAGCTGCCCTGGGTCTGCCAGCCGATCAGGTGGGCGCGGCTGGCTCCAAGGTCAAAATTCTGAAATACAGCGCACCTCCCTCCCGGCCCCCTGGCAAGATCGTTAGTGGTGAAATCATCGAGGCCGCCCAAAAGTTGGTGAAGCTGTTGCGGGAAGAGGCCAAGATCATTTGAGCCTGAGGGCACATATGGAGATCGATTCTTACGAATGATGAAACCTTTAATATAAAAAGGAGACAATCCATGGCAAAAGGAATTTGGGTATTCGCTGAAGTGAAAGACAGCAACATCCGGAAGATCACCTTTGAACTTCTCAGCCAGGGAAGGAAGATGGCCGGGAAGCTGGGGGAAGAGCTCGTCGCCGTACTGCTGGGCTCAGGGGTGGAGAAATTAACCGACCGCCTGGCCGAGTATGCCGACAAGGTCTTCTGGGTAGATGACCCGACGCTGGCTCAGTATACCACCGACGGCTACGCCTCCGTTTTGGCCAATCTGTTGAAGGAACATCAACCGTCCATATTTCTCTGTGGGTCCACGGTGACGGGAAAGGACCTTTCTCCCAGACTCGCCAGCCGTCTGCAAACCGGCTTGGCCACAGACTGCACAGGTTTATCCATCGGAGACGATGGGGTGATGGTGGCCAAACGCCCCGTGTATGCCGGTAAAGCCTTTATTGAAGTCACCTATCCGGCAGGCCGTCCCCAGATGGCCTCGGTTCGACCCAATGTTTTAGAAATGATTGCCCCCGACGCCAGCAAGAAAGGGTCGATCATCAAAGTAGATGCCAAGATTGACCCTGCCAGCCTGCGAACTACGGTGCTGGAAGTGGTTAAATCGGCTGCGGCCAAGGTGGACCTGACCGAGGCGGAGATCATCGTATCCGGGGGCCGGGGAATGAAAGGGCCGGAGAATTTCAAAATCCTGGAAGAATTGGCAGACGTCATCAAAGCCACGGTGGGAGCCTCTCGCGCGGCAGTCGACTCGGGATGGCGGGATCATGGCGATCAAGTAGGGCAGACCGGAAAAGTGGTTACCCCGAACCTCTACATCGCCTGTGGGATCTCCGGGGCCATTCAACACCTCGCCGGAATGGGATCCTCCAAAGTCATCGTCGCCATCAACAAAGATCCGGATGCGCCAATCTTCCAGAAGGCCGATTACGGAATTGTGGAAGACCTCTTCAAGGTGGTGCCGGTCCTGAAAGAAGAATTCAAAAAACTCTTGTCGGAAAGCTGATTTCCTAAGGAGGCGTTGCCTTCCGGGGGAACGCCTCCTCGATGCAGTTTCCACATTCATCCTGGCCTTCATCCCCCTCCTTTGGTTTCCCGGGAGCTCCGAAAGAAGGCAGGTTTTAACCCGCTCACCCTAGAGGCAATCGGTTCATCCACCGGTTGTTTTGAATCGAGGAGCAACATGTTCAGCTCATTTGATCTCATCCTGCTCTTTATCGCGGCGATCATCTTTGCCTATGGTTTTTACCGCCGCTACCGGCTCTGGATGCTAGGTAAACCGGATAAGAGAACCGATCAGCCGAAGAGACGTCTCTTATCTCTCTGGGCCTATGTGGTGGGCCATAAACGGATGCTGGGAGACCGATACCCTGGCGTGATGCACCTCTTCCTCTTTTATGGGTTCGTGATTCCCTTCATTGTTATTGTTATCACCCAGTCCAATTTTTCCTTGCCCCGATTTCTGGCCTTTCCCCTTTCTCTATTTTTTGATCTCATCGGATCCCTGGGGATCGTGTCTTTGCTGATGGCTTTTTACCGCCGTTATGTAAGGAAGCCCGAAACCCTAACCTATGACAATTCCCCCGAAAATCTCATCATTCTCCTTTTCCTGCTGGGGATATTTGGTCTGGGCTTCTGCGTCGAAGGGCTTCGGATAGCCAGGACACAACCGGAATGGGTTGCATGGACCCCAGTCGGGTGGATCTTCTCCCAATTTTTCAGCGGCCTTTCTGAACCTAATCAGATCCTTCTGCATCGGCTGGTCTGGCGCTTGCATCTTTTTTTAGTATTAGGTCTCATTGCTTACATTCCTTATTCAAGGTTGCTCCACATCGTTACCGCTCCCGCAAACATCTACATGCGGGCGTTGACTCCCCGGGGAGCTCTACCGCCCATCTTGGATTTCGAGAACGCCGAAACTTTCGGGGTGTCCAAGCTTGAAGAACTCACCCGGAAGCAGCTATTTGACCTGGATGCTTGCACTCGGTGTGGCCGCTGCCTGGAGCATTGCCCAGGATACCAGAGCGGGAAACCTCTGGCGCCCAAAAAAAACTGGGATTCGCTCCGGGCCCATATGGAAGAGAAGGGGGCCCTGATTCGGAAAGGAAAGGATCCGGCGGCGGAGGGAAGCAAAGCTCTGGTCGGCGAGGTCCTCTCCGAAGACGTGATCTGGGCCTGTACCAACTGTCTCGCTTGCGCTATGGTCTGCCCGGTTTTTATCCCTTGCGTGGATAAGCTTTCGGAGATGCGCCGGTACCTGGTGCTGATGGAAAGCCGCTTTCCCTCGGAGGTTCAACTGGTTTTCCGCAACATGGAAAACAACAGTAACCCCTGGGGGGTGGGATCGGGACTTCGGGCAGACTGGGCGAAGGGGCTGGAAGTTAAGACCATGGCCGAGGATACCGATATCGACCTGCTCTTCTGGGTGGGATGTGCGGGCAGCTTCGATGATCGCAATAAACGCGTGGCCACCTCCCTGGTGAAAATTTTAAAGGCCTGCGGAGTGAAATTCTCCATCCTAGGGACCGAGGAAGGATGCTGCGGGGATTCTGCCCGCCGGATCGGCAACGAATACCTCTACCAAGCGCTGGTCCAGGCCAACCTTGAGGTATTCAAAAACTATGGGACCAAAAAAATCATGACCATGTGCCCCCATTGCTTTAACACCCTCAAGAATGAATACCCTCAATTCGGGGGGAATTATGAAGTGATCCATTATACCCAATTCCTCGCGGAGGCTCTGGGAAAAGGGAAATTGAAACTCACGAAGCCCGTCGATAAAGTGATCACCTACCATGACTCCTGTTTCCTGGGACGGGCCAATGAGATTTATGAGGAGCCCCGCCAGATCCTTCAGTCCATCCCGGGGGTGCGCCTGGTCGAAATGGAGCGCAACCACGTCCGCAGTTTCTGCTGCGGAGCCGGGGGCGGCCGGATGTGGATGGAGGAGAAGATCGGGACCCGCATCAACCAGATTCGTACCGAGCAGGCGATGCAGACCAAGGCCAACTGGGTGGGAACGGCCTGCCCGTACTGCCTGACGATGATCGGGGATGGGATCAAAGAAAAAGGGCTGGAGGAATCCATGTCCGCCTTTGACTTGAGCGAATTGGTGGTTCAGGCCATGGGCCTGCAACCCACGGCAGCGGGAGCGGAGAAGAAAACAGAGAGCTGAGGGAAATTTCTTAACCCTGGACTCCTCACGACTCACCTTTCACGGTATTCGATAGAGAGGGCAATCAAATGGTTAAAAGGGAAAAACGGAGCTTTATGGAAACCGGTCGAATCTTGCTCCCGTTTTTGGCTTTATTATTTCTCTGGGTGTTGGCCGCGCAGGCTGCGGAAAATGCCGAATGCCTGAACTGTCATAAAAATCCCCGGCTCAGCAAAGGGAAAAAGGACGGTTCTCTTCTCTCCCTCCATGTCAACGAGGAGGCCTTCAAATCCTCTGTCCATGGAGCCGCTGGAATGGGATGCACGGACTGCCACCAGGAGGCTAAACCCAACGTCCATCCTGCGGAGGGTTTCCCCGAAGTGAGTTGCGCCAACTGCCATCAGGATGCGGCCGAGGCCTACAAGAAAACCAGTCACGGCATGATGCTGGAAAGTGGTATGGAGCAGGCACCGAAGTGCCAGGACTGTCATACCTCCCACTATATCCGGAAGGTCACGGATCCTCAATCCCCGGTGCAGGCTTCCCGGCTCTCCGAAGTCTGTGCCCAGTGCCATGAGGCGGCCAAGCCTCCGAGAGGATTCTTTACCTCCCTGGCGACTTATCGCATCATGGGTCATCCCAAGACCGACCTGGAGTACCGCTATAATACGCGAGGGTGTGCTAACTGCCATCCGCAAAATACTGGGCATCCACAAAAAGAGGGGCGTAATCCCCCTTGCGTTAAATGTCACGATCCTTCCGCTTCAACTCCCCTTCTTTTGGGGCCAAGCCATCTTAAAATGTCCTTCCAGGATCAGCCGGTACCTTTTATCCTCCGTATCCTTTACGCGATCGGCCTGGTGGTCGTGGTCCTAGGGTGCATCGCTTTCATCGGCTATCGCGCCTACCAGCGGAAAAAGGCCAAACCCGAAGGGGCAGAAAAACCTGCTGGGAGCGACCCAACAGGACCGAATGCCTCTTAACGGGGGCTTGGCTTGACGATCGTCACGCCTGTGGCCCGGCTTGAGGAATGAGGCAAGAAGGTAAGGGCCAAAGGCCTTTTCTCCTTGCCTCTTTTTTTCAGCGGGTTCTTGTCAAACCAGGGGTAAAGTGATATAAAAATCATTGCTTCATTGCCCCTCCGGAATGAACCAACCGCATTCAAAACTACACTTATCGAGGAGGATGAAATATGGATTTCCAATTATCGCCTCAGCTGGAGCTTTTAAGGAAAAGCGTAAGAGAATTTGCCGAGGGAGCCATTGCCCCTAAGGTACAGCATATGGAGGAGACCGATGAGGTGCCCTGGGAACTTTATAAAGAATTATCCAAACAGATGTACCTGGGCATCCTCATTCCCAAGGAGTTCGGCGGGACGGCCTTTGGCAACTTGGCCCGTATGATCATGCTGGAAGAAATCGGGCGGGTATCTGCGGCTATGGCGATGGCCACGCAGATTTTTCAGATGGGGACAGCATCCATCGTGGATTTTGGAAATGGGGCCCAGAAGAAGAAGTATTTGCCCGCTCTGGCCAGGGGAGAACGACTGGGAACCATCGCAGTAACCGAAGCCACTGGAGGTTCCGACCCCACCGGCATTCAAACCACGGCCAAGCTCCAGGGCGACAGTTATGTTCTCAACGGGAGGAAGTGCTTCATCACCCACGGCCACGTGGCGGATACAATCACCATCATGGCCAAGACCGGTGAGGGGCCCAAGGGGTTCAGCGCTTTCATTGTGGAAAAATCCTTCCCGGGCTTTAAGCTGGGAAGGAAAGAGAGGAAATTTGGCCTTCATGGCTGCAATACGGGTGAGATTGTAATGGAGAATTGCATCGTCCCAAGAGAAAACCTGCTGGGAAATGAAGGGGACGGTTTAAAGGTTTCCATGGCCACGATCAGTGAAGTGGGTCGGGCCGGAATGGCGGGATGCGGCCTGGGGGTCATCAACTCCTGCCTGGAAGCTTCGGTTAAGTTCGCTAATGAAAGAATCCTGGGGGGAAAACCCATCAGCCAGCACCAGGCCATCCAGTGGCTGATCTCCGACATGTACATGGATTTGGAGGCCAGCCGTCTGATCGCCTACCGGGCCGCCTGGATGCGGGATCAAAAAATCCGCTGCGATACGGATATGGCCATGGCGAAGTATTATGCAACCGAGGCGGCCGTACGCTGCGCCAAAAAGGCGGTAGATGTTCACGGCGGTTACGGGTACATGATGGAGTACCCGGTACAGCGTTACTACCGGGACGCCGAAATTCTAATTGCCTCTGCCGGGACATCCGAAATTCAACGTATCGTCATGGCCCGCAAAGCCCTTACTTCGTTTAAATAAGGAATTTTAGCCATAGAGGCCCCAGAGGGCACAGAGAGAATTTCACAAAATATAAAATGGTTTAGGTGAAAGCCAGTTTGAATTGTTTATCTTGAATATCTCTGTGAACTCTGTGTCCTCGGTGGCTCATGGAATTTTAAGATGAATATCGTGGTCTGTGTCAAGCCCGCTCCGGACCCCAAGCGCTGGGATAGCATCCAGCTGGACCCGGTGACCAAGGCCCTGCGCAGGGAAGGCATTCCCGGCGTTCTGGGACCCCTGGATAAACGGGCCCTGGAAGAGGGTCTCCGCATTAAAGAAGAGCATGGGGGGAAAGTTGTGACCATGGCTATGGCTCCTCCTGCAGCCCGGGATAACCTGGTAGAGGCACTGGCCATGGGGGCGGATGAAGCCTACCTGCTCAGTGACCGCGCTTTTGCCGGGTCCGATACCTGGGCCACATCCCTCGTCCTTTCCAGGGGGGTCCAAAAGCTGGGAGGGTTTGATTTAGTCATCTGCGGAGAATGGAGCCTGGACGGTTCGACCGGACAGGTGGGAGCTCAGCTCGCTGAGTTTTTGGGGATTCCCAACGTGGGCCGGGTGGTGGCGGTGGAAAGCATCGAGGGGGAAAATCTGAGGACTAGGAGCCTGGTAGAACTCGGAAACCGAATCCTCGAAACTTCCCTCCCGGCCCTGATTACGGTTACGCGAGAAATCAATACTCCCCGCTTTACTTCCCTATTGGGAGTTATGGAGGCAGAGGACAAACCATGCGTGATATGGTCTGCGGCAGATCTAGGGGTCAGACCGGAGGAGGTAGGATTCAAGGGGTCTCCGACGCAAACCGGTGATGTGTTCATACCGGAGATGAAGCGTAAAACGGAGATGCTCCGGGGGGAACCCGAGGAGATGGTAAAAGAGGTCCTGAGGAAAATCCGACAAGCAATAGGATAAAAGACAGAAAGTGGTGCTGTTCGGTGGTCCAGCAATTCTGCAGGGAAGTGCCGCACGATAGCACAGGAGCATATTCCTTAAGCTTCATAACCGGTCACCATGATTGTGGACAATTTTGTAGACTGGAAAGGCATCTGGGTCTTTATCGAGCAGGAAGAAGGCTGCGTTACGGAAGTTTCTTTTGAGCTTTTGGCTGCGGCCAGACAATTATCCCGGAAGCGGGGGTCGGCCGAGGTTGGCGCGGTTCTCCTTGGTCATCATATAAAACCCTTAGCCGATGAGCTCCTGGTTTATGGCGCGGACCGCGTGTTTCTGGCCGATCACCCTTCCCTGGCAAAATACCTGGTCCTATCTTATACGCGCGTGATCAGCGATCTCATCAATCAGAAAAAACCGGAAATTTTCCTATTACCGGCGACATCTCTGGGGGCGGATTTGGCCGCCCGCCTTGCCGCCCGGGTGAACACGGGGCTTTCCGCTCATTGCACGCAGCTGGATATCAACGGCCAGGGAGAACTCATGCAAGTCGTTCCGGCCTTCGGCGGAAAAGTTATGGCTACGATCCTTTGTCCCAAACACCGTCCCCAGATGGCCACGGTCCGACCGGGAGTCTTCCGAAGAGGGGAGGCCCGGGAGGGAAAGGGGACAATCGAAGACCTCCCTGTAGAAATTAAGGCCGAGGACTTGAAGCAAAAGGTAATTGAAGTTCACTGGGAGAGGAGGCCGGCTCAGACCATCGAGGAGGCGGAGGTGGTTGTTGCTGGCGGCGCAGGAATCGGAAACCCGGAAGGTTGGAAATGGTTGGAGAGGCTAGCCGAGGCCTTGCACGGGGCTGTCGGAGGCACGCGCCCTCCGCTGGATGAAGGATGGATCTCTGAAGAACAGATGATCGGCCAGAGCGGCAAGACCATCCGCCCCAAGCTGTATATTGGAATCGGAATCTCAGGAGTTATCCAGCATGTCGTGGGTATCCAGGATGCCAACGTGATCATCGCCATCAACAATGATTCTAACGCTGCCATTTTCCAATCTGCTGACCTCGGCGCCGTGGCCGATTTTCGCAAGATCGTTCCCCTCCTCGTTGAAGAATTACGCAAAAGAAGTAACGGGGGATAGGAATCATTTTTTTATTCTCCCATTAAGCTAAGTGCTGTTGTTTTCGCAAAAATTCCTGAACGGAAAAGATTAACAATTTCCAATCCCATCGAGCCCAATCATGCCGGGCGGGAAATATCATTTGCGGATTAAAGATTTTTCCATGCTTGACTCCGATGTTGCCAGCAAGGAGATGAAATCAAATCAGGAAGGAGGAATATCGGGTGAAGGTTGATCCAACCAAGTTAGATCGGAGAGCTGCCCACGAATTGCTAGTGGGGACAGCGTTGCCGCGGCCTATCGCGTTTGTATCCACGATTGGCGAGAAGGGAGTGTATAACCTTGCCCCCTTCAGCTTTTTTATACCCATGTCCGTAAAACCCGCCATCGTGGGCATTGGAATCGGGCGGAAGAGAGATGGGGCTAAAAAGGACACGCTCGTCAACATTGAGCTGACCAAAGACTTTGTCATCAATCTGGTCACCGAAGCGCTGGCAGAGCCCATGAACCAGACCGCGGGGGAATACCCCCCCGAAGTGGATGAATTCAAGATCGCCGGACTTACTCCGGGCCGGGCCGATTTCGTCAAATCTCCCCTGCTTGCCGAATCTCCCGTAAATATGGAATGCCGTTTGCTACAAATCTTGGAATACGGGGAGTTCCCAAGGATCAATAACTTTGTCATTGGGGAAGTCATCCAAGTCCACGTGAAGGATGAATTCTGGGGGGATGGAGAAATTCAATCATCCAAGCTAAAGGCGATTGGGCGGATGGGGGGAGATCTGTACTGCCGGACAAGGGATGTGTTTGAAATGAAGAGGCCTGTTATTTCGGATGAAAAACAGGAGGGATAGAAGCCCGGATCCCTTGAAGAGAAATTTATTGGCGATCAAAAGATGATAGAATTTTTGTCAGGTTGAAAGGAAAAGTAACCTCAAACCCCCCCTCGCCCCCCTTTCATAAAGGGGGGTGGGGGGGGTTAAATCCGGAGGAAGTTTACTTCAACCTTCCTTCAGCGGCCTTCCAGTCAATGTTCTTGAAGAAAGCGGTGATATAATCGGCCCTCTTCAAACCATAGTCGATCATGAAGGCGTGCTCAAAGACATCCAGGATGAGAATGGGATTGCATCCAGCCAGATGTCCCCCATCGTGTTCATTGATCCAGCAGTTAAATAGTCTTCCCGATGCGGTGTCCTGGTATAAAGCTGCCCAGCCTATGCCCCGCATGGCTCCTACGCCCTTGAAGTCCTTCTCCCATTCGTCGTAGGTTCCAAAGGCATCGGTCAATTTCTTGGCTAACTTCCCGCCTTTATCAATGGCTCCTTTTCCGCCGAGGTTCTCGAAATAATACTCATGAAGCCTCATCCCATCGAACTCCCAGCCAAAACGCCTTTTGAGTTCGGCATACTCAGGAGTGGCGGTTTTCCCCTCTTTAAGCATCTGGGCAAGGGTATCAGCCGATTTGTTGGTGTTGGTAACATAGCCCTGGTAGAGGGTGAAATGGTTCTTCAACAGGGTTTCACTGAACCCCTCCATCCCAATAAGCTTGTTGTAGTCTTTGGCAGTATACGGCATCTCTTCCTCCTTTCTGGTTTGCGCAAAAGATATTTTGGTTTGACCTGTTAAGAAAAATAACCCGCCCATCGTGGACAGGGCTAAAAATTGTCGCCGGGGCATAAGAATCGTCTTCATAGACCACTTCCCAGTTTTAATGTTCTTTCAGTATTGATATTAATGAACTGAGAAGATAAAGGAAATGGGGTGAATCCTGTATTTTTGGGTCAGAAATTAGGTATTTTTATTTAATAAAGGGAATGCGCCCGGGCCGGTTTAGGAGATCAACTTTTCTTAAAGCTGATTCCATGGGAATAGGTGAGTTTCCCTTGATAAATAAAAGAAATTTGACGGAGAGCCGTCTGAAAATCGAAGGGGTTCAGGGCTGAAATCGTGTCTATGGGAACGATGACTTCATATCCCCGGAGGTCGGCGGAGCCAGCGGCGTGCAGGACACAGATATTGGCCACGGTTCCTGTGACGATCAAGTTCCGGATGTTTTTCTGCCTGAGAAGGAGGTCCAGGTCAGTAGCGAAAAAAGGATCATAAGTCCTCTTGCGGACGAGATAATCCTTCGGAGAGGGGGCAAGTTCAGGAATTACGCGGGTGCCGGGGGTTTCCTGGATAGCATGCGGACCCCAGATGGAAAATTCCGGGTCATCAGGCCGATGCCAATCCTGGATATAGATGATCGTAGCCCCGGCTTTGCGCGCCTGGCCGATGAGGCGTCGCAAAGGGTCAATGGTTTTGCGAGTCTCTGGGACGAAAAGTTTTCCTTTGGGGCTGACAAAGTCCACCAGCATATCGGCAATGAGAACCGCCGTTTTGGAGCCGGGAAGAAGAACCTTCGGAAGGGTTTTATAATCGGGAACGGTTACTTTCATTTTCAGTTTCTTTTTAAACCTCTTGGCCCCCCACCCTTCTGCCTTGGTAGAGAAGGTTCCTTCGCAAAATCTTCCCCGGAGCGCACATGATAATTTCCCCGGGCAGAGGAGGCAAAAGGAAGATGCCATTTCATTTTCTTTAGTTACAAAGAACGACTGGAGGATTCAGCCAACCCTTAACCCGGGCTTGCCGCCCTGGTTTATTTCTTGTTCCGTCTATATTCCTTCTGGATCAATTTCGGGATTTCGTATTCGCACGGGACTTTCGTCTGGCAGAGCCCGCACCCCGTAATCTTTACTCCGTACTCCACGCTTTTTGATCCCCGTGCGGTACTGTAGACATAATCGTAACATTTATTCTTGTCATGGCCTTTGGTCGTGATGGCACCAGCCGGACAGCGCACCGCACAGATTTTACAGGTTTTATTGGAGAAGTAAAGACAGTTGGCTTTGTGGTGAGGATATTTTTTCGCCGAGGGTTTGAGGGGTAGATTAGTTACCACTGTGCCTATACGAAGAGCCTTTCCTTTGGCGGTGATGAAACCATCGCTCAGGCCAAAAGTGCCCAGGCCCGAAGCATAGGCAGCATGGCGCTCGGACCAGTTGGAGGCCCAACCTACGCGGGGAGACCGAATGCGCTTAAAAAAAGGAGAGTTCATGGGGGCTACGGCTTGGTAACCTTTGCTCTTCAGGAGCGAAACCATGTGATCCCTCAATTTTATATTAAACTGTTCACCAAAGTCTCGGGCATGGGCCCAGAGGCGGGAGGGGAACTTGGTCTCTTTTCGGTTGCTCTTGCGGATTGCTTCGGTTGCCGGGAGGATCCATGAAATCACAGAGAGTTGCTTGGGTTCCTTTCTTCTACCAAAGGTCTGGGTGAAAATCTCCCGGGGGGTGTAGTGAAATTTCCCGATGACTTTCTTGTAGGCTTTGAATAGAGGATCTTCTCCGGAGGCAAACCCCACCAGCGGTTTATCCCAATATTTTCCCCGGCCGACTTTGCGGCGGTTCGCCGGGTTTTCCTGGACAAATTTCACGATTGCTTTTTCGACAAATTTTTCCGGATTCTCCGAAAAGATAATTCTTTTTTGACTTTTCATGGCGTCCAACCTCCTGAGAGATTACTCTCTCTTTATCATGAATCCTTAGGCTAGGCAAGGCTAATTCATTCGAACCAAGGCTTACCTCGGTACCTAATACGTTATCGCGGCATAGGCTTGGTGACCAGACCACCACCCGTTTATTCCACTTGGGCATGGGCCGGGGGAGCGGTGGGAAGGGCATTCAGCGAAGAACCCAAGCACTCGGTCCTGGGTAAGGCGATTGCCCCCGATTCAGAGTGGGTGAATAGCCTTTCCACCGCCTTGCTCTTCTGAAGCAATCCTGCTGGGCCCCGGGCCTTGGCAAAGACGTATGAAAAAAAAGGGGGCGGAGAGGGTAACCAGATCCTTGACTTTCTGTGCGCGATTGGATAGAAAAATAATAAGTCTAAAAATTCTATTGCCGGTTTGAGGCTTAAGAGGGAAGAGAGCGAGGGGATTAAGAAGGCCAAGATTTTCAGAGAGGGAAGATATGGTCACAAAAAGGTCGTCCGAGATTCCCCCCTTCATTGTCATGGAGGTTATGGAAAAAGCGGCGGCCATGGAACGGCAGGGGGAAGATATTATCCATCTCGAAGTGGGAGAGCCGGACTTCGACACTCCGGAATGCGTCAAAGAGGCAGCCATTCGGGCCATCCGGGAGGGAAAGACGCATTACACCCACAGCTTGGGCCTGCTGGAACTCCGGGAAGCCATCGCCGAGCATTACCATATTCAATACGGGGTGGAGGTAAGCCCCGATCAAATATTGGTGACCTCCGGAACTTCTCCGGCCATGCTCCTCCTCTTTATGAGCTTGCTGGAGCCAGGGGAGGAAGTGATCCTACCCAACCCCTATTACGCCTGCTACCCGAACTTCGTCCGCATGGTCGAGGGAAACCCCGTCTTCGTGAAGGTGTACGAAGAAGAAGGGTTCCAGTATCGCCCCGAGGAGATCAAACCTCTCATCGGCCCCCGGACGAAAGCCATCTTCGTCAATTCTCCCGCAAACCCCACCGGAAACTTAACTGCCCCGGATCGCATGAAGGCCATTGCCGATTTTGGAAAGACAGTGGTGTCGGACGAGATTTACCACGGTCTGGTTTATGAAGGAAAGGAACATTCCATTCTCGAATTCACCCGCCGGGCCATGGTCATCAACGGTTTTTCCAAGCTATACGCCATGACCGGGTGGCGTCTGGGGTACCTGATCGTCCCGCCAGAATTTATCCGTCCCCTGCAAAAGATGCACCAGAATTTTTTCATCTCCGCCAATGCCTTTGTTCAGTGGGCCGGGATCGCCGCTCTGAAAGAGTCCGAAGCGGATGTCAATCGCATGAAGAAGCTCTACAACGCCCGCCGGAAATTTATCATCGGAAAATTAAGAGAGCTGGGGTTGGGAATTACCGTGGAGCCTACGGGAGCCTTTTATGTACTGGCCAATGCGCGGAGGTATTCGATGAATTCCTTTGAACTGGCTTTTGACATCCTGGAGAAAGCCAAAGTAGGATGCACCCCGGGGATTGACTTTGGCAGCAATGCCGAGGGGTATTTGCGTTTCTCTTACGCTAACTCCATTGAGAACATCGAAGAGGCCATGAAGAGACTAAAGAGGTACTTTCAAGAGGACCTCCCTACGAGAGCCCCCAAGCCATGAGAGTCATATCAGCCGAATTCGTCAAAAGCGCAACCAAGCCCTCCGAATATCCGCCGGAGAATTTGCCCGAGATTGCCATTGCGGGCAAATCGAACGTTGGGAAGTCTTCCTTAATCAACACGCTCGTCAATCGAAAGAACCTCGCTAAGACCAGCTCCAGCCCCGGCAGAACCCAGACGATTAATTTTTTCCGGGTGAATGAAAAGATTTCCTTGGTAGATTTACCCGGATATGGGTATGCGAAAGTATCTCTACGCATCCGCGAAACCTGGAAACCCATGGTGGAGAGCTACCTTCAGACTCGGGAGGGGATTCGCATGGTCGTTCTTATCTTGGACGCCCGCCGCGGAGCTTCCCCTGAAGATTTGACCCTGCTGGATTGGCTGGACTACCACCAAATCCCCTCTTTAATCGTTCTTACCAAAGCTGACAAACTATCCCAGCTCGAGCGCGCTAGGCAAAAGAAGACAGTGGCTGACATCCCTCTTCTCAACGGAAAACCCATTTGTTTCTTTTCTGCGTTAACGGGGGAGGGCAAGGAAGATCTTTGGAGGCATATTCAGGGAGCTTTCGAATAACTCCCTGTTTCTGAACGGGGTGTGGGCAACCCGCCGGGTCGCCCTTGGCGAGATAGAGAATTAACCAGATTTTTTCTTGAGGATGCTGATCAATCGATCCGCATGATTGGTGATGATCCCGTCTACACTCCACCTCACGAACTGCTCCAACTCTTCCTCAGAATTCACGGTATAGACGTTGACCTTCAATCCTTCCTGGTGAATTTTATTGATTCTCGTTTTCGTTAAGTAAGAATTGCGCAAGTTTAAAATCGAATATTCTTTTCCCCCTGTGACCTCGACGATGGAATTCCAGGTTCTATGGTAGAGTAGGGCAACCCAGACCCGGGGTTCGTTCTTTTTGATCCATTCGAGGGCGGCAGGGTTAAAGGAAGAAAAGATCACCCGATCGATCACCCCCGCATTCTTCACTTCCTTCAAAGCCTGGCCCGCCAAATCCGTAATGGGATATTGCCCATGATCGGGGTGCTTGATCTCTATATTCACCAGGACCCGACCCCGGGCAAGCTCTAGAACTTCTTTTAACGTGGGAATTCTCTCTCCCGAGAACTGCTCACCAAACCAGGAACCCGCATCCAGCTTTTTCAGTTCTTGCAGGGTATAATCCACTACTCTGCCCTGACCGTTCGTGGTTCTCTCCAGGGTGTCATCGTGAAGGACCACTAAATTTCCATCCTTAGAAAGCTGAACGTCGAGTTCGATCATATCGCTGCCGATCTCGATGGCTTTCTGGAAAGCTGCCAGGGTATTTTCGGGGGCCGCGCCCGAAAAACCACGGTGGGCAATGACCATTACCGGATATTTCCCAGTCCAATAGGGAACTTTCATTTCTTCCATCCTTTTGCCGGCAGAACTCATTCTTCAGAACCCGATTCCAAAGAAATGAAAAATATAAAGTAAGTTTAAGAGGGCCTTCTTTTCAGCTCATTTTTCGGTTTCCAGCAATCCGTGCATGAAATAGCGCTGCATGAGTAACACGACCAGCACTGGCGGGACGAGGGCCATCATGGCTACGGCCATGACCAGGTTCCACTCCGGGGGCTGAGTTCCACTCGGTATGGTGGAAGCAATTCCCACCACGACCACCTTCATTTTTTCCGAACCCGTCACCATGAGGGGCCAGAGATACTGGTTCCAGCCGTAAATGAACATGACCACAAAAAGGGCGGCAATGCTCGCCCCGGAGTTGGGAAGTAAAACCGACCAGAGAAAGCGCAAAGCCCCCGCTCCATCAATTTTCGCTGCATCTACCAGCTCATCCGGCACGGTCAGGTAAAATTGACGAAAAAGAAACGTAGCTGTAGCCGAGGCAATCAGGGGGATGGTGAGACCCAGGTAAGTATCCACCCATCCCAGCTGGCTGATGACCTGATAGGTAGAGATGATCCGAACCGGAACTGGGAGCATGAGGGTGACAAAAATCATCCAGAAGAAAATTTGCTTACCCCGGAAATTAAAGTAGACAATGGCAAAGGCAGAAATGATGGATATGGCAATCTTCCCCAGGCTGACCGCCAACGCGACGATGGTACTGTTGATTAGAAGTCTACCCATGTCAACCCGGTTCCAGATTCTGGTGTAATTTTCCCAGAGGTAATTTGAGGGCCACATTTTCTGAGGGGTCTGGATTACTTCATCCATGCTCTGGGTGCTTATTACAAAGGCATAGTAGAGGGGAAAGCCAATGAGCAGGATGGAGAGGATCAAAAGGCAATGAACGGCGACTTTCGTGCCATCCAGGTTTCGTTTTTTCCCGTTGGAAAGCGAGTTGCGGTTCAATAGAACACCTTTTTCTCCGTGTAGCGAAACTGGAGCACGGTCAAGAAAGTCACCAGAGCCATGAGGATGACCGATTGGGCTGCGGAAAGCCCCATTCTCATATGGACGAACCCGTCCACATAGGTTTTATAAACCATGATTGTGGTAGCATCTCCTGGACCCCCCTGCGTGACGGCATGGATCAATCCAAAAGTTTCAAAAAAGGAAAAGACCATATTCATGATAAACAGGAAAAAAGTCACGGGGGACAGCAGGGGAAAAGTAATCCGGCCGAAAAGCCTGAGGCCACTGGCTCCGTCCACTCTGGCCGCTTCCATAACTGCCTGGGGGATGGTCTGCAATCCGGCCAGGAAAAAAGCCACGTTGTAACCTAAATGGGCCCAGCTGGCCGCGAAGATCACCAGGAGGAGGGCAATCCAACCTTTCAGCAGCCAGTTGAACTCATAGGTCGTTATATGGGCCAGAAGGTAAGTCAGAATTCCATAGGAAGGATGGAAGATGAAGAGCCAGATAACCCCGGAGACCGGCGGGGCGACCCCGAAAGTCCAGAGCAGGGCAGAACGATAGAAGGTGAGGCCGCGGATCTTCTGGTTGGCCAAAACCGCCAGGAATAGAGAAACAGCCAGGCAGGAAAAGGTGACCCCCAAGGAGAAAAGAAAAGAATGATAAACGCTTCGATAGTATTCTGGGGAGGTGAGGAGATCGATGAAATTTTCCAGACCTATAAAAATTTGTACGTCCCCAAAAGGGGAGGTTTTGAAAACCGATAAACGAAGCGAGTCGAAGGCCGGCCAGAAGAAAAAGACCAGGACGACAATCATCTGGGGGGCGACGAGAACATAAGGCAGGATGCGATTGTTAAAGATGCTTTTTTTCATTCCGCCCGTCATTCCCTCTCCCCTTGGCCGAAAGAGGGAGAATGGAGATGGAGTTGTAGGGGCGGTTCATGAACCGCCCCCATGAACCGCTCGCTCTGCGCGTTCCCCTTGGTAAAAAGAGAGCAAGGGAAAATTTATTTATACAGAGAAGCAAACTCTTTTAAGGTCTTATTTCCATTCTTCACTGCATCGTCCAAGCCCTGTTTGGGGGTCTTCTTGGCCGAGAAGACATTCTCCATCTCTGCTTCAATCGTATCCCGGATGGCGACGAAATTTCCTAGCCGGATCCCCAGGCTGTTGGGAGTTGTTTTACCGCTGGTGATTTGAGCGAAGGCTGTCCAGAGGTTGGGGTTTTTGCGGAAGTGATCTTCCGGGAGGGCTTTAATCGCTGCTCGGGTGAGAGGGAAATAGCCCGTGTTGGCATGCCACCAGGCCTGCTGCTCTGGCTGCCCCAAGAATTCAAGAAATTTCGCCACGCCTTTATATTGTTCTTTATTGTGCCCTTTCATAACCCAAAGGCTGGCCCCGCCGATGATAGAATTGCCCTGGGGGTATCCACTCAGCTTGGGCAGGTATCCCGTTCCCCAATCGAACTTGGATGTTTTGGCCATGGCCGCTACTAAAGCGGTGGAAGCGAGGCTGATGGCGGCCTCTCCGTTAATGGTGGGCTGGTCTCCTGCGGGCCCTCGGCCAGAGTAAGTAAAGATTCTTTCCTTCTGCCAGCGGGTGAGGATTTCCATAATCTGGATTCCCAGTTTTCCGTTGAACTTAAGTTCCGTGGCCATGGCCGCAATGCCATTATTGTTGTTGGCGAAGGGTTGGTCGTTCCAGGTATGCATATTCTCCATGAGGGTCCAGGACGGCCAGGATACGGTGAATCCAAATTTGGCGGTACCCTTGGACACCACTGCCTTGGCTGCCTTTTCGATGTCTTCGAAGGTTTTGGGGGGGACTTGCGGATTCAAGCCGGCCTTTTCAAAGGCCGTCTTATTATAGTAGAGAATCGGGGTTGAAGAATTGAAAGGCATGGAATAGAGGTTCCCGCCTCTGGAGTAGTAGGTCTTCACCACGCTGATAAAATCTTCCCAATCGATCTTGATCCCCTGATCTTTCATCAGTTGGTAGACAGGGTAGATAGCTCCGGAAGAGAGCATCGTCTGGGTTCCCACTTCAAGGACCTG
>Ga0187854_10000849_pt1 | contig 34447 bp, 28 predicted proteins | sample June2016WEW_6_15_FD_132445 | JGI IMG/M metagenome (GOLD analysis project Ga0187854, IMG submission 132445) | Peatland microbial communities from SPRUCE experiment site at the Marcell Experimental Forest, Minnesota, USA - June2016WEW_6_150 | ecosystem: Environmental > Terrestrial > Soil >... | reverse complement strand
CCGTATCAGCAAAGACGGAAAGAAAGTCCATATCTCCTTGACTGTTTCACCCATTTTAGATGCCACAGGGAGAATTATAGGCGCCTCTTCGATCGCCCGCGACATCACCGAGCGCAAAGAAAGGGAGGAGGAAATAAAGCAGACGAACGGCTACCTCGAAAATGTCCTGGAGAATTCTCCTGACGCCATTGGGATCGTGGATGAACACGGGAAGTTTATCAAATGGAACAAAATGGCGGCCGAGCTGTACGGGTACAGTTTTGAGGAGCTTCGGGGAAAATCGGGCTTTGGTTTATACGCTGACCGTGATGAGTTGGTAATAATGCTTAAAGATCTTCGCCGGCAAGGTTCGGTGAAAAAGCGGGAAATGCTCATGAAAAGAAAGGACGGCAGCACCGCCCCATTTGAGATTTCTATCGGCCTGCTGCAGGATCGGGAAGGCAGAGTTCTTGGCAGCGTCAGTGTGGGAAGGGATTTAAGTGAAATCAAAAACGCCCTTATCGAACTCAAAGCTTCCAACGAGCGGCTGTCCGGGGAAATAATAGTACGCAAGAGGGCCGAAGAGGAGGTGCTGCGGCTCGGCCGGCAAAACCAACTGATCCTTGACGCAGCGGGAGAGGGCATTGTCGGATTAGACACGGCGGGCAGAGTTGCCTTTATCAATCCGGCCGGGGCGGAGCTTGCCGGTTATCGGATTGAAGAATTGATCCAAAAAGACTTCCATCAGATGGTCCATCACTCCAGGGCCGATGGAGCTCCTTATCCCGTGCACGAGTGTCCGATGTTTGAAAGCTTGACTAGCGGGGCCGCCCGGCGTGAAAGAGACGAGGTGTTCTGGAGGAAGGACGGCACGAATTTCCCGGTTGCATATTCGAGTACTCCCATTCTGGAAGAGGGCCAAATTGTCGGGGCGGTCCTCACTTTCCGTGACATTACAGTGCGCAAGGTTGCACTGGAGCAATTGAACAAATACCGTGACCACCTTGAGGACCTGGTCAAAGAGCGCACTACGGAACTGGCCACGGCCAATGAGCGGCTCACTTGTGAAATAGAGGAGCGTAAACGCGCAGAGGAAGCCCTAAAGCTGTTAGCTTACTCGGTAGCACACGATCTCAAGAGCCCGGCCATCGGGATATATGGTATTACGAAACGTCTTCATAAACAGTTTAAAGATGTCCTCGACGATAAAGGGAGAAATTATTGCGAGCAAATACTAAAAGCATCCGGGCATATTGCAGCTCTAGTCGAAATGATCAATGTCTACATAGTGACCAAAGAGACCCGGCCGTTATTTGAAAAGATAAACATCAGGGAGATTCTTACGATGATCAAAGACGAATTTTCATCCCAGCTCACTATTCGTGGAATCGAATGGTTCGAGCCGGATTCTGATATCGAGATAATGGGGGATAGGCTGTCCATTTTGAGGGTGTTCAGGAATTTCGTTGATAACGCATTGAAATACGGCGGAGAGCGGCTGAGCAAAATCTGGATCGGACATGAAGAAACGGAGAGTTCCCACATTTTTTCAATTACCGACAATGGTAAAGGACTAAAAGTGGTGGATGCTGAAAAGGTTTTCGAATTATTTGAGCGGCATGAGACATCCAGGGGGATAGAAGGCGCCGGTCTGGGCCTGGCCATAGTAAAAGAGATAGCTAAACAACACGGGGGACTGGTGTGGGTCGAACCGGCAGCTAAAAAGGGAACCACGTTTTTCACATCCATTTCAAAGAACTTATGAGTTTTGTTTTCCCTGAACATACATCAAACATTTGCTATCAGGTAGTTTTGGTACTATTGTTCCAAATATCGGCGTCCATATCCTGCCAGGCATTAAGAAGTCCTTAATCTAATAGAGGCGGATATCGGAAGATCGATTGGCGACATCATATCGAAAATTACCGGACTTGACCTCCGCATGACAGCCGTGGAGGTCCTGGACACCCTGGGCCGGGAAAGCCGCGAGATTTGAAGTGACGGCGCGGCAACTGGCTTTCGGTCCGGGTGCTCCCCTACCGCACAATCGATAATGCAATCGATGGGGTTGTGATTTACATTATAGATATCACAGAAGTAAAGAGCATTCAGAAGCTTGCCGAGGATGCCGGAGAGTATGCTGAAAGCATTGTCGAAACCGTTCGGGAACGTCTGCTGGTGCTCGATGGCAGTTTTCGGGTTGTCTCGGGCAACAAGGCTTTCTATGAGACCTTCAGGATTCCCAGGCAGGAATCCGAGGGGGTCTCTGTTTACGAACCGGGTGGTGGTCAGTGGGACATTCCGGAGTTGCGGGAACTTCTCGAAAAGATCATACCCGAGAAAAGTTCTTTTCAGGATTTTAGGGTCGAGCATGATTTCTCGCGGATCGGTCATAGAGTCCTGGTCCTCAATGCCAGGCGAATCGAACAGACGGGCAGCCGGCCGCATCTGATCCTGCTTGCGATAGAGGATATCACCGAATGAAAGCGGGCAAACGTTCACCGCATGTGCAAGGCATGAAGTCTCCACATCTTGCGGGGGGGGGCAGTTTTTCACGCGAAAACACGTGCGCCAGGCGCCTGACTTATTATACCCACATTGGATCGGAGAGCGATGAACGACCCTAATGCAAAAACCGCCGAGCGTCGTGTACGTGCCGAGCAGATAGCACAATCCAACCGCTCGTCGATGGAGAAGATGCCGGTGGAGGATGTGCGCAAGCTCGTCGAAGAGCTGCATGTTCACCAGGTTGAGCTTGAAATCCAGAACGATGAGCTTCGCTCCATGCAGTGTGAACTGGAGCAGTCCAGGAAAAAGTACTCCGACCTGTATGATTTCGCTCCTGTCGGCTACCTTACTTTAAGTGAAGAAGGCAGAATAGTTGAATCTAATCTGACTGCCGCAAGGCAACTGGGAGTGCAAAGAAGCATCCTGATCGGAAAGCCGTTCAATCTTTACGCATCAGAAAACTACAGGGATGAGCTGCACCTTCATTTGAGGACGGTCTTTAAAACAAGACAGCCCCACACCTGCGAGATAAAACTTGACGGAAGGGGCCGCACCGATCGTTACTTTCAACTTGACAGTACATACCTGCTGGATTCAGACGGTAAGAGTCTTGCCCGAACGACAATGACCGATATCTCGGATCTAAAAAAAGCAGAGGAAAAACTTACGGCCCTTGCGGGAAAACTTGAGTTCCGCAACCGGGAGCTTGAGCAATTTGCCTTTACTGCGTCCCATGACCTCCAGGAGCCTCTTAGGAAAATCCTGGCCTTCGGGGAACGTCTTGGGACCAAATATAGAGAGAAGCTGGACGATGAGGGGAAAGATTACCTCATCAGGATCATGAACGCATCGAAGCGGATGCAGCAGTTCATTCGCGATCTTATTAAATATGCCCGCCTGACTACTCGTCCCGAGCTTCTGGACACTCTCGATCTGCGAGAGGCTGTAATGGAGGTGATTTCGGATCTGGAGTTAAAAATTGAACGGGTTGGAGCTAATGTAGAAGTTTTTGAATTGCCTGCCGTCAAGGGTGAAAAAAGCCAGATTCGTCAACTTTTTCAAAATCTTATTGCCAACGCACTGAAATTTCATGGCGAGGAGCAGCCTCACATAAAAATATATTCCCGGCGAACGGATCGTGATTGCATGATATTCGTCGAAGATAACGGCATCGGCTTCGATGAGAAATACCTGGACCGCATATTTGTTCCTTTTGAGCGACTTCATGGGAGAAGCGCCTATGAAGGCACCGGGATGGGACTTGCCATCTGCCGCAAGATAGTCGATCGGCATGGGGGGAGCATTACCGCGAAAAGTAAGCCCGGTGAAGGATCGACATTCATAATAACCTTGCCGCTGGAGCGCGCCTCAGGTGGTGATGCGGAGACAAAAAATCCACCGCACTAGCACATGTCCCTCCGGGACAACCTAAACCATGAAAAGATCCGTAAGGTGTTTAAGTGAAGCACAGCCCGCCAGGCCTTTTCGAACCGGAAGAGAAATGACTACATTAATTCATAGCCGGTATTTAACTTGGGGATTCCGGCGATTTTGCAAGTAGTTATGGGATCGGGAAATTGAATGTATTCGCACTTCCTGGGTTGATGCACATTTGTACACACAGCCCGGACGACAGGGACAGAGCTGAATTTTTTGTAATATTTCCGGATAAATCTCAATACTTCCAGTTGCTCTTCACGCAAAGGGCACCCCATACCGGCCCCCTCTCTTTCGGCCAGGGCGCAAGCCACCATTTCGTCCCAATCCTCCGGGTTTTCCAGATAACCTTCATCATCCAGTTGGATTTGCTTCCCCTCGTACTCAAATGTCGACATGGACTTTCTCCAAGGCATGCAAAAATTCGTTTTAAATATCCTCAGTACAGATGACCCTCATACGCAGGACAATCTAAAAAACGGGCCGCGATCCCCTGCGTCTAATTGTCCGCTACGCTACTAATATAAGGATTTCGCTAATTATGTTCAACTCATCGAGAAAAGTGGCGTTTTTACCCTGGACGATAACGACTCGCTTTTTATCACTGCTCAAGGTGCCGGGAGATTACCCGGCCCCGCACCTCGCAGGGTCGATTGCACCCAGGTTCCTTCCCTTTCCCATTTGAGCGTAAGGGTGTGCCAGGCGAGCAGAGAAGTCCTGTGTCCCACACTGGTCACGGCCGCGTCCGGCAGTTCGCGGCGCAGAAGTCCGTACAGGGCGGCTTCCCCCTCTTCATCGAGCGATGCGGTGGCCTCATCGAGAAATATATAATCCGGTTTGCGAAGCATGAGCCTGGAGAAGGCGAGACGTTGTTGTTCACCCAGGGAAAGGGCATGCGACCAGTCTTCAGTTTTGTCCATTGCGCCGATCAAATCCTGGAGCCCGCAAACAAAGAGGGCCTCCCTCAAGTCCTCATCACGATAGCCTTCCGGATAGGGATAGCATAACCCATCTCGAAGAGTGCCAAGGGGGAGATAGGGTTTTTGGGGCAGGAACATGATGGAAGATCGTTCAGGCAAGAGGATCGTGCCCTTGCAGAAGGGCCATATGCCGGCCATGGCTCGCATCAGGGTGCTCTTTCCGCAACCCGAGGGTCCGGTGACCAGAAGGCGCGTTCCCGGTTCGATGTCCAGCTTGAGGTTATTAACCAGCGTCTTGCCGTTTGGCAGAAAAACACTCAACGGATCGGTTCTGAAGGCATTTTCCGTAGTATGAATGCGGTTGACACTCTCCAGCAGTTTTGAAGTCTTGAGTTCTTCGAGTGAGCGGGAAAACCCGACGAGCCGGTCTATTACCGCGTGCCATTTCGCGATGGTGGTGTAGCTGTTTATCAGATAAGAAAGAGCGGTTTGAACGGCCCCGAAGGCGCTGACCGTCTGCATGAGGCCTCCCAGGTGCATCTGCCCGGCGAAAAAACGGGGCGCGGCCATTATCACGGGAAAGACGATCGCAGCCTGGTTATATGTGTTGGTCAGCCAGGACAACCGTTTCTGCCGCCTCATAATTCCCCAGAAATTCTCGAGGAGAAAACGAAAGCGGTCTCGAAGGTGCACCTGCTCCTGTCTTTCGCCTCCATAAAGTGCGACTGACTCGCTGTTTTCGCGTATCCGCATCATGCTGAAGCGAAAATCGGCTTCAAAACGCTGCTGGTTAAAATTGAGAAGGATCAATGGGTTGCCGATTCGCATTGTGAGCCAGGTGCCAATAACAGAGTAAATGAGGGCGGCCCAGACCATATAGCCGGGAATATACAGAGTCCCCAGGCTGCCCAGCGGAATACCGAGCGTTCCCGAGAGCTGCCACAGAATGGCCAGAAAAGACACCAGCGTCGCTACAGCACTCAAGAGTGTGGTGCCAAGATTCAGCGTTATCTCGATAAAAGAATTTATGTCCTCGCTGATGCGCTGGTCCGGGTTGTCGGTCTGCGGTTCGGCAAACTGCATGCGGTAGTATGCCTGGCGGGAAAGCCAGTCTTTGAGGTACTCTTCGGTGAGCCATCGCCGCCATCGGATTTGAAGCATCTGGCTGAGGTAGAGCATGTAGACGGATTGCGCAATATAGGCTGTGGCGAGCATACAGAAGCGTAACAGCTCAGGCATGAACCTGGTCTTGTCGAGGGACTGTAGGACATTGTAGAAATCATTTATCCATATATTCAGCAATACCTGGACATAAACCATCCCAAGGTTCATGGCCACGATGATGGCCAGTAGCGCACCGGCTTTCCATTTATCTTCGGACTTCCAGTAGGGAATAGCAAGCCCTGCGAACTGTTTCAGGAATTCGGACTGTATTTTTAGGATGTCTTTTCCGCCTTTCCAGTCATTACGCTTGCGAGCAGGACTGCAAGGATGCCGGTAACGAAGATCCCATCAAATGTGCCGGCGCCTCCGATCGAAGCCACAGGCGCTCCGAGTCCACGGATATCACCAAAGTGGAGAATATCTGCGCCCAGCAGGGTCCCCATGGTGCCGCAAATATAGGCCAGTGCAGGAGCATACTTTGAAGAGAAAATGAGGGCGCTTACAGTGGCGGCAATAGGGGGAATGAATACCGGCACTGCTATTCCCACTCCCCTCACTGGGTGGGCCATGAAGTAGACGAGGGTTGTCACGATGGCTATAGTCTACAGAGACTGGCCGTATAGCTTGTTCTTCTGCATAAGATACAGGGAGAGGATAGTTGGAATCACAGCCCCGCCGATGTTCACTGCAAAAATTGTCGCCGGCCATTCTTTTGCCAGGGGAATGATATGCCGTATCCCAAAGAAATCGAAGTAAGAGTTGGATAGGATCCGTTCAGGGGGCAACTGGAAGAGCGGTATATTAATGTAGCTCCCGAGGAGAGAAAGAATGAGCAGGGAGAACACATAGCGTCTGTCAACCCCCATTCTGCTGTATGCATAGCTGAGGATGCCAGCCTCTATGGCGATGATGAGAAAGAAAAACAGAAGCGCCAGAATCAGTAGGAAAGCCATGGTAACGGGAAAGTAGTGCATCTGTTTTCTCCCTGTGTTTTTGCCCGGCATCCCAGAATAGAACCGCCCTCGAGGCGGGTTATACGATAAGCGGGCCATTTACGCCGTCAAGGGGCAGGGGCCTGCACTGGCGGTGCAAAGAATTTCCCTCAGCCGCCCCCCGACTTGCCAACAATGCCGAAAAGGATTATAAAGCCGTCCATGCAACCTGTCGCCGCAGAAATCGAGGTGTCTCCGTGAACGATAACCTGTTAGAAGCCCCTTCTTCGGAAGAGTGCGCAAGTAAGATCTTCGAGATGTCCGGGACAAAGTTTGAACCCGAAATCGCTTCCGACCTGTGGGCGAAAATTAATCAGCATAAATGGCTTTTGTCCGAAAAACTAGGCAGAGACGTTGGTTTTCGCACCGCGTGCATCGATTTTTTGGAAAATATGGAGCAGGCGGTCAACGAGTATCTGTCCTACAAGAGGAAAGACATTCTAAATGAGATGGGGGCCCAGACCTTCGGAAGAGAAATCTGGGACACTATCTCCGATTCCCAACCGCCCAAGCAACTGGTCCAGCGCAGAATCATTCTTCCGCTGACAATGGAAGACCTTTCACGCAAACACGGCGTGAGCACCCCCAAGACAATCATTTTCTTCGGCCCTCCGGGGACGGGAAAAACCCATTTTGTCAAGGCCATAGCAGGAGCTCTTTCCTGGTGGTACATAGAGATCGTTCCGAGCATGCTCATGGAGCAGGGCAGCGAAAAACTCGGGGCTAATCTGCGCAGGACCATGGAGAAGGTCAGGCAGCTGCAGGACGCCGTCATATTCATAGATGAATTTGAAGAGTTGGCGCCTTGCCGCGACAATGCGGACCGTCTGGACAAGTGCATAACCAACGAGTTCCTGAAGCAGGTACCGTTATTCAAGAATGAAGCCAACCGGATGTTGCTCGTATGCGCTACCAATTACATCGGACAATTGGACCCTGCATTGCTCCGCCCGGGAAGATTCGATTGCATAATACCGGTCGGCGGCCTGAATCGTGATGAGCGAAAGACCATTATCGAGCACTGCCTCGCGCGGCTCAATGTCGGCCAAATAGGTCTGGACCGGCTCGTCGATGAGACCTCGAGGTTCACCCCGGCTGATATCGAATATCTTTTTGAGCGGGTCGCTCAGTTTGCCTTTGAACGCGAGGTCGCCCAGAACAAAGACTGCAAAGTCACTACCCAGGACTTTCTTCAAGTCATGGCGAACATGCGGCCGTCTTTGACCGATGAGATTGTCGAGGGGTTCGAAAAAGACAGTCTTGCCTATTCCAGGGTATAGAGTTGCATTTCAGTTCTCTCGCGCCCGGCCCGTTTGCCCAGGAGATGAACGAATGCTCAGGCGAGGAACAAAAGGGCATATGGGTTTTATAACTTTTCTGCTCGTGAGCCTCACTCTCCTGCACTATGCCAGCCCCCGAATAGCTCATGACAGATACCATCTGGAGATTGTTTCTCAGAGGCTGTATTTTCTGCCCATCGTGCTGAGTTGCCTTTGGTTCGACCTAAGAGGCGGATTGATAACGTTTTGTGCTGTTTCCCTCCTTCTCATCCCCCACCTGGTTAGTCATTGGGACGGGATGTCCCCGGATGATTTAACCAGAGTCATGCAGATCCTGGTCTACTTCGTCATTGCGCTGGTCTTGGGGCAGACCGCGAGCCTTCAGAAACGGGAGCAATTGAAATCCAAACAGGCAGAAAATCTGGCGGCGATCGGAAGGGCACTGTCGGCTGTAGCTCATGATATGAAAACGCCGCTGATTGCAATCGGAGGTTTTGCCAATTTAATAAAAAAACACCTCCTGCCCGGCAATCCCGACTGCGGTAAGCTCGATATCATTATCAGCGAAACCGCCCGGCTCGAAGGCATGGTAAAAGATATGCTCGATTTCTCCCGCCCGCTGGACCTCAATCGCGTTGAAGTTGATATTAGCTCGATGATCGACGAATGTCTGGCGATAGTCGAAGAAAATGCAAAGACTCAAAAAGTGAGCATGAAGGCAAAATCAGCCGATGGTCTCCCTCTGATGCTGGTTGACCCGATGCGCATGAGGCAGGCCCTTATCAATTTATTGACCAACGCTGTTCAATCCTGTTCAGAAGGGGACAACGTTACGATAAGCTCTTTTCGCAAAGGGAAAGATCTGTTTATCGAAGTGATTGACTGTGGTTGCGGTATTCCACCCGAAATGCGGGAAGCAATATTTTCCCCGTTTTTTACCACCAGAAAAAACGGGACGGGACTGGGACTGCCGATTGTAAAAAAAATCGTCGAAGCTCACGAGGGATCTCTTGAAATAATTGATAATCCCTCCAAGGGGCTGACATTTAGAATGATTATCCCGTTATAGCGTCCATCGGGAAGTACGGTGCGGCTCCCTGGGCAGGCACCGCAGCCCTGCCAGGTCGCCCGCCGGAATCTCGACGCTCCGCGTGGCGTGCGGCCCCGCCGCCTTGGAGTCGCCTATTTCTAAAGGGGGACTTGGGAGGGATTTTTCAGGTCGCTTGCTTACGAGCACAAAAGTCCCACCCGCCCTCTTTAGAAAGCAGACACGGGCTTAAGAGCTATTCCTAGCGGCGTCCGCCGCCGCCATGTCCCCCTCCGCTAAAGCCGCCGCTAAAGCCGCTGCTACGAGACCCGCCGCCGCTAAAGTCATGCATTGACGGAGCGCTGCTGAAACTGCGTTCGCTGAACGAAGGCCTGTCCGCGTCGTGAAAGCTCCTGCCGGAGTTTTCCATTGCAGAATTACTTCCGATCCCCTGTGCTCTGAACCCGCTTCCAGCTCCAGTTCCCGTTCCCCGGCTCACAAGGGCTCTCGCACCTGCGCGCCCATCAGGCGAATTGAGCCGCCACCCCTGCCCGGACCTGTCCGCTGCGAGTGAGGAAGAGGCTTTTCCCGCTGAACGGGTACCCGGATCGACCCTGCTCCATGTACCATTCGCATGACTGAAATGGTTCGAAAAATGGCAGCCATGGCGGTTCACGTCGAAATCGCCCAGGACGAAGAAGCCGCCGAACCCGTACCCGCCCCACCAGAATGGCCACGGTACCCAATCATATAGCCAATAATAGTCCCAGGGGGGTGGATAATAGGTCACGACAGGAGGTCCGTATTCGTCATAGTAATCCTGAACGTATGCGGGGGCCTCATCGTAGAGACCAACACCTGCAGGAGGAGCAGCGTATTCGGAACCGGCGCCTGCACTGTAACTGTACTGCTCGCCGGCCACCTTGAACGGGAGTTTCATATCGATACCTACTTTGTCCACGATACCTGCAGCCTTAGCTTCCGCCATCTTCAGATTCCCCGAAGAAGTCGCTCTTGCAGTGCTTCCCCTCACCTCTGCAATGATATCAGGCGTAATGGGGTAGTCGGCAATCCAGCCGTTTCGCGGTTCTATACCGATCGAGGACAGAGCACTTTCAGCTGCCGCTTCATCGCTCGATGTGGTTATATTGAGGGCATTAGCCAGTTTTACGGCAAACTCGCCTTCACGGACAAGAGGCTGTTCAATAGGAGGAGCCGCGGAGGGTGAGGTCTTAGCGTTCACCGAGGAGGCATACGGCGCCAAAACCATGCTCACGGCCACCAACATCACAAGCATTGCTTTCATTTGCCACTGCTCCTTTCCGACAGATTGCCCCTCATAGCTAACGTAATCATGATGGTAATTTATCGCTAACATAATAAAGTGTGTGGACATTGGTTTTAGTTTACATAATGTGAATGTCCGACAAACCATGTTATCTGATAGATTTTGTTCTTCGAGATGAATGACCGGGGAGGGGAATGATACGGGCAGGCGAGTCCCTGCAGCAGTGCGATGAGGTGGAAACGGTTATTCGGGAGCAGACGCAATGGCCTGCTCCCGTTATCATCAGGGTTCCTTTACGGCAGTGTTATCTGCACGGCGGTGCTTTGGCCGCTTTTATGGTCAACTGCCAGCACGGTCGCCTCATGCTTCTGTTTTAGAGTGCTCAGAAGGGCAAGCAGGGTGTCCGGACCGTCTACAGGATTATTTTCGACTTGCAGTATGATATCGTCTTTTTCAAAACCGGCCTTTCCAAAAGGACCTTTAGAGTCGACTTCGGTAACTACCAAACCGGACTGGGACTCTAACCCGTACTCGGCAGCCTCTTGTGGCGCAAGCGGCCTGACCGCAATCCCGAACTGTTGTTTCAAGGAAGAAGCCACTTCCTTTTCCTGCTCTTCCATGCTGCCGACCTCTACCGTAACGTCCTGTTTGGCGCCGTTGCGCACGACAGTGAGTTTTACTTCGGACCCCACGGGCGCCAGGGACACACTGTTTCGAAAAGAGGATGGGTCATCCACCGGATTGCCCTGATAGGCAATGACTACATCGCCATGCTTCATCCCTGCGCGATCTGCCGGACTCCCTTTGACTACGTCGGCAACCAAAGCCCCTTTATTGCTGCTCAAGCCGAATGATTTGGCAAGCTCGGGAGTTATGCTTTGAAGACTCACTCCGAGCCAGCCCCGAATGACCTTACCGTTCTTGATCAGCTCTTGCGTGATGTGGGCGGCTATGTTGCTGGGGATCGCAAACCCCAGCCCCTCGAACCCGCCGGATTCGGAAAGAATTGCAGCATTGATGCCGATCACCTCGCCGTTAAGATTCATAAGCGGACCACCGCTGTTGCCCGGATTGATCGCAGCATCGGTCTGCAAGTAGTCCTGGTAGCTGCTGGGGTCTGAAATCCCGGTGCGGTGCTTGGCGCTGATGATCCCCTGTGTAACGGTCTGATCGAGTCCTCGGGGGTGTCCGATTGCAACCACCCATTGCCCCACCTCCATTTTGTTGGAGTCTCCCAGTGAAAGGTGTGGAAACGGACCCTTCTCCACGATCTGAATGAGCGCCAGATCGGTTTTCGGGTCTGTTCCGACAGTTTTTACCGAATTCCCGGTAAACTCCCTCCCATCTGCAAGCAAAACCTTAATATCTGTAGCTCCCCCAACGACATGGTAATTGGTGAGAATGTGTCCCGAATCGTCAATGATTATCCCGGTCCCAAGCCCTGATATCTCGCGCTTGAATTTCTTGGGCATTTTGTTGGGATTTCCAAAAAAATACTTGAAAAATGGTTCGTTTTCAAACGGCAGCAAAGGGTTCGCAATCTCCTGTCGCTCCGTCACTTCAATATGCACGACCGCTGGGACCGCCTGTTTGGCGACTTGTTCGATAGCAGTAACCAGGTTGGTCTGCTGGATTTGAGCCTGAGGGGTGTAGACTTGCGTCGCCAGGACAAAGGCGGCGCCCAATAAAAGGACGAAAACTAAATAGAGAACATTTCGCAAGTGTTTTTTTGGCATCTTTTACCTCCTGTTGTCCGTCTGTAAAAGATTTAACGCTGCGCCCCGGGTGCAGCCACGTGGCAGGTTATAAAGTAAATTGATGCAACCATAATTACTCATCCTGTAAATGTATTAATTCCTTTTGGGCATTGCGAGGTTCGATCCGCTTCGTAGGTTTTTCAGGGTCCTCGTTCAGCTTTGCGATTGGCTGATTATCGTATCTCGTGTGATCTTTACTTTTCGGCATCCGGCATTAGAAAGAGGAGCATCGGGACATGCAATTTCAGATGAGCGTATAGGGCGCGGAGAAAAGAGGCGTTAACCGAAGAGTTACCATGGACATCGCTCTGTTTTCTTTTCTGACCTTTGTTGGTTCAACGTCCGCCGGCTTCCTGGGGGCGCTAACCGGGCTTGGAGGCGGGGTTGTCATTGTCCCGCTGCTTGCTCCGGTTTTTGGCGTCGATATACACTATGCGATCGGAGCTTCCCTTGTATGGGTATAATCCAATTTGGCCTGCTTCTGCTGGTCGCAACCCCCGTCATGAGGGTTGCGTTTACTGTTGTCGCTTTTCTTATCCAGAGAGACCGGATTTATGTCGGCGTGACCATTATCGTTCTGTCAGTCCTCCTCTTTAGCCTGGCGGGCGGAGGCCGCTGAAGCGGTTTGGTGTGAAGCATCAAGCGCGAGTATTTCAAGCCAGGTTTGACTTACTGGGACTCAACGTCGGGGAGTGAAAATGTTTAATAAGAAAGAGGCCAGGCAAACCGTTGAAACTATCGTCATTGCGATCCTGGTCGCCCTGTTTATCCGGACTTTTATTATTCAATCATTTTATATTCCCTCCGGATCGATGGAACCCTCATTGCTCCCTGGAGATTATATTTTAGTCAGCAAATTCATTTACGGAATACGAATACCTTTCGTTAACACCAGGATGTTTTCCTATAATGAACCGAAACGGGGAGACGTAATCGTATTTATTTACCCCAAAGATCCATCGAAGGACTTCATTAAAAGAGTCATTGGAGTGCCGGGAGAAACCGTTCAAATTATTGAGGGCAAAATATATATCAATAATATGCCGATCCCCGATCCGTGGGGTTACTTCGATAAAAAAGAGCCGCAGGGTTTCAGAGAGGCAGTGGAGAATTTCGGCCCGGTCGTTGTTCCCGATCACTGCCTGTTCGTTATGGGTGACAACCGCAACGATAGCGAGGACAGCCGCTTTTGGGGGGTCGTCCCGCCCGGTAACGTATTGGGAAAGGCTTTCGTCATTTACTTTTCATGGAACAGCAAGGCTGAAAATATAGCGGGCAAGGTCAGGTGGTCAAGGCTCGGCGAACTGATTCATTAGAGGATTGAGGGATTGAGGAATTGAGGGATTGAAGACGGAAAACGCATGGCGGCAGTTCCTTTCCGTTCTCCGTCCGCTGTCTTCCGTTCTCAACCGAACTTGTGGCGCACGCCGTAGCCGCCTTTTGGAAAGCGCCACTCGATGTTGAAATGAGGGCAGCCGACACGGCAGGAACCACATTCCAGGCAGCCTTCGTAGTTAACGCTTATGCGATCTTTTTCCAATTTGTAAACATTGGCCGGGCAGACATAGAGACAGGGCTGGTCCTGGCACTTGTCGAAACACACCTTCCCGTCGCGCAGGTTCAGGTGGGATTCCTCATCCACATTAAATCGATCCAGAAACAGTTTGTCTTCGACCTTGACGCTCATCGAACGCTCCTCCATGCGTCCCAAATAAGGCGCAATAACCGGAGCGGGGGGACCTGCCCGCGAATTGCCTTCCAGGCCTCAGTTTGCCTGATTTTTTTGGGGACTCCGTCTACTGTGAGCATTTCCCGGGCAGCGGCGCATGCTGCACGGGGAACAGAGGTGAACAGTTCCTTGTGGGTTTCCAGAAATGATGGAAACTTTCGATATTTTTCCAAATCCTTGAGTACATAAGAATCGTGCAGCCGTTTAGCGTAGCCTTGCAGGCCGCTGGAGCTGAAATCGTTTTTGTCTATTGCCTCCAGTATGGTTTCAGCCGCAAGTCTGCCTGAGGTCATCGCCAGGTTGGACCCTTCCCGGTGCAGCGCATTGAACATCATGGAGGAATCACCCGCAATCAGAAACCCTTCCCCGTAAAGTTTTGGCACAGTATCATAGCCGCCTTCCGGGAGCCAGTGCGCCAGATACTCCTTAGGTTTGCCGTCCTTTATGAGAGGCGCAATCATGGGGTGTGTTTTAAGACTTTCCAGCATTTCATAGGGACGGGCCTTTTGCATTGCGAAGTCGGCGAGATTGGCCCCTATGCCTATCGATACGGAACTCCCGTTAGTATAAAGAAATGCAACGCCGTTCATTCCCAACGTGACATTTCCCAGGATTTCGCAGGTAACGCCGTTTCCCGGAGATACGCCAAAACGCTCGTCGATGGTTTCTTCGGGAATTGCGATCAGTTCCTTGACCGCGAGCGCCACATTCTCCGGCCTGACCTCGGGGCGAAATCCCGTCTTGGCCGCCAGGGGCGAATTGACGCCATCGGCCAGAAGAACGACTTTGGCGCGCAGGTCGCCATCGGCCCGGTCCGTCTTCACGCCGGTGACCCTGCCGGCATCGTCTTTTAGCAAATCGGTCACAACGGTTGCACACACTATGACGGCCCCTTTGGCTCTGGCCTGTTCGGCAAACCAGCGATCGAATTTAGCCCTGCCGACCGTAAAGGCATTGTTGCGGCGTTCATCGAAAAAGGCCCGGTCCCGATAACCGAAACTTAGTCCGCCGTCTTCGCTGAGATACCAGAGTCGAGATTCGACGATGTTGCGTTCGATCGGACAATTTTTCTCAATGTAGTCGGGAATTATCTGCCGTAGGTGACTTCCGTAAAGGACGCCGCCGAACATGTTCTTGGAGCCGGGGTACTCGCCTCTTTCCAACACGACCACCTTTACACCCCTGTCCGCCAGAACACAGGCTGCCGAAATGCCCGCAGGCCCGGCGCCAACGATTGCCGCATCGAACGTCTCATCCATAAAGTTTACAGCTCGCTGTTCCCGTTGGATTTTTTCTTTTTGAGCTGAGCGATCAGCTCAGGGACGATCTCCTGGTAATTGCCCACAATACCTACGTCAGCGACCCGAAAAATGGGTGCGTTGGGGTCGGAGTTGATGGCTACGATTTTCTCAGCCCCCTGGATGGCCACCAGGTGTTGAACCGCTCCCGAGACGCCGACACCGATGTAGAGTCTTGGGGCAACGGTTTTACCGGTCTGGCCCACCTGTCTTTCATAGGGCATAAGACCCGACTGCACCACTGGTCTTGAACAGGCGATGACTCCCCCGACCAAGTTAGCCAATTCCTCGAGAAGAGGAAGCGAAGACGCGTCACATGCGCCGCGCCCGGCCACTACAAGCGCAGGGTAGCGGACGATATCCATACCCGCCGTGTCGCCCGCAGGGATGAACCTGACGATGGTGGGCAGCTCAACGGTCACCGCCTCCAACTCATGCCGGCTGACGACACCTTTTCTGCCCGGGTCTTTGTCGGGCATCCTGAACACCCTTGGCCGAACCGAACTCATTTGCGGGCGGTGGGCCTGACAAAAGATCGTAGCCATTATATTGCCGCCAAAAGTGGGACGGGTCATCAGAAGCAGGCCCGTTTCCTTATCAATGAAGAGTCCCGTGCAGTCGGCGGTCAAACCCGTTTGAAGCCGGGTCGCGACAACTCCGGCAAGGTCTCTGCCCAAAGGGGTTGCGCCTACTAGAAGTATTGCCGGGCGAAGTTTGCCGCAAAGATCGGAAAGTGCCTTGCCGTATGTTGCCGACAGATAGTGGGCGAGCAACGGGTCGTCTATCACGTGCACCTCGTCGCAACCGTATGCGATTGCTTCATCGGCTGTTGGCCCGACATTGCTTCCAAGCAGAAGACCCAGAACTTTTGTGTCAAGTTGCGCCGCCAGTTCTCTGGCCTTGCCGAGCAACTCCCACGATACCGGCGCGCCCCGTCCGTCAACCGTCTCGATGAAGACCCCCACACCCTGATAGCCCGGCAGCCCGGCCCCCGGCACTGCCCGTTCTTCTTTGGGAATCTTTTTGCGTTTTTTCTTCTCAAATTTGATTGCGTTTACCGGGCAGCTCTCAAAGCATTTGCCGCATCCCACGCACACTTCGGGGTCTATTAGCGCAACACCATCGCGACTTAACTCGATTGCGCCGACCGGACATTCTCCTATGCATATCTGGCAGGCGATGCATTTATCCGCAATCACCTCGGCAACTTCAATTCCCTTTGTGTTCTTGGCCATTCTCTCTCAGGCCCCCCATCCTTTTCGGAATTTTGCCTCAAAATCCTCGTCGGCAAACAATTCATCCAGCGCGCTGGATACGGCCTCGGAGACTCCTTGTGCTGCGTCCCACTTGGGTCCGGCCCGGTGGAGCTGCGGTGAAGCAATGGCCTTTACCCAGGTCGGCGAACCTTTGAGGCCGACCAGTTGGGCAGACGCCCCAATGGTTTTGGCATCCCAAGCCTTAACGGGGGCGCGCAGAGAATCGATGAGCATAGGCAACGGGGCCCTCCTCGGTTTTGCAAGTTCCAGTTCCACTGTCAGCAGGGCCGGAAGAGGGCCGTTAATGACCTCGAACCCTCCTTCGATGTTGCGCCTGACTTGCACGCGTTTTTTTTCAGGATCGATCCATTCCACATCGACCACGTAAGTGAACTGGGTTAAACCCAGCCTCGTGGCGATGCCCGGTCCGGTTTGAGCCGTATCTCCGTCAATGGCCTGTTTGCCGCATAGGACCAGATCGACAGGATTTGTATCTCCCAGGGTTTCTACCGCCCTTGAAAGAGTGTAGCTTGTGGCAAGGGTATCGGCGCCGGCGAAAGCGCGGTCCGAAAGCAGGACTACTTCGTCTGCGCCCAGTGAGAGTGCCTGTCGCAACGCGGATTCCGCCTGCGGAGGGCCCATCGAGACAGCGGTAACATGTCCCCCGTATTTTTCCTTGAGGCGCACGGCTTCTTCGAGGGCCGCCAAATCGTAGGGATTGGCTATGGATTCCACACCGGCTCTAACCAGCGTATTGGTTTCAGGATCGATTTTTACTTCGGCAGTGTCAGGCACCTGCTTGATAAAGACAACGAAGTGCATTTAGGGCTTCCCTTTCCTGAACTCTGATGGACTAAAAGAATAACCGCCTTACAGAAAAAGCTGATTTAAGCATGAGCTTTGGCGTTGGCAAGATTCAAGCGGGACCGGCTCAATTTCATACTGCGGGTTGCGTATCGCGGATGGCGACGCTTGAGCGAGGCACCCGGGGGTGAAAAAATCGAGGAGCAAAAAAGAAAATGCAGCTCTTCTCAGTGGCTTTCGAAGCTGCCATACATGGGTTAGTCCGCGCACATGTGATAACCTATTCCGCCGTTGCAAATCAAAATTCGGTAACGACGACGGCCTTGATGCTGTTCATTCCGAGCTTCTTGCAGGCCCTCCAGCGTTTTTCTCCGTCAAGAATTCGGAATGATTCGTGCGCAAACCAAATGTGGATCGGTTGATGGTCTCCCTGGCTCTTTATTGCGCGCGCCATTTCTTCAATGCTTTCAGCCGGGTAGACGATTCGAAGGTTTGGAAGGATTTTTCTTATCTCAATTTGTCGAATGTCCTCTGCCATCGATTTCCCCTTGTGCTTGGTTAAACCTGAAGGCTATTCTGTCACTTTAATGCAAGTAACGGCAAGAAGCAAGAAATTAGATGATTCGTCATTGCCGCAACGGATCCGGCCCCAATGAAGCTGGACGGTCGCGCCGCCTTCTATGGCGGCGGATCAATTGGTGAATGATGATAAGGGGCCACGGCGATGGTGGTTCGAGGATAAAAAACCTTTTGCGTGATACGAAGAACGGTGCCGTGGAAGGAACCGCTGCCATGGGGAAAAAAGGAGATATTCCTCCATTATGAGTCTAAAGACGTTGATGACGCATACCAGGCCTTAAGTTCTTAGGCTTTTTCTCCTGAGTCCAATAACTTATTGCGGACGGCCTGAAAGTGCACACACATGGCTGGTTTTGAAATGCGCACGCGCACTTCATTATGAAATTTTTGGCGCCCAATCACCTTGCATTTTGAAATTCCGGATGGATATCTCCATCCTATCCTGTGCTAATAAATATGTATATTCAAGCTGTTACGTATTGGAATGAAATGGTATGGCTCTTGCCATATCCTCTTTAGAGTGATTTTGGAGGTCAGGGATGAGTCCCCAATCCAGAGGTACATCCAATGGAAAATACTGGTAGCCGGGTGCGCTGCTGTATCCCCCTTCACCGGGGGAATACGTTCAAAGTTATGGGAGAGGCTCAAATGAATCAAGTTAAAGCTAAGCCAAACCATTTAGATTTAGATTTCAACAAAGTGGCGGCAATTGCAGACCGCATGGTGTGGACCGGGAAACTCCCGACCCTGTGCGCGATCTGCGAGCAATTGCACGTCCGGAGCACCGATAAGGTTAAGGAATACTTCGAATCGTGGAAAACGCTATACAGCATCAATGGGGCGGAGAAGACACATATCGCGGACTTGCCTTCCGAGTCGAAACACCTTTTGGGGGAGGCTTTCGAACGGCGGGTAATGGCTCTAAGGGCAAAACTCAACGTCGAAATCGCAGAAATCCGAGCTGATAGAAATCGGCTGGCAAAGATCAACGAACAAAAGGACGCTCAAATCCAAGCATTGATGCTGGCCCTTGGAGATGCCGAGGTGAAGATTGCCGACCAGGCCGGGCGAATTTCCAGACTTAAGAATGAAATGGCCGTGGAGCGTAATGCCTTGGCAAAGGCGGAACAGCGGATCAGAGATGCGCGGCAGGAATTGACCAGGGCGGAACACTCACTCGAAGATTATCCTTCAGATATGGGTGGCGGGGCTTAATCGAGATAGCACGGCCTTTTCATAAAAATGCCGGAGAATATCCTATCCGAGATATGCTCTGAGAATAGAGGTGTAAATCCCGATACTCTCAAGGAGGTCATAATCCTTGCCTTGGAGATCGCTCGTGAGGGCACAGAGGGAAGAAGAATCGGCACAATGTTCGCAGCCTCGGACGCGGAAAATTGGGTGAGGGATTTTTAGTCGAATTTTTCTTGACATCGGCTTGAGATAAACTTAAATAAAATAATTGAAGAGTGACCGATTAGATTCGATCCTCGGTAGGTGAGGCTCCCGTGAGCACACAGGCCACTGCCCACAAGCATCCAAAGATGCGGCATTATGGGTAGAACAGGCACTCCCGGATTAAGGGTTTGCCTAAGGTGGCTGAGGCGAAAGCGCCTCTTACGGCTTACGGTGCTGAAGCTTGAACGAGCGGGGAATGTTGGGTTAAGCGGTAGACCACCGAACACAGAGGTGGTTTGAGCCTCTTTCCTGCTCATGGCTGAGGGAAAGAGGTTTTCTTATTTCTCCCGGCCTATCCGTAAACCCTGGAAGGAAATGGAGCATATGGAAGAAAACGACGGACGGCCTCCGAGTTGTGGCGGGCCAAGAACTGTGTGGAAGTTGTGCCAGTGATGCGCAGGTTTTAGTTTCCCCTCCCCGTCGCCTCACCTGACCGCTTCTTCCACAACCGGCTAAAGCGGAAGGTGACAGGCGTTCTGCCCTGCTTCTTTTAAAGCAGTCAGTTAGACCCTTTCTCCTCCAATGTAGTTTACTCGTAAAGCATAGCAACCCGTGGCGCGGTGCGTTATTGCACGTGGTCTGCTGCGCTGCGGAAATGACGACGCCGAAATCCGCCCTCATAGGCAGGTCGCGATTTCGGGTTATACGAAGGAAGGAGGAATCGCCATGATCTCAACAAATTATTTTCATGCAATCGATGGGCGGATGAGACTTGGCATCCCAGGGGTAAAAGGCTCCTGGGCAAAAGCGCAGGAGCTCAAGGACAGGATTATTCATTATCGGGGGATCAACGACGTAAGCCCGAATCCCACAACGGGGAATGTCCTTATCGTCTATGACCCGAAGAAGGTATCACAATACGACATTCTCAAACGTTTGTATAAGTTGGGGTATCTGCAGGACGGTGGATCTATTGTGGCAGGTTTGCCGGTATCTGCAGGCGGATCGGATTGGGGCAGTGCGGTTGCACGTGTCGCCATCGAGGTCCTGTTTTCGGCCCTCGTGTTGTGAGTAGAGGTTGGATGAGGGTCCAGTAGAGAATGGCATCCAGCGTGTTCTCCGGGAAGTCATCCTTTTATGGACCCCCCTCATTGTGATCGAAGACTTACTCAGTTTGGGTTAACTGCTGATGGTTAGTGTGGACTAACCGCAGATCCGGGTTGTATAGGGGCTATTATTTACATATGCAGCCCGGAGCTGTCTTCCATCTGAGGACAATGCCATGTATGTAATCAGCAAAAGCATTCATATGACGAACCGCATGTGGAAGCAGTTTGTCATTTTTTTATCGGTCCTTGGCCCCGGCATCATCGTCATGGTTGCAGATAATGACGCCGGTGGCATCTCGACCTATGCGGTAACCGGCTCCAAGTACGGAATGTCTCTTCTCTGGATGTTCATCCTTTTGCTTCCGATGGCTTATTACGTTCAGGAGATGACCGTTCGGCTGGGGGCAGTCACCAAGCGCGGGCATGCCGAAGCGATATTTGAAGGCTTCGGCCCTTTCTGGGGTTGGTTTTCGCTTACCGATCTGGCCATCGTGAACTGGCTTACCCTGATTACCGAATACATCGGCATGACCGCAGCGATGAGCCTGTTTGGCATTCCTCCATGGATTACATACATTACCGTGACTTGCATTCTTCTTGCTGTCGTTGTCACCGGGAGCTACTGGACTTTTGAGAAGTTGACTCTATTTTTTTGCCTTTTCAACCTTGTATATATCCCGGCAGCCATCTGGGGCATGAAACTGCCCTATGCGCCCGGATGGGATGAGGTCCTGAAGGGCTTCTATCACCCGCATATTGTCGGGGGTATGACAGGAGATCTTCTTTTCATCCTTATGGCCAATATCGGTACGACCATCGCCCCCTGGATGATATTTTTTCAGCAAAGCGCAGTCGTTGACAAGAGGCTGGACATTCACGACATAAAATTCGGACAGGCCGAAACTTTCATCGGCTCGCTTTCAACCTGCATCGTTGCTGTGTTTATCATCATTACCACCGCCGCCGTCTTCTACTATCATCAGCCGCAGGTAATCATCGAGGACGCCATGCAGACCGCCGAGGCGCTCGTTCCACTTCTGCCCTCGGGTCAGGGAGAACTGGCCAAACGGCTTTTTGCTATCGGCCTGTTCGATGCCGGCTTTTTGGGTGCGCTGTGCATCTCCCTCTCTTCTTCATGGGCGGTGGGTGAAGTGTTCGGCTGGGCCCACTCGCTTAACGCCAGAGTAAAAGACGCTAAATGGTTTTTTGGCATCTATTTTGTCATGCTTCTTACCTCCGGCGCGGTGGTGCTGATTCCCGGGGCGCCCCTGGTGACCATCACGATGTTCGTTCAAGTCGTTGCGGTAACACTGCTGCCCGCTGCATTGGTCTTCCTGCTGCTGATACTCAATGAACCGGCATTTATGGGAGAGCATGTAAACACGCGTACTCAAAACATCATGAACTGGTCGATAGTGATCGTCGTCTCGATCATGTCCACCCTTCTTGGCGTTCAAACGCTGTTTCCCGATCTGTTCAATTAACCGGTCGGATAAGGAGGCCGTTATGTTTGCTCTTAACCAGCACCAACCTCATAGTGTCGAACTTCCCAAGGGTGGGGGGACCTACCGTGTCCTGCATTTTTCGGAACTTTTGAATAGACGGGTTTGCGCCGGAAAAATCAAGGACCGCATCGGGAAGCTTACCGATCTGGTCTTCCATCTGGTTGAGCCTTACCCGGAGCTGGTGGGGATATATATCGAGCACGGCTGGGGTAAACCGACGGAGTTCGTGCCCTGGGAGAAGGTCACCCGGATCGAAGACGATGCGATCTTCGTAGCGCCTGCGGAAGAGGGCCTTTATGCCCCTTTTGTCGATCAGCCCGAATGGATACTTGTCGATCAGCACCTCATGGGACGCACTATCCTCGATCTGGATGGCAGAAGGTGCGAGGTCGTCAACGACGTGCTTCTGGTCGAAACTAGGGGCCGTCTGCTCATCGCCGACGTCGATATTTCCTTCAACGGGTTCCTGCGCCGAATTGGGCTGGCGAGATTCAGTTGGATCAAGGACCGCCTGATTTCATGGAAGTTTGTTCAACCCCTTTCGGTCGAGGACGTCGTCGCAACGGACAAAGTTTCGCTCTCCATTACGCGAAAGCAGGTAATGGAGCTGCCAAGTGAAGACCTGGCTGACGTTCTTGAAGAGTTGCAGGGCGAGGAGCAGGAGGCCCTGTTCGGGGCGCTCGATTCCGAGAAGGCAGCCGAAACTCTGGCAGATGCGGAGCCAAGGGCAAAACGGCAACTCGTCGAGGACCTGTCCGATGAGAGGGCCCGGGAAATCTTCTCCGAGATGACCGTTCCTCAACTCGCGGATCTCTTTGCCGTGCTTCCCTTTGACGAAGCTCAGGAGCTTTTGGAGCTGCTCAATGCCCAGGTCGGGGAAAGGGTGCGAAACATCCTGTCCGAGCGGGAAGCCGAGGCCGATGACATTATGTCGCATGATTACGTGGCAATGCCGAAGGAGGCGGGAGTGGCTGAGGTGCTCAAGGGTCTTCGACAGTCCGGCCGTGAGCCGAGGTGCATTTCGTATGTCTACGTAGTGAACGGCGATAACAAGACGCTGATAGGAGTGGCAGACCTGCGCGAACTGACACTTGCGCCTGAGGAGGCCGTGCTCGGCGACATAATGGTCTCGCCGGTCGTTGCGGCCGACAAAGACACCAGCCGCGGGGACCTTGTCGAGATGTTCGCCAAGTATCATTACCGCATGATTCCCGTTGTCGATATTGAGGACCACATCCTGGGAGTGATCTTTTACAACGATATCATGAAGGGCATCGTACTCCGTGCGAAAGCCTGAGAAGGAGACAAACATGCCGCGCGTGCAGATTACAAAAACGGTAAAAGTCGCTCTCTATTGTCTGAGATTTTACCTGCTCTTCCTGTTGGCCCTGGTATTAGTGCGATTCATTAAGGGAGTGCAGTAGAGAGCGGACCGCTTGACCGGATGAAATATCGTTAAATCCTGTGAGGTGGATAATCGCCTGTAAGAAAATGGTCTTGAGTTGATGATGGGGAAGTTCTTGACTCAAAATAATGTTCGCGCTACCTAACTCCACGTTTTCAAATACGTGGGTGCCTGCGTATTGTCAGTCGCGCATTCAATGTGGGGCCTGTTATGTCGGATTTAAAAAAGTTGTATTCTGCGGTCCTGCTGGTATTGGCACTTATCGTCCAGGGACCGGTCCCGGTGGATGTTTGGGCAGAGACGCCGGAGTGCCCCGGTCCAGTCACGGGGCAAGACCCTGCTAAGCCTGAACGCCACGTTGACGATTCCTGCAAGGGTGCTGCCGAGCCGAAGCCTGCCGAGTGTCCTTGCCTGGAATACGGGTGCCCCAAGCTGCTGGGCTTGCAGTTCAACGGTGTTTATCAAAACATGCCGGCCTTTCGCAGCCCATACCAGGGCCAAAACAGCCTGAGTTTTAGAGACGGCGAAGGCCAGGACGTCACCCATACTTATGGAGTGTATTTCGGGTGGCAGCTCGAGCGGAACCTGCAAGTCTATGTTGATGTTGAGATGTTCAGGGGATTCGGGATCAGTAACGGCATCGGGCTCGGCGGGTATGTCAACGGGGACGTTATCAGAGCGGGGTCCTCGGACCTGCCAAAGATCCCCTATCTGGCGCGTTACTATTTCAGATACTTTGTCCCTCTTTCCTCTGAAACCGAGAATGTTGAACGGTGTATGGACCAGCTTCCGGGGGAGCAGCCTGTCAGCCGGTGGGAAATAAAATTCGGGAGGCTGGCTTTAACGGACGATTTCGATCTGAATCGCTATGCCAACAATAACCGTACCCAGTTTTTAAACTACGATTTTCTCTACAATACGGCATGGGACTATGCTTCGGATACCAGGGGCTACAGCGTCGGGTTTGTCACATCCCTGTTCGAGCCGCGATGGAGACTGGCCTTCGGGGTCTTTATGGAGCCTAATACCCAAAACGGGGCCGATTTCGACTATTTTGACTTCGGTGAGCTTGGATACAATCTCGAACTCACTGTGAAGCCCAATGACGCCGGTACGGTAGTCCGTTTGCTCTCCTACTTCAATGAAGGGCGGATGGGCAGCTATGACGCGGCTCTGGCGCTGGGGCGCGCCACCGCTACGATACCCGATATCCTGCTCGTTGAGAAGCCCGGAGGCACCAAGTACGGTTTTGGATTGAATTTCGAACAACCATTGGCAGACGATGGAGAAACGGGCCTGTTTGGACGCATAGGTTGGAACGACGGGAACCACGAGACCTGGGCCTATACGGAATGCGACCGGCATGTGAGCCTCGGCGCGCAGCTAAGCGGGATTCATTGGGGCAGAGTTGAAGACCGCGTAGGCATTGCATACGCAGTGGATGGTCTGTCGGCCGCGCATAAGGACTACCTCGAGGCCGGCGGGATCGGCATGCTCCTGGGAGACGGCTCGCTGAACTATGGTTTAGCACAGACCTTGGAAACATATTACCGCATTCAGATTTGCAGGTGCGTTCAACTCAGTCCCGACTTTCAGTTCATTCAAAACCCAGGCTACAACAGGGACAGGGGTCCTGTCGAGGTATACGGCCTGCGTTTGCATATAAGTTACTAAAGCAGTGGAAGGAGAGCTTTGTCTTCCTTGACAATAGCACGCTTTGTGATGACAATTACTTTTCAACCCGAAGAGTAAAGATGGCAAGACAATAATCGACATGAAAAAGTGCAGCTTCATCTCAATTTGGGTCCTTCTCATCACTGTGGCCTTATTGCCTTCTTCTGCGATGGCGGGCCTCGTAAGCGGTCCGGGCTGGATCGTTGCGGGGACCGGGGATTTCAATGGGAACGGATGCAGGGATATCCTCTGGAGAAATCAGACGACCGGGGATGTTGCGGTCTGGTACATGCGCGGAAATACCCTGCTTGCGGAACAGAAGTTTGAGTCATCCCCCGATTCCACCTGGGATGTCGCCGGGGTGGGAGATTTCAATGGAGACGGAAGCCCCGACCTTCTTCTGAGGAATAAGTCAACAGGTGACATACGGATATGGTACCTGGACGGGTCGGCCGTCATAGGTCAGGATACTGTAGCCGGGCTGGGTAGCCCGTGGAACATTGTGGGAGTGGGAGATTTCAACGGGGATGGAAGCCCCGACATTCTCTGGAGAAATCCTGAGACCGGAGAAACGATCGTCTGGTACATGAAAGGGAGACTCTGTGCAGGTGTGGAGACTATGGAAGCTCTCCCCCCTCCCTGGAATATCATTCGCATTGGTGATTTCGACGGAGACGGGTCTCCCGACATCCTTTGGAAAAATTCCGCAACCGGAGAGGTTGTGGTCTGGTACATGCGCGGCCTGGTCCATCTGGACCCCGGCGCCGTTATAGTCCGCGCACCTCCCCTGGACATGGTTGGGGTCTGTAGTCTTGACGGCGATGTGAATACGGGTATCATCCGGAACCATATCGCAACCCTGTCCGACTTTTGCCCGCACTTCACAATAGGCATTCCCGGCACTATCGTCTTTTCCAGCCCATGCATTCGCGCCCCGCCAATCCTTTCGCTTTGCTCCTGATTTTTTCAATAACATAAGTCCTATAAAATTTATCTTCCCGCGGGCGGCTTGTTGAGTTCCCGGCCGCCTTACGAGGCCCCGCACCCTGAGGCTGATTCAGCTCCGAGGCTTACTATGCAATTAAACAAGAAAACAATTCTGGCAGGCGCGGCCCTGGCGGCTGCGGCACTCATCATCTGGACCGGCGTATACTTCGCGAAGAATTCAGGCAACCCGCCAACATCAGGGCCAAGGGCCGTGGAACCAAAGTCTGTAAAGGACGACGCTCTTACGGCAAAAAGCGTAGAACTCAGTGAAACACAGGCTAAGACAGTCAAGGTCGAGCCGGTGGGAGAGAGGACTTTCGTTATCCAGCGGGAAGCGGTCGGGAGTATCGACTTCAACCAGGACATGACGGTCCAGGTCTTTTCGCTCTATCAGGGGAAAATCGCCGAACTGTTTGCAAAACTCGGCGACGAAGTTGCCAAAGGCCAAAAGCTCTATACGATAGACAGCCCGGACCTCGGGCAGGCCGAATCGACCCTGATCGCTGCGGCGGGAGTGCTCGAGCTGACCACCCGAACGTTGGCCCGCGCCAAAAAACTCTATGAGACCCAGGGGATCTCCCAGAAAGACATGGAGCAGGCGGTGTCCGACCAGCAAAGCGCGGAGGGTGCTCTCAAGTCCGCCCGCAATGCCGTCCGCCTGTTCGGCAAGACTGAAGTTGAGGTCGATCAAATTGTGGCCAGGCGCAGGATCGACCCGATTATGGTCGTGCCGAGCCCGATAACAGGCCGTATAACTGCCCGCAATGCCGCGCCCGGACTCCTTGTGCAGCCCGGGGCGGCGCCCGCTCCTTATTCGGTTGCAGACATCTCGACCATGTGGATGCTTGCGCAGGTCATCGAGAGCGACAGTCCCCTTTTCCACGTGGGTCAAGAGGTCAAGGTCAGGGTAATGGCCTATCCCGACAAGGTGTTCGAAGGGAAGGTTTCCACCATTGGGGCTTCCGTCGACCCCGCTACTCACAGGCTCCTGGTACGATCGGAAATCCGAGATCCGAAGCACGAACTGCGGCCTGGAATGTTCGCCACCTTTGTAATCCGCACTGGGGATTCTGTACGCTCAACCGCAGTTCCCGTCGATGGCGTAGTCCGGGAGGGCGACGGCACAATGACCGTTTGGGTCACCACCGACCGCCGGACCTTTGTCAAACGCAGCGTGAAAGTCGGCATGCAGCAAGACGGCTACGATCAGATAATCGATGGCCTGCAACCCGGGGAACTGATGGCTACCGAAGGGGCGCTATACCTGAGCAACGCTTTGGTGAACGCATCCAGATGAGCAGTCTCGTTTAACGGTTTATAGACCAATACTGCGGTCCCCCCTTTAACGCCCGGAGGACTGGTCTTGAATCACAAAGAGGCAACCCATGCTTAAGACGGTTCTAACGTTCGCCCTGACCCGCCGTCCGATTATCCTGCTGTGCGTACTGGTTCTTATCGGCAGCGGGGTCCTTGCATACAGGAAGCTGAACATCGAAGCTTATCCGAACCCGGCGCCCGTGATCCTTGAGATTACCGCCCAGGCGGCCGGCCAGTCTGCCGAGGAGATGGAGCGCTACTACACAATTCCGATGGAGGTAGGGCTTGCCGCCACGCCGGGAGTTGAAAACATCCGCTCGACCTCTTTCTATGGTCTGTCTTTCGTCCGCGTCACCTTCAAATACGGCGTCGATTTCTACTTCGCTTACACGCAGACGGCGCTCAGCCTGCAGCAAAAGGTCAATCTTCCCAACAATGTGCAGCCCAGCATCCAGGGATCGAGTCTTGTAGGCGAAATCTTTCGATACCAGGTGGTCGGCCCGCCGAACTTCGGCCTGACCAATCTTCGCACTGTCCAGGACTGGGTCCTGCAACGCCGCTTGCTGACGGTCCCGGGAGTCGTGCAGGTCAACACCTGGGGCGGTACGACCAAGGAGTTCGAAGTCGAAGCCGATCTCCTCAAACTTGAGGCCTATAGTATCACCCTTCCACAGTTGGTCGCCGCCATCGGCAACGCCAATATCAATGTCGGCGGGCGCACGATCAATATTGGGCAGCAGTCCGTGAACATCCGCGGCGTCGGTCTGATCGACAGTGGAGGTTCCACGGATTTGACTCAAGGCTGGAAAGTCGATGACATTCAGAATATCGTCCTAACACAATCCAACGGTATTCCCGTCCAGGTAAAAGACGTCGCGAAGGTCTATGTCGGGCATGTACCAAGGCTCGGCAAGTGCGGCCGCGACAAAGACGACGACGTGGTGGCGGCCATTGTCGTCATGGATCGGACGCTGCATACAAAGGACGTCCTGGCCCGCGTCAAGGCCGAAGCCGCAAAGATCAACATCGACGGGACGCTGCCTCGGGGAGTCAAGGTGGTTCCCTTCTATGACCGCTCATCGCTGGTCTCGCTTACCACCAGCACGGTCGTGCGCAACGTCATCTTTGGCTTCCTGCTGGTTTTTCTTATCCAGTGGACTTTTCTGGGTAATCTGCGCAGCGCCCTCATCGTTGGTATAAATATTCCCTTCGCGCTCTTCTTCGCCGTCATCATCATGGTGTTTCGAGGGGAAGACGCGAACCTCTTGTCCATTGGAGCCATCGACTTCGGCATCATCGTGGATTCAGCGGTCATATTGGTCGAGAACATATTTCGGAATTTACAGGCGAAAAAGGATGAAAGGAAAAGGCTTCTCGAAGGTCTCGCCGAGGGGCAGTTTGGGACAGATCCGACTAAAGACTACAATCTGGGCGCCGGCCGGGCATGGACCGATCGGCTGCGCATGATCTACATGAGCGCCCTGCAAGTGGATAAGGCGATATATTTCTCTACCATGATAACGGTTGCGGCTTTCATCCCGCTTTTCACCATGCAAGGCGTCGAGGGCCAGATTTTCGGTCCCATGGCCAGGACTTACGGCTATGCATTGGCAGGGGCGTTGATAGCAACTTTCACTATATCGCCGGTGCTGGCGTCGTACCTGCTTCCCGATAAAGTCAAGGAAACTGAAACGATCATAGTGCGGGCGTTGCGCGCTGCCTACACCCCGGCCCTGCACTGGGCGCTAGCCAACCGGAAAATAGTCGTCGCCGCCGGACTCATGTTTCTGGTGGTGGTAGGGTTTCAGGTCTCCCGGCTTGGCACCGAGTTTCTACCTGCCCTCGAGGAGGGCAACCTCTGGATTCGCGCATCGATGCCGCCGACCATATCGCTTGAAGCGGCCATGCCGGCGGTTACAAAGATGCGCGAGCTCCTTCTGAGCCACCCGGAAGTGATTACCGTGGTCTCCCAGCATGGCCGGCCCGACGACGGCAGCGACGCCGCCGGGTTTTACAATGCCGAGTTCTTCGTGCCTCTAAAACCATTCGACCAATGGTCCCGGGGCAAGACCAAGGATGATTTGGTCAATGAACTTCAGTCGGAGTTTTCCAGGGAATTTGCCGGTGTTGACTTCAATTTCTCCCAGTACATACAGGACAATATCGAAGAGGGCCTCTCGGGCGTCAAGGGCGCCAACTCGGTCAAGATCATGGGGCCCAACCTGGCGACCCTGGAGCAGATCGCGGCCCAGGTCCTGAGTGAAATGGGCCGGACAAAAGGGGTGGAGGACCTCGGGATCTTTCGGGTGCTTGGACAGCCAAACCTGAACATTAAGGTGGACCGTGCAAAGGCGGCCCGCTACGGCCTAAACGCCGGAGATCTGAACACCGTGGTGCAAACCGCCTTGGGAGGCACGACGGCCAGCACGGTCATGGAGGCAGACCGGCAATTCAACCTGACTGTTCGCCTGGCGCCCGAATTTCGCAACAACATTGACGTGGTGCGCAGTATCAAGGTCGGCTACCAAACCGGCAACGGCGCAAATGCGTATATTCCTCTGAGCGAACTCGCCGACATATCCCTGGATACCGGTGCATCCTATATCTATCACGAACGCAACCAGCGATATATTCCTATCAAGTTCAGCGTGCGGGGTCGCGACCTTGGAAGCGCCGTTGCCGAAGCGCAAAATCATATTGCGCAGAATGTGAAGCTGCCGAACGGATACCGGATCGAGTGGGCCGGCGAGTTCGAGGAACTTCAGCTTGCAACAAGGCGGCTGGAGGTCATCGTGCCGATCAGTCTCGTTCTGATCCTGGCGATGCTCTACGGCCTGTTCAATTCCATGCTTGACAGCCTTCTGGTGCTGGCCGGAATACCTTTTGCCATCGCCGGCGGCGTGCTGTCGCTCTATGTCACAGGCCTTGACTTCAGCATCTCCGCTGCTATCGGTTTCGTATCGCTTTTCGGGGTCTCGGTCATGAATAATATCCTACTAATAACTTATTATAACGAGGTCAGGCGAACCCGCACCCACCTGGACAGAGAGGAAGCTATGTTTCATGCGGCGCAACAGCGTATGCGGCCGATGCTCATGACGGCACTGTCTCCTTGTCTCGCCTTGCTGCCCGCCGCGCTTTCCACTGGCATCGGCAGCCAGGTGCAGCGTCCCCTTGCGACCGTAATTGTGGGTGGGATGCTAATCGGTCCTGTCATGCTGCTGGTGGTCGTGCCGGCGCTCCGGATGCTTTTTGTGAAGAAGGAGAACGCCTCGATAGAACAATAGGTCAAATAAGTCATATTGGACCTATTGCCCTCTTTTTAGAGGGCAGGGGGAATTCGAAATATGTCCGCAAAATGCATTCGCTGCATAGCAGCATGTTCACTTTTGGCCCTGGTTTCAGGCTGCGTAGTCGGGCCGGACTTCCATCGCCCCGAGGCCCCGGCGGCTGCGGGCTACACAGCGCAGCCCCTCGCCGCGACGGCCTCTTCGCCTAACGTGGCAGGAGGCGAAGAACAGCGCTTTGTCAAGGATATGGACATTCCACACCAGTGGTGGACACTGTTCGAGTCGCCGCCGCTAAATTCCCTGATCGAAAGGTCGATTAAAGCCAACCCCACTATCGACGCGGCGAAGGCGGCCCTGCGCCAGGCCCGGGAGTATGTCGCCGCTCAAAAGGGCTTTTATTTCCCCACCGTCCAGGCCAACGGTTCGGCCAGCCCCCAGAAGGGAGCCACGGAAACGATCGCGCCCACGTTGACCTCGGGCGCCCCGTATTTCACGCTCTATACCGCTCAGTTAACCGTGAGCTATATGCCCGACGTGTTCGGTTTAAACCGGCGGCAGGTGGAATCGCTTGCGGCGCAGGCCGAGTTCCAGTGTTTCCAGCTCGAGGCGGCTTACCTGACGCTTAGCTCCAACGTCGTGGCCGCAGCCGTCCAGGAAGCCTCGCTGCGCGCTCAGATAGAGGCCACTCACAGCATAATCGCAGTTGCAGCCAAACTGCTCGAAATACAGCGCCGCCACCTGGCGCTTGGCTACGCAACCGGACTCGACGTGGCTGCGCAGGAAGCCGCGCTGGCCCAGGCCCAGGCAACCTTGCCGCCTCTGGAAAAGCAACTGGCGCTCACGCGCGACATGCTCGCGGCCCTTGCCGGGCGATTTCCAAGCGAGGAATTGGTGGAAAAATTCGACCTGGATGTTCTGCACCTGCCGCAGGAGCTGCCGGTCAGCCTGCCTTCGAAGCTTGTGGAGCAGCGCCCTGACGTGCGCGCCGCCGAGGCGCAGTGGCATTCCGCATGCGCCCAGGTAGGCGTGACTGTCGCCAACAGGCTCCCGCAGATCAGCATCACCGGCGCTATGGGCGGCTCCTCGACACAGATCGCTCAAATGTTCATTCCAGGCAACACTTTCTATAGTCTAACCGGCAGCCTGACACAGACCATTTTTGACGCCGGCACCCTGCTGCACAAAAAACGCGCTGCCGAAGCCGGCCTGGATCAAGCGGCCGCGCAGTATCGCAGCACCGTCATAAACGCCTTCCAGAACGTGGCGGATACGCTTCACGCACTCCAATCCGATGCAGATGCTCTAAAGGCGGCAGTAGCCGCAGAACGCGCCACGCGGCGAACCTTTGAGCTTACACGCAGACAGTTGGAACTCGGCTCAGTTAACTACCAGGCGGTGCTCGCCGCCGAACAGGGCTGGCAGCAGGCACTGATAAATCTCGTGCAGGCCCGTGCAAACCGTTTTGCCGACAGCGCAGCCCTATTCATGGCGCTTGGCGGCGGCTGGTGGAACCGTACAGGCGCGGCGGCAGACATGACAGACGCCGAGAAGCGGTGAGGCGGGGACAAAAATTTACCGCAGAGGCGTAGAGAACGCAGAGATCTTCAGGGAAATGTTGTGTTTCGACGCTCTGCGAAGTGGGGATGTCTTTGGTTCAGAGCGCCGTCATGTCAGCTGGATTCAGAAGCTTTTGGACGCATTCTTTCAGGTCTTTTATCTTCACCGGTTTGGCGAAAAAACCGTCCACCTTGCTCTTCATGGCTTCAACAGCGGAATCCAGGCTCGCAAAGGCTGTTATCATTATAACTTTGATCTCGGGGTATGCGGTCTTGATTGTCCGCAGGACGTCCATCCCATCGATGCCTTTCATCTTGAGGTCAGTAATCACCACATCGAATTTTTCCTCTCTGAGCCTTGCAAATGCGGGTTCCGCATTCAGAAAGGTTTCCACTTTATAGCCGTCCGGCTCCATGGCAGCCTTAATCATCTGTCCAACAATCCTCTCGTCGTCAATCACTATAACCCTGAAACCAGACATTGTTCGCTCCTCTCGGTCTGTCTGTAAACGGGGAGTTCAATTGTGAAGCAGGTCCCTACCCCCGGCTCGCTTCTCACCCTCAAGTCTCCCTTATGATTCTTGATGATTCCGTAGCTGACAAATAAACCCAGTCCGGTTCCGCTTGCCCCTTTGGTGGTAAAGAAAGGGTCGAAGATGTGGGGCAGCATTTCGGGGGCTATTCCTTTCCCGGCATCCTCGACCTCAACTTCCACTCGGCTGGCGCATGGGTTAAAACGGGTTGAAAGACGCAGCCGGTCTCCAGGCGATGAAGCGTGGAGCGCATTAGTGAGCAGGTTGATCATCACCCCCTGGATCTGGTGTTCATCTATATAGACCGAAGGTAGATCATCCCCCAGATCAAGCTGCGCCTCGATGTTGCAGATGCAGATCATGTTATGGACAAGCCGCATGCTCTTATGGACTACATTGTTGATGAAGGTTTCCTTGAGGTCGGGTTTCTTGGGTCTGGCAAAGTCGAGCAGATCTTTTACTATGCGTTGAATGCGCTCGGTTTCCTCCTCGACTGTTTTCATGTATTCGATATGCTCGTCCCGCCCAATGTTATCGTAGAGGTCGACAAAGTTTTGCGCCAGCATCGAGATATTATTGAGCGGATTTCCGACCTCGTGGGCCACTCCTGCTATAAGTATCCCCATTGAAGCAAGTTTCCTTGCCTCCAGGACCTGCTCTTCCCGATTCCGCAGTTCTTGACCCATTGAGACGAGCGCGGAAACAGCCAGGCCGCATTCATCCCGGGATGTGTTCGGTTCGATTTTGCTGAAATCACCTTCGGATATCAAATGTGTGGCCTTTTCTATCCGTTTGAGAGAACTGAGGACCCTGAAGGACATAAGGCTTGTGATGCCGACGGCGGAAAGCAGGATGAACGCCAGAGATAAAATGAGTCTTTGCTTTGAGCTTGAGATGATTTGGTTCACCTCTTCTCTCTCGGTGACTGTGAGATACTGCGAAAATTCTCCCAGCTTTTGGCCGGCCTCCCGAACGCTGGTCTGCACGGCCATATCGCCGACTTCGGCCTGCTTCAGGGCCTGCCGGTAATTTGCAAGGCTTGACTCCAACTGGTCTGCTTTGCCCTTGCCGATTGCTCGAACGATATTGGGCCTGGAATCTTCGATGACGTAAAAGACGGTGCTTATTTTCTCCTCGATTTCCGGCAGGGCCGATCTGTCTCCGTAGAGGAAATAATTCTTTTCTGCGAGCCTCATCTCGAGAAAAGATGAATTGAGGTCTTCGGCAATTTCCATGAACCTTAATTTTGTCAGCACCTGCTCCTGGGCGCGGTAGGCAAAGAAGCCGGTCAGGGCTATCAGCAAAATGTTTACGAAATTGGCGATCATTATTTTGTGGACTATCTTCATAAATCTTTCACCCTTCGGATTTGCGTAGCTAGAAGGACACCGCGCATTTCGAGGCCTCGTAGTTTTCTTTTCTCACCGGCCAGGACCAAAATATGCCGTCGAGGGCCATCAGCAGGCCGGCCAGAATTATAAATGCATCCACTATGTTTAGCATGCTCAGACCGAAATAGGTAATCAGGCCAACCCCGACACTTGCAAAGGAGACCCCGGTGCGAATAAAGGAAAGACCGGTCCTGGCACGGGAGTAAATGGTGCGGTAACATGCCGCTATGGTGCGCTGGGCGGCGAAAAGGTCCCTCTCGTGTG
>Ga0187854_10000848_pt1 | contig 34450 bp, 23 predicted proteins | sample June2016WEW_6_15_FD_132445 | JGI IMG/M metagenome (GOLD analysis project Ga0187854, IMG submission 132445) | Peatland microbial communities from SPRUCE experiment site at the Marcell Experimental Forest, Minnesota, USA - June2016WEW_6_150 | ecosystem: Environmental > Terrestrial > Soil >... | reverse complement strand
GGTTCTAGATACACGAGATATTGAAGCGGGTGTCGAGCTTCTTTTAGCTGCATTAAAAGTAAAACCGGTACTTTAAAATTAATAATTATTTTTTTAATTAAAATTTAATACGCCCCGGCCGGGCTTTAGACTTTCCAAGTAAAAGTCTTTATATTTTTGGAGCGCAAAAGCCCATATTATGCCTGAGGTAATCCCGTTTTATCCTTCACAAATAAAATACGGGTGGGAAGCTTCGTTAAATACGGCGAAAAATAAGGAACTAATCTCGTTAGCCGAAGATAAAATTCTTCGGGAATATCTGAATGAAAAAGCAGCTCGGGATCATATAACACAATCACGAAAAAATAAAATTACTACTACCCTTGTAAATTTCCGAAGATTTCTTAAAATTGAATATCCTCAAGCTTCGGCTGCCGATATTTTCTCGGCAATAAATGATCTCACTACGGGAAAAAGTGTTCACAACAAACCGTTTAAACAGAATACACTCTGGAGTTATATCCGGATTTTGAAACCGTTTGTACTCTGGATGATTGAATCCGGTTATAGTGAAATAAAACCTCTCAAGATTAAACAGATTAAAGCTCCTGCAATTGATACCAATACTTCAAATCCTGAGGATTTGCTCTCGCAAGAAGAAGTTAAACAATTAATAAAGGGATGCCATCATTCCAGAGATCGTGCCTTGATCAGCACATTATACGAATCCGGTGCAAGGATCGGTGAGATAGCCCAGCTTACCTGGAAAGACTTAATCTTTGATAGGTACGGGGTTCGACTCTACATTAACGACAAGAAAACAAAAAAACAACGATATTCTCGTTTAACATTAAGTACCGAATATCTTGCATCATGGCGGAATGATTGCCCGGACTCATCACCATCAGCTCTCGTTTTTACGAATCTTCATGATGGTAGCCCAATTGAGTATATCACGGTTCGAAGGCTTTTGGAACGTGCTGTAAAAGATTCTGGGGTTAAGAAAAACATTACTAAATTACATCTCTTTAGAAAATCTCGGATCACACATATGATTGCCCAGAATTATCAGGAATCGGTTGTTAAACAGTCAATGTGGGGCAATTTAGATACCCGTATGTTTCGGACATATGTAAGACTTGGTGAAAAGGATATAGACAATGAATTTCTCGAAAAAGCCGGTGTTCAACAGAAACCAGCTGAGATAACAGAAACATTGAAACCTGTTACCTGTCCTAACTGCCATGTCATCAATGCTCCAACTCATGACCATTGCTCGAAATGTGGTTATCCATTAACAGAAGAAGCCCGGCGTCAGGTCGATGAAACCGGAGTATTAATTCGTCACCTCCTTAGTGAAGATCCTACAGCTCAAACAACATTTCTAAAAGATTATACAAAAGAAAAATTAAATACTGGGTTAAAAACCAATTTTTAATAATTCATACTCTACCAGAATTTGTAAGTCAATAATATAGACAGTGAAAATATCGTTCCGTAAAGTGCGATCAGACTGATTGTATGCAGATGCGTCATATTTGTACTAGTGAGTGTTTTAGAGATACCTAATAAGTCTTTAAATGGCTTGGATTCTTCAATTTTGTTTGCATGATTGACTGCTTTTATTAACAATTTATAATGAAGGATATCTAATAAACAAAGAGGAATTGTATAAATCGCTGCGAAAAGGAAAGGCAGAGCTGCTCCATTACAGTTAATAATAGGAATTGTTATTGTTTTGAGTTTTTCCATACTAGTAAGTCCAATGCCAATAATCACTAAAACAATAGGTATCCCGTAAATCCTTATCGTTATTACTGCATTATCAAAATTCGAAATTCGATCTTTAGTCATTTTCCAATCTTCAAGAATTACTTCCCATCTACGGTCAGGGAGAACGATTACTTCAGGTTCTTTAATATCAGTCATAAAATAATCCCACTATTTTTGATTTTATAACTGGGTAATCTCTTTTTTAACCTTTAAATTATTTGATTGGTTATTATCTCTTTAATAAAAAAATCTTGAAGTAATTTTCCAAACTAATTTCCTATAGCTAACATATTTACATGCTACTTAATTTAAACTTATAATGAGGATACGATGAAACAATCATCTCAAACCAGTTCTGCACAATCGCAAACTACTGAAAAAGTGCTTACTATTCCTCGTTCGGTTTATTCAGCCTTACATCCTATTGACCAGATGGCAGCCCAAGCCCTTGAAAAAGTGGGAAAAGTCCGTATAGTGGACGAAGAAGAACGGGATACCGTTCACTGATTGAAATGACATTATCATTGCGTGTATCGAGCGGAGCGGAGGCTCTCCATCCAAACAAAAAAAGGGAGGGGGCGAGGGGGCGCGATAGCGCCCCCGCCCCCTTTTGTCTTGATAATATGGTCAATTTAAGAAAAAGGAATTGCCCGAAGGGTATATGAAAAATTGAACATATGACATGTCGAAATGAGAACCAAACAACAGAGAAATGCATTTATGCGCCTTGCGTCGGGCGTTTATTATCACCGGAATGATGTAAATTGGGATGGATATTTGAAATTCTTGACATTGACATTACACAAAGATTCTGATAACAATATTCAAAAATGTTTTAATTTGTTGGTTAAGGAAATACGATATAGTTTTGGATATTTTGAATATTTTGGAGTTAAGGTTGAAACACAACATTATCATACCATTTGTTTTGCTCACAGGATGCCTCAGGAATGGAGAAAAGAGAAATGGATTCAGATTACAGAGGATTCGTTCGAAGTGGATATTCGAGCAACGGAAAGACCGTTGCATAATATCAATAAACTGGTATCCTATACTGTCGATCAATACGTGGTTTCGCAGACTGGTTTGATACGGTTTTCTATGTCGAAACATTGGCTACCTGCTGGATGGAAAAGGAAATGGTCTGAATTGATTAGTTTGAATGATTATGATTATCATCAAGCTCTACCATACTGGCATTCCTGGCTTGATGGGTGGGCTCTTGTATCAAATGAGGTGATTAAGGAAAAGGCTCTGCAAAAAAGAGAGAGAAGAATGTGAAGCGATTGACCTTTGGCGAAGTGAATTCAAGTCATAGTATTTTTTAGTCAGAAATACAATGCTGAGATATAAATGTCAAGAAGACAAAAAAATAAATCGAAAAAAAAAGAATCCGATTTACAGTTAAAGTCAAAAATATCAAACTTTTTTCAAAAATATATCAATCCCTATCTTCCAAAAATTATTGGCGGGATTATAACTGCGATTATTGCTGGGCTTATTCTTTATTGTTGGCTTCTCCCAATTTATTCAGATATTCAAACACAAAATAAAGTTACATCCAGTTGGGAAATATCTCATAATTATGAACAATCTATGCAGTACGATAAAGCAATTGACAATTACTACCAAATACTAAATGAGATTCCCCAACAACGTTTACCTTATCAATATGCGAAAACCCAACAATTTTTAGGCGAAGATTATCAAGAATTAAATAATTATAATGCCGATGAACAGCACTTAAATCTTGCAATTCAATATTTACACGAATCATTAGCTGTTTTTACTATCGACAAATATCCAAATGAATTTGGAACTAGTAACGAATACCTTGGATTAATTTATTTAGAGATGGCCGATATCAGAAATGCAAAAGATAATCTTCAAAATTCGATTAATGCCTTTAATTCCACATTATTGGTTTGCAACGAATCAACCGTAGCATATGCTAGAACTAAGGCATATCTCAGTATTGCTTATAGAAAACTTAGTAAGATCGAAAATTATGATCAAAACTACAATAATGCTATTACAAATTACAATGATTCTCTAAAAGTTGTCAATTCCCATAACGATCCATATGATTATGCACTAATAAAAGTAAATTGTGCCCCCCTGTTAGACACTCCGGAAGAACAAATTGAGGCTTATAGTGAATCACTTAATGTATTTACTATTGAAAATAACCGGTACGAATATGCAATAGCACAAGCCGGTTTAGGAAATTCCTATAATCGTCTTATTCCCAGAAATGAATCTAATTTGCAAAACGCTATTGATTCTTACAATAATGCTCTGCAAATATATACTGAACAAAAATTCCCATTCACCTACGCTGAGATTCAAAATAACTTAGGTTTGGCATATATTTATTTAGGAACCATACGTGACCCTGGTGTAAATTTTGAAAAAGCTAACAGCTCCTTTTCTAATGCTCTTCATATAAGAACACCTGATACCTATCCTTTAAAATACGCTGGAACTGAAGAAAATATCGCTATAATGTATGCCGCTTTAGGTGATGTGAAAAATAATGAAACAACTCGGCAATTAGCAGAAGATGCATTTTCAAAAGCATTTCATATTTTTACTCCTGATAGGTATCCAGCTGAAAATCAACAGCTTCAATCTAATCATGACCTATTTCAAAATATCATTCAAGGACCCACTATTTGTGGTTTTCAGATAATTGTGAATGGTAGTGTAGTTTACCAAAAAAATCCACAAGGTTGCCCCTCTTGGGAAGAATTGGAAAAGAGCATTAAACCATCGGTGTAGGAGTAGCTATGGGGATTTGAACCGGAAATTTTAGTTGAGAAGAGATTTGGACTTGAAAAGAGGTACGCCCCGGCCGGGATTTGAACCCGGGTCAAAAGCTCCGGAGGCTTCTAGGATGTCCACTACCCTACCGGGGCATTTAAATTCCACATAAAGGATGTTACTTAACTGCTTAAATCTTTGGAGAGGGTAAAATTACAAAATAACCTTCAAAAATACATACTATTATTAAAGGTAAAAAATCGGAGATCTTTAATAGGAAAATTTAATGGAAAGAATTCTTAATCGTGAAATTAACACTAGATTAGGAAAATATTTTCTTAGTGTAACACGGCAAGATCTGTCTACAGTCTATCCGGGATTAATTCGCTATTCACTTTCCATTAATTCAAATGGACAGATAATTGCGACTTTTAGTACCAATTCGTATGAATATTCTCCAACTGTATCAATTAAAGCAGAACACGTTGTGCTAAAAAAAGCAGATGAATGGGAACGTGAACTCAAGTCGGATCCAGAAAAATTTTTTTCCGGCCATAAACTTTCGATAACAAAATCCTATCATGTTCAATTAACAGATGTTGTTGTGATTCAGGGTAGTCCAAGAGCGGACGGTAATTGTAGCATACTTGTCGATTGGGCAATCAAGGTTATTATGGAAATGAAAAAAACTTCACAGGTGATATTCCCCCATGATCTAAATATTCACGAATGCATTGGGTGTTACCAATGCTATAATACTGGAATTTGCACTTATGATGACGATATGACTGATGCGATTAAAGCAATCCAACATGCCTCATCAATTATTGTCTGCTCTCCAGTATACACAAATTCGGTTCCGGGTGGTTTGAAAACATTCATAGATCGGTTTCAAGCTTATCATGCTGAATTAACAATATCAGATAATTCAAAAAGTAAGAAGAAGAAAGGCTTGATACTTTCTGTTGCAGGTAGAAAAGGTAAACAAAATTTTTCATGTGTTACTAGTGTTCTGAATGCATTTATGAGAAATATCGGTTTCAAACCTGTTGGAGAGCTTTTAATTGATGAAGTTGATAAAATTCGAGACATTAGAAACATTCCTGAACTTAAAAATCGTTTAAGGACGATGATATTAGAAAATTTGAATTGAATTGTGAGAAATAAAAATTAAGCTTTTTTCTGTTGGTAGAGGTGCCAAATTTTGCATGCTCCTTCGTGGCTTACCATACATGGACCAATGGGTGTTCTTGGGGTGCATGCTTTACTAAAGAGTTTACAATCTGAAGGTTGTGCAATCCCACGAAGCACTTTATCACAAATACAGGCTGAGTGTTTGCTGACATGTTTGAAAGTAATTTTATACTTTTTCTGGGCATCATACTGCTCGAATTCTTTTTTCAATCGGAGTCCTGATTTGGGGATAATTGGAAAACCTCGCCATTCTATATCAATTGGCTCAAAGACTTCATACATTACTTCCTTTGCTTTTATATTACCTTCTCGACGAACTGCTCTCGGATAGGCATTATCCACCCGATGAGTCCCTTCCTGTACTTGTCGGATCAACATGACAAGTCCTAAGAGAATATCTTCAGGTTCAAATCCAGCAACTACCTGAGGAACCGGGAATTTTTCGTATTCTTCATATCCAGTAATCGTACAGACATGTCCCGGGAGCATAAATCCGTCAAGTTTGGCTTCTCCTTGTTCAAGCAACCATTTCATAGCTGGTGGAACAATTCGATGGCAAGTGAGAATAGAAAAATTTTCTGGGGGTTTTGTAAGTAATGTTGCAGCTACTGTAGGAGCAGTTGTCTCAAATCCTACTGAAATAAATACAACATCTTTTTTTGTTTTTTGCGCTATTTCGACTGCTTTATGAACACCTTGGACGATACGCACATCTCCGCCACTTGATTCCAGAGAACCTTTTGTTCCAGGAACGCGAAGGAGATCGCCATATGTTGCAACGACACAATCCTTTCCTACCAATTCAAGCGCAGCATCGATCTCTCCTTGAGGTGTAATGCATACTGGACAACCAGGACCCATTACAATTTTGAGTTTCTTTGGAAGTATTGAACGCAAACCTGAGCGGGCAATTGCTGCCTCATGAGTGCCGCAAATATGCATAAAACAGATATCACGATCAACAAGATCATGTAATGTCTCGGCTATCGTATTCCCCGGCATGGAATATCAAAGATATGTACTGTGAAATCACTTAACATGTTTGTCTAGAATATTGGGACATCTTTTCAAATAATGTACAATTTTATTCTCAAGTCTGATCGTAAATAAAATTATAATTCAATTCAGAAACAGCATGGGTATAAGTAAGATTAAATGCACCTTTTCTGTATGTTCGGTGTTTCTACGTTCTGCCTTAATGACCAACCCCTTTCATCGACACTTGAACGAATTATAGCTTTAACTAATTATATTGAGGTAATGGATGAAGGATTACACTACCTTGAGAATGCTGAAGGTTTAGAGAGTTACGATGCTCACTTTACAATACATTCTCCCTGTCGTGGAACCAATATTGCAAGCTTGCTCGAACCTATTCGTCGTGCGAGTGTTGAAGTTATTGGGCAATGTTTTTCCATAGCTAGTTTGGTTAACGCGGGAGTTGTTGTGCATCCTGGATATTTTGCATGGGCCATGGAGCGACAAAAAGCAGAACAACAGTGTCGAAAATCAATTATTGAATTGATGAAATTATCCATTGAATATGGAATTCCTTGTTACATCGAAAACATGGGAAATTGGGAGTATTTTTTAATTAAATCTCCAGATGAACTCTCACTAATCGGTAATGCCGCATTTGCACTAGATGTTGGGCATGCTAACCAGAATCGATGTCTTGATGAATTTTTGAAATACCCTATACAACACTTTCATTTACATGACAATAACGGTAAAGAGGATAGTCATATAGCAATAGGGGAAGGAACTATTGATTTTACTCCTGTAATGAATGCAGTAAGAAAAAATGGGGTAATACCTATAATAGAAGTGGCTTCTTTTGATGGTGTGATGAAAAGTATCGAACGATTAAAAGTACATTAAGGAATTATTTTGTTTTAAATGAATTCGTAAGGGCAGAATTTTTATCGTTTCCGCAACGTTTTATAGTGATCACTCACAACGTATCTAGGCAACCTGCCTTTGTGGCTCAGTCGGTAGAGCGCTTCCTTGGTAAGGAAGAGGTCGCGGGTCCGATTCCCGCCAAAGGCTTTTTTCATACCTTGTTGAAAATATCGATATATCCCAATCAGGAACATTTTTTTGAATTTACGGATAATTCACAGGAGTGATATTCATTTTAGAAAATACAATGCTAATCCTGCAATAGCAAGTAGCGAACAAATAGCCAGAAGGACAAAATTGATTATTTTTTCTTTAAGATTCATATCGTTCCAAATAGGTTTTTGTGTTCCGAGAAAATATCCAACACCCAATCCAACACTGACACCCATCATCGTACCAATCGCAATGACTGAAAAGATCCCAATTGAACTTGCATCCATTTTTTATCCGTAATGTCTATTGTTCGTATAGGAATAAAAATCAAATTGGATATAAAATATACAAAAAATCTTGATACGAACATTATATCAAAAATAAAGAGTTTTACTCTCAGATTATACCAACACTTATTGTCTATATAAAAGTATTATTCTTTTATGTGTAAGGTACATTAGTGTACCAGAAAGAGTATATCCACTTTTGGAGAACGTATATAAGCAAAAGCATAGATTTTGCGTAAAAACGAAAACTATGTCAATAATAATCTGGAACGGAGGATTGTGCTCATGAGCAGGGCTGAAGCAGAACAACTGCTACGTCAAGGTATTAACCTTTATGACCTTGGTAGATATGCAGAGGCTATCATAACATTTGATAAAGCTCTTGACCTCTTCCCTAAACTGGCAAAAGCCCACTATTTCAAAGGTATTGCGTTTTATGATCTTGGAAGGTATGAAGAAGCAATTGAGTCATATGAAAAAGCAATTCGGATCGATTCTTCTGATTCAAATGCTTGGTACAACAAAGCAGCGACTCTTGCTTATCTTGGACGAAACGAAGAAGCTCTCGCGGCATGCGACCGTCTTCTCTCAATAAAATTCGATAATGCGGAAGGATGGATCCTTAAAGGTATAGCCCTATACGAACTAGGTAAACTTAAAGATGCAATTTCTGCTTATGATCATGCACTTACTGTTGATCCAAAACATGCAAAAGTTCATTATAATAAGGGAATAGCTCTTGCAGATCTCGGTAGGCATCATGAAGCGATCCAATCCTATGAAAAAGCAATTGAAATTATCCCAAATTATGCAAAAGCGTTTTATAACAAGGGTATTTCCTTATACGATATAGGAAAATATGATGATGCACTTATTGCATTCGAACGGGCTCTTGCTCTCGATCCAACTGATCTCTGGGTTTGGTATTTTAAAAGCTTTATTTTTGTAAAACAAGAGAGATATGATGAAGCTGCTGACGCTGCATCTCGTTTTCTTGAAAAAGAACCTAATCATGCGGATATGTTGGTTATCAGAGGGATTGCTCTTTTCAAATTAGATCGCCTTCAAGAAGCAGTATCGACATTTAATTTAGCAATAGAAAAATCACCCCAAATCACCGATGCTTGGCTATATAAAGGACTTTCGTTAATTGAACTTAAAAAATACAAAGATGCAATTTCTGCGTTTGACAAAGCTGTGGAAATAAGTCCTGCAAATGCTCAAGTATATCATCAACGAGGTATTGCCCAATTAAATCTGAAAGATTTCAAAGAGGCATTGTTAGATTTTGATCGTGCCCTCTCTTTTGATTCTGAAAACCCTGATATAAATTTCAGAAAAGGAACTGCCTGTATACAAGTGCACCGATACGAGGAAGCAGTTGAATCGTTGAATAGATCACTTAAAACAAAACCAAAAAATCCTCAAGCTCTGTACTTTAAAGGCATCGCACTTACAAAAATTGGCAGACATCGAGATGCAATTGATGTATTTGAAGATACAATCGAACAAGATCCCAATTGTGCTCCTGCTGCATATCATCAAGGAGTATGTTATTCTAGTCTCGGGAAGTTACCCGAAGCAATCGCGTCGTTTGATCGTGCAGTTCGAATTAATCCGTCATTTACTCTTGCTATTTATCATAAAGGTTTCAATTTAGCACGACTTGGAAAAAACGAGGATGCAATACAGGAATTTGATCACACAATTTCACTAGATCCTGAATATGCCCCTGCATATCACCAGAAAGGAACAATTCTCGCAAAGATCAACCGATATCAGGAAGCAATTAGTGCTTTTGAAAAAAGTGTCGCGATCAGACCAAATTTTGCTCAGGCATACTATGACAAAGGACTGGCATTTATCAAGATCGAAAAATATTCTGATGCACTTGAAGCATTCGATGCCGCGATTTCAATTAATCAAAACTATCTAAATGCGCATTTTAACCGTGGTCTTGTGCTCCTACAAATTGGAGATTTGGAAAAATCTATTCTTTCTTTCAATAAATGTCTCGACATTGATCCGACGCACCAACCATCCCTAACAAATAAAGGTAACGCGTTAATGCAGATCGGTCAATTTGACGATGCAATAAGTGTATATGATAAACTTCTTTCTATTTCTCCTACAAATACAACGGCCCTTTATCACAAAGGTATTGCTCTTGTTAAACTCGGACGATCGCATGATGGAATTCTCGCTCTTGACGCAGCTCTAGATCAGAATCCAGCATTAACCGATGGTTGGATGTATAAGGGGATTGCACTTTCAGATCAAAGTCTTTATGAAGAAGCGATTCTTGCTTTTGATAAATCAATTCGAATAAATCCTTTATTAGAAGATGCGGCGGTTCGGAGAGCAATTGCGCTTACACATCTCACGCGATATGACGAGGCAATCGAAGGGTTTAATCGATATCTTGAAATTAACCCAAAGGATGATCTCGCTTGGTGCTATAAGGGTATCGCCTCGTTTCGGCTCAATAGATTTGAGGAGGCGATTAGGGCATTTGACCGAGCTATTGAGAATAATCGTCAATGTGCCCGAGCTTATTTTGAGAAGGGTAATGCGCTTGCCCAATTGAACCGGCAGCTTGAAGCCGTTGTTGCTTACGATAAAGCGTTGGAGATTAAACCTGACAATGCACCTACCTACTTCCAGAAGGGGGTTGCACTCGCTCAAAAGGAACGATATGATGAAGCAATATCCACTTTTGAGAAAGTCGTTGCACTTGATTCTCAAAATGCGCTTGGATATTATTATCTTGGTATATCGTTAGCGGGAAGTGAGCGTTTTGGCGATGCAATTGAGGCTTTTAATCGCGCTATTTCACTCTCACAAGAAAATACTTCCGCGTTTTATTACAGAGGTATTGCTCAAATCCAAGTTGGACAGTTTAAAGATGCAATACAATCATTTGAAAAGAGTATCGAACTTGAACCTACAAATGCAATGGCTTATTATTACAAAGGAATTGCATTACTCCAATCAAAAAAATTTGAGGAGGCAATTACTTCTTTTACGACTGCTACTGATATAGATCAGTCCCTTTCAGATGCATGGATGTACAGGGGAATTGCGCTTTTCCAGCTTCAGAAATTCGATGAAGCGATTATCACTCTCGATAAAAATCTAGATGCAAATCCATCATCAATTGAATCTTTGATGTATCGGGGTAATGCATTGATTAATATTTCTCGATTCAATGAGGCATCTGAAACTTTTGATCGGATTCTTTCACTAAATCCAACACTTGTGGATGCTTGGATCTCAAAAGGGAATGCTCTTCATGAATTGGGCCGGAAACAGGATGCCATTATTGCCTATACAAAAGCGCTCGAAGTTGACCCGACCCGAGCTGATGGATGGACCCGAAAGGGTCATGCTCTTTATGATATCGGAAAATTGCAAGATGCTGTAGGGGCTTACAATAAAGCACTTGACCTTAATCCCTCACTTGCCGATGTTTGGATGCTCAGAGGTGACATTCTTAATGAATTGGGTAAAACTAACGATGCTATTGCTTCATTCCAGAAGTCACTGAATATTAACCCCGATCAAGTAACCGGGTGGATTAGAAAAGGAAAGACATTTTTCGATATTGGTAGATATCAAGACGCAATAGATACGCTTGATAATGCAATTGCACTTGACCAACGAAGCACTGATGCATATTTTTATAAAGGTCTTTCACTAGAAAAACTCGATCGCAATGATGAAGCAATTTTAGTATTTGACCTTCTTTTAGAGATTGATTCTAGTTTTGCAGAAGCTCAATACAATAAAGGTGTTGTTCTTGCAAAGGTTGGAAGAAACAAAGAGGCAATCCTTGCTTTTGAACGCACGATTCAACTCAATCCTTCATCTGCTTCTGCGTGGTTTTTCCGAGGGAGATCACTGATTGATACAGGTCGGTACCAAGATGCACTTGAATCATTCAAACGTACTCTTGAGATTGAACCAACACATACTGAAGTTCAGTATCATCGTGGAATTGCATTCCTAAAACTTGGAAGATACTCTGAAGCAATTGATGCTTTTGAAACAAATCTATCAAAGGATATAAGTAACGCTCAAGGTTGGCTTTTCAAAGGTATTTCATTATCAAAAGTAAAAAGGTATGAAGAAGCTCTTACCGCATTCGATCGTACACTTGTGTATGATCCAGACCATCCTCTTGCATATTATCATCGCGGAAGAGCACTCGCAGAACTTGGTAGACACAGCGAAGCTATTGAAGCATTTACACGAACACTTTCTCTTAAACCAAGATATATCGATGCACGAATGAGAATGGGTATTTCCTTATATGTTTTAGGTAAATATTCCGAATCTATTGTTGAATTTGATGCTGTATTAGCTGATAATCCCAATAACTTTCATGCTTTTTATCAGAGAGGTCGGGCTTTATTTGATTTAGGTAAATATACCGATGCACTTGATTCGTATGATCGTTCGATTGAAATCGATACCAACTATACAGATGCATATTATCATCGTGGATTAACCCTTTCAGCAATTGAACGTCACGAAGAAGCAATTTTATCATTTGAACGTGCAATTGAACTTGACCCACACCTCTCATTAGCACATTACCATCTTGGTCTAGCCCTTTCTCGAACTGGAAATCATCAGCTTGCTGTAGATACATTTACAAAAGCAATTTCTTTGAACCCCAAATTTGCTTTAGCCGTCTATAATAAAGGTTTATCATTGATCAGTCTTGGATTGCTAAATGATGCAATCGAAGCGTTTGAAAAAGCAATTGAAATTGATCCAACTCTTGCAGATGCATCGTTGCACAAAGGGCAAGCCTTATATGATTTAGGACGTTACGAGGATTCTCTCATATCTCTTGATAAGGCAATCGCAAGCAATCCAAATAACGCCCTAGCATGGTACCATAAAGGTTTATCTCTTTCTGAACTTGGCCGGAACGATGAAGCAATATCTGCATACAATACGTCACTACAATTTGATCTGACAAATGCACAAGCATATTTTAAGCGAGGAATTGCCCAAATCGATATCGATCAATATATCGATGCAATTGAATCCTTTGATAAAGTACTCGAGATTATTCCCAATTTTGCACCTGCATTTTACCATAAAGGAATTGCTCTCGCAAAATCTAATCTCGTAAATGAAGCCGTTCTTGCTTTTAATATAGCACTGGAACTCAATCCGAAAGACGCTTTATCGGCGTTTCATAAAGGAATGACGCTTGCCAATCTTGCCAATCATACAGAAGCAATTGAATCTTTTAATCAATCACTTTCTATTGAACCAAACAACGCAGAAACACTTTCGTGGAAAGGACGTTCACTTGCTGAATTGGGACAATACAATGATGCCATATCGACATTTGAATCAGCACTTGAAATCGATCCTGGAAATTTTGATTCTCTCTATCACAAAGGTTTGGCACTTGCCGAGCTAGGATCTTTTTCTGAAGCTATTGATATTCTTACTAGAACCCTTGAAGTAAATCCAAAACTAGCGAATGGATGGGTTATTAAAGGGATTTGCCTATTTTCACTCGAAAGATACCAAGATGCTCTTCTTGCCTATGCAACTGCATTGGAGATTGAACCAGAGAACCCCCACACATGGTATTATCGCGGGAAGACACTACTTGCGCTGGGCAACAATAGTGACGCATTAGCATCTTTCGATCACGCCATTGCAATCCAGACCGATTTTGGAGAGGCATATTTCAATCGAGGTATTGTATTAGTTCGATTAGGGCAATACGAAAACGCAACGGAATCTTTCAATCAAGCACTTACATATGTGCCAGATTATGCAGAGGCATATATCGAAAAGGGTAAAGCCCTAATGGCGCTAGAGAAATTCGAAGAAGCATTAGAGGTATTTGGACAAGTTATCTCTTATGATTCTACTAATGTTGTTGCATTATATTGTAAAGCAAGATCATTAGATAATCTCGGTGAATATGATAAATCTATAGCTGCTCATACTCGTGTCATAAAGGTAAAACCAGATTGTGATCGTTCTTATTATTATAAGGGTTTAGCACTCGCACAAACCGGACGAAATGCTGCGGCAATTGACGCATTCCGGCATACAATCGAAATCAACGAAACTTATTGGCATGCATGGTTTGAACAAGGCCATGCGCTATTTGCGTTAAAAAGGTATGAAGAGGCCCTAGCCTCTTTTAATCAAGCTCATTCAATTGATCCAAAACAACCAGAACCTATTATACAGGTTGGAATATCTCTCGTAAAGCTTGAACGATTTAATGAAGCGTTAACAGCTTTTGAGGAATCCATTATCCTTGCACCTACTGATATACGTGCACTATATGGGAAGGCTAGATCACTCGAGCAAATTGGTAAATATCGTGAAGCAATTTCGACTTTTGATGAGACACTAATGGGTAGTCCGAATTGTGCACAGGCGCATTTCCATAAAGGTATTGTCTTATCTGAACTTGGTGAATATCAACAGGCAATAAACTCGTTCGTTCATTCTATTGAACAAGATCCGAATAATGCCCTCGCATACTATGCAAAAGGGATGGCACTTGCCCACATTAACCAATTTGATGTTGCTATTTCTGAATTTGATAGAGCGATTTCAAAAAATCCAAACTTAGCACATGTCTGGCATGATCGTGGAACTTCCCTTGCTGAATTGGGTCACGATGATGAAGCGTTGAAATCATTTGATCGTGCAATCCTCTTAAACCCAAATTATACAAGTGCTTACCATGATATGGGTCTCGTTCTCGTAAGGATGTCACGATTTATGGAAGCCGTAAAAGTATTTGATCAAGCACTTGTAATCGATCCAAAATTCTCGCAATTATATTATGACAAAGGATTAGCGTTATTATCTGCGGGAAAATATGAGAAAGCAAACGAGGCCTTTGATCAAGCACTTTCGATAACACCTGGCAATGCAAGAACTTGGTTTGAAAAAGGGCGGGCTCTTGCTAAGCTCAACAATCATACCGATGCTATTTCTGCTTTTGATCGTTCACTTGCCATCAATTCATCAGAAACAGTAACTTTATACGAGAAAGGTAAGAGTGAGTTCGCGCTTGGACAATTTGAAAACGCAATTAAATCATACAATTTGTGTGCATCTTTAGATCAAAAGAACGATTCTTGTTTCTTCGATAAGGGACGAGCTATTTTTGCACTTAAAAAATTTGATGATGCAATTCTTGAATTTGATAAGGCAATATCTCTTAATAGCTCTCGTTTTGAATTTTTCTTTGAAAAGGGACAAGCATTATATCAACTTCACAAGTATGATGATGTGATTAGTGCATGCGATCGTGCGCTTTCTATCCAACCTGAAAACATCGATATTCTCTTAATAAAAGGAAAGGCACTCGTCAAATTAAATAAATTTGAAGATGCGGTAATAACTTTTGATCAGGCACTCGAATACAATAATGCATTTGGATCCTTATGGACCTGCAAAGGTTTTGCTCTCTATCGTTTGATGAGATTTAAGGAATCTATCGAATCCTTTGCGAAAGCAATTAAACGTGAACCAACAAATCAAGTTGCTCTCTATTATCGTGGTAAATCGTATTTCAAACTAGGAAAATTCAATGAAGCAGTTGGGATGTATGATCGTCTCCTTGAAATTAACCCACAACATAGAGAAGCTTGGTTTTGTAAAGGAATAGCATTAGAATCAATTAACCGGTATGATAGTGCAATCATTTCGTTCTGTCAAATATTTGAGATCGACCCTACTTTCATTGATGCTTATATCCACGCCGGTCTTTCGTACATGAACTTAGGAAAATATGAAGAGGCTATCACGATATTTGATCAAGCTATTGAATATAAACCCGATCATGCCTATCTGCTGTTCTATAAAGGCAAAGCGCTAGCCAAGCTTTCCCGTTTTTTGGAAGCACTAAAAGAGCTAGACTCTTCATTAGAAATTGAGAATATTGATATTCAAGTTTGGATCTTGCATGGAAACGTGCTTTTTGAGATTGGAGAGTATCATAAATCACTTGAATCGTTCGAACGAGCTATCGCTCTTGTTCCTGATAACCCAATTGCGTGGTATTTAAAAGGCAAAGTATTATCAGAGCTTGGTGATATTCAAAAAGCAATCCAATCTTATGAACGAGTGCTTGCAATCGATCAATCATGTTCAATGGCATGGTTCAGAAAAGGAGCTGTCCTTGCGAGCACTGGTCAATATAAGAAGGCAATTGATATACTCCGTACTGGGCTGAATCTTAAGCCACAATATGCAAACGGGTGGTATGACCTTGCTTTTTGTCTTTCGGAATTGGAGCAATTTGAGGAAGCAGTTACAGCATATGATCATGCACTTGAAATTAATCCAAAATATGCTAATGCTTATTATGACAAAGGGATTGCGCTCACTAAACTTGGAAAGTATCGTCAATCAATAACTGCCTTTGACAATACTATAAAAATTGACTCAAAATTTAAAGATGCATATTTCAAAAAAGGGCTTTCACTTATAAAACTTGAACAAAAGAAGGATGCCGTTACAGCATTTGATGCAGCGATTGAAATAGACCTAAATTTTACAGAATCATATTTCCAAAAAGGTTGTGCCCTTCTCGATCTAAAAGAATACGAAAAGGCTGTTGAAGCATTTAATCAGGTAATAAAGCGTGAAAGAACATTCACTGCTGCTCATCTGAATAAAGGACTTGCACTTAATGCTCTAGAAAGATATGAGGGGGCAATTAGTTCATTCGACCAAACTATTTCCCTTGATCCTAGTTCATATCTAGCAAATGAGCAAAAAGGTATTGCACAAAGAAAAATAGGCAAATTCAATGATGCTATACCAGTACTTCAACGAGCAATCGCTATCGAGCCATCTCACCCTCTCGCTTATTATGAACTGGGTTTATCATTTGCGGCTCTAGGCAATTATGAATCTGCTATCGATGCTTTTAATCGAGCACTTTCCTTGGATGATAATCTTGCGGATGTATATCTATCTAAAGCATTCGCATTAGAACACCTTGGAAAAGATGATGATTTAATTACATCATTAGATGCTTTTCTTGCACTAGTTCCTTCTTCCTCTGATGCATGGTATCACAAAGGCATGGCTTTTGTTCGGCTCAAGAAGGATGGAGACGCGGTTGCAGCTTTTGAAAAGACGCATTTCTTTGATCCTAAAAACGCAGATGCACTTTTTAATGGTGGAACGGCATTAACCCGTCTTGGAAGGGACGCTGAAGCGATTGTTTTCTTCAATAAAACCCTTGCGATAAAACCAGATTATTTGAGTGCTCTTATAGAAAAAGCAAAATCTCTCACCAGACTTGACCATCACAAAGAAGTCATAGTTACCATTGAACAAGCGCTTAAACTAGCACCAAATATGTCCGAGCTTTGGTTTATTCAAGGACAGTCCTTTAACAAGCTGTCTTACTATGAAGAGGCGATCGAAGCTTTCAACAGTGGTCTTACAATCGAGCAAACTAATAGTTTAGCGCATTACGAAAAAGGTCTTGCGCTTACACATCTTGGAAGATTTGAAGAGGCTCTTGGTTGTTATGATGCAGCAATTAAAGAAAATCCAGAATATGGTATCGCGTATTTAGAAAAAGCTCGAGCATTAACAGCTTTGGATGAATATACCGATGCTGTAAGTGCATATGGTAAATCAGTTGATTATTTACCAACTAATCCCGACGCATTTTATGAGAAAGGAATCGCCCATCTTTATATTGGAAAATACGATGATGCGTTAAGATCATTTACTCGAGCCCTCGACATAAACCCAGATCACACTGAAGCACTTTATGAATTAGGAACAACATTTGTCGTACTCCGTCAATACGAAGATGCGGTAAAGGCATTTGATCGGATACTTGCAATCACGCCCAAGAATGCTGATATATGGTACGAGAAAGGAATAGCACTTTCACGATTAAAAAGACATGCTGATGCAATTACTGCATTCGAACAAACAATCATAATTTATCCAGATCACTTTGGCGCACGATATCACAGAGCAAAATCTCTTGCGACGCTAAGACGGGATGATGAAGCTGTAATTGCTTATGATGAGGCACTTATGATTGAGCCGTCCCATGCTCCCTCTCTCCATCAAAAAGGTGTTGTATTGCTTCGGTTAGGTAGATACCAAGATGCAGTAAAATCATTTGACCGGGCTCTAGATGTGGATCAACAGTTCGCAGATGCTCATTTCGACAAAGGAAGAGCGCTCAATGCTCTTAGTATGTACCGTGAAGCGATCAAAACATTTGATCGTGCAATTGCTATTGAAAAAAGTCGTGCTGATATTTATTATCATAAAGGAATAGCCCTTCAATCACTTGGTAGATGTGAAGAAGCAATTGTATCATTCAATAAAACGATCGATCTCGATTCAGGAAATGCAAGTTCCCACTATCACAAAGCACTTTGCCTTGTCTCAACTGGTCGGCATAATGATGCAATTGAGTCTTATGATCGTGCGCTCAGTTTGAATCCTCGATCTATTGAAATTTGGATCAATCGTGGTAAGGCTCTCTCTGGACTTAATAAGTATAATGATGCAATTGAATCTTTTGTTAAAGCATTAGAGATCGAGTCCACAAATCCCGAAGCTTGGTTTTCGAAAGGGCATGCGCTTTTTGCTCTCAATAATTTTGAGGATGCAATTGAGGCATTTAATAGAGCACTTCAAGTTCGCCCTAACTTTGCCGAAGCATATTATGAAAAGGGACGAGCACTCGTCCGTATTGGAATGCATCAAGAAGCTGTCATATCATTTGACAACGCATTAGCGATTCGCTCCGATTATATTGATGCCATTGAGCATAAATGTAGGGCACTTATTTACTTACTCCAGTTCCCAGAAGGTTTAACCAATATCGATATAGCATTAAAAATTCGACCGAATATTGCTTCCTTATGGACTGTTAAAGGTATGGTTTTAAGAGGACTCAGCAACGATGAAGAGGCTATTTCTTGCTATAACAAGGCACTTGGTATTAATGCTCAAGATATTTCTGCTTATTATCATCGCGGGATCTCATATTTACATTTAGGTAAATTCCAAGATGCAATAAAAAATTTTGATGCTGTACTTCTTAAAAAACCAAATTGTGCTGAAGCATTCTATCATAAAGGAAAAGCTCTTGCAGGTTTATCAATGCATCAAGAAGCGATCAGTATTTTTGAACGTGCGATCAATACAAAAGAAAAGTATACCGAAGCATTTCTGTTTAAAGGAATTTCCCAGAACTACCTTACTAAATATGATGATGCATTGGAATCTTATGACCGTGCAGCTATATCAGATCCTTCTTGCGCACAAATATACTTACATAAGGGAATTACCCTAACCAATCTTAACCGTCATGAAGAGGCAATCAAATCATTCGATAAAGCTCTAACAATTAATCCCGATCGCCCTGAGGTTTATTATCATAAGGGATTGGCTCTTGAACGTTTGCACAAATACGATGTTGCTCTTGCAGCATTTGACAAGGCCATACAGATTAATAATCAGTTCCCAGTCGCGCTCCACCATAGAGGTATTGCGCTGATGCACCTTAATCAAGTTGACGAAGCAATTTCATCTTTTGATAAGGCATTTGCTATACAACCTAATTTTTCTGAAGCTTTATATGAAAAAGGCAAGGCACTTACTGCAAGTGGCGCTTATCGCGATGCTATTGCAACATTTAACGCTGCACTGTCTGAGCACCCAGGATATGTTGAAGTAATTTATGAAAAGGGAAGAGCGCTTTTCGAATCGGGAGATAGTGAAGGCGCAATTGACACTTTTAAACAATCTCTAGAAATAAAACCAAATTGTTATCAAGCGTTTTTCATGCTCGGGCAAGTATACTTTGAACTAGGTAGATTCGAAGATGCAATTCAATCCTATAATCGAGCTCTTGAGATTAACCCCTCGTTGGCAGAAGCATATTATTCAAAAGGTCTAACTTTTGCAGCGCTCGAACAACATCAAGATGCAATTGGTTCTTTTGATCGAGCTCTAGAACTTAATTCAACCTATACAGCAGCATTAAGTCATAAAGGAGTCTCTCTTGCTGAACTTGGATTGTTCCGAGATGCACTTGAAGCATTTGACCGAGCACTTTATTATGATACGACTTACGCCGACGCTTACGTTGGGAAAGGTAATGCATTCTATGATCTTGGAAAATCTGGGGATGCCCTTCATGCCTATGAGAAAGCTTTGGAACTTGCACCTGAGAATACGGTAGCATGGACAAGGAGAGGAATGGCACTTGCTGATCTTCAGCGTTACAATGAAGCAATTGAATCTTATGATAAAGCCATTTCGCTCGATCCGGGATTTGCAATAGCTTACTTTACAAAAGGAAGTGCACTTGATGAACTTGGTAGATCTGGAGAGGCTGCTGAATCATATCGCTTGATGACTGAACTCCAACCGGATTTTGTAGATGCATGGATCCGTCGTGGTCGTTCACTCCATAATGCAGGAAATTATCAAGATGCCCTTTCTTCATTTAAACATGCACTCGAACTTGACCCCTCAAAGAAAGAGGTCTGGAACGATATTGGTGCAATTCTTGAAAAGCTAGGAAAATACGAAGAAGCTAAAATATGTTATTCAAAGGCGAAATAATCAAAATTAAATCCAATGGCAATATATACTTTTTCCAAAAAATATGAGATAAACAAAACGATTAGAGAGTATCAAAAATTTGGATTAATGACTTTTTCGCTTAAACTTTAGCCAAATAATCGCACCAATACCGAATATCATCACTACAAGAATCACAGGAGCATATTTCATGTAGAATGGTATTGAGGCATCTCGAAGTTTTTCTGCTATTTGGAGGTTTGCTTGAAGGTTCGGATACAAAGGGTCAAGGGTCGCAACTTTATTAAAAGCTGATATGGCTTCATCATATCTTTTCATGCCAGCAAGAGCATATCCTTTATTGAACCAAGCTTCGGCATTGTTGGGGTCAATTTCTATAGCTTTTTCAAACGCTTGTAATTGTTCTTCATAAATCATATTTGCCATGTTTATATCATGAATTTGGTCTTCATACTTATACCCAATATTGTAGAGGATTTGGCCCCGGTATATCCATCCATTTACATAAGTTGGATTTATTTCTAAAGAATGATTAGACGCTTCAAGTGCTTGATCATACAAATGTGCACGGTTGAGTACATCCGCCTTCCCATTCCATGCCTCAAAATAATTAGGTTCAAGTGTAAGTGCTTTATCGTATACCTGAATAGCATCCGTGTAATTTCCTGCATTTGTTAAATTGATACCCTTCATATACCATCCAACAGCCTCGTTTGAGTATGCTGTTACTGGGATGCACACAAATAAAATACCAAAAAAAAACAGTAGTCGTAAATATATGGTGTTAAATTTCATATTGACCAGATTAATTAAGAGGTCTTTTCTAAATAAAGAATTCTTCTATATCTAACTATTCGTTTATTTTATCAAAACAAGGATCCGCCGTGTAAGACTTTTATGTACCCGTTGTTCATGGTATTGAAGCACTGTCATGTGACGTGCAGCAATTTTCCTGATATCCGTATGGGTAACAATGACTGTTCGTTTTCCAGATTTAATTACACGACAAATTTGAGCGATTGATTCATCGTAAAGACTATCCATAGTATCAGTTTTTTTGATACAGACTGATTGTCCATAAGGAAAATCAGTTACTATTGCGTCGATTGAGTTATTTTTAAAGGGAAGATTCATTGTATCGGCAATCAAAAGTGAAGCATCATGTGCATTTATTTGACATCCATTTATCATCATTGGATCAAAATCACACCCAATTGTATTGATACCTAACATTCCAGCCTCTATCAATAAACCACCTGTTCCGCAAAATGGGTCAAGTAAAAGATCCCCTTTTTTCGCTAATGAAATATTTACCAAAGTTCGAGCCATTCGAGGCATCATTACACCAGGATGGAAAAATATGCGTTTACCGGGGTTGCGAGAATTGTAAATCTGGCGGTCAATAAAAAACAGAACCTTGCCAAAATAGCATCGATCTTCAGAAAGAATTGCACGGTATTGTACTTCTGGATTATTAAGCGAAACGGGACCATTTATCGATGTCCCCATTATCTTTTCAAAATCTAATTGTGAACAACGCTGAACCAATCTGTTATTTCCTGTATGAACTTTTTTCACACGCCCAGCAAATGTCTGATCAGTATTAATTGAAAGTGATTTTAGTAATTCTTTGAATGATCCAATATCTGGGTTACACTCACCTAAATATTCAAGAACAACGTGTGTCATAGCGAGCCTATGTATTGTAGATGGATCATGACACATCACAACTGCAACTTGGGCTCGCTGATCAGTAATTTCACCAACACACTCAAGCTCTGCTACTGGAAGTGTTGGGTTTTCACCTGAGAGCTCAAAGAGCAACTTCATCTCTCAATTATTAGAACAATTGACGGAAATAAGTTAAGTAACAATAAAAGTGGAGGTAATAAAATATTAAGTATCATTTTCTATCTTTTTTCTTACCCATAAAACCAGAAAAAATTCCTTTTTTCCCTTTGTTCTTCTGTTCTATTTCAAGAATCTTCTCGTAATGTTCTCTCTCTTCATTACTTACTTGCTTTGGTGTGACAATTCGTACACGAACAAGAAGATCACCAGGATGTCCGCGGCGTTTCACACCTTCTCCAGGAATGCGAAGAGCCGTATTATTTTGAACACCCCGGGGGCTTTTCACATCGATATGTCTTTTATCAATTGTCTCAATCTCAATTAAAGTTCCCAAGACAGCTTGAACTGGAGATATGTCAATATATGTTTCGAGATTATCGTCAAATCGTGTAAAACGTGCGTGTGGTAGAACAGAGATCTCAATGAATAGATCACCATTTGGCGCACCAAAATCTCCCGCTTCGCCATATTTTTCCATCCGCAGACGCATTCCAGTATCAATACCGGGAGGAATATGGATTGCTACCTTACGCTTTGCTCGAGTATGGCCACTACCTCGACACTCTCGACATTGACGTTCTGGAATTTTTCCTCTTCCTCCACATTGAGTACATGTTGTCATGCGAATAAATTGACCAAAGGGGGAGTGAGAGGTTGATCGCATTTGACCGGTTCCTCCACATCGTGGACAAGTATTTTGTTTTTTAGTTTCGCTACCAGAACCAGCGCACGTTGGGCAAGGTTCAGTATGCATGACCTCAATCTCTCGTTCTGTACCGGAAACTGCATCTTCTAATGGGATCGAAAGTCGCATTAAGAGGTCGGCACCAGGTTGAGGTCCAGTTCTTCGGTATCCGCCACCGAAAAAGTCAAAGATGTCACCAAAACCAGAGAAATCGGTGGAGAATCCGCCACCGAATCCGCCACCTCCTGTATAAGACCCCTTAGAGGCGTTTGTAAACGTTTCGTGCCCCATGTTATCGTATTGTGCACGCTTTTGGGGATCCGAAAGGACGCTGTATGCCTCGTTTATCTGCTTGAATTTCTCCTCAGCACCTGAATCTTTACATACGTCAGGATGGTACTTTCGGGCTAGGTTGCGATAGGCCTTCTTGATTTCCTTATCTTCGGCATTCTGTGGTATGCCGAGGATATCGTAATAATCGCCCTTGCCCATCAGGGTCACTCTTCTTTAACCTTATAATCGGCATTGACAACATTATCATCCTGTTTTTTTTCATTCGTATCTGAACTTGAAGATGCACCTGCTGTTTGCTGTTTTGCCGCTTGTTCAGCTTGTACCTTTTGATATAGTTTGGTCGTTGCCGCGTACACACCTTCTGTGAGTGTGTCCATTGCCTTCTTTACTTCATCAAGGTTGTCGCCAGATAATGCTTTTTTGACTGCTTCAATACCTTGTTCAATTTTGGTCTTATCTTCTAACTCAAGTTTGTCGGTGTTTTCCTTAAGCATCTTTTCTGCTGAAAACACAGCCATATCAGCTTGGTTTCGCAATTCGATCTCATCGCGTTTTTTCTTGTCATCTGTTTCGAACTTTTTAGCATCATTCATCGCTCTTTTGATATCATCTTCAGAAAGCTTGCGATCTCCTTTGATAGAAATTGCTTGTTGGTTACCTGTACCAAGATCTTTTGCATTAACATGAATAATGCCGTTCGAATCAATGTCAAAAGTGACTTCTATCTGCGGAATTCCACGTGGAGCTGGAGGAATACCTGTTAGCTGGAATCTACCAAGAGTGAAATTATCTTTTGCAAGTGCTCGTTCTCCTTGTACAACATGGATCTCGACACTAGTTTGTCCATCTGCAGCAGTTGAAAAAATCTGACTTTTTCGAGTTGGAATTGTTGTGTTGCGCTCTATTAGTTTTGTTGCAATTCCACCAAGTGTTTCAATCCCAAGTGTTAATGGGGTGACATCTAATAGGACAATATCTTTCGTTTCACCTGTTAGAACAGCCCCTTGAATTCCAGCGCCAAGTGCTACACATTCATCGGGGTTTATACCTTTATCGGGTTCCTTTCCTAGCAATTTTTTCACAGTATCTTGAACGATTGGAACTCGTGTTGAACCCCCAACAAGAAGAACATGGTCAATATTCTTCGGTTCCATCTTTGCATCGCTTAATGCCTGTTTGACAGGGCCTACAGTCAGCTCTACAAGATCTCCAATCAATTGTTCAAGTTTCGCTCGTGTAAGATCAATATTCAAAAATTTTGGGCCACTTGATCCAGTCGTAATGTAGGGTAAGTTTATATTAGTTGATTGTCGTGAGGAGAGTTCGATTTTTGCATTCTCAGAAGCGTCACGTAATCTTTGCATTGCATATGGATCATTCCGGAGATCGACACCTTCCTTCTTTCTGAACTCATCTACAAGATAATCCATGACACGTTCATCGAAATCGTCACCACCAAGATGATTATTTCCAGCAGTTGATTTGACCTCAAATACTCCATCACCAAGCGTTAGAATTGAGACGTCAAACGTGCCCCCACCAAGGTCATAAACTAGTACAGTGACATCCTTCTCTTTATCAATACCATATGCAAGTGCACTAGCAGTAGGTTCATTGATAATTCTCAAGACATCAAGCCCAGATATTTTTCCTGCATCTTTTGTTGCTGTCCGCTGAGCGTCGTTGAAGTATGCTGGAACAGTTACGACTGCTTTAGTTATTTTTTCACCAAGGTACGCCTCTGCATCAATCTTCATTTTCTGGAGGATCATTGCCGAGATCTCTTGTGGGCTATATTCTTTATCGTCGATTTTAATCTTTTCAGTGGTGCCCATCTTTCTTTTTATTGATTGAATAGTACGCTGTGGGTTCGTGACAGCTTGTCTCTTTGCCAAACTTCCGACAAGTCTCTCACCCTCCTTAGTAAACGCGACAACAGATGGTGTAATACGTCCGCCTTCTGCATTGGGGATAACAATGGGTTTTCCCGCTTCCATAATCGACATACAGGAAAATGTCGTTCCCAAATCAATTCCTAAAACTTTTTCCTTTGCCATGGTTATTCCTCAGAATTTTTACTTTCCTTCCCTTTTGAAACTGCAACTTTTGCAAATCTTATAACTTTTTCATGCATCCGATACCCATGAGAGACTTCATCAATTACAGTACCCTCATCATAGTCTGATGGTATATGCGAAATTGCTTCATGCTCTGCAGGGTTGAATTTTTTTAAGAGCGATTCTATAGGTGTGATGCCGTACCGTTGTATAATGGCAGATGAGAGCTCTCGAATTTGATTGAGACCTTCACGCAAATGATTGTCATCAGATTGGACAGCACGCTCTAAATTGTCAATTACTTCAAGCATATCGATAGCAAACCGTTCAATTGCAATTTGCGTTATATTCTCGCGTTCTCGGGATGCTCTTTTCTTGTAGTTATCGAAATCTGCAGCGAGCCTTAAAAATCGATCATTTAGTTCATCATATCGTTTTTTCAGCTCGTCAAGCTCTGACACTTCTGGAGATGGCTGTTCTGTTTCTGACTTATTAATATCAGAAATATCTATCGGATCTACGGAGTTGTTTGCATCCTCTCCCATACTACATCCCATTCGATGTTCCAATATCTATAGTATTGTAGTTCTATATAAACTTTGACTTTAAGCATAATTAATAACCGTCAAATTGTGATTATTTTGGGTAAAATCCAAAGAATTCTCTCTCAAATCCAAATTAGAGAGAAATTTTAAGTTTTTTAATCAAATTGAGGTTATGCTATAAAAAAATATAATTGATTATATAAATTATTCCAGTCAAAAAGTGTTATAAGTAGATAACTAAGTTTTCTTTCCCCTTCTTTAACTAGCATACTTTTTTTCCATTATAGCGTAATTAATGACTATGAAGTGGGCACTTCTCTCAGTTTGGGATAAATCAGGTATAATAGATCTTGCACGAGCACTCATAAATAAAAAATTTGGTATTATGAGTTCTGGTGGGACTGGGAAAATACTGGGAGAAGCGAATATAAAATTTACCGAAGTTTCGAATTATACTGGCTTTCCCGAAATGATGGATGGTAGAGTAAAGACTCTTCACCCGAAAGTGCACGGTGGACTTTTAGGTCGCAGACCAGTTGACGATGCAGTTATGAAAAAATATGGGATTAACCGTATCGATTTTTTAGTTGTAAATCTCTATCCATTCGAAAAGATGGCAGCAAAATCATTGGGGCTCGATCAACTTATTGAGTATATTGATGTCGGGGGGCCTGCAATGATACGTGCTGCAGCAAAAAATTTTAAAGATGTTGCAGTGGTGGTCGATCCATCTGATTATCCTATGGTGATAAAGATCCTTAATAATGGAGATTTCACATTAGAGCAACGGCAAAATCTTGCAAAAAAAGCATTCGCTCGAACTGCAGCATATGATGCAGCGATAAGTAATCATTTAGAACAAATTGATTCTCTATTTCCTGAGACCTTTACAATTCAATTTACTCATGGGAGAACACTACGTTACGGTGAGAATCCACATCAAAAAGCTGCAGTTTATGGGACATCTGGGATCGCTAGTACAGAACCAATACAAGGCAAACAGATGTCATACAATAATTACCTTGATACGAACGCTGCCGTATCACTTCTTAGGGAATTTGAACAGTGTGCGGCAATTATTGTTAAGCACAACAATCCTTGTGGAGTTGCAGTCGGAGATAAACTACTTGAAACGTATATTAGTGCCCGTGAAGTTGACCCCGTTTCAGCTTACGGATCTGTTGTCGCTATAAACCGAGAGACCACGAGGGATGTTGCTGAAGAGATAAATTCAACCTATGTTGAGGTCGTTATTGCGCCATCTTATTCTAGTGACGCACTCTCCATTTTGAAGAAGAAAGAAAATATGCGTGTCCTTATCCTTTCCGAACCATCGATCCATGATGAGATTCGGAGTATTGATGGAGGCGTTCTCGTTCAAAGGACTCCTCAATATCAGGAACACTGGAAAGTAATAACTGATCGGGATCCAACTTCTGAAGAAATGCAAGCCCTTCAACTTGCATGGAAAGTTTGCAAACACACTCGCAGCAACACGATTATCTTTGCAAATTCTCACAGAACATTAGGAATTGGTGCTGGACAAATGAGTCGAGTTGATGCAGCTAAAATTGCGATTAGTAAAGCTTGTTCAACGTTGATGGGGTCTGCAGTTGCATCTGACGCATTCCTTCCATTCCCGGATACGCTTGAAGTTGCAGCAAAGGCTGGTGCAACGGCTCTTGTCCAACCTGGAGGCTCAATCCGTGATGATGAAGTTATTGCAGCAGCAAACCGTTTGAACATGGCAATGATTTTTACGGGCGTACGCTACTTTAGGCACTGATATAACAAAAAAGAATGGAACCCTGTAAAAAATATGTAAATAAGTGCGTCGGCTTTATATTACCGAAAACCGCTAAAAAAAGAGAAGATTATTTTACCTGAGTCTCTGCAATATCTCCGACAATGGGGACTTTGAACTTCTCTCCTTTGTATGCCTTGAACATCAGAACAAGCCATAGAATCAGCATAACAATTGCAATCAGTGTTGCAATGAGACTCAGGATTCCCCAAGCACCATATGCACCATACATTCCGGCTCCAAAGAACATCATAGTATAGATCGTACCGATAATCCAGTAAAGGATCGTAAGCGGAAGGAATGTCAGTACTGACTGCATTGCATGGAATCTTACTGTTTTGTTATCCTTCTCCATCAGGAAGAATATGATCCCGGTTAACCAGCCTAAAACGTAACATGCAGCAGAGGCTACATTTTCATCCAGTCCAAACGTGGCTTTTACCATAGCATTTTCTCCAAATAATTAGTATACAACGTCTTTTTCCATCTATCTATATAAGATTTTGGAATCATACTGACCTTGAGATAATTGGTTTTTGTGATAGAGATAGATTAGAAAAATGAAAATACGGGAATTATCTGCCGTTTCAACAACTTTAAATGCTCTTTTTCCAATTTTAAGGCAATAAACGATATAAACTTATATTCTGCGAAGCGGATAAATTCCTTTAATCGTTTATGGCTGGAAAGGTCACTGGGTCGGTTATATTATTGCATTGATTATCATATGCATTCTAGTTTTTCTCGTTATGATAATCCTAGGGATTATTCCATATATCGGAGGGCTACTCTATCTCATAATTTCTCCATTTATTGGGATATTTATTATGCGGTACGTTTACCTACACTATGACAGTGCCAGAACTGGTGCCTAAATCAATTTCTTTCTCATTCTTATCTTTACGTATTTACTTAAGATATTAGATTATTCTCAAAAAAAATAGAATAATTATAAAACTTATGTTTGTTACCGTTGAACTGCACCGATATTTGCCTGCTCAACAGTCTTTGCGTACCGTTTTAGTACTCCTTTCAACGACTTTTTTATGGGCTTCCACGTCTTTTTCCTTTTTTCAATAGTTTTTGTATCCACACAAAGATCAATTCGTTTCTCGAAAAGATCTACTTCAATTTGATCACCCTCTTGAACAAAGGCAATGGGGCCACCCACAGCTGCTTCAGGTGCAACATGACCAATGCATGGCCCACGTGTCCCTCCAGAGAATCGGCCATCTGTAACAAGAACGACCTTCGAATATCGCATACCCACGAGTGCTGATGTTGGTGAGAGCATCTCTGGCATACCTGGTCCTCCTCGAGGTCCTTCATATCGAATTACAATGACGTCACCTTCTTTGATCTCTTGGGCAAGGATTCCTTTCATTGCTTTTTGTTCACCGTCATAAACTCGACTTGGTCCTTTATGTTGCCACATTCCTTTATCAACTGCAGCACATTTTACTACTGCTCCATCTGGCGCAAGAGAGCCTTTAAGGATTTTAAGACCTCCCCCCATATTCACCGGGGATGTTGTGGGTTTAATTACGGACTCATCTTTAACCGAAGCTGCTGCTGCGATTTGTTTGATTGTTCTCCCTGACACTGTAGGTGTGTCATCAAGATGTTTTATTAATCTGGTTAAAACCGCCGGAATACCTCCAGCGCGGTAGAGCGTTTGCATAGAATGAGGTCCTGCCGGTTGCATATCGCAAATATGTGGGATCTCATCAGAAATAGCATTGAAATCATTGAGAGAGATATATATTTTTGCCTCACTTGCTATAGCCATTAAATGTAAAACGGTATTAGTTGAACCACCAAGCGCCATATCCACTCGTATAGCATTTTTCAAACTTTGCTCTGTAACAATATCTCGTGGTAAAATTTTTTTATTAACAAGAGAGACAACAACCTCACCAGTCTCCCGGGCAATTCGTAACTTCGCAGAATCAACAGCAGGGATTGCAGCGCAACCGGATAACGACATACCCATGGCTTCGGTCAAACATGCCATTGTATTTGCCGTATACAATCCCTGACAGCTACCACATCCTGGCATCGCACTACATTCTAATTCGCATAATACTTCTTCAGTCATTACACCCCCAGCGACCATTCCAACACCTTCAAAAATATCAATAAGTGAGAGTTCCTGACCATCCCGGTAGCCAGAAAGCATAGCCCCACCTGTAAGAACAACTGTTGGAATATTGCATCGAACTGCAGCCATAAGCATACCTGGGACTATCTTGTCACAGGTGCCAATACATACAAGACCGTCAAACCGGTGAGCATCAACCATTAATTCGATTGAATCAGCGATGTTTTCTCTGGATGGCAGTGATGATCGCATTCCTTCGTGTCCCATAGCGATACCATCACAAATACCAATAGTGCCAAATTCGAAAGGAACACCTCCCGCTGCTGCAATTCCTTCTCGGACTTTTTCTGAAAGCTGTCGCAGATGTACATGACCCGGTACAATCGTATTGAACGCGTTTGCAATCCCAATAAATGGTAGACTCATCTCTCGATCAGTAATACCAAGAGAGCGAAGTAGTGAGCGATTTGGTGCTCGCGAATAACCAACTTTGATCTCGTCACTGCGCATATTACACCTATGTATGAACGAAGTACTCGATATATATGTATCAGGCATTATTAAATCACATATGCATGAAGAATTATCTTTACGACGGAATTATGTGTATTAAGTTGATACTATATCATTTTAGTAAATATTAAACAAAAATCCAAATTTTCCTTAAAAAAATTCTTATGCCGTTTTTGTCTTCTCTAATAATCTAATAAATTCATTTACAAAATTATCTGAAAAATAAGCATGCGTATACGTGCCGATGACGTTATGCACAGTCAAACCATCTTTCCCATTTTCTATACCTTTTCCCCGTGAAAGTCGAAAGGTATATCGAGCATCAGAATCCGGTATCAGCTTCGAGTAATGGAATTCATGTCCACGAATGGACAGACCAGATGGAAGAACCGATGATCCGTCCATACTCTCACCATTAACATAACCGAGTGCCTGAACTCTATCAGACATCTCAGTTGTGGCTGGGAGTATTCCACACAATTTATAAAATCGATCTGTTGTAATCCCTTCAGTGAGATATATTAGACCCCCGCATTCCGCGTAAACGGGCATCCCGCTATTAACTGATTTGCTAAAATCAGAACGGAATCTGGAGATTTCTAACTCCTTGAGATATAACTCAGGATACCCCCCACCGAGGTAAACACCATTCACATCAGGTAATTTATCAGAAAGTGGTGAAAAAAAGACCAGTTCTGCTCCCGCTGAACGAAATCGATCAAGATTATCTTGGTAATAAAAACAAAACGCTTTGTCCCACGCGATTCCAATTCTTGTTGTGGACTCTTGTTTTATAATTTTTTGTGGCTTTTTATCAAGAGGTAGCGCTTGACGAGCAACGTCAAGTATTTTACTTATATTGCAGTGCTCTTCAATAAACGATCCTAAATCCAATGTTGGTTCTGTTTCATGTGCCATATGGAGCCCTAGGTGTCGGCTTTTAATGGCAAGATCTTTTTTTCTGGGGATCCATCCAAACTCAGGTACCTGAAGAGAGGATTCAATCATCTGTCGGTGATGTTTACTCCCAATTTGGTTGAAAATTATGCCGGAGATCGTAATAGTAGGATCATATTCGCGGTAACCTTTGATAAGTGCATGAACACTACGAGACATCCCTTTTGCGTCAACAATGAGTATAATCGGAGCTCTTAATATTCGAGCAACATGGGCAGTACTCGAGATATCAGAACCATCAACACCATCAAACAAGCCCATTACACCTTCGATGACTGCAATATCAGCCCCTTCGCTACTATGTAAGAAGGTATCAACACAACCTTGGTCATGCATCATAAATGGATCAAGGTTTCTAGAAAAACGACCACAAATGCGAGTATGATGTGAAGGGTCAATAAAATCAGGTCCCACTTTAAATGGTTGGATTTTTAAATGTCGAGCCATTAGCGATGCCATGATACCATCAGCAATGGTAGTCTTACCGCATCCACTGTGCGTTCCGGCAATGATAATTCGTGGAATGTTCATTGAATTTAACCGCCAAAAATTGTTGGCTCAATAGAATTCTTGAAATTCAATTTATTTATACAATTCACCTAGTCAAACTCTTGATCTTTTTGAAATAAATACTATAAAAAATAAATTGTGTAATTTACGCTTTCTTGCTCCGATACTTAATGATTCCATATACTATACCGATAATTGCCGCAAATATTATGATTAGCATTATCGGGTTTGAAAGGATAGCTGCTATGCCACTAGGTGCAACAACATCCACTGGAGCTTTTAGAGTATCTGAGACATACCAATTATCAAGAGTGTCACGATATCGAATTTCAGAATCAAGACCGTATTCTTTCAGTGTTGCATCACTATTTACACTAACCTCATACGATGCAGTAACAGTATCCCCTGGTTTCATATCACCGAGATAAGCGATATCATCGTTGCTTGTGAATGGATCGACAGCACTAATGCTTGCTTGAGCACTATACGCAGTCGTATCTCCAGTATTTTTATACTGAACTGAGATCACTTTTTTTGCACTAGGATTCATTTCTGCTGCAGATGAGACAATCGTAAAATCGATCTTTCCTCCAACGGGTATACCAACAGTATCGCTGAGTGAAGTAACTGTATCCCCATCTTTATTTTCATAAACTACGAAAACGTCGACGGGATATGTTGAACGTTCTGCATCCTTTTGAACAGTTACCTTATATCGGGTATCTATTGTTGATCCCGATGGAAAATCCCCAATATAAACACTACTATCAGTTGGGATTATTGGACTATTCCCATTTTGTACGATTTTCACAACTGCTTTTTTTCCGTCATCAAATCCAATATTTTTAATTTTGAGATTCAGATAGCCCTCAGTTCCAACATTTAAATGTTCAGGTTCTGCTGATAGGACTTGAATTGAAATATCAGGTTTAATTTTGATAGGAAGAGATAAGGTTAGATTTGTAGTTCTATAATCGTACTCGATAGTATCAGTACCATACTGATTAGCAGTTTCGAGATATGTATAATTGATATTGACTGGGAGATTATACGTCCCAGAAGGGGCATCAGTTGGAATCTTTATATGAAAACTGCTCGTAACTGTGCTACCACCGGTAAGATCACCAACCATTTGAGGATCTGATTTAATTATAATAGGGGAATTTCCAGAAGATAACGATACCATAAGAAGTTTCGCTGTGTTTGGAAGGTCATCACGATTGATAATACCAGACTGAACGAATTTGAATTGATTAAGACCACTATTCGAAATAATGACTGGAAGTGTAGTATCTGTACCTGGATCAAATTCATTAGTACCTGATATATAAACTGAAAGCGATGGACTTCCACTCATATATTTTACACCTGTGTTGACAGTTTCAGCACTTGCGGGTGAACCCGCAATTATAACCAATATCATAAATAAAATTGGTATGGTTATCCATTTGCTAATGAACATGATTTTTCACGTCGTCTTTTAAGATTTCTTTTCTAATTTGAACGTAATAGTTGATAGGTTAATCGCTAGAGTATAACAAAATTTGGTAAATAAAAATAAATATTGCGCATCGTAATAAAATGCTATGAAATTATTAGATCCAAAACTGCTTGTTCTTTTCATCATCTATTTATTATTAATCGCTGGATGTGTAGCTCCTCCAAAACCAGGAACATCGCCTTCATCATATCCGGGTTCATCAGGATCTGCCCAGGGCATTGAAGCTTTAACGCCAACACCAGAGTATGTTACTCAAGCAACACTATTTTCGACGGTGACACCAACAGTTCAAGGTCAAGGGTATATTACATTCCCACCGACAACTCCAATAGCTGCTGATTTAAGCTGTCTTATAGATCTCAGGTCATTAGTTGGATACCAGACAACTGCAATTACATTTGACTTGAAAAATCCCCCGATGTATATTAATTATTCGGTCACTCCATCCAATATAACGATTACAAGAACAATAGTTGATCCAAACACAAAAGCGGAGTCATTACAATCATGGTCAACTTATAGCCCATATTCATGGTTTGAAGTAACCGTCCGCAATAAAACAAGTGGAAAGATTTATCTTCAAGATGGATTTGGAACCCAAAAAGGGTATACTACTTATCTAAATCAAACTCTAAAAGTATTCAATCAGGGAGATCTTCAGATTGAGTATATAAGTAATAATATTACAGCGACCGCAGGTATCTGGGTAAAACCATTACAAAATTTTGACAATCGTCAACCGTCAGACTTTTCTGAATGTAAATATTGGGATCATCCAGTAAACGTATTACCATTTGCGACAGCAACACCGACCCCAACTCAATACGCGACCTCATAAAATCAATTTCTTTCTGTTTTAATATCATTAACCTCTATAAAAACGGTGAGTTATTTAAGCGATGAAATCGAGTTAAATAGGCAGGCAATAAAAATTTTATCGATGCCCCGGTAGGGTAGTGGACATCCTAGAAGCCT
>Ga0187854_10000844_pt1 | contig 34514 bp, 29 predicted proteins | sample June2016WEW_6_15_FD_132445 | JGI IMG/M metagenome (GOLD analysis project Ga0187854, IMG submission 132445) | Peatland microbial communities from SPRUCE experiment site at the Marcell Experimental Forest, Minnesota, USA - June2016WEW_6_150 | ecosystem: Environmental > Terrestrial > Soil >... | reverse complement strand
GCTGTACCATGGCCACTCGGCCGTGTTGGAATGGCAGTTGTAGCAAGAGCGTTCGACGATTGCGGCTACCTCAGGACTGGGCTTCGCGACGCCTTCGAAGGTTGCGTCAGGATTGACAGGTGGATTGGTCCGGTCGGGTCGGAAGAATTGCCCGACTACCAGGAACAGCACGATGCACGTCAGCAGAATCTTGGTTATTTTTCGCATGCGCGGCTACCCTCATCGTGAGAACGGATGCGTCGAATCTCGTCTGCCCGCCTCTTGTGAAGCGTACCGCGCAATTATACTAATGTCTTTATGGAATCAGCGATTTTCATAATGCACTGAGGTACTCGTGCATGGATCTTGCTGCCTTGCGTCCGGCGCCCATTGCCAGGATCACGGTTGCCGCACCGGTCGCAACATCACCGCCGGCCCAGACCCTGGGCTTGGCGGTCCTTCCTGTGGCTTCATCGATGACTATATTGCCTTTCTTGCCGACCTCCAGACCGGGCGTCGTGGCCGCGATCAGCGGATTCGGGCTATTTCCGATGGCGCACACCACGGCATCCACTTCATAAATGGTCTCGGAACCTTCGATGGGTATCGGTTTTCTACGACCGGAAGAGTCGGGCTCGCCCAGCCTCATTTTGAGACATTCGAGTGCCTTCACCCAACCGTTCTCGTCGCCGATGTATCGCGTCGGAAGCGTGAGAAACTCGAAAACCACACCTTCTTCCTCGGCATTTTCGACCTCCTCCAACCGGGCCGGGAGTTCCGTGCGTGATCTCCTGTAGATGATCTTCGTGTCGGCGCCGAGCCTGAGGGCCGTGCGCGCACAGTCCATGGCAACATTGCCCCCACCCAGAACGGCCACGCGCCGGTGCTCCTTGATTGGGGTGGGATATCTCGGAAAGAGGAAACCTCCCATCAAATTCATGCGCGTCAAATACTCATTGGCGGAATAAACGCCGTTCAGATTCTCACCGGGGATTTCCATAAACCACGGCAGCCCTGCTCCGGAACCGACAAACACCGCATCGTACTCCTCTAGCAGGCTGTCGATGGTCCTAGTCTTGCCTACCACGTAATCGGTCACGATTTCCACGCCGAGCTTCACGAGGTAGTCGACTTCCCTCTTCACGATTGCCTTCGGCAGCCGGAACTCCGGAATTCCGTAAACAAGAACACCTCCCATCTTGTGGAGCGCCTCGAAAATCGTCACTTGATGGCCCAGCTTGATCAAGTCTCCAGCCACGGTGAGTCCCGCGGGACCCCCGCCGACGACGGCCACTCTCCTCCCGGTCGGCGGCGCCAGTGCCGGAAGCTTCATCTCACTTTGACTTGCCTCCCAGTCGGCCAGGAATCTCTCGAGCCGCCCTATGGCGATCTGTCCGCCTTTCTTGACCAGAGAACAGCTTCCTTCACACTGTTCCTCTTGAGGACACACTCGACCACAGATCGCAGGAAGACAGTTCTTCTCCTTCAGAATCCGCACACCCTCGGCGAAGTTTCCTTGCGCGATACACTCGACGAAGGGAGGGATATTGATTTCAACCGGGCAGCTCTTGACGCAGTTCGCGCTTGGACACTGGAGGCAGCGCGCTGCTTCCTCCATTGCCGTCGCGGCAGAATAGCCCAGGGCGACTTCACTGAAATTATGATTGCGAACCTCAGGTGCCTGCTTGGGCATCTCTCTGCGGTTCAGATCCACTTTCTTTTTCGGTGGCTTCGGAGACTCCATATTCTGTCCTATGCCTTCCTCATATGCTCTTCGCAACGGCTCGTACTGAGAGGGACAACCTCTTCCCTCAGGTAAGCCTTGCGCCGTTGGAGAAGCTCTTCCCAATTCACCTGATGACCATCGAAGTCCGGCCCATGGACGCAGGCAAATCTGGTGGCCGTCCCAACAGTCACGCGACAAACCCCGCACATCCCCGTACCATCGATCATGATGGGGTTGAGACTGACGGTGGTAGGAATGGCAAAAGGCCGGCTCTCATCCGATCCTCTCTTCATCAGAAACGTGCAGCCGTTGATGATGATCCGATTCACCGGTTCCTCGAGTGACTGAAGGATCTCGGGAAGCCTTCCCGCGTGTCCGCGCAGGCCCTTGGTTCCGTCGCGCGTGATGCAGATCAATCTGTCGACAAGTTCCTGGTATCTTTTCTCCCAGTAGAGAAGATACGAGCTTCTGGCCTCCATCAGCATGATCACCCGGTTGCCCTTCTTTTTCAGCGCCCTGGCGATCGGATAGATGCTTCCGATTCCGTAGCAGCCACCGATGCAGAGAACCGTTCCGTGCTCGCCGATCTCGGTCGGGTTTCCCAGCGGCCCGACGACAGTAGGGATGCTCATGCCCGCCTTGAGCGCCGCCATTTTTCCGGTCGTTACGCCGACGTTGAGGAGACCGATCGTGACCGTACCCTTTTCAGCATCCCAGTCGGCAATCGAGAGCGGAATCCGTTCACCCTCCTCATCCGCGCGCACAATTACGAACTGGCCCGCTTTCACCTCGCGTGCAACCGCGGGCGCTTCAAAGGTAAGCAGGTGAATATTGGGCACGATCATCTGGCTTTCGGTTACCCTAAACATCGCTTTTCCTTATCCTGACTGGGAGTGGGTTGGGATTGAACATTTCTCCTGGATGCAGCACCGCATGGATGAACCCTTCCGGCTGACCCTCGAGGATTTGCGCCGGCAGAATTCTTTCGAAATCGTCGCCGGTTAAAACCATCGAGTCTCCGGTGGATATGCCCGCGTTCTCAGCGTCTCGCGCATTGATCAGAGCAACACCCTCAGAAAACAGTTCCTTTGCTCCACCTACGAAAGCCGTAAGCCGGAATCCTCGGTACGAGTGATCCGCTACGCTCGCGCTGAGCATACATGGGAACGATCCATTTCTGTTTCTACGAGAAACCGGTTCGTGGGCAGCCGCCTGCATCGCCGGACCGAAGCGCATCGGGTAGCGCTCCCGAGAGCCATTCTTGAATTCGGCGAACTCGGGCACGAGCGTGGCGATTTCATCCCGAATGTCTGCAACCGAGGCAAAGTCGAAGCCAGGAACACGCATTTTGCGGGCAATCCGGCAAATGATTTGCCAGTCCGGCAACGCCTCGCCCGGGGGTGCAACTGCCCGCGCGACTCTCTGAACCCGCCCCTCGAAATTGAAGAATGTCCCCTCGACTTCGCTGAACGCGGCGGCAGGAAGCACCAGATCTGCATCCTTCAGAAACTCCGGCGGGTAGATGTTTTGAAAGATCGAGAATTCGCAAAGAGAATGCAGATTCGTTATCACTTCGCCGACCACGTAAAGAACCTTGAGCTTGTTCTTCGCGGAAATGGAACCCGCATGCCATGGGGAGGATGACTCAGCAAGATTGACGCCCCATTGCCGCCCAACCTCAAGCCTTCTGGCTTCATCCGAAGAGGACATGCCGCCGGGCAGAAACTCGGCGTAAGCTCCCATCATGATGGTGCCCAGGAGATTGCTGTGCGCAGGCACGGCCACGATTCCGGCCCCAGTGTTCAGTGCCAGCTGCTCAATGGTTGCGAGGATTTCAGCAGCAGCGTCGTACTTGAGAAACTCGGAACCGACGAGAAGTGCCGCAGCGGGCGCGGCTCGCAGCAGGCTCGCCGTCTCGGAAAGCCCGGCACGCAATTCGCCGTTTGCGGAGCCCGCGACGGCACCGGCTTCCGCGCGCGTAAGGTCCACCAGCGTTCGCAACGACTCCAATTCCATGCCCGGAATCGGTTGGATCCACCGTTCGCTGAGAACACTCACGCTGTGGTCGCGGGGATGCATCGTGACAACTTTTGCTCCATTTCTGGTGGCCTTGCGCAGTTCAACCCCAACCACGGACGCGCCAAACCTGCCGTCAAATCCCAGGCAAAGAATCACGGAAGCGTTCTTCAACTCAGCCAGAGGCTGTGACTTTTTCAAAATTCTGAGATAAGAGTCGAAAGCGGAGCCATAGAACGATCTTGCGGATGTGTCGATCCGATGCGACCGCATTGCCGTGCGGACGAATTTCTGGGCGACATAGAGATCTTCCGTGCAGCAATCGGGAGAAATGAGCATGCCGAACTCATCCGGCGCACAGGCCTCCAGCCGCTTGGCAGCCAGTTCCACCGCTTCCTCCCAGGAAAGCATCGCCTGTGTGCTGTTCTCAGTCCTGAAGGGCCTGACAAGACGCTGATAGCCGTTGACCAGTTCCGGGATGCAGAACCGCCCCTTGACGCAGAGTTGGCCGTGGTTGATAAGAGGATCTTCCGCGGGCAGGCTGCCGATGACGCGCTGCCCCTTCACCTGCAGACGAGTCTGGCACCCGATTCCGCAAAGCGCGCAGGTCGTTGTCTCTTCGCGGTCCGGCTTCCCTTCCCATTTGCCGGCCCGCTCCGAAAGAGCTCCGGTGGGGCACACCGACACGCAGGCGCCGCAGAATTCGCATCCGGCATCAATGTGCGAGCGGTGGAATGCCGGGCCGATTATCGTCTGGCGCCCGCGCTGTGCAAACGCGAGCGTCCCGGCCGTGCGGACGTCCTGGCACATACGGACGCACCGGCCGCACAAAATACAAAGATTGTAATCACGATCGAAGAACGGATCATCCTTCTCCACCGGCAGGTTGCGATAGTAAATCGGATATCCGATCTCCTTAAGGCCCATTTTATCCGCGACCAATTGCAGCTCACACTGGCTGTCATTGGGACAGTATCGGCAGCCGGTGGTGACGCCGGCCTTGCGAATCGTGGTGGAGAAGCGCTTGCACTCCTCCTTCTCGTCGCAGATTAGGCAGCTGGAAGTATGCTCGCTCAGAATGAGCTGCAGAATCTCCAGGCGGACCGCATGAACCTGTGCAGTCTCGGTTCTGATGACCATCCCTTCCTCTACCGGCGTTGTGCACGCGGTGGGTAATCCTCGCATCTTTTCCACTTCGACAATGCACATCCGGCATCCGCCGAATGGCGTAAGATCCTTGTGGGCGCAAAGCGTGGGGATATAGATCTCGTTGCGCCGGGCCACCTCTAGGATCGTGAGCCCCTTCGGGACCGCGAGGGTTCGGTTGTCGATATTGATGGTCACCTCATGCGGGCTGTTCATCGGAAGCTCTCCGTTTTGATCTGATGACGATCGCGTCTCCGGCGATGGCATCAAAGCGACAGATCTCGTAGCAGGCCCGGCACTTTATGCATTTTGACGCATCGAGGTTATGCACATCCGCTCTGGGACCCGTGATGGCGCCTGTCGGGCACACACTGACGCAGCGCTGGCACCCGGTACATTTTTCAGGAACGACACGGTATTCGAGGAGTGGGCGGCATACGGTCGCCGGACAGAATTTATCCGCAACATGCGACAGGAATTCCGGCCTGAAATAACGCAGCGTGGTCAGGACCGGATTGGGTGCCGTTTGGCCCAGCCCGCATAGAGCGCCTCGCTTCACCGTCTCCCCCAGATTCTGGAGCTTCGCCAGGTCTTCCGTCTCGCCGAATCCGGCGATGATCTTCTCGAGCAATTCCACAAGGTGCCTGGAGCCCACGCGGCATGGGGAACACTTGCCGCACGATTCCTTCTGGGTGAAGTCGAGAAAATAACGTGCCAGGTCGACGACACATGTGTCCTCGTCCATCACAATGAGGCCACCCGATCCCATGATGGACCCGGCCGCGCCGAGGGACTCGTAATCGACAGCCATGTCGAGGAACTCTTCCGACAGGCAGCCGCCGGAGGGCCCGCCGGTCTGAACCGCTTTGAACTTCTTTGTGGTACCTCCTCCGATATCGAAAATGATTTTTCTGAGCGTCGTGCCCAGGGGAACCTCGATCAGACCCGGCCTGCGAACCTTGCCGACCAGGGAAAATGTCTTCGTGCCGTAATTCCCCTGGACGCCAAACTGCCGGTACCACGCGGAGCCATTCCTGAGAATGTTGGGGAGCGTTCCCAGCGTTTCGACGTTGTTGATAATTGTGGGCTTGCCATGCAGTCCAGCAATGGCCGGAAACGGCGGCCGCGATCGCGGCATGCCCCGCTTCCCTTCAATAGAGGAAATCAGAGCCGTCTCCTCGCCGCACACAAACGCGCCTGCTCCTTCTTTTATCGTGATTTCAAAATCGAAGCCCGAGTTCTGGATATTTTCCCCCAGCAGCCCGCATGCGCGCATCTGCGCCAGGGCCTTCCTCAGATGCACAATGGCGAGCGGGTACTCGGCCCTGATGTAGATATATCCATGCGAGGCGCCGATCGCATAGGCGCCAATTAGCATTCCCTCCAAGACAGCGTGCGGGTCGCCTTCGAGTAGCGAACGGTTCATGAAGGCGCCAGGATCGCCCTCGTCAGCGTTGCAAATCAGATACTTCGTCGTCGCAGCAGTATTTCTGCACACTTCCCATTTCTTATAGGTCGGAAAACCCGCCCCCCCTCTGCCCCGAAGACCTGCTTCCTTGACCTCTTCGATTACCTTCTCGGGGCCCATGACAAACGCGTTCATGAGACCCAGGTACCCGTCGTTTGCGAGATAGTGATTGATCTCCTCCGGGTCAATGTGTCCACAGTTTCTAAGCACCACTCTAACCTGGGACTTGAGCATGGGAAGGTCAAAAAATCGCGGTACTTTCTCGGTAAAAGCATCGCCGTCTTCGCCGTAATGGCCCACTGCTATTCTCACCGGGGGCTTCTCATCGGTCAGGTAAGATTGAACGAGGAATCTTGCCCTTTCCGGAGTGACGTTGGCGTGACTCATCCTTGGGCGGCCAGGCAAACGAATGTCGACGAGTGGCTCCAGATAGCAGGGCCCGATGCATCCCACCTGGACGACATTTGCATTCAGTTGCTTTTCAAGAAGGACCTTTTCGATTGCATCCAGTACCGCCGTGGCCCCGGCGGCCCTGCCGCACGACGCGGTTCCCACATAAATCATCGGGATTACGCCGTTTTGAAGCGAGTCCCACTGTTCCAGCGCAGCGAGTCGGAGCCTCTGAAAACTATTCATATTCATTCAATGTCTCTTTCAGCCGGATTACATTCATGCGGCTGTATATGTCATTGTTGACGGCCACAACCGGTGCTAAGGCGCAGCAGCCCAGGCAAGCCACGCGCTGGAGATCGAACCGCATATCCTCGGTTGTTTGGCCCGGAACAATCCCAAGTTCTCTTTCCAGCGCATAGATCAGGATTTGTCCACCTCTGACGTGACACGCGGTGCCGAGACAAACTCTGACCGAGTTCCGTCCCGGTGGTGTAAACCGGAACTGCGCATAGAATGAAGCCACGCCGAAGATCTCGTTTTCCGAAATCTTGAGAAAACGCGATACTTGTCGGATGGCGTCTTCGGAAATGAATCCTGACCTGCCTTGAATACCCTGCAGGATGGGAATCAGATCTCCCGCCTCTCCCCGGAAACTCGCAAGCACAACGCCATATTCTCCGCTGGACATCGGTCAACCTCCGTGGACGCGGTCGCCCCCGCCTAACAGGATGCAATCGCTGAGATCCGCCTCGCCGCGCACCAGATCTTCCGCGAACGCAGTACAGGTCGGGGCTCCACAGCAGCCACAGTCGGTCTGGGGCAGCTTTTGGAGCACTCTCTCGCTTTCTTTCATTCTCTTGATGGATGTCTCCAAATCCGTGTCGAAATATTTGGTGGGACGCGGCAGTATGGGATTCTCCAGAAAGTAGTACCCATCCCCAATCTTCCTGGTGATCGCGGCCGTATCGACATCCGTGTGCCTCTGGTACCGCTCTCGCTGCTTGATCGAATTCATGCGTGAAACATAGGGGTTCTCGATGTTCAACGGCCCGCCGACGCATCCCAACATGCAGGCGAAGGCCTCGACGAAATCCACGTTGCGCAGCCGTGAGTTCTCGATATCGTCGAGTATCTTCATCACGTGATCCATGCCGGAAACCGCAAGCCAGTTTTCTTTGCGGACCTCGCCTGCCAACCCTCCCAAAACCGCCCAACCCACGTTGAAGCAGAAGCCCTCGGGTACCCGGCTCGCGTCGAATCGCGACTTGATGGTAACCACGTGCGGCAGCAACAGGGAGTAGACGTCCCGGATGGAGATGGCGCCGTCGAACCACGATTGCGCCTTCTCCGCGGGTTGCTTTATCGAAACGATCTTCGCCGGGCACGGCGACACATAGATAATGGCGATATCTTCCGGTTTCAAGCCGAGCTTCGCGGGAAATTCGGTGCGGATTGCGCGCGCCGTCACCTCACGCGGTATGTCAAGCGGCGAAATCAGCTCCACCAAAGCCGGATATTTTACCTGGATCAACCTCGTGATCGCGGGGCAGTCGATGGCAATGAGCGGCCGGCGCTTGGAGCTCTGCTCCATGTACTTGACGTATGCCATGGCCAGGGCCGAACAGGACGGGCTCGTGTCCACGACCTCGTCAAAGCCCAGCTCCTTGAAGGCAAGATGAATGATATATGGATGGATTCCGGGATCAAACTGCGAGTACAACACTGAGGAAGGCACGGCGACCTTGTATACCCGGCCGTGGATTTCGTTGAGAGGGTCGGAAATCGGCACGATCGCTTCGGATTTGCAAACCGCCATGCAATCCCCGCAATCGACGCAGAGATCCTCGATCACCATCGCCTTGCCGCCCCGGATCCGAATCGCTTCCGTCGGGCAGCGCCGCATGCACCTCCGGTGCCCCTGGCATTTGGTCAAATCAATTTTGTGAGCATGGTAGAACCGTTCCACATCGTCCTCCCGCTCTAAACATAAAACCTCATTAGCAGGCGAGTTCCCTGGTCAACCTCGCTCTTGATCATCAGTTCGTCAGCATTCTTCTTGATGTTCGGCAATCCCATCCCCGAGCCAAAGCCCATGGCCCTCATCTCCTCCGTCGCGGTCGAGAAGCCTTCCTGCATGGCGAGATCGACATCCGGAATCCCCTTGCCTTCGTCGTCAATGGCAACCTCGATACACTTCGGAGTCACGGTAAGTTTCACTTTGGCGCGCCGTGCGTGCATGACCACGTTCATCTCCCCCTCATAAGTGGAGATTGCTACTCTGCGCACGAGAGCCGGGTTCAATCCGATCTTTTTCAGGATCGATTTGACCTCCGTGGAAACCATGCCGGCATTAGCAAAGTCGTTTCCGGAAATGAGGCGCTCATGAGCCAGCGTCATCTCCGTGACACTCGGCGTGACGACCGTATGTTCCGTCGCGCGGACCGTCCCGCGAAGCGCCGAATCGATACGCACGCAGGCATCAAACATATCCAGATGGGTGGAGAGCAGCGCCAGATGATTCTCTCTGGCAAACTTGGGCGAGCCGTCCTTGGATTTTTTCCCGCGCACGAAAACTACGCCTTTGAACTCAGCCATGTGCGCCGATATGATCGCCTGCTGGGTGGCAAGTCCCGTGAACAGGATTGAATTCGGCTTGCCGAATGCGAGCACGTCGCTCATCAGATCGGATGCATAGACATGCTCCACCGCCTCGTCGAGCCGGTCTTCTCCTTCGATTACGGAAGCTTCCAAAACTTCCTTGATCGTTCGGATCTGCACGCTTCACTCCCCAATGCCGGCGTTTGTGCGCGTCCTCCTGCGCCCCGCTGCGCGTCGTTATTTGGCGCCTATGCCAAATTCGTAGAGCTTCCCCACTAGCTGAAACGTAGGAAGGTCGCTCGACAGGATGGCAATGTTGTACTTGCTCGCCAGCTCAACGGTTTCCACGGGTACCTGCTTGCCTCCGGTTATGATAATGGCCGCGACATCCACAAGATTGGCGGCAGGCACGATGCTCTTGTGCGTCTGAACCGTCAGCCAGAGGTTCCCCGATTTGGCTCCCGCCATGACATCGCTTACCATGTCGGATATGTAGACTCCCTCCACGTTTCGGTTTTCGAATTTGCTTAATGGCCGTAGCCCGGTCTTTTCGATCAGCTCCTGAGTCGTCATGTCAAATCTCCTTCATCAGTTTTAGAGGTGGTCCTGGATCACGTCAGAACGGGGATTTCCGGTCTGTCACCGGCTCGGGAGAGAGCATACCCACATCATGCAGAAATTCTCCCTGGCATTGCGCAAAGCCAGTCTCCAGATCAAAGGCGGCAACTTCAATTCTCGAGCGTGTAGTGTCCCTGCGCTGGTTAAAGTAACGGCTGAGTTCTTCCAGCTTGCGCCTGGATATCCGACCCGGAATCGGTGCGATCTCCCGCAGAAAACCGCATGCGAGTACGAGATAGGTCCGCTTTGCCTCCAGTTGCTTCCGGAGTTTTTCAACGCGGCACTCGGGCTGGCAGCTTGTGCAATAAAACAGCCCCATCATGTCGTCAAACGGCTCCAGCGCGCCGCAACCCGAACAGCGCAGATCAAAGCGGAATGACTGGGCGTTTTCTACTCGCTGCCAGAAGTGATCGTCTTCACGATATTCGTCTCCAATGATTCCGACCCCTTCCCGGGTAAAGTAAGTTCTCACGCAATTGCAGTGGAAACACTTCTCAAAAACCACGAAGCCAAATTGAATGTTGGCCATGTCCCATTGGTGTTGGCAGTCAGACATTTTCATCCGCTCCGCTTGAATTAACCCGCACTTCTCACCAGCTTTCTACTGCGGCGCCGGATCCGGGCATGTATACTGCGTTGCGCTCGGTCGGGCTCCTCGACGTACTGTTGAGTACGCCTGCGGAGCCCTCGGTCGCGCGCCTTGTATCCATGCCCGTCTGCGTCGCCTCGCTACGCAATCTGCTGAGAAGTGCGGGTTGCCGTTTAAGGACAAATAACCTCCAGACAGTTTGACGGATTAGGAAGAGTTTTTGCCGATCTGGCGCGGCCGGAATGAGCAGCGTGAGCAGTGGATCCTGGATAGGAACGATTCAGCCGCGCTTGACGCAGACAAAATGCCGAATTCCAAATCCTCAAAATACCAACCTAATGCCGCGGCCGCAGCCGGCAGCCAATGCTCGAACTTAAGATTCGCAGCATCTACGCCAGAAACGCGTTGATGCCAGTCTCGCTGCGGTGTTCGTCTTGAACAGGAATATCCAATTCATCTTGAGTGCGATCACGTTCCGATCCCGCATCCGAAATCATAAGCCCGGTGCCGAAGTGCCAAAACCAGTTTGACTGCATCCACTGCAGGTCACTCGAAGGCGTTCCTCCGGAAGACCTCTTGTGCCATCTCTTGGATTTGAGAGCTATCCTCGCAGAAATTCCAAAATATCACAAGCGTTTTTATCAAACGCTCCGCGACGAAATTGGTGACTGTCACCAATTTCGCAGCAGATATACAGTTACGCGGATTGCGATTTCAAATGCGATGGTGATAGTACTGGGGGGGGGGGGCGGCACGAGAACCTGACCCGGCGCGTGCCGAGTATACACGGTCGCCATGGGCCCTCTGAACTCAACAAAAATGCTACTTGGTCACCTTACGACCCTTTTCATCATACGTGAACGTCTCCTCAATGATTAAGATTCCTGGCGGTGCCCAGATGCCGCCGGGTCTGCAACAATATCTCCAGTCGTCGCCGTGAGGCGGGACTTTCACCTGCAACTACTTCGTGGCGGCGGTCTGGATTACCGACGCCGGCAGAGCAGGAAGTTGCGCGCGATTTGTAAAGTAGTCCGTGCGCACGCGCGCCACGATCGAATTCACCGGTTCGTCGAGGTACTTGGTGAAAAAGCTCGGATATATCCCGATCCAGAAAGCGAGAATGATCAGCGGTACGAAGGTGGCAAGCTCTCTGAGATTGAGGTCGGGCAGCGCCTTGTTCAGAGGGTTTTCCAGCTTGCCGAACATCACGCGCTGATACAACCACAGCATGTAGGCCGCGCCCAGCACGATGCCGATCACCGCGAGTGCCGCGTACATCCAGAGACCCGGTGCCGCGAACGTTCCCTGCAGGATGAAGAACTCGCCGATGAACCCGTTGAGTCCCGGCATGCCGATCGAGCTGAGCGTCATCAGAAGAAACACCGAGGCATATACGGGCATGATGTGACTCAGTCCGCCGTAATCCGAAATCATGCGGGTGTGGCGCCGCTCATATACGATCCCGACGATCAAGAAGAGTGCGCCCGTGGAGATGCCGTGGTTGACCATCTGCAGGACTCCGCCCTGCAACGCAACCGGCGTGGCGGCAAATACCCCCAACATGACAAACCCCAGGTGGCTTACCGAAGAGTACGCCACAAGGGATTTCATGTCTTTCTGCATCATGGCCACAAGCGCGCCATAGATAATTCCGATCAAACACAGAATCAGCAACGGCTTGAGAAAGTGCATCGTCGCCCACGGAAACATCGGCAGAGAAAAGCGGACGAAACCGTAGGTCCCCATTTTCAACAACACGCCGGCCAGAATCACGGAACCGGCCGTCGGGGCCTCGACGTGGGCGTCAGGCAACCAGGTGTGGAACGGGAACATGGGCACCTTGATCGCAAACCCGATAAAGAACGCGATAAATACCCAGAATTGCAGATTGGTCGGGAACCCGAGCTTCTGGAACTGAAGAATATCGAATGAGTACACCCCTGTGGTGTTGTACTGGTAAAAGTAGATCGCAAGGATGCCGACCAGCATCAGAACCGATCCCGCAAGGGTGTACAGGAAGAACTTGATCGCGGCGTAGAGCTTTCTTGGCCCGCCCCAGACGCCAATGAGAAAGTACATCGGAACCAGCATCACCTCCCAGAAAACATAGAAAACGAGAAAATCGAGGGAGATGAAAACACCGAGCATGCCCGTCTGGAGCAAGAGCATGAACGCGTAGTACTCATGGACACGCTCCTTAATCGCAGTCCAGGACGACAGGATGGAGATGGCGCCCAGCAGCGTGGTCAGAAGCACCAGAAGCAAGCTGATGCCGTCAATCCCCAGCTTGTAGTTGGCGCCTATCAGCGGTATCCACGGACGCTGAGTGACAAACCGGAAGTTCGTGGCGGGGTCGATGTAACGCGCGTCGTTGAACAGCACGATAAGCGGGATGGAGACCAGAAAGCCGGCAAACCCCGTAATGTTGGCAGTCCATTTGACAGCCTTTTCGTTCTTCCGCGGAATGAACATGATTGCGATCATTCCAACCAGGGGAAGATAGCAGACAATGTTCAGAATGTTTCTCATGAAAAAGTTCATCGGTACGTACTCCTCACCCGTGATTAGCCGGAAGCATCCCCGGACCTAGAACTTAAACAGCCCGTTGTAGCAGATCAAAATGAACACCAGTATGCCGAGAATCGCGCCCAGGGCATAGCGCTGCACCAGCCCGGTTTGTAATGAAGTCGCCAGCCGGTTCAGCGCCATGTTGATCCAACCCACGAAGTTGACCAGGCCATCGACGACATATTTGTCGAACACGCGCGACACCGTCGCCGTGCCGCGCGTAGTGGCTGCCGTGCCGTTTACGGCGCCGTCGACGAAGTTCGAGTCGACAAAGTAGCAGGCGTTGCCAAGATCCTTGGCGCGGTTTACGAACAAAGCATCGTACAGCTCATCCACGTAATACTTGTGATAGACCAGAGAGTAGACCCGGCGGAATCGGTTTGCGATGCGCTCGGGAATCTCGGGGTTCACAACATAGAGCCGGTACGCAATGAAAATCCCAAGCACGGCAACGAGCACGGACAGACCGGTGAACAATAATTCCTGCCCGCCCGTGTGCACGGCCGTCACTTCACGCTCCGCCGGCAGCCGAAAGACCGGTTCCAGGAATCGTTCGAATCCGCTCGACACACGGGTCCAGCCCGGCAAGCCCACGTAGCCCCCGATCACTGATAGAATCGCCAGTGCGAACAGAGGGTAGACAACGCGCTTCGGAGACTCATGAATATGGTGCCTCGTGTGCTCGTCCATGCGCTCTTCGCCCCAAAACGTCATGAAGATGAGGCGAAACATGTAGAACGCCGTCAGTCCGGCGCCGAGCCAGAGCAGCAGCCAAATCGCCGGATGCCCATTGCTCCAGGCACGCCACAGAATCTCGTCCTTGCTGAAAAATCCCGCCAGACCCGGGACGCCGGCGATCGTCAGCGTGCCGATCAGCATGGTCCAATACGTCCAGGGCAGATACTTGCGCAGGCCGCCCATTTTGCGCATGTCCTGTTCATGATGCATCGCCATGATCACCGAGCCCGCGCCCAGGAACAGGAGAGCCTTGAAGAACGCGTGGGTCATCAGGTGAAAGACTCCACCTACGAACGCGCCCACTCCCAAGGCCGCGATCATGTAGCCAAGCTGACTTACCGTCGAATATGCCAGAACCCGCTTGATGTCGTTCTGCATCACGCCGATTGTGGCGGCAAAGATCGCCGTCACCGCGCCCACGATTGCCACGATCGCCATGGTTTCAGGGGCGCGGCTAAAAAGAGCGTTGCAGCGCGCAATCATGTATACGCCCGCGGTCACCATGGTGGCTGCATGGATGAGGGCGCTGACCGGTGTTGGACCTTCCATCGCGTCCGGAAGCCAGATATAGAGCGGTATCTGCGCGCTTTTCCCGATCGCTCCTATGAACAGGCAGATAGTTGCCCAGAACAGAAAACCGTGACCGGCCTGCGCCGGCATGACGGCGGCACGATTGAAGACCTCCTCGAACCGCAACGATCCGAAATGAACGAACAACAGCATCATGCCGAGAAGGAACCCGGCGTCGCCGATCCGGTTGACGACGAATGCTTTTTTGCCAGCGTCTCCGGCACTTTTCTTTTCGAAGTAGAACCCGATCAGCAGGTAAGAGCAGAGACCCACCCCTTCCCAGCCTACAAACATCATTACGAAGTTGTTCGCAAGCACGAGAGTCAGCATGGCGAACATGAACAGGTTCAGGTATGAGAAGAATCGGTAGTACCCGGTGTCTTCCCACATGTATCCGGTCGAATAGACATGGATGAGGAAACCTACGCCGGTCACGACGAGGATCATCACCGCCGACAGCGGGTCAAGCTGCAGTCCCCAGGGAACCTCAAAAGTGGCCAGTCCGCCGCTCGAGAGCGGCAGAGATCCGCTGCTGATCCACTTGAAGAGATCGGTACTAAAGATCTCTCCTCCCTGAACCACAAATAATTGGTATACGGACGCCAGCGAAACGACGAATGCCAGACCGACGGACAGCAGAGCCACCAGCGAAACTACGCGCTTGCTCAGTTTGTCACCGGTCCGGCGCAGCTTGATAAGCCCCGAAATGCCGATGACCGCGCTGCCTGTCAACGGCAGAATGGGAACTAGCCATAGGTAATGAAGCATAACACCTCTAATCTGCGCCTGAGGTCCTTGGTTGCAATCGTCTTCTTGAGGATTCGGGCCGAGCGTCCCGACTATGACTCGCTATGAACATCATCCCGAGTCAGGGGCACATCATGGCTGCCCCAGGCCCGCACGTTACGATCCAAAATTGCCCTAAAGCGAACTACCTCATATAATAAGACGCAAGTTAGTAGCACAGCTCGCCCGGCATGTCAATGAAATTGCCCTCAGTTTCATTTGCACGAAGCTTCCATGTTGCGGCGTTCATGAGTGTAGAGCATCAGGTCGCGGTAAATCGTTTCGATCTGCTCCCTGGTGCTGCTGTAAGTGCCCGAAGTGTCGATGATGTAGTGTGCCAGTTTGATCTTCTCCTGCGCGGGCATCTGGGCCTCGATGCGCAGGTGCGCAGCCTCCGCACTCAGCCCGCAACGGCTCATGATCCGAGCCAGTTGCAATGCCGGATCGCAATTCACAACGATAAGTCGATCCTGCATGCGATAGAAGCCCGATTCCACAAGCAGCGCTGCATCTATGATGACGATGCCTTTAAACTCCTGTCTGGCCAGGTCAAAGACGCGACGCATGACTTCAGCCATCACGTCAGGGTGGACCAGTGCATTCAGGAGCAGGCGCCGCGGAGGCTGGCTGAATATGATAGCGCCGAGAATCTTCCGGTCGATCGTAGTATCGGCGGCCAGGATTTCCTTGCCGAATGCAGTCACCACTCTTGCATAAGTCGGGCTGCCGGGGAGGAACAGTTCGTGCACGATGGGGTCCGCATCGATTACATGGGCTCCCAGTTCGGCGAAGACACCGGATGCGTGGCTTTTCCCGGTGGCTATGTTTCCCGTCAGCCCGACTTGCAGCATAGCGCCGTATCATAGCACAAGCCTCACAACCCCAAAAACTACAGCTTGCGGCTTTATTTATGACGCTCTCTATGGATTCAGCCAGCCTGCGCGATCGACAGCGAATTACTCAACTCGTTGGCCACGACGACCGTCCGATTGTCAGGCGCGATCTGAATCCCGACGGGCCCTTTTTCGACGTCGAACGTAGTCGATTCCAACGAGCTCAAGTCTGTGGGTAACACCGATACAGTGCGGGACTTGGTATTCACCACGAAAACCCGCTTGCCGTCCGGACTGACGGCCACGCCAAACGGGCTCTTGCCGACAGGCACCGTCACGAGCACGGTTCCCAGATGCGCATCGATCACGGAAAGATCGTTGGACTGGCTGTTGGAGACAAACAAACGCGAGCCATCCGGCGTGATCGCAATTCCGTCGGGAGCATCACCAACCGCGATTTTGGCGGTCACGGCCATTTGGTTGGGATCGACGGTCCATACTTCATTGGAGCCGCCATTGACGACATACACCATTTCCGAAATCGGCGACACCGCCAGCGCAATCGGCGAGATTCCCATTTTGACGGTTCCCGTCATCTTGTGCTCACGCGTGTCGATGATGTTGAGCATCCCCTCCTTGGTACGCCCGAAGTTCGTCACATAAGCCCGGTATCCCAGGGGACCAATGACGACGGCGTTAGGCGCTCCCCCCACCTTGATTTCAGCCTCAACCTTGAATGATTGAAGATTCACCACCGCAACCGTTCCCGTTTCGCGACACGCAACATATACGCTCTTGCCGCCGTCGGCGAGCGCCAATCCCAGGGGCGCGCTTCCCACCTCGACCGCGCGGGTAACGGCGTGTTGCTTCAAGTCCACTTCCAGAAGCTCGCCCGTTCCGTACGAGGAAACATAGGCCATGTTGCCGTCGACGCTCAGCACCAGAAAGTTGGGGGATATCCCGACTTTCTTGATGGTGACGGTCTTTCCGAATGCCGGCAAACCCAGAAGCAATGCACAGGAAAGAAGAAAGCAGCGAGTCATTCTCATATGATGAATCCCTGGAATTGTGCCCGCAGTAGCGGGATAGGTTTCTTATCTGCCACAGCTTGATTTGCCCGGCGCGCGTCGTCCTACGTGCCGCGACTACTTTCTATATGCAACCGTTTAGCCGCAACAAGCATACTCTGCTTTCAGATCAGCGACATAGTCTTGCCTTTCGGTCATGCGATCCTAATCTCAGAAAAATGCTAAACAGTTACCTCTACTTGGTGGCGGCTACCAGGCTGAACACACCCTGATGGCGTGAAGAACGACTCTTGAGCCCTTGAATCACGACCTGTCGAAATCCCGTGTCAAAAAGCAGCCTGATCAACTCTTCCCGATCATGATAAACGGCGCCGGCCTCTACCGCGTTTCTTTGAACCAGTCTCAGGTGGAACCTCTGCCAGATTCGCATTATCCGATTGAGGAACGTCTGCGGCTCAATCACCTCGCCAAGCAACAGGTATCCGCCTCCGACCAGGATCCGATACGCCTCCCGCAGGAAGCGTTCTGCCGGGTGGCGGTGAAGGTCAAACATCGATACTGCGATTTCTGCAAACCCATCGGCAAGCGGCCATCCCGGCTCCGCGAACTGTTGAAATTCGACCACTTGTCCCAGATTCAGGAGCCGCGCCCTTTGACGAGCACGCTCCAACAGGGTGATGTTACTGTCCATGGAGTGAATTCGTCCGAAAAACGCTTTGCGTCCTGCCAGCCGGAGAGTCAGAGTGCCGGTGTCGCTTAAGAGGTCCACGATCTTTGTTCGGCGAGTATTTACTATAAAATCCACTATCTGATCCACCGTGGCATAGTAATCCAAACCTGTACGCCATTGAAACAGGCGCGCGACACCTTCCTCGTAGCTGTCAATTCTCGCCGGGAGGCCGGCAAGAAACGGACGGGGACGGGGCGGTGTAAAATCGAATTTTTTTTGAACTCCCGGATCGCTTTTCTGGCTTTTCACGGCATTCGCCTGGCCGGCTCATCGTTGCCCCGTCTTTCAGGGCTCAGCTGATACATGACATAGTTCTCCGTTTTAACGGCAAGAGAATACCCATCCGCCATATGGGGGTCAACCTGAAGCAGTTCCCAAATCTCGTCTCCCTTCTCCGCGCACATCCACCCCACCTCGGTCCGCGGAGAAGATACCGCGCGAACCCAGGCCCCCCAGGCGCCATCGTGACAGACAAACTCCTTGAGCGGGATCTCGGAATCGTACATGAGCGGCGCCAGTCGCCCCTGATCAATCAGGATACGCCGCCCATCATAATGCCGGCTCCAATACTCCAGCAACTGCCGCTGCTCCTGCTGAATGTATTGATGTTCGAGCGATTCCGCGGCCATGGCATGATTCTCGCCTTCCAGCGCTGGAACATGCATGCTGAGCAGGGCCAGGAAAAGTAATGGCCAGGAGTAGCTGCGGCGCGCCACGGCCACCAGGAGGAGAAGAAGCGCTGCCGCCGGAAGCAGCAGAATTCCGTTGCCGGCATACATGAAGTGATATCCCCACTCCTGAGGAAACACCCACGACACCCACGGGAGCACGAAAATTGTCAGGCAGCAAATTATCATCACACGCCTGACTGTTTTTCCCCCGCCGACCACCAAACTCCCGAAAACAGCCACCGCAGGAATCAACAGCGCCGAATAGCGCACCCTGTACATAAGGCCCCAGTAAAGGGCCGAGATATTGATCAACGCCGGCAACCACAGCAAGAAATAAGGGAGGTGTCGTCGAAATTTCTTGCGATCGAGCAGGCAATAAATCACTCCGCAGATGCCAATGACCAGAGGAATGATCGTCGCCGCCTGAGCAAGCTCGCCAAAGTGATAAAACATGGACAAAAAGGGACGCCTGTAGGTCTCGAAACGCAACGGATTTCCCCTTGCCACTCGTTGAAAGAAGCTGTCTCCGACGCGAAGATAGATGAACCCAAAGTGAAGGATGGCCGGAACTGCGAACACGCCGAAAAACGCGCCTGCCGTCCGCAACGCCTGCGCGCGGGTAATCTGCCGTGACCAACATTCGTAAGCCGTCAGGGCGATCACGCCGCCGATAAAGAGCCATCCTTCATACCGGCACATCGCGGCGACTGCAGCCCAGAGTGCCGGCTGCCAGGGGAAGCCGTTTCTGCCCTTTTCCCGCCACCGCAAAAAGGAGTCCATGCCCAGAAGCGCCAAAACCAGGTAGATCGGCTCAGTCAGAGGAGCGCTTTGCAGAAACTGCAGATTTGGATTGCCGATCAGAACCGCGGCGGCAAATATCCCCGAGACAGTCGAACCCGTCATTCGAAGGGCGATGCGGTATACCAACCACCCGGAAACGGCGAAGGCGCAAACCGACAGCAGACTCGGCATCAGCGCCGTCCGATACTGCGAATTGAATATCACAAAAGGCAGGTACAGTATGTGAATCAGAGGCAGCCACTGGGCGCCCATCTGCGCGTAGCCGGGCGTCGGCGAGTCGATCAGCCGCCGGGCGATCACCAGATGAGCCTTCGCGTCAAAATGGGCAGTCGAGAGCCCGTTCAGGTAATAGTAAGCAAAGCTGGCGATCCCCACCAGAGCCCCAAGAAGCAGAACTCCGCTCGAAGCATGAGTCTCGAGACGGCTCTTTACGGCAACCTTCATCACACCCACTCGCACATTCAGGATTGGCTAGCGACGGCGCGCAGTGCCGTCGCTCATGGATAGATCTTGTAGAGCATACGTGGAAAAGCAATCGTCTCACGCACATGATCGAGTTTGCAGATCCAGGCTACGACACGCTCGATCCCCATTCCGAATCCAGCATGAGGAAAGCTCCCGTACTTGCGCAAATCCAGGTACCACTGGAAAGCCGCTTCCGGAAGGTTGTGCTCACGGAGCCGGCGGAGAAGTAGGTCATGATCGTGTATGCGCTCTCCCCCACCGATGATTTCGCCATACCCCTCCGGCGCCAGCACATCGACACCGAGCGCCACTTCAGGCCTCTCGGGATCGGGCTGCATGTAGAAGGCTTTCACCTGCGCCGGATAGCGGTGCACCATCACCGGCGACGCGTATCCTTCAGAGAGGATCGTCTCGTCGGTGCCGCCAAAATCTCCGCCCCATTCAATATTGACGCCGGCTGCCTTGAGCTTCACAATCGCATCGTCGTACGAAAGTCGTGGAAACGGACGTGAAACAGCTTCCAGGCGCGAAATGTCGCGTCCGAGAGTTTCCAGTTCCGGCCTGCGCTGCGCACGGACGCGTTCGACGATGAAGCAGACAAGGCCTTCGGCCAACTCCATTGCATCTTCCAGGTGCGCAAAGGCCACCTCAGGCTCGACCATCCAGAACTCCATAAGATGGCGGCGCGTCTTCGATTTTTCCGCGCGGAAAGTCGGGCCGAAGCAGTAGACCTTGCCGAATGCCGCGGCCGTGGCCTCATTGTAGAGTTGACCGCTCTGCGTCAGATACGCCTTATCATCAAAATATTCGGTCTCGAAAAGCGTCGTCGTACCTTCGCAAGCGTTGGGAGTGAAGATCGGCGTGTCGACCAGAGTGAATCCCTGATCATCAAAGTAATCGCGGGTCGCTTTGATGATCTCGTGCCGGATCCGGATCGCGGCATGCTGGCGGGAGCTGCGCAGCCACAGGTGCCGATTCTCCATGAGAAATGCCGTTCCATGTTCTTTCGGCGTAATGGGGTAGCTTTCGGCGATCTGATAGATGCGGAAGCCGGAAATTTCAAGTTCGAATCCGCCGGGAGCGCGCTCGTCAAGGCGTACCTTGCCGGTTACCTCGAGGCTCGACTCCTGAGTCAGCTTGTCCAGCTCTTCGAACTGCTCCGGGGGAATATTGCCTCTAAAGGCGACGCACTGCATGATGCCGGTGCCGTCACGCAACAGGATGAACTGCAGCTTGCCGCTGCTCCTCCTGTTGTAAACCCATCCCCGGAGCGTCACCTCGCTGCCTTCGTGAACACTGATGTTTTCGATATAGACGGCCTTCATTCATGGTCCTTTCTGGATCGTGTCGTCGCCGGTCCCGCCCTGATGCTCAAAAACCATGTGCCCGGACGTTTCGCTTCGCTGCCGGCAGTATTGTGCAAAGAGTGAGTAATAGCTGTCGCGTATGAACTGCGTCCGCGTGAACCCAAGCGCGGCCGCCGCTTCAAGAATACCTTCCTCCGAACCCTCCAATTCTACATAATTCCCAATGGGGGTCTCATCGATCGCCAATTGGATTTCCGGGAGCGAACCGGTGCGCACGGCAACCGCATATTCTTCCCGATACTTCTGGTAACGAAACCAGGTCTCAAGGCCCGCCTGAGCGAGGATGCGCAGCATGACATCCGCACTGTCGACCGTCGTTTCGATCTCTTCGCGGCTCTTGAAAGTCGTCGATGGACGTGGCGGACCCTTAAATGTAACAGATTCCTTGCCCTCCGTCTTGCGCACGCGCAGGAGGCAGGCTTGCGATCGGATGCGCCCATCCTTGAAGTCCAGCACGAAGTTGTCCTCGAAATGGCGGCTGCACACCAGGCAACGGTCGAGGACGCCCAGGCGGCGCCTGAATTCGTCCATGTCATCTATCGCTATCTTGACTTCCGTTTCGATCGTCACAAGGCCCTCCAGCCAAAAAGCTAGTTTCTAGCCTCAGGAGATTGCAAGCGGAAAAACACTGTCAGGTGAATATTTGTTCGACTTTTTTGAGGAGACATATGTCAAATATTGGTGAGTGGCAGGATAAATGACGAGGGAACAGACGGGGCGAATGAAAGACGATCTGACCGCCATGTGGAATCGGGATGCGTCATTGCCCGCTGCGCCGGAGTTTGTCCAGGAGAATGCTTGGGTGATTTCGAGCCAGCGTGGCGATGCGCTGGCATTCAATCGCCTGGTGCTGAAATGGGAAAGCAGGGTTTACAATCTCGCGTTGCGGATGCTTCAGCATCCGGACGAGGCCGCAGAAGCGACGCAAGAGGTTTTTCTGTCGGCCTACAAGAGCATCCGGCGCTTCCGCCGCGATGCGAAGTTTTCGACCTGGCTGTACAGAATCGCTTTGAACCATTGCATCTCCCGCGCCCGGCGGCGGCCCCAAGGCGCCCATTTTTCCCTGGACGACGGACGCGAGGGAGCTACGCAGGCGGACCAGCTGCGCGCCTCTGACAGCCAGGAGGGCGAGCTGCTGCGCGCGGAGAACCGGCAGCGGGTGCGCGGCGCACTGGCTTTCCTGCCCCCGGAACAGCGAGCTGTCGTGGAACTCAAATTCTTTCAGGAGATGACCTTCGATGACATTGCCGCCGTCCTCGGGGTCCCGCTGAGCACGATCAAATCGCGGCTTTACGCCGCCTTGGACTCGTTAAAGGTCCGATTGGGCGCGCGGACCTGATCAGGTGGAGGATAATAAAATGATTGCGGGATGCAGCCAACATCAACAGTATATCCAGCGATCCCTGGTCGATGATCTCTCCCCGGAAGAGCAGCTGGCCCTGAATGAGCATATGGCCGGATGTGCTTCCTGCCGGGCCGAGCACGATCGCTATGCCCATACACTGCATCAGCTGCAGTCGTACGGCGAAGAGCCTTTGCCACGCCACTTTTTTGTCTATCCGGAGGAAGTCGAGACCAAACCCTGGCAGCTCTTCCGCCGCTTGACGCCTTCATGGCAGATGGCAACCGCAAGCCTCGCCGCAATCCTGCTCATGGCCGGTGTCGCCGCCGCATTCCACGTGCAGTTCAGATCCGACCATGGCGCCTGGACCTTGAGTTTCGGGCGCCCCGTTGTGCAGGGAGTTTCCGACCTGGCATCATTCAAGGCTGATATCCTCAAAACCGCGGAGCAGAAAAATCAGGAAGCCGTGCTCATCTGGATCCAGAATCTGCGCGATGATTTGGCGCGCACGCACGCCGACGTCACTCAGGAGCAGAAAACCCAGCTCGTGGCGGCCCTCTCCAGCCTGGAAACCCGTCTCGACAACCGCATCGCCCTGACCGCCGACGACACCAGAACAGCCACTCAGAAATCGCTGGTTGAGCTGTATCAGATGATATCTCAGCAGCACGAACAAGACCTTAACGTCATCGACTCCCGGCTCAGGCTTGATGCCGATAGCCGTGAAGTCAAAACAAAACAGACTGATGCCATTCTTGACACGCTGATTCAAGTTGCCAATCTCAACCTGAAACAAGCAGGAGAGCAAAAATGAAGAAAACTCTATTAAGCCTTACCATCATTTTCTGCCTGGGTGCACTCGCCTGGGCGCAGGGAAGCAGAACAGATCTTTTCGACGTCAAGAAATCCCAGGAAGAACTGGAGATCATGAAAGGGATTCTCGCCACGACAATCAGCTTTGTCGCGCAGAACCTGCAGACATCTCCTGCGAAGGAGGCCACGACACCCTCTGGGCAGGCCGCTGCCGCGCCGCGTCCGAATGTGGTAACAACTCCCTTTGGGCCAGTGAGTGCCTCGACCGCAATGTTTCGTTTGTCGGCATCCGGCATAAATGCCTTCTACCTTTATGGCCAAGGCGCAGTCTTCGTGGTCCCGGCATCGAATCTTCGTCTCGGAGGCAATGGTTTCGGCTATCTTGACTTGACCCGATCCTATGAAGATGCGACTCGCCAGATGGCCGAGGCAAGCCGCGCTATGGACCTCCAGGAAAGAGCCCTTGCCAAGGCTGGCCAGGGGGTTGGATCCGGACAGGGAGTGGGCTCCGGAGTCGGACAGGGTGTCGCCGGAGGCGTGGTCGGAGGCATAGTGGGCGGCGTTGCACCGGCGCAACCGGCACAGCCTCCGAAGCCCGCGGCCGCACCCCAGGCCCCGACACCACCAACACCCAAGAAGGTCATGAGTCAGGAAGATCTCCAGAAACAACTGGCGAACCTGCAGGAGCAGGCAAGGAAGAGCCGCGAAGACCAGGAACAGCAGCGTGCCAAACTGACCGAGGCACTCGGAAAGATCAAGACGTATCTGATTGAGGCCCTTGCAAATTATGGGGATTCGTTGACCACCATAAAACCAAACGAATATATAACTTTGGTGATCATGACCGACGACGGCGGCGGTCTCTTCGGCGGCGACAGAACGTCATCGCATTGCGAACTGGTCTCGGCGCAGAAATCGTGGATCACCGATTACAAAGCCGGGAAACTGACCCTGGACGCGTTCAAGCAGAAGGTCCTGCAGTATTCCGAATAGTCGCGCGCCGAAGGCGCTCTTGAGTGCGGCGCCAAGGCGCCGCACTTCAGACGCGATGCTTGCGCACGACCACGCCGCACTCCTGCAGGAGAGACAAGGAGCGATCGTTCAACGGATAATCCTGATTGTAGATCACCTCGGAAATCCCGCTGTTGATGATCATCTTCGTGCACAGGAGGCAGGGGGCAAACGTAGTGTATAACGTCGCTCCCTTGAGGCTGGTGCCGTGGTAGGCTGCTTGCGTGATCGCGTTTTCCTCCCCGTGACAGCAGAGGCACTCCTCCAGCGAAGTGCCGCTCTTCGCCATGCTGTTGCACCTGGGACAGCCGCCTTCATTGCAGTTCCTGGCGCCTCGCGGCGTGCCGTTGTAGCCGGTCGAAATCACGCGCCGGTCCCGAACGATGATCGCCGCCACTTTGCGCTTGATGCAATTGCTGCGGGAAGCCACGACCCGCGCGATGTCAAGGAAATACTCATCCCATTCAGGGCGGTCAAAATTGCTCATCAGAGATGGCAGCATCTGACCCAACTGCCGATGCAGATCCTCCAGCGATCCATCGTTTTTGACTGATATGTCGGCCATCTGCTCCGTGGCGATCAGTTGCTGGCTGGCGGGATCGTCGCTGCGCAGTTCTCGGTTCTCTTCCTCGATAAACTGCTCGATTGTCTGCGGCGCGCTCTCCCGCCCGCGCTGCCTGCTGCGCGCAAAACGCACCGCCTCCGCGGCATTCAACGCCATAAGGACGAAATCCTTGCGCCTTTTCAGCGCGAGCACTTCCGTGGGATTGCGGATCGAATCGATCACATAATTGCGTTCGTGCCCCAACCGCCGAAGAACGCGTTCCGCCAGCACTCCGGCGCCGAACTGGCTCCGAAGCTCATTCCCTACCTCGGTCAGGACATCACGCGTGATCTCCATGCCGCGCTTCTTAACTTCCTCGCGAATCTCGTCGGAAAGAGAGTGATACTCGAATCCCCGGCTCACCAGGTATTGCGAGACCTCGGTCTTGCCCGCGCCGTTCTTGCCTGTCAATCCAATGATCATATTTCCCCCTCGTAACTGTCCAGCGCAGCAACAGGGATCTGGTTTCCTCGGAACGATGCTAAAATCCACCTCAAAGGCCCAAGGAACTCGAAGAATCTCCAAGAAGGCCTATCGGATCGCAGGGCGGCGGCTTATGGGCCGCTCATTGCCCGCCAAGTCCCAGCACAGCGGCGTTCTCTTCCATGGCATGGATGCAAAAGGCAATGTGTTCATCAAGGTCGACACCCAGTTCTTCGGCGCCGCGATAGATGTCGTCACGATTGACGGCGCGCGCGAACGCCTTGTCCTTGAGCTTCTTGCGCACCGATTTCGCTTCCATACCCAAAATCGACTTGCCCGGGCGCACCAGGGCGCTCGCCACCAGAAATCCCGCCAGCTCATCGCACGCATAGATCGCCTTGCAGAGCAGGTTGTGGCGCGTCAGGTTCAGTTCGGTGACATGCGATGAAATCGCATAGATGATATCCTCCGGATACCCGTTCTGTCGCAGGATTTCCGCGCCCTTGGTGGGATGATCCGGCATGGTCGGATACATTTCATAGTCGAAGTCATGCAACAATCCCACTGTTCCCCAGATCTCCGGATCTTCGCCGAATTTCTTTGCATAGGCTCGCATCAGCATCTCGACGGCAAGCGCATGTTTGCGCAGACTGTCGCTCTTCGTGTATTGCGCCAGCAACTCCCACGCGGATTCTCTTGTGCGCGGATCAGCCATGTTCTCCTCCAGAAGATTAACGATTCGAAATTCGAGATTCGAAATTCGAGATTGAAATTATTGAATCTCGAATCTCGAATCTCGAATCTCGAATCACAGGATAGCGCCCAAGGAAACCAAAATCCAATCGGTGTAAAATCCAATCGGTGTCATTCATAAAGCAAGTACCGTTCGCGCAGCACTTGAAACCTGGTCACATCACCCTGCCAGCTGCTGCGAATCTCGTCCAGCGACATCCCGTCTTCAATCTGCAGGCGAATCGAACTTCCGCCCCAGAGTATATCGATGGGCATCTTTATCGCCTCATATTCGTACGGAGGTTGGCGCCACGCGAACGACTCCGGATAGAGCGCCCGGATGGTCCACAGGATCGCCACTCCCGTCAGCACCGGTTCAAACGCTTCGCGGTCCAGAACGTGGACCTGTACGCCGCCGCACATGCTCCCGGCATGTTTCTGAAAAGTCGGCTCGAAGTTAACCGCCCGGAACTGCACGCCGGGAAGCCCCTGCTTGTTGAGCCACTCCCCCAATGCGCGCCCATTAACGTAAGGCGCTCCGACGAACTCGAAAGGACGCGTGGTGCCGCGGCCCTCAGAAACCTGGCTCCCTTCCAGCAGGACCGTTCCCGGATATACCGTTGCGCTATCCAGCGTCGGCAGGTTGGGCGAGGGCATGATCCAAGGCAACCCCGTCTGATCAAACCAAAGGTCGCGGCGCCAGTCCTGCATCGGAACCACCTCCAGCCGGCAGCCGATGCCGAATTCAGAATTGTAAAGCATGGCCAGCTCTCCCATGGTCATGGCGTGACGCATCGGCAACGGGTAAAGCCCGACGAACGAGCTGAACTCGGGAAGGAGCAGGCTTCCTTCCACCTGAACCCCGTTGATCGGGTTGGGCCGATCGAGCACCACCATGGTTTTCCCGTCGCGAGCGCAAGCCTGGAGGCAGTAAGCCAGCGTGTGAATGAAGGTGTAGACACGCGTGCCCACGTCCTGCAGATCAAAGAGAAGAACGTCCAGATCGGACAGCATTTCCTCAGTCGGCCATCGCGTCTCACCATACAGGCTGTGCACCGGCAGACCCAAATCCGGATCCCAGTAAAACTGCGACTCAATCATGTTGTCCTGCCTTTCGCCGCGCGCGCCATGTTGCGGGCCGAAAAGCGAGACAAGCCGGAATCTCTTTTCACGAATCAAAGCATCAGCCGTGTGCTCCAGATTCGGCAAAATCGATGCGGGATGAACCACGGCGCCCACTCGCGCTCCTGAAAGAAGAGCGCTCTTATCCTTCAGCAATACATTGATTCCCGGACGAACCGTCATGCCTTTTACCTCAGCCGGTCGTTGTGTGCAATTGCTCGCCGCAGCCCAGAGCCTTGAAAACACTTGACTGTAGACAATGCTTGTACTTGAATAGCAGTCACTTAGCGTTATGGGCCTTGCGTGTTGGATTTGTCGGACAGCATCCGGGACAGCTTCTGAGCTGTACCCTGTCGTTCACCTTTGGGAGCGAGTCCCCTTTTCATCGCCGACCGTCAATCCAACGCCATCTTTATCGCCTTGTCAATAGAGATCGCCGGATCGTCCGATGGAACACACACTCGTCCTCAACGCCAGCTATGAACCGGTCAACATCGTCCCCTGGAAACGTGCCCTTACCCTGCTGTTTCAGGGTAAGGTGGAAGTGCTCGCCGAATACGACCGCGAAATTCACAGCATCAGCTTCACAATCAAAATGCCCAGTGTCCTGCGCCTCCTGAAGTACGTTCGCATGCGAAAACGATTCCAACACGTCAAATTCAGCCGGGCAAACATCTATGCCCGGGATCTGCACACCTGCCAGTATTGCGGCGCCCAGTGCTCGACCGAGGATTTGACGTTTGACCACGTCATCCCTGTAGTAAAGGGCGGCAGCAAGACCTGGAACAACATCGTCACCAGCTGCATCGAGTGCAACCATAAAAAAGGCGGGCGAACCCCCGAGGAAGCCGGCATGCATTTGATCCGGCGGCCCAAGGAGCCCGACTGGGTTCCCAGCATGCTGCAGATCACCTTCGGCTTCCGCAGCGCTCCCGAATCATGGCGCGACTATTTCTATTGGAATGTGGAGTTAGAGGGCGGTCCCTGAAGTATTAGATTAGGTAGTTAACGGGTTTGCATTCTTCGATCAGGCCCGCCTCGAAGGCCAGCTGGTAAAACCGCTCCAAACCCTCCTTGTGGGCAGGAACCAGGTTGTGGTCGAGGTTATATCGCAGGTAGCGTATCAGAAACTCGACCGGTAGTTTAAGCGTGGACGAATAGTACGCGGCGATCTCCTCGATTCTTGCCATTCCCCATTCCTTGGCCGTCAGGAAGATCTCAGCAAGTTCCTTCGTCTCCGCGGCCTTGTCACGGCAGGCCCAGAAGGCAAATACAAACGGTCGCGCCTGCCATTCTCTCCAGGCGGCCGCAAGGTCCATACACTGATACTCGTCGGAATTGCAATGCAGGGCGGCGTCTCCGATGATCAGGGCCGCATCGCATTTTCGAAGCATCTCGGACACATCCGGCTTGTGCGCTAGATACTCCGGTCGCAACCCCATCCGGGATTGCAGAAGAAGTTTCGTCAGCGCCACTGAAGTCCGGGAACTCGTATCCAGAGCGACCGTCTTGATCGCCCCGGAGTTGAACCGTTGCACCAGCAGGACGCTGCGCACCTCGTGTGTCGCCGCGATCGCTATGTCAGGAATCACCCGAAGATGCGGAATTCTCTGGTATTCAATGCACGGTATCAGACCGACGTCGACCTCGCCGGCAGCCAGGCGCTCGGCGCATTTCGCCGGCAAGTCAGGCACAATCTGAAAGTCGTGTTTCGCCGGCCCATGCAAGAAATACCATCCCAAAGGCGCGGCGTTGAGATAGCTCACTATCGAGATCCTTAGGCCCAAACCGGTTTCCCTCCTCTGAGCATTAATCGCCGAATCTGCGAAATAGCGGCTGCCCGCATGAAATTACTACAGCACCGGCAGTAATGGAAAGCACTAACGGAAGGAGGAAAGCCATTTGCCGGCAGGTTACGAGTCAGACAGTGACACGCCATACAAGGGCAACACAGCCACAACCAAGGGCGCGTCCCGTAGGGACGCCATGAAAATAGCCCGGCACTTGAGGACCTCGATCATGTGACATCACAAGGGCGCGTCCCGTAGGGACGCCATGAAAATAGCCCGGCACTTCAGTGCCGGGATCACGCAGCAGCATAAAGACGAGTCCCGTAGGGACGAATGACATGGTGAGCACACATGGCCAACTCCTACACATCCCTTCTCATCCACATCATCTTCAGTACGCATAAGCGGGAACGGGTTTTGCCACCAGCATTGCGCGACAGGCTCTGGGCCTATATGGGAGGTATCGCGCGGGAAAACCAATTCAAGGCCCTTGCCATCGGCGGGACGGTGGATCATGCGCACATGCTGCTCTCGATACCGGCCGCCATTCCTGTGGCAAAGGCCGTCCAACTCGTCAAAGGCGGTTCCTCAAAATGGTTGCGCGAGACAATTACCTCCTTTCGAAATTTTGGCTGGCAGAAGGGGTACGGCGCCTTCAGCATCGGTGTATCTCAGGCAGACGATGTAGCGGCATATATTGCGCGTCAGGAGGAGCACCATCGGGTGAAGAGTTTCCAGGAAGAGTATTTACAGTTTTTGAAGGAATACAGGATCGAATACGATGAGAGGTACATCTGGGGATGATTCAGCCGTCCCTATGGGACTCGTGGTGAGGGTGTCCCACAGGTCCCCGGCACTGAAGTGCCGGGCTATTCTCGTCGCGTCCCTAACGGGACGCATATGTGGTTGGCCCATTTTTCGTACGAAATGCGCGCGGACAATACGACCTGCCACATTCAGGGATCCGCGGAATGTTCCTGTTCGGCGTCCCGGAGGGACGCCATGAAAATAGCCCGGCACTTCAGTGCCGGGATTTAGCACGAGGTCAACGACGAGTCCCGTAGGGACGACTGACATGAAGAACGCAGATGGAAAAGGCGTGCTCCAATGCAACGAGAGATATCTCTGAAAACTGCTCAGCCGTCCCTATGGGACTCGTGGTGAGGGTGTCCCACAGGTCCCCGGCACATTCAGCGGATGGCATATAACTCACTGATAAACAGGTATCCCTACCATGGATCACTCGAAGCCGAATCAAGAGCGCGCCGCCATCGAATTGTCCCTCATTCCCGGTGTGGGCACTGTCATGCAGGGCAGTCTGTGGAAATCCTCTCCGCGGCTCGACGAACTCTTCCAAATGAGCCGTCCGGAACTTGAAGCGCTCGGAGCGCCCGCGGAATCTGCCACGGCAATCTCCACACGCCGCTACCGCTCGATGGCGGAGGAAACAATCGATTGGGCCACGCGCGAAAACTGCCGGCTCCTCATTCGCGGAAGCCCTGACTATCCTTGCCTGCTCGGGGAGATTTACGATCCGCCTCTGGTCCTCTACTGCCGCGGACAACACTCGGTTTTGGAGCTACCCGCGGTGGCGATTGTCGGCACCCGCAGGCCGACCTATTACGGACTGCAGATGGCGCAAGGGCTCGCGTTCGATCTGGCGAAGCGCGGGATCATGATTGTCAGCGGTCTCGCGCGCGGCATCGACGCCGCTGCGCATCGCGGCTGCCTGGAAGGCGGTGGCTGCACTGCCGCGGTTCTGGGCTGCGGCATCGACGTCGTCTATCCCCGGGAACACCGGCAGCTGTCACAGGAAGTTGCAAAAGACGGCCTCCTGCTCTCCGAGTTTCCGCCGGGAACATCACCTGCGCCACAAAACTTTCCGGTGCGCAATCGCATCATTAGCGGGCTGTCGCTAGGAACCGTGATCGTGGAGGCCAGCGAATACAGCGGGTCCCTGATTACGGCACGTCTGGCTATGGAACAGAATCGCGAGGTTTTCGCAGTCCCCGGAAACCTGACGTCGCCGCAGAGCTTTGGACCAAATTATCTGATCAAACAAGGAGCGAAACTAGTCCAGGTTTGGCGAGATATTGCCGAAGAGTTACCGGCAGAGGTGCGTCACGCGATCCTGGAACGCGAAGACACGCGTCCCGGCAAGACTCCCGAACTGGATCTCTTGACGCCGGAAGAGAGTAACATTCTCGAGATGCTGGCCTATGATCAGGCAGTGCAGTTTGACAGAATCCTCACCAAGAGCGGTATGACGGTTCCACAGCTCAGCACCCTCCTCCTCAACCTGGAGATGCAGGGGCGTTTGCGGCAGGTGCCTGGAAATTTGTTTGTTCGAATCGCCCAGCACCAGTAATAATTTTTTTGGGAATTCTGTAAATCGCTGTTATAGTGTGCGCCCTCTTATGGCAAATTCTCTGGTCATAGTCGAATCTCCCGCCAAGGCAAAGACGATCAAGAAATATCTAGGTCGCGGCTTTGACGTAAAAGCATCGATAGGACACATCAAAGACCTGCCCAAGAACAAGCTGGGAGTCGATGTGGAAGATGATTTCCTGCCGCATTACGGCATCATCCCTTCGAAGGAAAAAGTCGTTCGCGAACTGCGGGCCGCCGCCAAGGGAGCGAAGGTCATATACCTTGCCGCTGACCCTGACCGTGAGGGCGAGGCAATCTGCCAGCATCTTGCGGAAGAGCTCGCGGGTAAGTCCAAGGACGTTTATCGGGTTTTGTTCCACGAGATCACCAAGAACGCGATCCAGGAGGCCTTCAAGCACCCCGGCCGGATCAACACGCACAAGGTTGAGGCCCAGCTCGCAAGACGCATTCTCGACCGGCTCGTAGGCTACAAGATCAGCCCTCTGCTTTGGGAAAAAGTGCGGCGCGGATTGTCGGCAGGTCGTGTTCAGACGGTCGCGCTGCGCATGATCGTCGAGCGCGAGCAGGAGATCCGCGCGTTCAAATCAGAGGAATACTGGAACCTCATCGCGCGCCTCGCCGGCCATGCGCCCCCCGAATTTGCGGCCAAAGCCACGAATTACGACGGCGCGAAGTGGAAGGTCGGCACCGCGGAAACCGCGCATGCCATCGTAGAGGAGCTGAGCCACACGCCTTTTCTCGTCAAGACGGTCCACAGGCGCGAGAAAAAACGCTACCCGGTTCCGCCCTTCATCACCAGCAATCTCCAGCAGGAAGCGGCGCGCAGGCTGAATTTTTCCGTCAAGAAAACCATGCTCCTGGCTCAACGCCTGTACGAAGGCGTGGAACTCGGCAAGGAAGGCGCGGTGGGACTGATCACCTACATGCGCACGGACTCGACGCGCGTCTCCGAGACGGCGTTGGCCGAAGTGCGCGAGCTGATCAAGACGCAGATCGGCGACGCGTTTCTACCGCACCATCCGATCTACTACAAATCGAAGAAAACCGCGCAGGAGGCTCACGAAGCAATCCGCCCCGCTTCGGTAGCACGATCCCCTGAGAGCCTCAGAGATTACCTCGAACCCGACCTGTGGAAACTCTACATGCTGATTTGGCAGAGATTCGTGGCTTCCCAGATGAATCCAGCCATCTTTGACCAGACAGACGTTTTCATCGATGCGGGAAAAGCGCAGTTCAAGGCCACCGGCTCTGTGCTCAAGTTTGAAGGCTTTCTCGTTCTGTACCAGGAAACCAAGCCGGAGGAATCCAAGGTAGAGACGGAGGACGGCGAACCGGATGGCCTGCTTCCTGAACTTTCCGAGGGCGAAACGCTCGAGGTCAAAGCGCTGCAGCCCACGCAGCACTTTACGCAACCGCCGCCACGCTACAACGAGGCCAGTCTGGTGAAAGCGCTGGAAGCGCGCGGCATCGGCCGGCCCAGCACCTACGCTTCCATCCTGAGCACCATTCAGGATCGCGAGTACGTGGACAAGCGCGAGGGAAGGTTTTATCCCACCGAGACCGGCGAACTCGTGGTGGAGCTGCTGATCAGCAGCTTCCAGGATATCTTCGACTACGAGTACACGGCGCGGATGGAAGACCATCTCGACCGGATCGAATCGGGGAGGGAGCGCTGGCAGGATTCTCTTCAGAGTTTCTGGGATCTCTTCTCGCAGCGCCTTGCGACCGCAAAAAAGCACATGCGAGACGTCAAGACCGAGGAGATCGAAACCGGCGAGATCTGCGAAAAGTGCGGCAGCAAGATGGTGATCAAGTGGGGCAAGTTCGGCCGCTTCATGGCTTGTTCGGGCTATCCCGAATGCAAAAACACGCGTGAGATCATGAAGAACGGAGGCGATAGCGAGCCGCAAACCCAGCAGGTCGAGGAAATCACGTGCGAAAAGTGCGGCCGGCCTATGGTGCTCAAGCGCGGCCGCTTCGGCGAATTTCTCGCCTGCTCCGGTTATCCCGATTGCCGCAACACCAAGAAAATCGTGAAGGGGGCGAACAACGTCGAAGTCAAGCACGACACTCCGCTCGAGGAGAAGTGCCCCGTGTGCGGCAAAAACCTGGCCATCAAGCACGGCCGCTTCGGCGAATACACCGCTTGCAGCGACTATCCGAACTGCAAATACATCAAGCTGAAAAGCACGGGCGTTCCCTGCCCGCTCGGATGCGGCGGAGACATCGTGGAGCGCAAGTCGAGGCGCGGCAAAGTCTTTTATGGTTGCTCCAGGTATCCGGATTGCGAGTTCGTACTCTGGAACAAGCCGCTCCCCGAGGCGTGCCCGGAGTGCGGCGCCGCATTCACTTTGGTGAAGACAACCAAGCGCTTGGGCACGATCCGCTTCTGCAACAACAAGGAATGCGGCTTCAAAGAACCCTACGAAGAAACCTAGCCCCCGATTGCAAAGATCAGCAACGATTCGAGATTCGAGATTCGAGATTGACAATTTCGAATCTCGAATCTCGAATCTCGAATTGAATGTCCCCGTACGTGTTCTTAGGCCTCTATTTTTCCAAAAGGTGTTTCTCTACACGCAGAAGCAGGCCGAGCACTAGTTTCCCCACTTTTTCCATGCTCGCGGCGCTGATTGTATCCAGCGTGTCGCCGGCGGTATGCCAGGTTGGAGGGAAATTGCGGATGATGTCGACACACGGAATATGTACATCCAGAAACGGAACGTGATCATCTTGCATGCTTTCCTGGACGTTCGAGAGGGTATCACGCAGGCCATCTTCGAGCGCAGTGCTCCACACAAGATCCATGAGCCACGGCGTTGAGTTGGTATCTTTGATGATGCCTTGGCTTTTGTCGCCGATCATGTCCAGGAGGATGAGAGCCCGCACTTTGCTCGCCGTGCCGTCGTCTTTCCATCGCTTGGCAAGGTGTCTGCTGCCATAGGTGCTGTCGAACGTGCTCCATTCGACGAAGGCTTCTTCACCATCCAGAAACACAAACCAGTAATCGAACCCGTCCTTTTTTCCAGCAAGCACGCGCGCCAGTTCGAGGAGCAGTCCCGTGCTGCTGCCGCCGTCGTTTGCCCCCACGAAGTGCACTTTCTCAAAATACTTTGTGTCGTAATGACTCGCCATCGCGATGACGTTGCTGCCGCCGCCGCGTTTGCGCGCGATCAGGTTCACCATCGGCTTGGGT
>Ga0187854_10000838_pt1 | contig 34848 bp, 31 predicted proteins | sample June2016WEW_6_15_FD_132445 | JGI IMG/M metagenome (GOLD analysis project Ga0187854, IMG submission 132445) | Peatland microbial communities from SPRUCE experiment site at the Marcell Experimental Forest, Minnesota, USA - June2016WEW_6_150 | ecosystem: Environmental > Terrestrial > Soil >... | reverse complement strand
ATTCTTTTCCGCCATCACCCAGGTCCCAGCACCGCATGCCTGAACTGCAATGTTTTTGTGGTGGTGACCTGTGCTATGTCGAAGATCTTTAAAGCCCGCACCGAAGGTGCGTTAAGTTCAAAAGGATAAGACTTTCAATCGAGAAATTCGTGCGGCTAAAGAAAGCGCAGGCATGGAAGGAATTGGACCAGTCTATTTGTCTATTACTGAAATGATGTGGTGCGGAGGAGGGAACTCTATCTCCTCCCTTTGAAAAAGGGAGGCCGGGAGGGATTTCTGGGAACCCTTTTCAAACTGCTGAATTAAGCCGCAATCCATCCTCCATCAACGATGAGGATATGACCATTTATAAAGTCTGATGCCTCGGAGGCCAGGAAAACGACAGGGCCGAAGAGGTCTTCCAATTCACCCAGGCGCTTCATGGGGATGCGGCCGAGGACCCATTCCTTCTTGACCGGGTCATCCAGAATGGCCCGATTCATGGGGGTAAGAGTAAAAACCGGGGCGATGGCATTTACATTCACGCCTTTGGCTCCCCATTCAATGGCCAGGGAACGGGTCAGTTGGTTGACCGCCCCCTTACTGGGCGCGTAGGCCAAATCTTCCGCCCGGCCCTGGAAACTGCGGACTGAGGAGATATTGATGATTTTTCCTTTCCCTTGGTCAAGCATGATTCGCCCCGCATGCTTGCAGCAGAGAAATATCGATTTCAGATTGACGTCCATGACCCGCTGCCAGGCTTCTACATCAAAGTCGACCGAAGGCTGCAGATAACTGGTCCCCTGGCTATTGACCAGGATATCAATCCGCCCAAAGAATTCTACAATCTGGGCCACGACTTTCTTTACGTTTTCCTCCCGGGTTACATCCGCTTCTATCCATTGACACTTTCTGCCCAGTTGCGATATGGCTGCGGCCGTTTTCTTCAGGTTTTCCTCACCCAGGCCGACCACACCCACGTCCGCACCCGCTGCTGCCAGAGCCAGGGCCATCGCCTGCCCAAGCCCCTGGCCCCCTCCCACCGCCATGGCCACTTTTTTATCCAGACGGAAACGATTCAAAGTCGTTCCGGCCAGGGTGGTTAATTCGTTCAGTTCAGACATAGTATTTTCTCCAATCAGAAAGGTAACCGGACTCACCCCTCACCATCATAAGAGCTAACTTTTAATAGATTCTCTGTTACTCCCCTTTGAAAAAGGGGGGACAGGGGGGATTTCTGCGTTAGCTGTTCTGTTATTGTGCGATAAATAACCTCTACCACTGCATCACTTTCTTTCAGAACTTCCCTGCTGCCAAACCGCAACACTTTTAGTCCGAGAGAGGTCAAAAACCCATCACGTCTCCTGTCTGTCCGAACGTAATCGCCCTGCTGGTGTTGGGATACATCCAGCTCTATAACCAAATTCGCTTTGGGTGCATACAAATCCACAATGTATCCACCAATTGGTTTTTGCCGATAAAATTGGACACCCAAAAGCTGCTTATTGCGCAAGCGTGACCAAAGCGCATTTTCACTGTCAGTCGGATTTTTGCGCAATTGCCGAGCCTTTTCCTTAAGATTTACATCGTATCTCAACATGTCGGTCCTTTATTAAATTCCCCCTTCCCCCCCTTTTCCAAAGGGGGGAAATTTAGGTCAGCGCTTATAACCATCACCGGTCATACCGCTCAACCCTTCACTGCACCAGCAGTCAAACCGGCAATTAATTGTTTCGCTGCGATAAAGGTAAAGATAATTGCCGGAAGGGCAACGAGGGTTCCCATGGCCGTAATATTTCCCCATTCAACTCCTGTGTCAGTCAGGTAAATCGTTGTGGCCACGGGCAGCGTTCGGGTCATACGATTCGTCAGAACCAAAGCCAGAATGAACTCGTTCCACGCGATCCGGAAAGTAAAAATAGCCGCAGCTGCCAGTCCGGGCTTAATCAGGGGAAGGATGATGCGGAAGAAAATTTTCCAGGGACCGCATCCATCCACCACTGCCGCTTCTTCCATTTCTACCGGCACATCGGAGATAAAGCTGATAAGTACCCAAATGGTGAAAGGGAGGTTCAGGCCGACGTAAATAATAATTAATCCCAACCGGGTGTCCGCCAGACGAAAATAAGACCAGAGGACGTAAATCGGAACGACCAGAACCGCCGGAGGAATCATCCGCAGAAGCAAAGTGCCGAAGGAAATGGTTCCTTTCCCGAAGAAGTTGAAGCGAACCAGGGCGTAAGAGGCCAGCCCTCCAATGATCAGGGTGAAGAGGGTCGATACCAAACCGACAATTAAACTGTTGGTCATATACCGGAGGAACCCCTGCTCCAGGAGGACGTTCGTATAATTCCTCAGGGTAGGCATGAAAAACCAGCCGAAGCCCTTCTCCATAATTTGGATCTGGGTCTTAAAAGAGGTCAAGAATAAGACAATCACCGGAACAAGATAGACGAAGGCGAGGATAAAGATCAGAATATCTTTCCCCGCCTTCCAAGCTCCATGGGTAGACGGAGCAGATTTGAGTCTCCCAACCTGGGAATTTTTTCCCGCCGGATTTTTCAGAGCCAAAGAGTCGTCTTTCATAATCGTTTACTCACTTTCCACTGCTCGCTACTTCTTAGACAAAGCAGGCCGGGCAATCATTAGAAAGGCCATACTCAATACTAAAATGAAGATCAGGAGAAATAGGGCGTTTACCGCGGCTAAGCCCAAACGCTGGCTCATGAAGGCCGTTTTATAGATATTGAGGGAGAGAACTTCCGTTTCCCTTCCCGGTCCGCCGAAGGTCATAATGAACATGACTTCCAGACTGCGGAAGGCGTCAATGATGCGAAGGATCACCGCCACCCAAATCACGGGAGCCAGAAGAGGAAGTTTCACCAGGCGAATCACCTGCCAGGTTGTGGCGCCATCTACTTGGGCTGCTTCCACCGGGTCTTTGGGCAAGCTTTGCAAACCGGCGAGGAAGAGAATGAACATAAAAGGGGTCCACTGCCAAATGTCCGTGATAATAACCGCCGGCAGAGCCAACCCCGGAGTGCCCAACCAGACTTTCGGCTCGAATCCAAACAGGGAAACGATATAGTTAATTAAACCAAAATTGGCATCAAACAGATATCGCCAGAGTAGTCCTACCACGACGGGCGCAATCATAATCGGAATGATAAAAACCGTCCGGAGAACGACGATTCCCTTTATCCCTTTCTCGAGGAGGAACGCGATCAGAAGGCCAAGGAAAAGTTCAGCCGTAACTGCGAAGGCAGTAAATATGAGCGTCACCTGGATGGAGTTGAAAAGAGCCGGATCCTGCCAGGCCCAGGCAAAGTTCTCCCAGCCGATATATTTGCGGGATTCGATCGGAGTCCCTAGAGACCAATCATAAAAGGTCAGCTCAAAGCCTTTGATGACTGGGTAGAGGCAGGTGAAGGCCAGGACAAAGACGGCCGGGGCAACGAAAAGGTAGGGGGTGATTCCTTTAAAGAGTTTTTGCTGCGCCATCTCGACTCCCCTGTCTGCTGCAGGGGGCTCGGTCGGCCCCCCGCAGAGGGAAGAAAAATCCTTTGCCCACCGAATTATAGGAAGGAGGGGAAAGGAATATTGGGCTCGTCGGTAAAGTAATCCCCACAATCCTTCGGGTAGGAGTATTTCCCTTTATCCTGGTCATCCGGGTAGGTGAACATGCCCCCCACTTTCCAGATGAAGAGCTTGAAGTTCATCTGGTGCTTGTTGAATTCGCGGAGCAGGACCAACTCATTGGGGTCTGGAGCCTGGGTCGCCCACATGTCCCAGTGAATCGGGATTAAAACCTGGGCATTCAAGTCCCGGCCGATCCTCAGCGTGTCCGAAGCGGTCAGTTTATCGGTAATCCCGGGGCCGTTATCTCCGTAGGAAACCAGGGCAACGTCAATCTTATGCAGCTTGCCATGTTTATAGTAGCCGTTGGAGAAATGAGAGTCTCCGCTGTGGTAAATGGACCCCCCGGGGGTCTTGATGACATAATTGACTGCACGCTCATCCATTTTCACAGGCATTTTACCTTTAAGGTTTCCTTCCGGCGGGGGGGTGATCAGGGCTGTGCGATCGAACGATTCTACCGCAAAGATTTCCGTGTCTTTGATCTTAAAACTCTTTCCGGGCTTGAGTCGGACGATCCGCTTTTTCGGCACACCCCAGCTGGCCCAGATGTCGCCACACATTTTGGGCCCGATGAAGAGAGCATCCGTATTCTTCACAACGGCAGCAGCCACGAACTCGCAGATGTGGTCCCCATGGATATGGGTGGAAAGAACGGCATCGATTTTTTTGACGGCAAAAGGATCGATTACATGAGGGGAGATTCGAAGGAACGGAGGATATTTGCGGGCGCCGGTCATTCGAATAATCTGGGCATCCTTTATTTTCTTGTAGGGTTGCTGCTGCTTGGTTGCTTCGCCTCTCTGAACCCAGAAATCGACGGCAATATTGGCATCCCCAGGGGTTTTCACCCAGATCCCGCAACAGGTGAGCCACCACATGATGAATTTCCCCGCGGGAACTTTGGTTTCTTCAATTTCTTCATTCAGGTAAGTTCCCCACTCGGGAAATACAGTTCTCAGCCAGGTGTCTCGATCAATTTTGTTGATGTCTACAGCCATAGTCAAATCCTTTCTTCCATTCTAGATGGTCTGCAAGATGCTTTGGGTCAAAGTGTTCAGGAGCCTGTGGGCGGGCGAAAAAATTCTCCGCAAGCCGCCCACAAAAATGGTTACTTCTTCCAGCTGTAATAGCCACCTTTTTCCATGATCTTTTTAACCGGGTCAAGAATATCATTCATGGCTTTTTCAGGAGTTTTCTTTCCGGTTATCGCCTCATGCAGGGCTATCCCTACATACTGCATAGAAATCTCCGGCCACTCAGCGATCAGCGGGCGCCAGTCCGGGTTGGCGTATTTCAAGTTTTCCAGGATGGCAGGAAATTCCGGATACTCTTTCTGCAATCCCGGGTCCTTGAGGGTGGACAAGCGGTTGGGCATGGCCCCAAAGGTGGTAATCTTTCGGTCGGCGGCTTTGGTGGTTAGCCATTGGAGAAGGAGGAAAGCGGCCTCTTTTTTCGAAGAGTTTGCAGGAATGGCGATTCCAAATCCGCCCGTTTCAGTCGAGTATTTGACCGCTCTGGGATGGAGGGCGTAACCCACCTTTCCGATAACCTTTGATTTGTTAGGATCCCTCACCTGTCCGGGAAGAGCGGTGTTATCCAGGTACATGGCCGCTTTTCCCAGGAGGAAAGCATCGCACATGGAGCCATAGGCAAAAGTGGGTATTCCCGGAGGCCCGGTCTTGACGATCTCGATCATTGTTTTTATGGCATTTATGGAGGGCTGTTTTTGGAAGGCGGGTTCCCAGTTATCATCGAAGGCCTCTCCTCCATAAGGGGTCAGGGTATTGAGCCAGGCATGATGGACTTGATGCCCGGCCTCGCCTCGCATGGTCAGGCCGCCCATGCCGGGTTCCTTTTCCTTTACGAGCTTGCAGAGCTTTAGCATTTCATCGTAAGTTTTGGGAACTTTCCATCCGTACTTGTCGAAAATATCCTTCCGGTAAGCGAACATGCTGGTTTCGGTCCCGAAAGGAATCCCGTAAACAGAGGCGGTCGGACCGGGCAAATAGCCTTTCCTTCCGCCAACCGTTCCGATGGCCTGAACGTAGGCAGGGACCAGGTCGGCGGCATCATAGTCCGGGTTAGCTAAGGCAGGATTGGCGAAGAAGGGAGCGAGGGGGGTCAGCAACCCTTTGGACACATACTCCGTTTTCCACATAATCACATAAGAGATCAGATCGTAATCTCCCTTGGGTTTGGAACACTCAAGAAGTTGTTTGTCCCGCATTTTCATGTATTCCATCTTATCGATTTCCACCTTGATGCCGGTTTCTTTGGTGAATTCGGGGATCACCTTGATGGCATATTCATAATAAGCAATGTTTGGAAAGTTGATCACGAGGGTAGTCCCCGCATATTTGGCATAGGGGGATGCCTGACCGTTCCCTGCGGCGAAAAGCAGCAAGGCCCAAACGGCCCCAACAATTACAAAACTCTTTTTCAATTTCACGATGCTCCTCCTTTTCTGGTTGTGATTCAATTTGTGATGAACCGAGCGAAAATCACTCGAATGAAAGTATATATATTTTTCCTCTCACCTCCCTTTCCATGATTGTAGGCTTCAGTCGATTTAAAGCAATAGAATAGGAAATCCCTTTCAGACTGGTTTTGGGGGGGGATTCGATTGCGCATGAGTGAACTTACCTTCTGGGTAAAGAGCGGTGGATGAGCAAATCCTCTGGCCTGGCGGGGGCCCCTGAGTAAAACCTGATGCATTTTTCTTTCAACTATGCTATAAATGGTTTAGAAATGTCAATATAAAAATATTTATAGATTTAATCCATTGAAAGTATTATAGATTTTGATTGATGTAATTTGTAATATGTGATCACATATATTAAAAGGCGACAGAGCTGTCATTCAACGAAAACAAGAATCTGCTTTTAACCATTCATTCGGGGGAATTTTTCTATGGCCATCGAGAAGATTTCGGTGAAGACTCTTCGACAAGAGGTGTACGATCAACTGCGGGATAAAATTATCTCCGCGGAGATCCTCCCCGGGCAGACCATCAGCCTCCGGGAACTGGCCCAGAAGTTTGGGGTGAGCCTGATGCCCGTGCGCGAGGCCTTGTGGCAGCTCGAGTCGGAGCGGATCATCGTCATTGAAAGCAACAAAAGAATTCGGGTGAATACCTTGACGGCCAAAGAAATGGAGGAAGCCCTCCGCCTTCGGTTAATGCTCGAGTCGACAGCGGCGGAGAGGGCCTGCGATTTAAGGCCGGAAGAGGCCGTACCCAGGGTGGAGCGCCTATTGAAAGCGATGGAGACCTCCGTGGATAGACCGAAGATATTTATGCGCAGGAACACCCAATTTCATTTTTCCATCTACTCCTACGCCGATTCACCATTATTGCTGGAAATTATCAACCGTTTATGGGCGCGCGTGTTTCCTTACGTCTTTACTCATTTTTTCATCACCCAGGATAACTCGAAAGCCATGAAGCGTCATTGGAAAATGTTTCAGGGCCTAGCCGAAAGAAACAAGAAAAAATTAACGGATGCCCTGCGGGAAGACCTGGAAGCCGCGGCCGCAGTCATCATCCCAGCTTTGGAAAAATCGTCTTCCCACAGGACTCACTAAACGGGGAAGAACGCCACTCCCTTTTCTCTTCCGGCCTTCCTGTTTGCCATTACTGCGATGGCAAAAATCCAGGAAAGAAATAAAGACATAGATTCCCGCTCCCCGCTTTCGCGAGGACAAGTTTCGCGGGAAAGACAAAAATAGAAACTCGCCTCCCTCTCCCCTTAGTTTGACAAAAATTTTCGGGTAAGTATAATCCAAACGCATCCGCAATCACCCAAGGGGGACTGTTTAATGGACAAAAGCAATAATTCCCAGGGCAGGGTAAAAACTGATTCCTGGCAGCAAGCTCTTTTCGAACCCCGCTCGATCGCCCTGATCGGAGCTTCCAAGGACCCCAAGAAATGGGGGTTTAATCTTTTATTCAACGTGATTAAGGGAGGATACCCAGGCCGGATTTATCCGGTCAACCCAAGAGAGAGGGAAATTCTGGGATTTAAAGTCTACCGCTCTATAGGTCAAATCCCCGAGCCCGTTGACCTGGCCATTCTCGTCGTTCCCCCCTCCGACATCCTGAGCGTTATTCAAGAGTGTGGAAAGAACGGAGCCAAGGTTGGGGTGATCATCACCGCCGGGTTCGGGGAAGTGAATCTTAGGGGAAAGAATCTGGAGGAGGAGATGGTGACCCGGGCCCGGAGCCTGGGGATGCGGCTGATGGGGCCCAATTGTCAGGGAGTGGTCAGTATCGGCAAATCCCCTCTCTATGCCCACATGCCCCCTCAATTCCCCCGGTCAGGGCCGGTCGGAGTCGTCTCCCAGAGCGGGAACCTGGCTACATCCCTGATCGAAATTGGCAGCGCCATGGGGCTGGGGTTCAGCAGGGTTATCAGCAGCGGCAATGAGGCGGACCTGCAGACCCCGGATTTTCTGGAGGCCCTGGCCGAGGACTCCCAAACCGAGGTCATCCTGTCTTACCTCGAAGGGGTGAAAGAGGGGAGAAAATTTTTCCAAACGGTCAGGAAGGTTTCTTCTAAAAAACCTCTTTTGATCGTAAAGGGGGGCCAGACCGAGGCGGGGGTCAAGGCCGCGTTTTCTCACACCGGCGCGCTCTGCGGTACGGATCATCTATTCAACTCTTTGTTTCGGCAGACGGGTGTCATCCGGGCTGAAGCCATCGAGGAAATGCTCGACATGGCCGCCGCCCTAACGACTCAACCGCTTCCCAAAGGGCGCCGGTTGGGCATCATAACCCTGGGGGGTGGATGGGGCGTGCTGGCCGCAGATTACTGCGCCAGGGCCGGGCTGATCATCGAGGAACTGCCGGGGAAAGCGATAAAGGCCCTGGATGAAGTTCTTCCGCCGTGGTGGAACCGAATGAACCCGGTGGATATGGTCGCCGGGTATCGGAAGGGTGACCTGGTCCGGTCGATGGAACTCCTACTGAGTTCAAAAAAGTTCGACGGAGTCATTTTGCTGGGGCTCGGATGGCGGGCAGTACGGGGAGGATTTCTAAAGACCTGGGCGATTACTCCGGAAGATGGCATGGAGGCTGCCGGACAGGACTGGATTGAGGAGGAAGAAAAAGTCTTCACCGACCTCCAGGACCTGGGCCGAAAATATGGAAAGCCGATTCTTCTGGCCTCGGACGTAATCCAGCATACCCCCGGGGTCGAAAAGGGCATCCGCAGCCGGAGGGTGGCAGCTTACCCTTCTCTAGCCCGGGCAGTAAGAGCCTATTTAGGATTGGTCAAAAGATATGAAACCCTGAAGCCCAAATCAGGCCCGAAGGAAGAATCCCTTCATTAATTGTCCCTGGGGAAAGGAAAAAACCAAGACTTAGATCCTAATCATTCCCGCACCCGCGGGAATCCAGAAACGGCCCTGCAAAAACGCCTGGATCTCCACTTTCGCAGGAATGACCAGTAAAAGCGTATTGATTTTACTTATACTCGAAGGTCGCTCCGGGTTTCCAGCGGACCACAACCACATGGGGCGCGCGGAACTTCATTTCTTTTTCCAGCTTTTCCAGGTCTAATTTTTGGTTTGGGAAAGTATCGTAATGGATGGGGACAAAGTATTGGGGATGGATCAGGGATGCGGCATACCCGGCTTCGCGACACCCCATATTATATTTCCCCCCGACGGGTAGGACCGCCACATCCGGGCTGTAAAGATCCCGGATAATGGCCATATCCCCGAAAACCCCCGTGTCCCCCCCGTAATAGATAGATGGGCCTGCTTTAAATTCGATAACGTAGCCAACCGAACCTGAACCGGGGGTAAGGATTCCGTCCTTTTTATAATCCTCTCCCATGATGTCCGAAGTGTGGGCCGCATTCACCATGGTAATCGTGAAAGCATCGGTCTCCCAGCTTCCCCCGATGTTTAACGGGGTCGATCCTTCATCGTATTTAATCCCCCCGAATTTTTCGGCATACATTCCGATTTCCGGCGTGCAGATGAGGGGGGCGCCGGTCATCTTGACCATGGCCAGAGAATCTCCAATATGGTCGATATGACCATGGGTAACGCAGATCGCGCTGGCCTTTTTGATCTGTTGCAGTTTGAAGGGACAGGCCGGGTTCCCTTCAATCCAAGGATCGAAAAAGACAGTCTTCCCGTCGGCCTCTACTTTAATAGAGGCATGGCCTAACCAGGTTATTTTCGCTTTGCTCATCGCTTCTTTCCTCCTTTTCTCTTGGCTGTCTTCCTGGCCTTCTTCGGAGGAGAAGGCAGTTTCACCTCCGTATCCTTGACGAAGACCGGAGTAAAGTCCTTTACCCGGGGCATCAGGTCGTTGGTAGCATCCACCGCCACCCGGGAATTAAAAGCCTTCAGCGCGGCCGGGACGCTATCGAACCACAATTCGTTGACCCGATACCAGGCCGGGTCCCCCGCAGGCGATCCGACGACTTTGCCGATCAAGTACTTGCGCAGCCCTGGAATCTTGGCCGCGTCCCGGGCATGTTTCTGGACGAAATATTTTTCAAATTCGGCTTCGTCGGTTCCCGGGGAAAGATTAAACATCGCCACCAGCTTAACCATTTTGTTCACCTCCCTTTGAATTAATAAGAAAGTGTCAGTATCGGTGTTGAGTGTCAGTAAAGACAAAACATTACTGACCCTGACCGCTCACCCTAATCACTGATCAAAGTGCCAGGTACGTCTTGTAAGCTTTCTCGTCGCTGCGGAACTCTTCCGTCGTTCCCTGGTAGCGCACTTGGCCCTTTTCCAGAATATAGAGACGGTCGCATAAATCCAGGGAAAAACGGGCGTTCTGTTCACAAAGGAGTATGGTCATTCCCTCCTGACGCAATTTTTTGATTTGCTCGCCCAGTTGCTGGACCACAATGGGGGCCAAGCCCTCGGAGGGTTCGTCGAGCAAAAGGAGGTCGGGGTTGCCCATGAGAGTGCGGGCGATGGTAAGCATCTGCTGCTCTCCTCCGCTCAAGAATCCCCCCCTGCGGTTCTGGATGGGCTGAAGCGCCGGGAACAGTTCAAAGACTCTGGCTAAAGTCCATACATTCTCTCTTCCGACGGAGCGTTGGATGGCTACATCGAGGTTTTCCCAAACCGTTAGGTCAGAGAAGATTCGTCGGTCCTCGGGGACGAAGCCGATTCCCAGCATGGAAATCTGGTAAGGGGGCTTTCCGGCGATCTCCTCACCTTTCCACTTGATCGATCCCGAACTCGGGGGGGTGAGGCCCATGATGGATCGGAGCGTTGTGGTCTTGCCCACGCCGTTTCTCCCCAGGAGCGAAACGACTTCTTCATTGTCAACCTGTAAGGATACGCCGAACAAGATCTGGCTCAGCCCGTAGGAGGTGTAGATGTTATTCACCTCTAAGATCATCGAGCCTCCCCCAGGTAAACCTTCCTGACGTCGGAATTATTCCTTACCTCCTCAGGAGAGCCTTCGGCAATCAGCCGGCCCTGGTGCAAGACCAGGATCCTTGCCGAGATGGAGAAGACCACCTCCATATCGTGCTCGGTAAAGAGAAGGGTGAGTCCCTTTTCCCGGGTGATCCGCCCGACGAGCTGAATGGTCTGGTGGGTCTCTAAGGCGGACATCCCTGCCGTCGGTTCATCCAGGAGAAGAAGCTCCGGATCGCTGGCCAGGGCGATGCCGAGCTCGAGTTGCTTCTGGAATCCATAGGAAAGAGACCCTCCCACCGTTTCGGCAAAATCCTTCAGGCCCACCCTTTCCAGGAGTGCCTGGGTTTCCTCCCGGAAGAAAGACTCAACGGGCTTGAAGAAATTGAGGCTTTCTCCCCGATGAGCCACCAGGGCTGCCTGGATATTTTCGAAGACGGTCAAGCGGGGAAAGATATTCGTCCTCTGAAAGGACCGACCCATGCCCAGCCGGCAGATCTTGTGGGGAGGTGTACGGGTAATGTCCTTCCCTTTGAATAGCAGCCTTCCCTCGTCCACGGGGAGATGGCCGGTGATGAGGTTGAAAAGAGTGGTCTTCCCCGCACCATTGGGACCGATGATGGAACAGATCTCCCCCGTTTTAACGGAAAAGCTAACTCCGTTGACGGCTACAAATCCATCGAAAGATTTTTTCACTCTCTCAACGTTTAAGATCATCGGTTCCATTTGGCGAATATCCGCTGGTTTTTCAAAAACCCGACGATCCCCCCGGGGAAGAAGAAAAGAATCAACGCCAGGATGGTTCCCAAAATGAGTGGCCAGTACTGAGTAAAAGAGGTAACCTGCATTCTCAGGTAGAGCAAAACTGCCGCCCCAACCAGGGGACCAAAAAAGTTATAAATCCCACCCAGGAGGCTCATGATAAGCACCTCGGCTGACTGCGGCCAGAATATAAAATCCGGGAAGATGCTGTGATTGAAGATTCCAAATAGTGCCCCGGCAATGGCGGCAAAGAAACCCGAAATCATGAAGGCGATCAACTGGAAGAGCTTGACGTTGATCCCGATGAATTCCGTCCGTTCCGGGTTTTCCCGGATGGTCGTTAGTATTCTTCCAAAGGGGGAATTGACCAGTTTTCGCAGAAGGTAAAGAGAAAGAACGACCACGACCAGGGTGAAATAGTAAAATCGCGTCGGGGAATCCAGGTGGGCGGGGAAGCTGACCCCAATAAGCCCTGTATCTCCACCGGTGAGGGAGTTCCATTTGAAGGCAATCGCCCATACAATCTGTGAAAAGGCCAAAGTGAGCATGGCAAAATAAATCTTGGTCAGGCGGATGCAGAAAAAGCCGATGAGGCAAGCGACAATCGCCCCGAAAACTCCGGCGGCCGCAAAGGAAATCGGAAAAGCGATCGAAGCTTTTTTCATCAGCAAGGCGCAGGTATAAGCTCCCACGCCGAAGTAGGCGGCCTGGCCGAAGGATACCAGCCCTGTATATCCCAACAGGAGATTCAGGCTTACCGCAAATAATCCCATAATTAGAATGTCCGTCCCAAGAAAAACATAGAACCGCGATTCACTTAGAGGCAGGAGAAGTAGAAGCAGGATCAGGATAACCAGGAACCAGTTTTCTTTGGACATTTTTATCGCTTAGAAAGTTATAAAAATCGGCTCATCTCCAAATTTGTTGCGGGCTAAGAAGCCGGCATATTTTGAATGTCAAGTGATTTCAGGGTCGCGGAAGGAAAGTCATATTGCTTGCAATCATGAGGCCAATATCCCTCCTTCGCTGTGGCGGGGGTGTTCGCCCTTTCATCGGAGTTTTCTTTTCCCACCCCCGCTCCGCTTTGCGGAGGGCAAGCAGGGGGTTTATGGGAAGTGGATATCCCGCCGATGCTTGCGGCGCAATCTGCCTTTCCTTCCGCGCCCTTGTCAGGCCTCCATAAAATATTTGATCAACTAATTTGGAGATTATCCTAAATTTTTTTTAGGTCACTGCCCAATTCGTTGAAAGAAAAGGAACTCACCTGTTCCATATGATCGACGAATAGGGAAGTAATCCTCTTTCCCATTTTTAGGCCTTTGGATAATCTCTGCGCCCTCTGTGATTAGATTTTTTTATCGCTGCAGAGGCTTTCCCAAAAGTCCCCAGGGACGAAGAATCAGGACCACCGCCATCAGAACATAAATAAATACCATCGAAAGCCGGGGAAGGATCAGAATGCCGAAAGTGGTGACCTGGCCCAGAATAAGCGCCCCCAGCAGAGTCCCCCAAAAGCTTCCTAACCCTCCCACCACCACCACAATGAAGGCATTGATAATGATCTCCACATCCATACCCGGAACGATGGCGGCGATGGGAGATACCAGGGCTCCGCCTAAACCCGCCAACCAGGCCCCAATGGCGAAAACAACTGTAAATAACCGGTTCACGTTCACGCCCAGCGAACCGAGTATTTCCCGATCCAGGGCGGCAGCTCGGATCAACCTTCCCCATCGGGTGCGATGTAATATCAACCAGAATAGAAGAGCGATGGTCGGGCCGATGATGAGAATGAAGATGTTATACTCAGGAAAATACTGGTCCATGAGGGGCACCGCCCCTTTAAGCATGGCGGGACGCGATACCGAGAGTTGACCCGTTCCCCAAATAATCTTGGCAAAATCGCTGATGATGAGCACCAGCGCATAAGTAAACAGGAGTTGATTGAGTTCTTCCCGGATATAGAGGCGGCTCAGGAAGAATCTCTCGATGAAGCCGCCGATGATGGCCACAGAAAGGGACGCAAAAATGGCCGCCCACCAGAACTGGCCGGGAGCGTTGATGAAGTGGGAAACGAAATAATAAGTGAGATAGGCTCCTAACATGTAAAGAGAGCCGTGGGCAAAATTCAGGACCCGCAGAATGCCAAAGATCAGGGAGAGGCCGGAGGCGATGAGAAAAAGGAACATCGCATAGGTAAGGCCGCTCAAACACTGAATGAGAAGAAAAGAAGGTTCAGGAAGGTTCATTGGTTAATGGCAATCGACCGGTTGCTTGGAATGAAAATTCCTGGATTTGATCTAGCCGGAGGAGCCAGATGGCCGAAGTTGCCACCCGGTCCTCCGGAGCTTGTTGGTCAGATTTAGTCCATCAGGTTGTCCGCCGGAATGTACTCCACCGGGCGCAAGATGGGGAATGGATATTCGGGGACCTTTGCGGTTGTACCCCAGAACTGCCCCCGGTTAGCCTGGTGATCTTTGGCCCGCATGGTCTGTTTTCCAATCGGCGTGTCAATGGTCAAGCCCTCCAGAGCCTTGATCACCTTGTCGGTATCTGTGGAATTGGCTTTTTTTATAGCTTCGGCCAGGAATTGGACGGCAATATACCCCGTGATGGCCCAGCTGGGGGGATATTCCTGCTTGGTAAAGGCCTTCAGACGCTCCACGTAGGCTTTATGTTCGGGAGTGTTGGGATAGTAGAAGAGATCGTAGGAATTCGTGGTGATCCCTAAGGGCAAATCGTCCTTCAAGGAGATTGCCGTCTCCGGGCACCCTCCCTCGCCTCCGGCGACGACCTTTACCTTTTCAAAGAATCCATAGGGCTTGGCCTGCTTGGCAAAATTTACAAAATCGCCGCCCCATAGAGCGAGAAAGGCAGCATCCGGTTTGGCCGCCATCATTGCCGTAATGAAGGGAGTAAAGTCGGCTTCTCCCAGTTTTGGCCAACCCTGACCCACAATCTCCACTTCCGGTTTGATCTTCTTGATCCATTCCACAAAGGCCTTGGTTACCATCTGGCCATATTCATAGTCGGGACCGAGGGTATAAACCCGTTTCCAGGGGTTCTTGGCCATGAAGGCCGCGGCGCTTCTCCCTTCCGTATTCGTGTTGGCCGCGGCCCGAAAAACATACGGATGAAGGTTAGCGGGGTCGGTCATGGCTGTGCTTTTGGATACAGGAGCGATATAGATAATCTTTTCTGTCTTGCCCACCTCGGAAAGAGCCAGACCCTGAGATGCGGTAAAGCCTCCCACCAGGAATTGAACCTTCTCTTTCAATATTAATTCCCGGGCCACCCGCGTGGCTTCGTCAGGAGTCCCCTTGCAGTCCCGGACGATAAGTTTTATGGGCCTGCCCAGAACCCCTCCTTTATCGTTGATATCCTTCTCCGCGAGCTGACCTCCTACCATGGATGGCTGGCCGAAAAGAGCCCCCCCTCCCGACAGGATCGCCGGATACCCGACGAGAATCGGGCTCTTTTGAGCATCTGCGGGTTGCGGGAAAAAGAAAGCCGCTAAGACTAAGCAGAAAAAAATCCCCGGTATCAGTGTCCGTTTCATGATTTTTCCCCCTTTCGTGTCCTCATTTATTATAGGGTAATCGATCCTCCGGCTACCCTTTATCTCTTTTTTTCTCCGTCGGGTTTTCCTTCGGTGGCCCCTCGATAACATCTTTGATCGGAGAAATACTCGGCAGGATTCCAAAAGAAGTTTATTTCCAATAAAAAACCCTGTCAAGGTCTTTTATGGCTTTTCCCGACCGTCGGTCCCGCTCGAGGAGGAACCCTCTGCGTGCTGATCTGGCTCGGCGGAATTGGAGGGCTATTTTCTTATAGCAAATAAACCTCAACTGGGGTTAAAATAAGCCGCAAATTTTCGGCCAGCCTTAGATGGAGATTTACTTACTCTCCTTCGGGGCCTGGGTTTATTGAAGAGGCTGCGGGGCTTAATACCCTTGGGCGGTAAGAAGGGTGCCCCTTTATAAAAAAAACGTTATGGAGGAGGGGAATATGCATCGTCTGATTCAAAGTTTTGGGCAAATCGTTTTGGCTCTGGCAGGGGCGATCCTCTTAGTTTCGCCGGTGATGGCCGCGGATGTAGTCGAAATTGGGTGTGTTTCAACCTTCAGCGGTGCCTATGCGGCCATAGGAGATCACGGACTCAAGGGAGCAAAATACGCCGTAGATGAAGTCAACAATAAAATTCTTGGAAAGAAGGCTGAAGTTTATGCCATCGAGGATGAAGCCAAACCGGGTGTGGGAGCACGGAAAGTCAGGGAGGCTATCGATTCCAGAGGGATCAAATTCTACCAGGGGGCGGTCAGTTCCGCGGTAGCCCTGGCCATCAGCCAAGTGGCCAACGAGAAGCAGTCGATCTACGTCACTTCCGTAGGAGCGGACGAGATTACCGGAAAAGCCTGCAACCTTTATACCTTCCGCTGGTCCGTTCCCACCTACGGCGCCATCCAGGAAACCATTGTCCCCCTGATCAAAAAGTTTCCCAACGCCAAGCGCTGGTATACCATCACCCCGGACTATGTGTTCGGCCATTCTTTGCTGAATAACGCCTTGGAAGTTTTCAAGAAGTATGGAATTGAACACGTGGGCAACGATATGCATCCCATCGGGCACACGGAGTTCAGCTCGTTTTATACCAAGGCCATGGCTTCCAAGGCAGATTTTGTGGTCTTTTTTAACTTCGGTAAGGACACCATTAACGCTCTTAAACAGGCCGACAACTTTGGACTGAAGAAAAAGGCCAAAATCTTGGTGGCCTGGTCCTCCGGGTTGATGGATTTTCAGGAGATCGGACCGGAGACCGCAGAGGGGATCTATTTTGGCTGCCAGTTCTGGCATGATGTAAAGGTTCCCGTAACTCAAGCTCTCACTAAGGCATATCAGGCCAAGTACAACGAAATTATCTCCTACCCGGCGGCCTCCTCTTATATAATGACCCGGCTTATCATCCTCGGAATCGAAAAGGCAAAGAGCCTGGATCCAACCGCGGTTGCAAAGGCGATGGAAAAAATGGAATGGGATGGACTCACGGGAAAAGAGACCATGCAGGCCTTTGACCATCAGACCAATAAAGAATATTACTTGCTGCTGGCCAAAGATAAAAAAGATATAAAAGGCCCGGGAGATCTGGCCACCGTAATTTCATCGGGCCGTTCTTTTAAACCTCAGTCGCAGACGGATTGTCGGATGAAATAGAAAAAAGGGTCATTGTGAATGTGAATCAAGAAAATCCAGCTCGGAATTCAGAGTTTTTTGGTCTTTTAGGCGCTTATTGTGCAACTAATACCAACATGTTGGTAAGGAAGAAATGCCTCACATGGGAACCGTAGGGGCACGATGCATCGTGCCCCTAGAAGGCTGGCACTCTAACTTACCCGGGTGTTTTCTATGGCTCTGATTGTGGCCCAGTTTCTTAACGGAATCTCCTTGGGCATGATTTATGTCCTTATGGCAGTCGGTTTGACCGTCGTATTTGGCATGCTCAACATCATCAACTTCGGCCACGGTGCGGTCTATGCCATCGGGGCATACCTGGCCTTCCAATTTTCCGTCATGCTGGGACAGTGGACCGGCAGTTTTTGGGTGGCGATCTTTCTCTCTCCAGTTGTGGCGGGGCTTTTGGGTGCCCTGATCGAGGTATTGCTGCTGAGGCGGATGCAGGATGAGGAACATGTTTACCAGATCCTCCTCACCTTTGGTGTCGCCTTGATCCTCCAGGAGATCATTATCATGATCTGGGGGCCGGTCGGAAAAAGCATACCTATGCCCAGGGAGCTGTCGGGGGTGCAGGATTTTGGCGTGTTCTCTTTCCCGGACTACCGGATTTTTCTGATTATCTTCATCGGGGCCATTTGTCTGGTTTCCTGGCTGCTGATTGAAAAGACGAGCTACGGCTCGATCATTCGGGCGGGCACTGAGAATCGCAACATGGTGAACTGCCTGGGGATCGACATCTATAAGGTCTTCACGGTAGTTTTCGCCTTGGGGGTCGGATTGGCGGCGCTGGCCGGGGCACTGACTTTGCCGATGCGGGGGGCCCAGCCTCTCATGGGGGATACAATCCTAACCCTCTGCTTTGTGGTCGTGGTCATCGGCGGCATGGGAAGCTTCACGGGAGCCATCCTCGGAGGGCTTATCGTGGGCGTCGTTGAATCCATGATGGCCCTGATCTGGCCGCCCGGAGCGATGATCTCTATATTTGCCGCCATGGCTTTAGTTATCCTGATCCGACCCCGCGGCCTATTAGGGCTGCGATAACCGGATGACGTAGGTTTGAGAATTCTTTTCGGTGACAGACCTTGTCACAGGTTTCGAGTTCGGGGTCCTGAGTTTTGCTTGACACCTATACGCCCGGGTCTTGCGGGCTCGTCGACAATGGGTGTGCTAAGGACTTGAGAGTTATGATCGAAAATGCACTCGGAAAGAAAAGAGCCTTAATCGACAAGGAGATCTTCATCCTCGGGGGCCTTCTGCTTTTATTGCCTTTCCTCCTGCCTTATAAAACCCTGCCGGCCGAAATCGTGATCTATGCCCTGGGAGCGGTTTCGTTCAACATTCTTCTGGGTTACACCGGGCTTTTATCCTTCGGGCAGGCCGCCTTCTTTGGAGCCGGCGCTTACTTAACCGGTATATTCCTGATTCATTTCGGCTGGCATCCCGCGCTTACTCTGGTCCTTTCCGGGGTTATCGGGGCTCTTTTTGCAGCAGTGATCGGGTTTCTTTCCATTCGCCAGGTGGGGATTTATTTCGTCATGCTCACGCTGGCCTTTAACCAGTTGGCCTTTTTCCTGGCTTACCAGTGGAAGAGTGTCACCGGCGGGGATGATGGTTTGCTAAATGTCCCGCGGCCCGATTTTCCCCTTTTCCCTGGCTTGAAAATCCCCATCCAGGGCAATTTGCAATTTTTTCTTTTTGTCTGGGTGATCTTTCTGGTGGCTTTCGTTATTATCCGTCGGATCATCAACTCCCCGTTTGGCCGAATCCTCCTGGCCATTCGAGAAAATCCCAACCGGGCCAGAGCCGTTGGGTACAATATTATTCACTACGAACTGATCGCTTTCACCATCTCCGGCTTTTTCACCGGTCTGGCGGGTGGACTATACGCCCTTTTTATGAAAATGGTGCCCATCAACGCCATAGAACTGCTTACCTCCACGGATTTCATCATCATGTCGCTGCTAGGAGGCACGGGGTCCTTGTACGGGCCGATCATTGGAGCCGTGGTGACCAAGATTGCCTCGGAGATCTTGAGCGTGCTCTGGGCCCGATGGCTCTTTGTCCTGGGGGTGATTTTTGTGGGTTTTGTTTTGTTCATGAGAGGTGGCATCTGGGGGCTCATAAATGCCAGTTGGAGTAAATTCACCACCGGGCGTCCGGAGGAAGGAAGAAACCCGTGATCCTCCGCACGGTGAACCTCACGAAGCAATTTGGCGGACTGATCGCCGTAGATCATGTGAATATCCAGGTTCACGAGGGGACCGTCCATTCCATTATCGGACCCAATGGGGCCGGCAAAACAACTTTATTTAATATACTAACCGGGGAAATCCCACCCAATGATGGGGAGGTATATTTCCAGGAAAAAAGAATTACGGGGCTAAAACCTTATCAGGTGGCCAAAATCCGTATTGGGCGGTCCTTTCAGCAAAATAGCCTCTTTAAGAATCTGAGCGTCTTCGAAAATATCCGGTTGGCAGCCCACGTCCAGCATCAGGGGCGCTTCAATTTCCTGAGTGACTTCCGTTCCTTTCACTCTCCCATTGATCAGGCCCATAAAGTACTCGAAGAAATGGAGATCACCTCTATCGCCGGCAAGAAGGTCGGGGAGCTTTCCCACGGGGCCCAGCGGACCCTGGAAGTGGCCATTGCCCTGGCTGCCGATCCGTTGCTGGTTCTCCTGGATGAACCCACCAGCGGCATGTCCCCCGAGGAGGCAATCCGGATGGTCCGGCTGATCCGAAAATTGGCCAAGCAGCGAACCATGATCGTAATCGAACACAACATGAACCTGGTTTGGTCGATATCGACCGTGATCACGGTTCTCCATCAAGGGCAGGTCATTGCCACGGGAAGTCCGTCGGAGATCGAAAAGAACCCGGAGGTGCGGAAGGCTTATTTGGGGGGGGCGGCCGTATGATCACCCTCAAGAATGTGCATTCGTACTACGGGACCAGCCATATTCTCCAAGGTATAGACCTTTCGGTGGAGCAGGGAGAAATCGTTACTCTTCTGGGCCGGAATGGGGCAGGGAAAACGACAACGTTGAGAACGATCATGGGCCTTCTGACGCCCAGGCAGGGCAGTATTGCCTACCGGGGGGAGGTCATCAGCGGTCTCAAACCTTACCAGATTGCCCGCAAAGGTATTTCTTACGTACCCGAAGAACGGGCGATATTTTCTCACTTGACCGTGGTGGAAAACCTGGAGATCGCCCGGGTCGCCAAAGGGAAAGACCATCAGGGGACCTGGACGGTTAAACGGGTATTTGAAAAATTCCACCGCTTGGCCGAACGCCGGCACCACAGCGGTGCCAACCTATCGGGCGGCGAACAACAAATGCTCTCCATCGCCAGAGCTTTGATGAACGAACCCCATCTGCTTCTTTTAGATGAACCGTCGGAGGGACTCGCCCCCCTCATCGTTCAGGAGTTGCAAGAAATCACCCGTGAAATTCTCCAGGAGGGCATCACCGTTCTCCTGGTGGAGCAGAACCTGGCCATGTGCACCGCCCTCGCCTGGCGCCATTACATTATCGATCAAGGCCGGATGGTCTATCACGGGAGCAACGAAGAATTTATGGCCAACGAAGAAATCAAAGACCGTTATCTGACCCTCAGTGCGGTCGAGCAGGCGGCGGAAGAGGAATAAAACCCGCCCGAGTCCAGCCGGAGGTGATACGATGCGCTTTGTGATTGGGATGATGAAGCACGAGACCAATACCTTCGCGCCGGTGCCGACCCCTCTGGCCAGCTTCCAGCAAGAAGCCGACATTTTTGATCCCCAGGCCCAAGCCTTCCAGGGGACCAATACCGCCCTGGCCGCCTTTATCGATCTCGCCCGGAAGGAAGGGGCTGAGATCGTCACTCCCGTTGCGGCTTCGGCCTGGCCCAGCGGCCCCGTCGACGCAGATGCCTATCGGGCGATCTCCGAAGCCATTTGCCGGGCGGTGGCTAAGGGCTGTGATGCGCTCTTTCTCGACCTCCACGGAGCCATGGTGTCCCAGGAGACGGATGACGGCGAAGGCACTCTTCTCCAGCGGATCCGCCGCATCGCCCCCAATTTACCCATAGCCGTCGCCTTGGACTTGCATGCCAATATCACCGAGGAGATGGTAGCCAACTGCACGGCCATCGCTGGCTATCAGACCTACCCTCACGTGGATATGTATGAAACCGGGAAGAAAGCCGGCCAGATCATTATAGAAGCGCTTCATCGGAAGGCTAGTCCGGCCATGGCTTGGATGAGTTGCCCGATGATTCCCCACACCCTGCGCATGGGCACGAGTGAACCGCCTATGAGCAACCTGGTGGCGGCCGCACGGGCCGAGGAAAGGAACGCCCTCGCCGTCAGCGTATTCGGGGGATTTCCGCTGGCCGATATCTCTCAAGCCGGGTTGAGTGTCGTCGCCGTAACCGATGGAGATCGCGACCGGGCCGAACAAATCTGTCGGACGATGAGTCGAGAGGCTTGGCGGCTTCGAAAAGAATTTATCTATCGAGGCGAACCCCTGCTCCAATCGGTCAACCGGGCCGCCCGAACGAAAGAAGGGCCGGTTTTGTTGATTGACCATGCCGACAACTGCGCCTCCGGTGGCACCCAGGATACCATGGCCGTGGTGGCTGAGGTGATCCGTCAGGGGCTGGATAACGTGGCCGTAGGGTCCATTCGTGACCCGGAAGCGGTAGCCGCGATGATTAAGGCTGGTGTCGGGAATAAGATAACCCTGCCTCTGGGGGGCAAAATGGACATGCCATCCATCGGGCGGAAAGGTGAACCTCTGGAATTGACCGGGAGGGTTCGGGTCATTTCCGATGGCCGATTCGTGCCCCGGGGGCCAATGCTTACAGGGGTTGCTCAGGACATGGGCCGGACCGTCGTCCTGGATGCCGGACCTTTGGAATTTGTGGTCTCTGAGAAAAATCATGAACCCTTCGACCTGGGGATCTTTCGCAGCGTCGGCATCGAGCCGACGGCCAAGAGGTACTTGTTGCTCAAGTCGCGGATTCATTACCGGGCCGGCTTCCTGCCCATTGCCAAGACAATCGTCGAATGCAACGGAGTCGGAGTGACCGGTTCCGACTATACCCAGTTTAAATTCATCAAATTACGCCGCCCCATCTTCCCCCTAGAGCAAAATACTGAATTCTAACCGTGCTTCTGGGTGATTCCTGACAGGGGGGAAAAATGCCCCAAGAATCCCGCTGTGGCATTCCCGCGAAAATGGGAATCCAGTCTTTTAAAAAGATTGTGGACTCCCGCCGTTCTTTTCCTTCTGGCCATCCGGGAAAGTCCCGACCGCGCAAGGGTCGTGAGTTATGATATCACCCTCTACAATCTCCTGCCCTTCATCCTCTCTGCTTTTTCACCGGCCTGGCTGGAGGGCTCTTCGCCCTTTTTATGAAGATGGTGCCCATCAAGGCCATAGATCTGCTTACCTCTTAAGTAACTCAAGGTCTGGCTTGAACGATCCGATAAAGGGTGAAAGAAAGAAAAAGTGTTAAGGAGGAAGAATGGAAAGGATGAAAATCATTCTGGGGGTCGTCGTGTTGGTTTTTATCTTTCCGGCTTTTTCCTGGGCCCAGTTTGACCTGTGGAATGCGGAAGGCTATAACATCGAACTTGAAGGACGCTACTGGTATCCAAAACTGGATTCCACCGTAAAAATTGTGGACAACAATATAGGGACAAGTATTAACCTGGTAAACGATCTGGGATTTAATGAACAGCAAGGCTTTGGGGAAGCAAGATTACAAATTAAATTCTTCGACAGGAATAAGTTCAACTTCTCCTGCCTTCCCATGAAGTGGGAAGCGGACCAAGTCCTCACCCAGGCGATACAGTTTAATGGCCAAACCTATACGGCAGGAACGCAGGTTCAATCCCGATTGGACATGAAATTATTCAAAGCAGGGTATGAGTTTGATTTTATCGCCGGGAATTATGGATTCTTAGGAGCAACATTTGATGTGATGGTGGCTGATACTCAAATACAGCTTAAGGCTCCAACTCTAGCCATCGATGAAACACATAATGCTACCGTGCCCATTCCCATGATCGGTATCAGTGGCCGGCTGAATTTTTTAAAGTGGATGGGTTTGACGGCTAGAGTTTCCGGGCTCCCCGCGGGGGGATATGGGTACGTTTTGGACGCCGAGGGAAGCCTGGATATAAACCCCGTCAAATATGTGGGGATTTCGGGCGGCTACCGGTTCTTTCAAGCCAAGGCCACCTATCAGGACAATAAAGCGGATTATAAACTAGATGGACCTATGTGGCCTTGAAAATTCGGTTTTAATTTTTTCTGAAGGAGAGTGACCTTAGCGTGGCCGCTCTCCTTGAAGATCTTCCCACCCCAATCAGGCCCGGGACCCCGGGCGCCAGAAATTTGAAGTCCCGGCCTTTATTTCCTAAAGAACCAGCCAACTCGTGTTGTACACAGCGACATTAATCCGGGCAAAGGGCGTCATTCCCGCGAAAGCGGAAATCCAGAAAGACGCTGGATTCCGGGTCGAGCCCGGAATGACAAACTGGAAAGGACTTATGTCGTCAAGTATAGGGGTAAAGAGCCCCCCCAATAGAATCTGCAACCCGGCTTCGAATTGGATTGACGGGCCCCTCCCGATTTAGTAAATTCGAGAAGAAAAACAGAAGTGCATTTTTTACCAGAATTCGGCCTGATCTCTGTAAGGGAAGGCGATTCCAGAAAGGAGCGTACCAAAATGATGAAACCGGCAAAAGATTCCCTGGACCTCGGCATTGTCGTCAGCGACATTAAAGCCAGCCTCAACTTCTACCAGAACACCCTGGGGCTGGAATTTGTAGGAATTACCCCTGTCTGGTTTGGGACCATGCATCGCCTGCGATTCGGCACCAGCGATTTCAAGTTGATTGAACCCAAGACGGTGCCCCCCAAAGGGGCGATCGGCCTGGAGAAGCAGGTGGGATTCCGTTACATGACCTTCGTGGTTAAGAATCTTTCCGAACTCTGCGCCGAACTCAAGGGCAAGGGGGTCGAGTTTGCCATAACCGAGAAGGAAGTTCGTCCTGGAGTTCGTATCGCCATGGTGAAGGACCCTGATGGGAACATCGTGGAATTCGTAGAGCGGAGCTGAAAGAATATCCCCCCGGCTGGCGGGCCCATTTCAGGAGAGGTAGCATCGCTCTTCCTGTCGCGCAGGAGTGTGCCAATAGGATAAGAAGTGTTGAGTGCTGAGAAATGGAACGAGGAACAAGAAACGAGGAACGAATTTCCCTCAGCATCCGCTACCTCTTTTGAAAGGGGGGAATCATGAGATTCCTTATCCGTTTATCGATCAACATGGTCACCATCATGATCATCGCTTACCTTTTTCCGAGTCTCGTCCGGGTGGATAGCTGGGTATCGGCTCTGGGTGCTGTTTTTCTTCTGGGAATCGTCAATGCCATTATCCGCCCGATCTTCATCTTGTTGACTCTGCCTCTAACCCTGGTCACATTGGGCCTCTTCCTGCTGGTCATCAACGCTTTGATGCTCTGGCTGGTGGCCGGTCTGGTCGGGGGTTTCCATGTAAATGGGTTCTGGGGAGCTTTCTTCGGCTCCATCTTGATCAGTCTCATAAGCTGGATCTTCTCCCGCATCATTCATAACTAAACCCAGAGGGCTGCCGTGAATACCCCATTTTGAAACCTGAACCGCCCATCCGGCGAGGTCCGGAGAGAATGAAGGAGGATCCCACGAAGAATTTAGGAAGGAGACGAAGAATGAATAAAAAGGAGGTTCACCGTATGCTTAACCACAGAAAAAAAATTGGCCTCTTCATCTTCCTGGGAATGCAATTCATCCTGGGTCCAATGAGTATGGCGGCAACGAGTACCCTCAAGGACCAGCAGAGCGTGGCCATCACGATCTACAATTCAAATATCGGCCTGGTAAGAGAGACCCGGATGATCAACCTCCAGCAGGGGATTCAAACGCTGAAATTTATGGATGTGGCCGCGAAGATCGATCCCACCACCGTCAGCCTTAAATCCCTTCTCGACGGTATGAGCCTTCGGATCCTGGAACAGAACTATGAGTACGACCTCCCCAATCAGCAGAAGTTGCTGGAAAAATTCGTAGGCCAGAAGGTTGACCTGGTCTGGTTAAATCCTGAGAGTAAGAAAGAAGAGATCGTCGAGGCAACTCTCCTTTCTACCCAGGGGGGGAACACCTTTCAGGTCGGAGACAAAATCCTCCTCGGCCATCCCGGACGGATCGTCCTTTCCAAAATCCCGGAAACCGTCAGCCTTCAACCTACCCTCCTCTGGATGTTAGAAAATAAACTCGCCAGGCCCCAGAGGCTGGAAGTCACGTACCTGACTTCAGGAATCAACTGGAAGACCGATTATCTCGCGGTCTTGAATGCCTCCGATACCCAGATTGAGTTAACCGGCTGGGTGACCATTGAAAATCGGAGCGGAGCAACCTACCGGAATGCCCAGTTGAGACTGGTGGCGGGGGAGGTCCAGCGAGTGCGGGAGGAGAGAATAGCGGAGCTGGCTGTGCCCCGGACGGCGATGGCGGCCAAAGAAGCAGCTCCCCAGTTCAAGGAAGACCCCTTCTTCGAATACCATCTCTATACTTTGGACCGGGGAACAACCCTCCGGGAAAATGAGACCAAGCAGATGGTTTTCTTCGACGCCCATCAGGTTCCCGTGAGCAAACTATTTATCCTTCGGGGACAACCCCAGTTCTACTGGTCTCGTTATGAGGCCAGAGGCCAGCAACAGAAGGTGGGGGTCTTCCTGGAACTGGTGAACCGGCCGGAGAACCATCTGGGAATGCCCCTGCCCAAGGGTACCGTCCGGGTCTACAAGGAAGACAAGGACGGAACCCTACAGTTGGCCGGGGAGGACCGGATCGACCATATGGCCAGGAACGAAAAGTTCAAGGTCAAAATCGGAGAAGCATTCGATGCGGTTGCAGAGAGGATTCAAACGGAGTATAAACAACTGGATTCCAGAGTCTATGAAGTGGCCTTCGAGGTGAGTTTGAGAAATCAGTCAAATGAGGATAGGAAGGTGCTGGTGGAGGAGCCGATTCCCGGAGATTGGGAGATGATTTCCAACACTCATCCCTACGAGAAGCTCCAGGCCAACCTCATTCGTTTCCATGTGCCCGTGGGAAAAAATCAGGAGGTAAAGGTAAGATACAAAGTTCGATTTCGGTATTAATAGAAGCCAGAAATAACCCGTCATTGCGAGAAGCGGAGCGACGAAGCAATCCCAGGAAAAGCGAGATGGCCACGCCCTTTGGGCTCGCAATGACTTGTTAAGACCTTACAGGGGTCTCTTCAATAATGGGTTGGGGCAATGGGTCAGCTCTTTGAAGACCGAAACCTGAGGAACCGGAGCTATGTATTCAAAGACCGGAGGGAAGCTGGGAGGTTACTGGCTCAAAGACTTTCTCCTTCTATTTCCCCCGATTCCCTGGTATTGGCCGTTCCAGCCGGAGGCGTTCCTGTAGCTCTGGAGATCGCCCGAAAGCTCAACCTTCCCCTGGATCTCATGATCGTGAGAAAAGTTCAAATCCCGGGCAATACGGAGGCGGGTTTTGGGGCGGTGGGGCCGGATGGAGAAGTGATTTTTAACCGAGATCTTTTAAAAAGATTGCGCCTTACGGAAGAAGAAATAGACGAAGCGGTCCAGAAGACCAAAAAGATCGCAGAAGCGAGAAACCGGACATTCCGCGAAGGCAGAATTTTCCCGGAGGTGATCGATAAGACCGCTATTTTAGTCGATGATGGCCTGGCCTCGGGCTTTACCATGGCCGAAGCGGTTAGCTTTCTTAAGAGAAAAAAAGCCAAGAAGATCATCGTCGCCGTGCCCACCGCTCCGGAGGAGACGGTAAAAAGGATCTTGCCCATGGTAGATGAAATTTTTGTTTTGAATATAAGAACGTCCTTTTCTTTTGCAGTGGCCGAGGCCTACCAAAATTGGTATGACTTGGGGGACGAAGAGGTCCTCGCCTTGCTGAAAGAGACGGGGATAGAAAATAGGAACTTGAAAGATTAAAAGGGTTCAGGCTATAAGAGAAAGGAAGGGCCGGAGAATTCCTTAAAAAATTTCACTGGGGGATTCATGAACGGAAAAGAACATAACCTTAGGGGGCGGATCATTCGGGGGATTCTCGTGATACTGGTGGGAGTGATCATCTGGTTCCTGCCGATACCCGCGGGGGTCAAGAAAGAAGCCTGGCATCTCCTGGCGATCTTTGTGGCCACCATTTTTGGATTGATCCTCAGTCCTCTACCTATGGGGGCCGTGGTCATCATTGGCGTGGTGATGACCTTGGTAACCGACATCCTTAAAATAGGTCCGGCGCTATCGGGATTTGCCAACAGCACTGTATGGCTCATCGTGGCTGCCTTCCTGGTCGCACGGGGATTCATCATCACCGGGCTGGGGACCCGGATCGCCTATATGTTCATCCGGGCCTTCGGTCGCAAAACCCTGGGGCTGGCCTATGCGATCGCGGCCAGCGACCTGGTCCTTTCGCCGGCTACCCCTTCGAATACGGCAAGGGCCGGGGGAATCATCTACCCGGTTGTTCGGTCACTCTGCAGTACCTTCGGGTCCGAGCCGGGAGAAACAGCCAGGAAGATCGGGGCCTACCTCATGATGGTCGAATTTCAGACCACGGTGATCACCTCCATCCTTTTTATGACCGCCATGGCGCCCAATCCGCTGATGGTCGAGCTTGCCCAAAAAACCGCGAATGTCACCCTCTCCTGGGGTAGATGGGCCCTGATCGCCAGTGTACCCGGTTTTCTGGCGTTCTTCATCCTTCCCTACTTTTTGTACAAAATTTTTCCTCCCGAGATTAAGGAAACACCCCAGGCGCCGGAGATGGCCCACCGGGAGCTGCAGAAAATGGGGCCCTGGAAACGGAATGAGAAAGGTATGCTCATTGTATTTCTCCTGATCCTGGTCCTCTGGGCAACCTCTGAATGGAACAAGATCGATGCGACGATTGTGGCTTTTATCGGCATCGGAGTCATGCTGATTTCTCGGGTGATTACCTGGGAGGATATACTGGCGGAGAAAGGGGCCTGGGACGCTTTGATCTGGTTCGGAGGGCTCGTGACCATGGCCGGCCAGTTGAACACCCTCGGGTTTATAAAATGGTTCGCCACTTCCATGGGAGGGGTGGTGGCCGGTTGGGGGTGGCTCCCGGCTTTGATCGTTCTCCTGCTGGTCTATGTTTACGCCCATTATGGCTTCGCCAGCACCACGGCCCATGTAACGGCCATGTTTCCGCCTTTCTTGGCCGTAATCGTCGGGGCTGGGGCCCCGCCTTACCTGGCGGCCATGAGCCTGGCGTTCTTCTCCGGTATAATGAACGGGATCACCCATTACGGGACGGGCCCCGCACCTATCTACTTCAATGCCGGCTACATAGATCAAAAGACCTGGTGGATCTTAGGTTTGATCATTTCCTTCGTCAATATTGCGATCTTTTTGACCGTCGGGTTTGCCTGGTGGAAGTACCTCGGATTGTGGTAGAAAGGGAAGAATAAGTACTCCAATTGCCGGCTGGGGGGGTTGGTCTTTAATTCTTTTTGTTACTCCGAAAGGAGGCGAAATGAACGGTAAAGAACGCAATATCGGCGGACGGATTCTCCGTGGGATCATTGTCATTGTCGTCGGACTCATCATCTGGTATCTGCCGGTCCCAGTGGGGGTCAAGAAAGAAGCCTGGCAGCTTCTGGCGATCTTTGTGGCCACCATTGTCGGGTTGATCCTAACTCCCCTGCCGATGGGAGCCGTGGTCATTATCGGAGTGGTGATGACTACCATAACGGGGGTCCTCCAAATCGGCCCGGCCCTATCCGGATTTGCCAACAACACGGTGTGGCTGATTGTAGCCGCCTTTCTGGTGGCCCGGGGGTTCATCAGCACAGGACTGGGGAGAAGAATCGCCTACATCTTCATCCGGGCTTTCGGGCGCAAGACCCTGGGGCTGGCTTATTCCATTGTGGCCAGTGAACTGGTGCTCGCTCCGGCCACCCCTTCAAACACGGCCCGAGCCGGAGGGATCATTTATCCTATCGTCCGGGCGCTTTCGAGTACCTTCGGGTCAGAACCAGGGGAGACCGCCAGGAAGATTGGAGCCTTCCTGATGCTAATGGAATATCAGGCGACGGTCATCACCTCGGCCATGTTCATGACCTCCATGGCGTCCAACCCGCTCATTGCTGAGCTGGCCAAAAAGACCGCCAATATACCCATTTCCTGGGGAATGTGGGCTCTGGCCGCTATCGTCCCGGGTATTCTCTCCCTGATTATCGTTACCTACCTTCTCTATAAGATTTATCCACCCGAGATCAAAGAGACGCCAGAGGCGGCGGAGATGGCCCACAGAGAGCTGGAAAAGATGGGACCCATGCAGAGGACCGAAAAGACCATGCTCTTTGTTTTTATCCTCATCCTCGTGCTCTGGGTAACGGGCGAGTGGAATAAGATCGATGCCACGGTGGTGGCTTTCATCGGCGTCTCTGTTATGCTCATAACGGGCGTGATCGGCTGGAACGATGTGCTGGGCGAGAAGGGAGCCTGGGATGCGCTCATCTGGTTTGGGGGTCTGGTCATGATGGCCAGCCAGTTGAACAGCCTCGGGTTCATGAGGTGGCTTGCTACCACAGTGGGTAGCAGCCTGGCCGGATGGACCTGGCTCTCGGCCTTGATCGCTTTGATGCTGGTCTATTTTTATAGCCATTATGGATTCGCCAGTACCACAGCCCACGTAACCGCTATGTTTTCGGCTTTTCTGGCCGTGGCTGTGGCGGTCAAGGTTCCACCCTACCTGGCTGCTCTGACTCTGGGTTTCTTCTCCGCTCTGAATGCAGGGATTACCCATTATGGGACCGGGCCTGCGCCCATCTACTTTAACGCGGGTTATATGGACCAGAAAACCTGGTGGAAATATGGCCTGATCGTCTCCTTTGTCAATATTGCCATCTGGATGGGCGTCGGCTTCCCTTGGTGGAAAGTTCTCGGATTGTGGTAGGAAGAGTAGATCTTTACAGGGGAAATTTTGGAAATCCTTTGACTTCATATCCTTTCACATTCCAGGCGGGAGCGGCTTCCAGAACCAACCTTCCGCCTGGCAATCTAGATCCTCTGGGCCGCTTAGACGAGATGAGTTTCTTCAGATATTCCAGGCCTCATTTTTTTCATATTTCTGTAAAACTAGCCGATAAATTTTATAATCATAAGAGCTCTTCACCTCATTGACAGGACAGACCCCTGCCCGGAATTAAATGGGTCCACGGGGTTTTGAAAAATTCTTCCAGGCCAATTGGGAGGTTGTATAGAGAAACCCAAAGGATTTGCGGATCGAGTGGAGAGCTGGATGGCCCGGATCCCGGGGGTCCGGACTTACCGGGAGAGAGAGCATCGCCGGGAAACCGACAAAAAGCTTAGGGAACATCTCGCTTCTCGTCTGCAAGAGATTCGATCCCAGTTGAAGAAGGTAATTTTAGATTTGAGCACCAGGGGTCAGATGGAATCCCTGGGCAAGCTGGACCGGCTCTCTTCCCACCTTCAGCAGATGGCGGATACCATCCGTTACGCCAGCTATGGGTACAGCGGGATCTTTGACCTGCAGAAAATCCGGGAAGACGAGTTGAATCGGCTCTACAATTTTGATCTTCTACTGGTAGATGACCTGGAAAGGATCCAGAAAAGTGTGGAGGAAATAGGACCAGCCAGCTCTCCCGCTGAGCGGGAGAAGAAGGTTGAGGGGACGGAAAGTTTTCTCGATTCTTTGGAAACGAAATTCAGCCAGCGGAAAGAATTTATGAGCCGGCCGGCCGACGGGGAACAAAAAGCCTAAAAGGAATCACAGTGCGGAAGAGCCGCAATCAAAAAGTAAGGTACCAAGGAGTTAGCGCCTTCCAGAAATCCCCCCAACCCCCCTTTATCAAAGGGGGGCAGGGGGGATTTCAGAGACGAATTTCCCAAATGGATCTTTTTTACCAAATTTAAAGAGTTTGAGCGTTAGTCGTCCAAAACAGGAGAAAGGTGCAAGGCTAAAGGAAAAAGATTTTAAGTCCCAGCTCTTTGATCCTTTATCCTTGATCCTGTCTTTCGTGCGAGGAGGAATGCATGAGTCAGTTTCTGGAAGTGATTGAGTGGTTCGACGATACCGGTCGAGAAATGGTGCATCGGATTCCGGAGTCTGGATCAGCGGAGATCAAGTTCGGAGCCCAGCTCGTTGTCCGAGAAAGCCAGGCAGCTATTTTCTTCCGAGATGGCAAAGGATATGATGTCGTCGGCCCGGGCCGCCATACCCTATCCACCCTGAACCTTCCCCTCCTGACCAAGGCCTTCAGCCTCCCCTTCGGCTTCAAGAGCCCTTTCCGGGTGGAGATTCTTTTCACCAATCTGAAGGTCTTCACCCACCTGAAATGGGGGACCAAAGAACCGGTGGCCTTCAAGGACCAGGAGCTGGGAATCGTGAGACTCCGGGCATTTGGAAACTATACCATGCGCATCATCCAGCCTCTTCTTTTTATCAATACGCTAATTGGAACCCAGGGGATCTTTTCCACCGAGGAGATTTCCGACTACCTGCGGGATGTGATCGTTTCTCGGCTTAACGACCTTCTGGGAGAGAGCTTGAAGAATATTTATGAACTGCCCCGGCAATACACAGAAATGGGGGTAGCCCTGAAGTCCCTGGTGCAGATGGATTTCCAGAAGTATGGCCTTGAGCTGGTGGACCTCTTTATCAATAGCGTTACCCCCCCGGATGAAGTCCAGAAGATGATCGATGAACGTAGCGGGATGCAAGCGGTAGGAAGCCTGGATTCTTTCTTAAAGTACAAAGCCGCCAAAGCCCTAGGGGATGCAGCCAAAGCCGAAGGGGGTGGGACAGGACCCGCAGCCGCTTCTGGAATGGGCCTGGGGGTCGGGGCCGGATTGGGCATGATGCTTCCTGGCATGCTGATGAAGAGCATGGAAGAAGGAAGCAAAACGACCCCGAGTGAGAAGAAACTCCAGTGCCCCAAGTGCCACAGCGAGATGCCCTTCGAGGCCCGATTCTGTCCTTCCTGCGGCACCCAGATCGTAAAGGTCAACAAATGTCTCCACTGCGGGAAAGACCTGCCTCTGGAAGCTAAATTTTGCATGGTCTGCGGGGCCAAAGTGGAGAAAGTCGATATCACCTGCTCCAAGTGTGGAACCAAAGCCATGCCGGGAGCCGTCTTCTGCAATCAATGCGGGGAGAAACTGTGAAAAGTAAAGTAATAAGCCCGAATAAAGGCAAACCGAATCCAAGAATTCGCAATCGAGATAGATTTCTTTTTGGACCTTAGGCACTTCGAACTTTAGGCATTTAAGGCACTCTTTTTCTGCGTTCATCTGTGTCCCTATAAAGAAATGGGCAGCCCTTCCGAATCTCAAGTTAAAATCCTCATCCATTGTCCCCAGTGCGGGGGGAACATCGCTTTCTTGGAAGAAACCCATGTGATCCGCTGCGATTTCTGCGGGTCTTCCCTGCTGGTCGGGGGGAGGGAGGGGGTCCTCCGCTATGTCCTCTCGCCCCAGATCTCCGATGCGAAGAAAGCTCAGTTCCGGGCCATGGAGCATATGCTGAGTCTGGGGAACCACTCCCCAAGAGCAGGAGAAACCCTCCTTTTTTATGCCCCTTTCTGGCGCATGCAGGGGATTGTGTACCGGTGGGTTTTCGGGCTGAAACCTATCAAGGTGGAAATCGAGGCCGGGGTCCCGCCGCCCATGGACCGTTTGAAAGTCCTCCTGAGCCGACTGATGGACCATACGATTCCAGGTTTCGCGAGCCTGGAAATCGGGCTTCCGAGTTTAGGGGTCCGGCCCCAGGCGCTGCAACTTGAACCATTTTCCAAAGAGCATCTGGAACAAAGAGATTCTTTTCTGCCGCTGGAGATGGGTCTGGAAAAAGCTCAGGAAGAGGCCGAACGTTTTGCCAACCTTTTTTTCCAGGCTGACCAATTGATTCCCGAAGTGGTCCTGCAGCACATCGTTGGAATCAATTTTTCCGTAATCTATTTTCCCCTTTGGTATGTGGAGTGCCGGCATGAAAGAGGCCGAGAAGTTGTGCTCATCGATGCGGTTGGCCAGAGCCCCGTCCAGACGATCCCCGATGGCTCCGGGATTCTTAGCAAACTACAGGGAGAGGAATCCCGCAAGTCCTTTCAATTCAGTGAACTCCGATTCTTGCCTTTTCGCTGTCCCAACTGCGGCTGGGAATTCCCTTTCCGGCCCTTGAGTGTTCTCCACCTTTGTCCCACCTGCCGCCGTCTTTTTCGGGAGAAGGACGGAGAGTGGGTGGAAATCGGCTACGGGGTGATCGCCCCGCCCGAACAGAGCTCGGGAGATAATCTTTTGTGGGTTCCTTTCTGGCGGTGTAAAACGGTGCTGGAATCTGCCGGAGAACGCATCGAAAACATGGCCGCTCTATACCGATTGGCCCCTCCACCCCGGGTGGTAAATACCGAGCGGGAGGTCCGAAGGCCTATCTATTTCTATATCCCCGCCGTGAAATTCCGTGATCCCCACACCATCCATAACCTGGGAAGCCGCCTTACCTTTGTGCAGCCGGAAATAAAAGTCGGGTCCTTCGTGGATGGCTCGCATCCCTTCGCTGCCGGAGGGAGCCTGTCGGAGAAGGATGTCCAGGAGATGGGAACGGTGATTCTCGGGTCGATGATCCCGCAGGGGAATCGGAAAGCCCGGGCCTGGATTAAAGACTGCCAGGTTGAACTCCAGGACCCCCAGATCCTGTATTTTCCATTCTCGCGCCTAGACCTCTTCTGGAAAGAGATATCCTCGGGGATTTCCTTCCAGCACAATGCCCTCTCCGAAGACCTGCCAAAAGACAACCCGTGATTCTTTGGGTCCGCTATCCCGCGGCAGAGGAGACCGCCTGGTTGCCCCTACGGAACGCTGATTATTCACTCTCCATAATAATTCGTTATTATTTGCCAATAGTATTCAAATCATAATATCCTTAAAGTTACATATATTGTCCATGGATGAAAACTAAATTAACATTTTTGTTGGTAAATCTTGACAAAATATTGACATAAGAAAATAAAACAAATAGATTTCAAGCCTTTAGAAAAAACAATTGAATCCCTTCCGATGGCAAAAGAATTGCTTTTAGGATGTATTCTAAGATTTATTTCAGACTTATAGAGAAAGAAAGGAAGGGCAAATGGGCAAAAAAAAGTTTTTCCTGATTGGGTTGGCGATCATCAGTTTCTGCTGGTTTCAATCGCTGGCCTTTGGCCAGGAATCTCTGGGATTAAGTGATCTTCAGTATACCCTCAAAATAAGGGGGGCGAGATGGGAAGCCGGGGAAAACTCCATGACCCGACTATCTCCGGAGGAGCGCCAAAAGCGAGTCGGTCTTGTCCGGCCGGTTCACACCGGTACGGAGCCTATGCTCTCATCGGAAACGCAGGCTCCTGTTGTTGAGCTTCCTGCAAGTTTGGACTGGCGGAACAATGGCGGGAATTATGTCACTCCCATCAGGAATCAGGGAGGCTGTGGAGATTGCTGGGCCTTTGCTACAACGGCGGGCCTGGAATCGAATACCCTGATGGCAAATCATACTCCAGGCACAAATTTAGATTTATCCGAACAGGTGATGGTTTCCTGCGGAGGGGCCGGGAGCTGTAGTGGCGGTTCCATCGACACGGCTTCCAACTTTATTAAAAGTACCGGCCTTCCCGTGGAGAGTTGTTATCCCTACACCGGCACCAACGGCGCCTGTTCCAATGCCTGCGCCAACTGGCAATCTTCGACGTATAGAATTTCCAGCTGGCAATATGT
>Ga0187854_10000829_pt1 | contig 35259 bp, 44 predicted proteins | sample June2016WEW_6_15_FD_132445 | JGI IMG/M metagenome (GOLD analysis project Ga0187854, IMG submission 132445) | Peatland microbial communities from SPRUCE experiment site at the Marcell Experimental Forest, Minnesota, USA - June2016WEW_6_150 | ecosystem: Environmental > Terrestrial > Soil >... | reverse complement strand
GGTCGGGGTCGTGGTCGCGGTCGTGGTCGTGGTCGTGGTCGGGGTCGGGGTCGGGGTCGCGGTCGGGGTCGCGGTCGGGGTCGCGGTCGTGGTAAACAACTATATGTCTTACTCTTGCAGAAGACGGAAGCGTGGAGGGGATGATGAGAATACTGGTGGCCTGCGAATTCTCAGGAGTAGTGCGACGTGCTTTTGAGGCAAAAGGGCATGATGTCATTTCGTGTGACATTCTCCCTTCCGATGACAATTCTCCTTATCACTACCAAGGGCCTGTTGAAGATTTAATTGAACAGGGGGGCGGCTTTGACCTGATGATAGCACACCCGCCTTGCACCCACTTAGCATCATCCGGGGCGCGCCATTTTGCAGCTAAGAGGGCTGATGGCCGACAGCAACAAGAGGAAGGAGAGGGGGAAATAACCATGTGCCTTGTGATCGAGCATCTAGGTAAAGAGCACCTTTGTTATTGCTGTTTACATAAGGCAATTCATAAAGGACAAGAACCGTGCCGGACTTGCATCTTCGTGGAGAAGGCTGCTGACTGCCGGTTTGAAGATGACGGGGAGGTTAGGGAATGAAGCGACCTTCAGAACTTAAACTTATGCGGAGAAAACTGCAAAAAGAAAACGATAAAAGGTTTCTTACTCTGACTCCTGTTTCTAAAGAGAATTGGCCTTATAATGACGATATAAATCGGATAGCAGTTTTCCTCTCTCTTTATTATCTGGCCCAAATATTCGATGAAAAAAACGGAGTAATCCGAATATCATGCAACCGTACTACGATGGATCAAAACGGCCAATGGGAAGAAAATCTTTCATGGGATGAACTTATGGAGGTTAAACGGCAATGTGGTTATGGTGAGAGTTATGCCGTTGAGGTTTTGCCTGGGGATTCCGAGATAGTGAACGTCGCCAATATGCGGCACATCTGGATCACGCCACATCCGATTGTAGGCTGGAGGAAGAAATGACACCACGCCAACAAAATCAGGTTAAAAATCATCCTTCTGCCGGTTCTATAATCACGGTGCAACCGATTATAGATAAGGCGGCAATCGAGCGGATAAAAAACCTTCTGCGTGAAGATAATATTTATCGTAATTTTGCCCTCTTCGTAGTGGGTATCAATACGGCCTTCCGCGCCTCTGACCTATTAACTTTGGAAGTGGGAGACGTAAAAGGAGATGTGATCCGTCGCCGAGAAAAGAAAACGGGCAAGGTCAGGGAGTTCTATTTAAATGGTGCTGTCAAGGCTGCGGTGGCTCCATTGATCGTCGGCAAGAAAGATGATGATTGGTTGTTTCCTTCCGAAACTACGGGTAAGCCATTGACGGTCCCGGTGTTTTCAGGAATGGTTAAGATATGGTGCTTCCGTGCGGGGTTAAAGGGCAACTTTGCAAGTCATACTTTAAGGAAAACCTGGTGTCGCGCTATGGTTGATGCTGGTGAACAGATTTGGAAAGTATCAGAGGCGTTAGGACATAGTTCCGAAAAGGTAACAAGACGTTACATAGGAATTGAAATCGAGTCACTGAAAAGTATGCACATGAGACAGGTATGAGTAACAAATGGACACCTGAAAAGATAGAGGATCATGTAAAGGTTCTTACAAGTGGAATGTGCTTTTATAATGTTGTCCACCGGGCCTCGGCAGAGATTATCAAGCAACTTCAAGGTGAGATTGCTTCTGATGAAAAGGCTGTAAAAAATATTATTAAAATGATTGACACTGAATAGCACTAGGTTTATAGTCGGTTTACACGGGCTTGCCAAAGCAAGTCATTTTGGTTTAAGGGGGAAGAAAACCCCTCCTGGGCTTCCCCCTCTTTTTTAAAATTTAATATTCGATGCTGGATAGAGCGTTAAAAGTTGAAGAAAGGGGTAAAATCCTTTCCATCCTCCAAGGTGCTATCCCACCTTCGGAGGATTTTTAGTTTCTGGAGGCTACAAAATGCCCGGCAAGAATCCTCTCCCCTGTAAATTTCCAGTCCAGCTTTCACAATCAGATAACGATAAAATTTATATGATAGCCGCGAGAAAAGGCATTAAGCCTGGGGCATGGGTGCGCTTAGTTTTACACTTAGCGATTATCAACGAGTTACAGGAGATACAACAATCTGAAATGACAGAGGGGTAATATGTCAAAGCCCTTCTTTTATCGAATTGATGTTATAGAACTAATGGATTTTGCTACGGAACCTGATGGGATTAATATGTCCTTACTGGAATTTGCCAAGGAATTAAAAAAGGGTGAATCAGACTATCCAGCTATCCAAAAAATTATTAATGAGGCAAATGAGTTTATCGCTAAGAAGTCTGCTGCTGGTAAAAAAGGTATGGAGAATAGATATAATAAAGGTTAACAGTGTTAGGCAATGTTATAACGGTGTTGTAACGATGATATAACCAGAAGGATGTTATAACCAGAAGCAGTAACAGTAACAATAACAGATAATCTTTAAACCTTGCCGAGAAGAGGGAATTACATAAGAAGGTAGTTAGTAAGGATAAAGAAAGATGGTAAATGCGCTGCATCATTTGTGACGAGCGGATGAGTACACCAGTTATTCTCCTCCAGGCCCGTTTGAAGGTGGTTATACGTTGGTCCAGGAGTAACATGCGTCTCCACGATTCAAAAATCTGCGAATTGGGGCGGGTCTATGACCCGCTCCATGCTACTTGCCGGAGTTGCCCGGTGGGTTGTGCAATGAAAGCGGCAAAAAAGGAAATCAGAAAAGTTCCCGAAGTGCAAGAACCTGTGCAAAAACATCAGAAGTATGGTAATAAGAAGGTGAAACGTGACGGTATAATATTTGATTCAGCAAAAGAAGAACGTAGATACCTTGATTTGAAGTTTATGATGCAGACTGAACAAATTTTGAACTTAGTTTTACAGCCTATTTTTATCCTTGCCCCGTCTGTTATCCTTCACGGAAGGAAAAAACCAGCCCTGCGGTATGTGGCGGATTTTCAGTACACAAAATCTGACGGTAGTGTTATTGTTGAGGACGTAAAATCTAAGATCACAAAAGAGAATCGAGCGTACAGAATCAAAATTCATCTCATGAAGTCAGTCCTTGGGCTTGATGTGGAGGAAATTTAAAAGGGTGTTAAACAGGGTTGACAAATTAATATCAAGTTTGTGAGAGAAACTTACAATATTTAACAAAGAGTTTGGCCGCTTGTCGGCCATAACGGGAAGTTAAAACACATGGCAAAACCAACAGCGGCAGAACAACAGGCTCTAGACCTTCATTTCCAAAGATGCAATTGGGACTATCCCTATTTTGCCGCTCATAATCACATGGTACAAAACAAGTCAAACGAACTTGTTTATTTCAAACTCAATGAAGTTCAAGTAATACTAGAAGAAATTTGGGCTGATATTGAAAAATCAGGACGCAGAATAAGGCTTTACTGTCTCAAGGGTAGGAAACAAGGTATTTCCACATGGTTTGAATCTCGCGGCCATTGGATGATAATGGGTAAAGGACAGTTTGTAGAGGATAGTAAAGGTAACATCTCTTATCTTGGCCCTACAAAGAATCAAAACATGAGTATCATAGCTCATGATCCCCCTACTACTGAAACATTATTTGGTATTTGTAAGAGACTTGACGAAAATCTCCATCCTGAATTTACTTTTCCTAAAGCAAAAGATAACGAACACGTTATTCACTATAAAGACCCTACAAACCCCAAAAGTCCTGACTCTTTAGATTCATCAATCATTGTTGGAACCGCTAATACCAAGGATTTTGGATCGGGTATGACTTTAACAATTTCGCATCGTTGTCTTTCTCTCGACACTCCAATTATTTGTGAGCATGGGATACAGAAATTTGCTAGAGATGTAAAAATTGGAGATGTTGTTGTCACTCATCAAGGCAATTATGGAAGGATATCAGCAATAAAAATAACTAAATCAAAAGACTTACCTGACAATAAAAGAATGATAAAAGTGCAGCCTTGGCTTGGGTTGCCAATTACAATGACACCACAACATAAAGTTTGGACAAATATGGGGTGGGTCAAAGCCGGTGAACTTGACCCTTATTGGCATCAATTAGCAATGCCTATCAGAGATATAACAGAAAGGATAGATAATTTACCATTCCAAGTCAATAGAAGTAAATTTGGTCCTTCATATAAAGGGCCATTAGAATTTCCCATTAGCAAAGAGACAGGTTTTTTTATAGGATATTATCTAGCTGAAGGCAATGTAGGAGTCAATAAATATGGCCCTTGCAGAATAACATTGGCTTTACATGAAGATGAAGAACCTTTTGCAATAAGAGCATATGAGGCTGTAAAAGAGTTTTGTAAAAGCACTCCCAAATTTAAAAGTAAAAAAGATTCAAAAACAAAAACGTGTTGCTTGGATAGTACCCCACTAGCAAGATTTGTAGCAGAAAATTTTGGGGCTGTAGAAGGTAAACATATCCCTGATTGGATATTCAATTGCGGAGTTGAATTTTGTACGGGGCTTGTAACTGGGTATCTTTCAGGGGATGGATCAAAAGGGTTATATCCAAGTCGATATAAATATACCAGTAACGCCATAACTGCAACGAGTATAAGATCATCTCTCGTTTATCAAGTTCGTGATTTAGTTGCTTCTTTAGGGTTGGGATGGGGGAGTATAAGATATAAAACAGGCGGTGTTTATTACGGGAGAAATTGTCAAAGTGCATGGATATTGACCTTTAATGGCAATTGCGGTATGCGCCTCCGGGAATTAATGGGCATTGCTTTTGAAAAAGAAAACAAGGAATCTGCTCAAAAATATAGAATTGATAACCAAAATAACCAGATATGGATGAAAATACGCTACATTAGCGAATCTGAAAGTGACGAAGTAATTGATTTTGAAGTGTGCCATTCAGATCATAGTTTTAGGGTATCCAGCTTTTCAGTTTCAAATTCGGAACTCGCAAAATGGCCCTCTGAAAATGTCAAAGACTTGCTACTCTCACTCGACAATGCTATGCCCGACCATGAGAATACGGCTGTTTTGAACGAAAGCACGGCAAAAGGTGTTGGTGGAGAATTTCATAAAGGTTATCTAAACTGCCGTTATATATACGAAGTTTATCAAGATAAAAATCAAGTTGCACATTGGCGAATGGAGATTAATCCTGATGCCGATGAAAATAACGAATACTCTCGGATATTTATTCCGTGGTTTATAACGAAAGAATACGCTCGGCCTGTGCCTGATGGTTTTAAAGTAACTTTGGAAGAGAAGGGATGGAAAGAAAAATATAATCTCACTGATGAACAAATCCAGTGGTATCGTTGGGCGAAGCAGAACCTTTGTGGTGGAGATAAAAATCAGAGATCACAGGAATTTCCGAATTGTTGGCAAGAGGCTTTCATATCTTCAGGGGAACCGGCTTTTGATGTTCCGACAATCCTGCATCTCAAGGAACTTTGTGAGCCGCCGATTGCACGGTATGACTGCTTATTATCCAGTGGTCAGTTTATAGCCAAACAGGATGGCGCAATCAAGGTGTGGAGAGAACCGGACAGAAGCGGGAATTACGTTATAGACGCTGACGTTTCGGAAGGTCTTGAGCATGGTGATTTCCATTCCGCTGACGTTTTGGATCATGATACCGGTGAACAGGTCTGTCATTATCGCGGTAAGATGGAGCCTTGGGAATATGCTGCGCTCCTTATGGCTTTAGGGAAACGGTATAACGAAGCCTGGATTGTGCCGGAGAAAAATAATCATGGTCAACAGGTGATCCAGGAGCTTATCAAGGCGGATTATCCAAACATCTACATGGAGATGATTGAAGAACCGCCGAATAAACCACGGAAACGGTTTGGGTGGGTGACTACCGGGGCGGGTGATCGTAAGCGTCAAGCTCTGATTGATAACGGAAAGAAGATGATTTCTGAAGGTAATCCTGGTATTAACGATCCTCAGACTTACGAAGAGATGTTGAACTTCAAGCGGCAAGCTGACGGCAAAGAACGGGCTGACAATGGAACATTTGATGATTCGGTTATGTCGTGGTTGATTGGTCAATATGTCCGTGAAACTCTGCCCTATGCTACACGGACACGCAAAGGTCCGGGAGATAATAAAGGTCGCGGTGGAAATCAAAAAAAACCTTCATCAAAAGCATATTATTGAAAGGAATAATTATGAGAGATTCAGGGCTTGTAACAAGGACTCCAGTAACAAAACCCGATTATATGATAACATCTAAAAACAATTCAGGCTCAAAAGAAAAAAATCTTTTAATAGCTAGATGGCTTGGGAGAAGAGGTTTAGGCATAAAAGATTGGGCCTCTGATGATAATATGGCATTGAAATTACTTCCTGAACTTGTGAAAAGGAAATATATTCCTACCTTGCAATTCGATGTGAATCTCAATTTATGGAAGATGCACATTGCGCCGAAGCCCTTTGAAGGCCATGATAGGCTAATTATTATTCGCACGGGTGCTACTTTATCACAGTCAATTGTCAATGCAGTTTTAGAACTTCCTGAAGTGAAACAGATACAAGAGAAGGTGAAAGATAAGTTTAAACATGAGATAGAACAGATCGTTAATAACGCCAATGCGGAAGGGGTTCATATCCCGGCATTGGAAGTAAAAGAAATTACTTGTATTTGTAAAAAGTGGCCTTATAAAGTAATAAAATTAGATAAAAATCATAATTGTGCTGAATGTGGCTTACCTTTAAACCTATATCCCAAGGAGAACTTGTATGAAATTAAAACCTAACGATCAGATAGTGAATGAATTTGTGATACCTTTTACAATCGCGCTGAAGAAGTGGTGTACTGAACATACTCTTCAGCTTTACGGGCCGATAGAACATCGACGGGTGCCGGGTGACGCGAAACATCCTGAAGAGGGCTTTGTCTTATACGGCGGTGTGGAACATATTATCAGCCACGATCAATGCGAGTTTGGTGTTTCCTTTGGGGAACGCTTCAATAATCCGATTCCTGAAACACTCGATGAGTTGCAATCAGTTTTGGATAGTGTGACAGACCCTCTCACGGATTATTTTTGGCCTGGGAGAAGAAAAGAGACGGTGCATTAACGGCTAGCCGGATGACCGGCAAAGGAGATGACAATGGGTATCGGTGAATTATTCGAGTTCGAGAAAACAGGGCAAATACTGCCGGAAAGAGGGCCGGTCGATCCGCTTGTTATCTCTGCATCTCGCCAAAACGGTTCTATGCCGTGGGACTTGCTTTTTGCCCACGGATGGCGAATTGTCGGAATGAACCATTATCGCCTTGACGGGAAAGAATGTCTGTTCTGTGCCATGATAAAAGACGGCAGATGCATTGTCGCGGAAGGGCCACAAGACATCGGTATTTTCAAGTGGCTCGAAGAGAAGGCCGGGTTAAAGGGATAACAAACAGCTCACGCGCTCGTCGCGTGTAGCGGGAGTTAATTTCTCTTGACAGAAAAGTTGCTTTGGAATATATTCCCGGCTAATATTAATTTTAATTAGCCGGTTTTGTTTTAAATGGTTCTCTACAATGGGTAGGGGGCCATAAGACCGTAAGCCAAAAGGGTGGATACGGCATGAGAAAGCAACTAATCAGAGCCGTAGTGTAGGCGCTTATTCAGCGTCCATGCTACGGCTTTCTTTTTCATGGGGGTTTAAAGTGTCTCCTAAAAATACCAAGGTAGATAAAATTTATCAGGCAATCAAAAAGAAATCCGGTGATAAGGGCATGGCGGCTGCGACTGCTCAAAATATAACTGGTAAATCGCTGGCAACCGGCAAAAAGCCAAAAGGTAAATAATGGCTGAACAAGCCCTACAAAAATCAGGCATGGTTGATTTGGAAGATATTTTCCCTGGCATTGACCCGGACATGATGGATATTCCTGAACCTCATGACCAGCTTGCCGTTCATGTTCGTTCTGTTTGGCAAACGAATTGGCAAGCCAAACAGGTTATTGAGCAAGAAGATTTAGCCAATGAGCGCCGGGTTAAAGGTGAATATGACCCTACACACCTTGCCGCGATAAAAGACGCTGGCCTTCCTGAAGACACAATACGCATGACCTACCACAAGTGCCGTGACTGCTGTTCATGGGTGCTTGATACCATTGATCCTCTCGGTGATCGTACATGGGACGTTGAGCCGGATGGTGTTGTTGAAATCCCTCCTGAGCTTCACGATCAACTCATTCAGCAAAAACAAGTAGAGATGCTGCAAGCGATTATGCAACAAGCTCAAGCATCCGGTCAACAACTCGACGAAAATCAAGTTCTACGAATGATTGAATCTTCTGAGCCTGAACTTATCGGCCTTATTCTTGAGGAAGCGAAAGCCGTTGCTGAAGAACGCTGCACCAATATGGAACGGCTGATTATGTCTCAACTTCATGAAGGTGGGTGGGATGATGCATACAAGGCTTGCGTTGATGATTTCTCAAAGCGTAAAGCTGCGGTAATGAAAGGCCCACTCCCTAATAAAATCAGAGTGCTGAAAAATGATGAAAAGACGGGAAGATATAAAGCAGTAGATAAAGTTGTACCCGGCTTCTGGCGGGTAAATCCTTTTGATGCTTATCCTGCGCCAAATTCTCTGAATCCGAATGACGGCGATTTCATAGAGATTGAACATTATGATCCGCTCGACCTTTCCCGGCTGATTGGTCAACCCGGATATGATAGTGACGCCCTCCGTAAAATTCTTGCCCTATACCCGAAAGGGCATCATGAAACAACAGTAATTGATGATGAGCGTAAATGGCTTGAGAATGAAGATGTAAGCGGTGCTCAACTCGATGCTTACGGCGGGAAAATAGACTGTATCAACTTTTGGGGTAATGTCCAGGGCAAGATTCTCCGTGATTGGGGAATGAGCGAAAAGAAAGTTCCTGATGGAGATTCGTATTATCCCGTCAATGTGAAGATGGTTAACAACATCATTTTCCAGGCCCGTATTAATCCTGACCCTCTTGAACGCAATCCTTACGATTCCGCTTCATTCGTTAAAAATAACGATAGTGTGTGGGGTGAATCTCCTGCTGACTTGATGAAGGGTCTTGAAAATATGGCCCGTGCTACGATCAGAAACATGATGTATAACGTGGCGACTTCTTCAGGTGCAGTATGGGAAATTGATGAAACTCGGCTGGCTCCTGGGGATGATGGCGATATTTATCCCGGCAAAAAGTTGATGACTACCAACAAGAGGATGCAGGAAGGTCCGGCACTTCGGATGTATCAGGCCAAACTGAACGCTCAAGAGTTACTTTCTGTTTTCGATAAATTTACCAAACAGGCTGATGACACAGTTGTTCCGGCCTTTGCCAATACTGCTGCTGGTGGGGAAAGAACGACCTCGGCTCTTTCAATGAGAATGTCTGCTGCTGGCCGGAATATCAAGATGGCTGTTGATAATATCGACAGTGGCATAATCCACAACAAGATTGACAAGTTATTTACATGGAACATGCTGAATGTCGATGATCCTTCCATCAAGGGAACGACAAGGGTAGTGGCTCGGTCTACCAAGTCTCAAGCTGCGCGTGAACAAATGGCGACACGGCACTCTGAATTTGTTGACAGGATTGCGCGTAATCCCATTCTCACAAGGATCGTCGGTGATAAGGGGCTTGCTTATGCCTTGGGCGAAAATGCAAAGTCACTTCAAATGAATGTGAAGATGTTGATTCCGAACCTAGAAATGATAGAGAAATCTCCAAATCAACCGCTTAACCCGGCTCAAGGTGGAGAACAGCCCCCTGCGGCAAATGGGGAGACTCTTGACCATGCCGGTAATCCTGCTGGTGGGCCACAAGGAGCCGCTTAATGATAAGGCCGGGAAAAGAACTTAACTATAGCTTGTCACGGTTGATACTTAATAACCCTGAAATTATTAAATGGTTCAAAGATTCATTAGCGGATCAACTAGATGTGAATATCGACTTAATAGATGAACCTGGGATTCGCGGCCAAGGAAAGGCTCAAGAACTTCGGGAGATCATCCAGTTTATAGAAGCTGCACCTGAACAAGTAAAAAATCAGCAAAAAAGGGACAGCCACCCGGCACCCAAACAAATGAGGATAGTCTAAAGACACCTCAAATCTAATTATGGAGAGAGCGAAAGCACTCCAAGGAGAGTAACAAATGGCACTCGGAACGGACAGAGAATCAATCAGGAAAGAAGCTGAAGAAGCTGAAGCAGAATTGCTCAAGATCAAAGCGGAAAACGACCAGAAAGAAGCAGATAGGTTAGCCGAAGTCAAAGAACTTCCGGTAGGGTCTGTTGCTATCGAAGATATTTTCTCGGCTGAAGGTGACACCACTATTCCTTCCGGGTCTGGCATTGAAGTTAAAACCGATGATGCAACTCCTGCTGCTACTGCGGTCACTGACACTGAAGCTGCGGCGTTGAAAGCGGAAAATACTCGGCTTCAATCGGAACTGGCGAAACTCAATGCTCGTTTTGAATCGACCTTTGGCAATTTCAACAAGGCTGGCATGGCTGAACTCCAGAAGAAGGTTGATGATCTGGAAAACAAGCTGGCTGCTGCAACTGCGGCTCCTGCTGCCGTTCCTGAAGTGTTTACTACAAATCGTGAAGAGATGGTGAAAGACCTGGGGGAACCGGCTGTTAAGGTAATTGAATTTCTCCAGGGCAAAATCACTTCTCTTGAAACAGCCCTTACTGATGTAACCGGACAGGTCAAGGCTACCGGCGAAAAGGCGGGTAAACTGGAAGAAGGCCAAACAGCGATTGCGACACGAAGCTATTATTCGGCTCTCGATAGTCTCGCTCCTGACTGGCGGAAGATCAACGGTGACGATAAGACCCCTCAAAACCCGAAATTTCTTACTTTCCTAGACAAACAGATTCCGGGAACCGATATGACCTATGATTATGCTATCAAGGTTTATCATGAGCGGGGGAACGCCGTCAAAGTGGCTGAAATATTCAATCTCTTCAAGGCGTCAGAAGGTGCTGTTACTACGGCTGCTGCTGGCGGTGATAAAGAGGAAATTATACCTGAACCGGGTAAAACTGGTAGGGGTAGTACCCTACCCAAACAAAAAACTGAAAAACGGACCTATACTCAAGCGGAAATAGATCGCTTCGATACGTTGAAGAAGGCCGGGAAACTGAAAGCGACTCAGGCTCAAATAGACGCAATCGAAAGCGATATTCAAGACGCAATTTTAGAAGGAAGGGTCCGTTAAAAGGAGCCTTACGATGAAGAATTTCAACAGATTCATGCAGTCAAAATGGGGGATATTCGCCCTCGTTATCCTGTGCGCTGCAATCGCACACCTTCAGGGACATAGTGCTTTTGCATTTATGGCCGCTGGCCTTATTGCTGGTGTCCCTGGTGAAGTGGATTATACAAACCAGACAGGTGACGCCCGTATCCCGGCCCTTTTCTCTCGGATTTACCGGGATAAGTTTTATGATGCAGTCTGCGCGGCCAACATTACCAACACGAAATATACCGGTGAGTTGAAAGGACTCGGCAACCAAGTAACTATCAATACCATTCCTACCGTCAAGATTTACCCCCTGGTGCGCGGTCAGAAGCGCCAATGGCAAGAGCTTACTTCTGCGCCGGTTATCATGACCGTCAACCGTGGGACCGTCTTTGACTGTCTTATCCTCGACGCCGATAAATCCCAAATGTGGGATAAGGATTTCCTTGGGACTCTTTCCAAGGATGCTCGTCAACAGAACGCGATTTACGTTGATGGTCTTTTCCTGTCCACCAACTATCCCTATGCCGCTGCCGCTAATACTGGTACTGCTGCCGGTAAGAAATCTGGTACTACTGCAACCGTCGCCGGTCCCGGCTACAACATGGGCGTAAGCGGTACGCCTCGCGGCGTCAACAAGGTCAACGTGGTTGACGCAATCCGCGATTGCCAGTCTGTCGGTGACGAACAATCCTGGCCTACGGATGATCGGTGGATGGTCATTCCTACCTGGATGGAAAATATCATGGATATGTCGGATTACAAGGATGAATCCATGACCGGCATGAAATCTACCTGGGCTGGCGGACGGATCGGCACTTGCGCCAAATTCAAGCTCTATTCCACAAACCTCTACACGCCGATTGCTGACGGCTCCGGCCACACGGCATATCCGGTGATCTTCGGCCACATTTCGGCAATCAGCTTCGTGCAGCAACTCGCCAATGTCAAATATTTCCCGGAACTTCAGGAAGTCAACGGCGCTGGTCTGTGCGGAGAAAACATCTTCGATTGGTCCGTGACTTATCCTGACGCTCTCGGCGTTCTGTACTGCTACCAGAACCGGTAATAATCGGCTCAATCAATCATAATGGGGGGCTTCGGCCCTCCAATGGAGGTTAGAACAATGAAGAATTTTAAAGACTTTCTGAAGAGGATTTATCTCTTCCCGGTCAACATGCTTCTCGGTGTCACCACTACTGCGGTTGTTGGGACTGCTGCGGTTCCTTACCGTAGCATGGGTAAAAGTTTTATCACCCCTCCGGCTACTGTCACTGTGCCTTTAACAGCCGTCACCAATGATGTCGTGCAATGCGTCCCTTATCTCAAAGGGTGGCTGATTGAAGGAATCATAGTAAAGATGCTTACCAGAGGTACAGCAACCACGATTACCGGTCAGTTTGGTATAACCGGTGGCACTACCAATGGCTTCGCGGCTTCTGCTGACCTCACGGCGGCTGGCCCGTTCCTTTCTCCCCTCGCTGGTACTTATCCTGCTGCTGGTGGTTTCCTTGCGGCTGCTGATGGTACTGTTGACTTGCTTCTTTCAACGATCACTTTAATGACTGTTGCTCCGATAATAAGCGTCCAGTTGATCGTCAACGACACTAACTAGCCCTAATTTACCCTGCGGCTAAAGGCCGGGAAAATACGGCATAGACAAGGAGAAAATTATGGGAAGAAACATCCAAACATTTGGTGAGGTAGTCCTGGAAGGCGCGATAAACCAGGATGGGGTTTATGTCATGCTTCGTGACTTAAATCTGAATGCCTTTTATTGCGCTGGCGCAAGCACGGCCCCTTCGGGCAAGGCGCATTATGCGGTAGGTTGCACTTACGTCAACATGACAACCGGCGCAAAATACATCAACACTGGTTCTATAACCTCTTGCACATTCGTTCTTCAGTCTGCGACACCAAGTAATACAATAACTACCGCAATGCTGATGGCGAATGTAGTCACCAGTGGCAAGATCGACACGGGCGTTATCCAGGTGGACAAGGTTTCCATCTCAGCGGCCAACATCATATCAGGCACTACGATGAAGCAGCTTGTGGCTGCTCCTGCTGCTGGCAGTTATCTGGAACTGCTTTCTTGCACACTGGCAATAACCTTCGGGACGGCTGCGTACACTGGTGGCGGCAACGTGTCAATAGCGTTGGGTACGACTCCTATTACCGGTATCATATCCAATGCCAACAGTTTCGGTAAAGGCTCAAATGCAGTCATTCAGTTTAATCCGCTGGCTGCGGCGGCAACCGATATTTCAGCGTTGACTGCAACGGCGCTGAACATCAACGTGGCTTCAGGGGCGTTTACTAATCCTGGAACCGCTGCGGGAACGGCGGTTGCTTACGTCGCTTACCGCATTCTCACAACCACATAAGTTTGATCTGTTGAAGGATGGGCCGGAACTGTTTATTCCGGCCTTGACTTGAACGGCCAAGCCAATTAAGGAGGATTTACGATATGCGAATAAAAATGAGTAACATGGTATCAGTCTTTGAATTCGGTGCAACGGGAACGACTGTCAAAGTCCCTTCTGATGTTAACGGCTGGCTTAAACAGATGATTGTTGATGTAACTGGCATTACGACTCAAAGCGCAATTATAACTATTGTTGACCCTATGGGATACATAGTTTTTACTTCTGCTTCATGCCCTGCCAGCACAATAACCCGGATTGGTGACACGATAACTGCGGCTGAACTCGGTCAAATCCCTCTCGGTGAATGGCCCTGGTATCTTCAGTGTACTCTTTCCGGCAATGCGGGTGGTATAGGTGGCAATGTCACGGTAGTTTCATATTTCAGTTTATAAGGAGATCGACAAATGGCGAAGCATAGAATGTTGCAACTGGTTAAAGAAGGTGTACCCGATGAGCGCCTTTGGCATTGGACGCCGGAACTGGCAAAAGACCCGAACATGAGAGAGGTCTATGTCGAAAAAGGGAAAGGGCAATCGGTGTTGGTAGTTAAGGAAGAGATTGCAGACACGCCCACGATTGTTTATTCGGCTCGGCCTTCTGGCTTCGGAGAGTTTGATATTATCAAGACAATCCCGGCTGAAGCCGATGGGGATGAACCGGTTGATGAGATCATAGATCATATCACCGGGATTGAGGCGGCAAAGGCAAGAGTGGAAGAATTGAATTATCCTCAAGGAAGATCGGATATACCGTCTCCGGCTCCTGAACAGAAGGAAATGAGCGCCGAAGAACGCATATCGGCCATAGAGGATGCTATATCGAGTATGGATGAAGCGGATTGGGGTAAAGGCCCGTTGCCTTACCCGAAAGTTCCGGCTGTCTCGGCCATTACTGGCTTCAAGGTATCTTTCCAGGAAATCAAAGCTGTATGGGACAACATGAAACCGGCTCCGGCTGCACCGGAAGATAAAGAAGAGGCATAAATGCTGGCTTCAGATTTGGTAAAAAGGGTCAGACACCGGTTATTTGATACGGTGGGAAAGCGGCATACGCACTACTGGAGTGATTATGAATTGCTTGAGGAGTACGGCAATGCTGCGCTCGACAAGCTCTTTCTCGGTGTCCGTAAACTCATTACTGACTCTAAAACAGCGTCTGATATACAGGGTAATCCGTTATGTGTTCTCCCTTTGGTGGAGTCTCAAGCGGATTATCCTGTTTCCCCAAAAATCATCGAAATCAATACCGCCACAATCACAGAGATAACAGACCCGGTTGCAGGAACTACACTGATAAAACCTATGGCGGTTATGACCGTTGCGGAGATGGACGCAAGGTATTCTTACTGGCGTAGTGTTGGTGCTGGTACTCCAAAAGTTGTCATAACCGATTTGAACACGGATAGTCTGACGGTCTGGCCTACTCCTGAATTGAATTTAAATCCTCCCCCTACTCTACTGACTCCCACTGTGAATCTGACGGTTCATAGGTTTATGCTGCGACGCCTGGGAATGATTCAAGTTGGAAGCGAATTTAAACCGGATGATTCTGTGATTCTTACTTTCAGGGAAGAGTACCACGAATTTCTGGTTTACGGTATCCTTGCTGAAGCATATACCAAGGATGATGGAGAAACCAAACGGCCTGACTTGGCCGCGCTGAACGAAAAGAAATTTAATGATAAAATAGAAAGTGCCAAAGACGATTTAAGCCGTAGAATGAGAGTGAATACAGGCGTAAGGACAAGACTGGCCTTCAGGTAATTATGAGAGCATCTGCTTCTGACATGAAGTTTCAAGTCACGGGTTTTGCCGGGACAAATAATACACAGGATGCCGCAAGGCTGAATGGTCCTGTTGTTGGTAGACCTTCTGCCAATGCCGAATGTGCAATGATAAGTAACTTTGATATTACGGATACTCTTTCTGCTACAACTCGTCAAGGTAAGAGTAAAATTTATTCTGGCACTCCTCATAGTTTTGATCCGAATGGATCAGGGTATTTTGTGGAGGGGAATTATTTTAAGCAACTCCTGCCGGATTATACGGTGTTTATCTTTCCCGGTGTTCTGAAGGCTCCATATTTGCCAATGAGCTACACAAAAGTCAATTATTTGATGGTGTGCTCTAACGGTATTGATCTTTTTATAGTGGAGAATGGTGTGATCTCGGCTTTCAGAACGCCTACTGCCACTTTCAAATTACCTATTCTCCCCTCTCAAATTGTCGCTTTCTTCGGAAGACGGCTTTATTATGTAGTTGGGAATGTCCTGTATTACTCGGATGCTGACAATATCGAACAGGCAGATACAAGGGATGATCCTTTCGTTTTCAATAAACCAATTACGATGGTGCTCCCTCTCGATAATGGTATCTATGTTGGTGCGGATAAAGTCTACTGGCTGGCTGGCCGTGCTCCTGAAGACTTCCAAATAAATGGTGTCGCTTATGACGGTGGTGCAGTTGCGGGTACAGGAATAGCTTTCGATGCCTCTATGGTCGGTGGTACAGGTAAAATAGGAATGTTCACGGCTACGGATGGGATTTGTCTTTGTACGGATGGTGGTCAAGTGCAGAACCTTACTCTAAACAAAATCAACTTCACTGATGGTCATCGTGGGGCTGCTCTCATAAGGAAATCAGGAGACTTTAACCAGTACATATCTTGGACATAAAGGAGAAAACACATGAAAGTTAGCGACGGAATGAGCCTTGCGGTAGCAAATAATGGTGGATGGTGGGATAACCTTCAGGGTGGCGTTCTGGATTGGTGGAGTGGCGCTGAACCGGCAACCGCTAATTTAGCCGCAAGTGGTACTCTCCTGGCGACTCTGACAAAGAGTGGAAGCGCCTGGACTGCTGAAACTTGCGCTCAATGGAAGATCACCCTCGGCGGTTCTTCCGGGTCCGTCAACACTATCAAGCTCGGTGGGGTGGAAGTCCTTGGAACTGGGGTCAACTTTACCACTGATTTAACCACTACGGCGGCTCTCGTTGCGGCCACTATCAACGCTCATACATATCCGAATTACTTTGCAACTTCTGTGGGTGCGGTGGTTTACATCTATGCTCCTATCGGTTCAGGAGTGGGACGTAACGCCATTGTCTGCGCCACAACGGTAACAACCATGACGGCGACTGTGGCCGGTGACGGGACTCCTTCCGGTTCCGGTGGTACGGCTGGCATAGCGTCGGCAAATGGCCTGAGTTGGCAATATCCAGGTATAGTGACTGCGGGTGTTGGTACTCTCTTCACCAAGGAGACAACTATCTGGCAAATGACTACTCCTACACAGAACGGGACTGTTGGTTACATGCGGCTCCGTCTGGATGGTGCTGACGATCAATCGGCAAATGCGACTTATCGGCGTGTTCAATTTTCGGTGGGTACGAGTGGTGCCGATGCAATAAGTTCAAATCTCACGGTAACTGCTGGTGTCCCGGCTATTGTGAATACAGCTACTTTCCTTGTCCCTGAACTGTAAAAGAGGTCTAAATGGCCTTTGCAATAGCCACAAATGTACCTAAACCGGTAGCAAGCATCAGTTTTAATGCTGTCAATATTAAAACTGTTGCTTTGCTGCCGGTTGCCTCAATAGGGATAAATATCACCCCTGTCTTTAGGATTAAGGCAGAGGCTCAACTTCCTGTTGGAGCTATACTTTTTAACGATACCTTTAAAATCAAGGCTTCTGCTCTTCTGCCTGATGCCTCTCTTAGTTTCAATTCATCCACGGTATTCTCCATTGCAGCAAAAAGCAAATTGCCGGTTGCTTCTATTCTTCTCGGATCGGCATTGGTTATCCATGCCAAAGCAACTTTGCCGGTTGCCAGTTTGATTTTTGTTGGCAATTCTCCACCGTTCAATATTGCGGCAAGGGCTAAAATACCGGTTGCAAATATTATCTTCGGTCATGGAGATATTGCAACTTACACCGTCATGGTCATGAATCTGAAAAATAAACTGGTGTCTTTCTACCAGAATTACAACTTTGAATCGGTGGGTATCTTCAATGGGGTGCCTATCGGATGTGACCCGGCAAGTGGGCTTTATCTTCTCTCTGGGGCTGATGATAACGGAACTGACATTGCTGCTTCAATTCTTCTCGGTGATTACGACTTTGGGATTAACAATATCAAAACAAATCCTGAGTTTTTTGTGAATTATTCAGGGAATGGAGAAGTACAGGTATCGGCTACGATAGATCAGGAAGATGATACAAATGGACCTTATGAGGTTCCTGCTCCACATGAAACAAAAGTCCAGACAAGACGGGCTATAATAGATCAGGGCCTAAGGGGAAGTCACTGGCAATATCTGATTGAGAATATTCAAGGTTCTCAAGTTACTATTCAAAATATAGGGCTTAATTTCAAGAAATCACAAAGGAGCCTACATTGAAACCGGGAAAGTATGATTTCATAATAGATCAGGGCGCGAATTGGGGGCAGACATTCTACTTTGGCAATAGCGCGATAGGTCCGACTCTTCTCCCTTCTTCTCCTTATACGATAGTTGTTGATGGAGTAGTAAAAACTTTCACTCGTAATGATGGTGGCTCTTTTCTGACTGATGGCCTTGCAATCGGTAACTATCTGGTCTGTTCAGGATTCGCAAATAAGGTTAATAACGGCTCTCACTTGATTACGAATGTCACGGCCACGGTGATAACCTGTTCTGGCGATACAATGACCACGGAGACGGCTTCTCCGTCGCTTTCGGGACAAAGTATTATGGTAGTCAAGGCTATGGACTTAACGGCGGCTACAGGTGCTTCCATGATCCGTCAACAGTACAGTGACGTAAGCCCTGTTGCCACAATAACGGTTGCTTTCTCCGGCACTCCTACTGATGGTTCCATAGCTCTTTCTCTAACTCATACTCAAACGGCGGCGATTCCTGCCGGGAAAGATGTTTGTTCACAGGCAAGTCAGTATGTATGGGATTTGAACGTAACTCAGTCAGGGCTGGTCACAAGAATGTTAGAAGGTAAAGTCTCTATTGATCCGAGTGCTACCCATTGAGCGATTTTGAAGAAACCACAATAGTTGAAACGATAGCAGAAAACGAGATTGTGGTTATTCCACAACCTAATGCAGCCGTTATTGTTGCGGTCCCTGCTCCAGAACAGCCAATTATTGTCTTTGTTGGCAATTCTCCGGGTGCTAAAGGTGCTGATGGTGCTCCTGGTGCTCCTGGCACTCCAGGCACTAACGGGACAAATGGCACTAATGGGACTAATGGTACGAATGGAACAAACGGTGCTCCGGGTGCTGATGGTGCTCCTGGTCCTAATCTGGTATCGACTTCGACCTCTACAAATATCACTGGTCTTTTGAAAGGCGACGGTTCCCATGTTAATCAGGCGACTGCCGGGGTGGATTATATTACTCCTGCGGAAGTCCCTACCACTCTCCCTCCGAATGGCTCTGCCGGTGGAGATTTAACCGGGAATTATCCAAACCCTACTTTAGCGGCGCTCGGTTCACCCCCTACTGGTAGCTATACCAATGCGAATATCACTGTTGATGCAAAAGGACGGGTGACGGCTGCGGCGAATGGATCAAGTAGCGGTGCTGGAGATGTGGTTGGCCCTGCTTCAGCGGTTGACAATCATGTGGTATTTTTCGACGGCACAACCGGTAAATTAATCAAAGATAGCGGTTTGACTCTTTCCGGGTCAAATACTGGAGATCAGGATTTATCTGGTAAAGAAAATACACTTCCACTTACTACTCTTGGTGATACGCTTTATCAGGATGGATCAGGTCGTCAACGGCTGGCTGGAAACACAACCACTTTTCAAAAGGTTCTTTCACAAACTGGTAACGGGTCAATCTCGGCGGCTCCTTCATGGCAAACTATACCGATCCAATCAACTTTAACGTATTACTTTCAGGACACTGCCTCGGCGGTTGCGACGTATAAAAAACAAATTACAACTCCTTATACTCCTAAAACTACAGAAACATATACTCCGGCAAACGGGACTCATGTCATCCAGAACTTTATCACTGATCCTGGATTCCCTGGGTTGGCCTTTATTCCTGCGGGTCAATTTGAGTTCCATATCCATGCGTCAAGGGCTGGAGGCAACTTCACTGTTTATGCTGAAATATGGGAAACAGATTCTGCCGGGGTTGATATTGCTTTAATCGGAACGACTGAGCACTCTACTAATACTACAACTTCAGAGGCGGAATATCGTTTATTTTTCGTTACGATAAACACCTATACATTGGCTTCGACGGCAAGCCGGATTGTGTGCCGAATTTGGGCTATTACAACGTCTTCTGCAACCTGTAACCTATACGTTGGTGATACGGCTGATTCACACTTGACTCTGCCGACAAATACGGTGGACGCAAGTAACTTTATCCCTTATATCGGGGCAACGGCTAATATTAACACAGGCGCGTTCACCGTAACCTCGGCTGGTTTTTCAGGGCCATTAACCGGGAATGTCACAGGTAACTGTTCGGGTTCCTCTGGTTCTTGTACGGGTTCATCAGCATCGTGTACCGGGAATTCAGCCACGGTGACGGGATTTTCTCCGACTGGCGGGAAAACACTTACATTGACTGATAGTACAACCCTTGGGAATGCCTCTATATCTCTTGCCAATGGTAAAGCTCTTACTCTCACGGGCAATTTAACAGCAAGTTCGGACGCTACTGTTTCAGGGACAAATACAGGCGATCAAACGAGTGTAAGCGGTTCATCTGGTTCCTGCACAGGAAATGCAGCGGGGCTTTCAGGCCAATATATCGACTGGAACGCCTCAAGCGGTGGAACTTCAATCGCAAATAAACCATCTATCCCTTCTGCTGCGTCAAATATTTTATTACAACAGAATTTTGGAGGTTTCTAAATGTCCTCAAATACTTCACCAATATTTCCTTTAACTCCATTGGCCCCTAGTGTAACTTTGGCTGGTGTAACGGCTTGTTCCACAAGAGCACCCACGGCTTCAGCCAGTCTTGCGGGTGCAAATATCTTCCAACTCTTAGCCTCTCAGACGAATGGATGCAAAATTGACAGAATCCGTGTCCAGGCTTGCTCATCGTCAATAACTGCTCCGACTGTGGCTCAAACGGTCTTAATCTGGCTCTTGGATGGTACAACGGCCTGGGTGATAGATGAAATACTTGTTACTGCGGTCACACCTTCAACCACGGCTGCGGCCTTCTCTACGGAGAAAACATATAGTAATTTGGTGATCCCTACGGGGTATTCTCTCTATGCCTCGACTACGGTAACAACAACTTCATCCACAACGGCTTTACAAGTAACAGCTTTCGGGGGAGCCTTTTAATGTTTAACTCTCTCAATCCGATAGTTATTGCTGCCAGAAAAACCATCATATTTAGCAATACTATTGCCTCGTTAGGTCAGGCCACTGGTTTTATTATCATGGCTAAGAGTATCAATGTGCTAACTGTTTTAATAGATCAGCCCTGTCGGGTAAGACTTTATTCAACTGCTGCTGCTAGAAACGCTGATTTAACTCGGATGACAACAATTCCTCCCACTCCAGGGACTCAGCATGGCGTGATAATGGATTTAGTCCTTTCCACTGCTGCGGTTGGCTCTTTTCCGGCGACTTGGTTTCTTTCTCCTGCGGCGATTGGGAATAATGACGATAATCCTGCATCGAGTAATATTTATTACACTGTGGATAATCTGACAGCATCGGCAAAGGCTATCAATGTAACAATAAGCTATTTACCGATTGAAACTTAATAAGGAGTCTTAATATGTATGCAACATACACATATGCTGCAAGCTCTACGGCGGCAAATATCTTGGCTGATGTAGTTTTGTTACTGACAGGAACAACGGATAAAGGCACTTTATCAGCTAACTGTGTCCAAGGAACAACAAGCATAGATGCTAGTGTCACTGTTGCCGGATGGACTGTCTATGATGCTTCAGCCGGAACTAATGCTCAATGTCTTAGAGCACCTGTGGCAGATAATGCAAGCCAGTATAAATATCTTGTTATTGATACAAATACTGCTGGTTATATTTTACAAAAGGTATATGAAACATGGAATAGTGGCACTCATGCAGGGACAAACCTAGCGTACAATTCAGATAATACTACTTATTCACAACGGACCTTAATTGCATCTGGCGGAACATTATATATAAGTGCAAATGTACGTCATTGCTTTATATATTCTCTTCAAGGCGGTGTTTATGGCAATAGCTCATCGTCAAATCCGTCTGGGATACTTGAACGATCAAGGCTCTCTCCTTGGGACACAGTGGCTAACGGGTATCCACCATTTGTATATTGGGGTGCTTATTCTGTGATATATGAACCACGCTCTCTGAATGCGACTGGTGCCGATATAACAGGAAACGGATCATTAATGACAATAGTTTTTCCATTGGGGGGGTCAGCTGAAACTCCCCCCACGACTTCGGTAATATCTAATTCAAATAAAGTTACATTAGGCCATGTTTTTTTACCGTTCGGCGCGTGCAAGGCTACAAACGGTCATCTTGGGGGTGATTTCTCAAGTTTCTCAGACATATGGTTGACTACATATAATAGTGGAAGTCCATTAGATACAGTAGTCTATGGCGGTAATACTTATAACATTTGGTCAGCTGCGACGACATGGCGCTATGCTGTCAGGCAGGGGTAAATTATGGCTGCATGGACAGGTGCGGGTTTTCTTGAAAATTATAGTGAACCGGGTAGCTCAACTGTGTTTGTAATTTGGCGCTGGAAAAGTTGGCTTGCTTCCAGGAATATGACTGGCAATGTGAGCGGATCAGGACAAGTTTTCCCTTGAGATAAAAATGCCTCTTAAACTTGAATTATTGACTTCTAAAGGTACGGAATGGATCGGATTGTGCAAACATCGACTCCATATGATGTCTGTCATGAGAAAGCCTGGTGCCATACTGAAACAGACTTATTATTTGCCAAAAGGCGTTATGGCTCAAGTTATTTCTTCTGATGTCTGCGATATTATCAGAATATGGGGCGGTGGTCTGACAGGTATTATTTGTCATCCTCGGTCAAAAGATCAAGCAACATTATATGTTATCCCTGCGGCTCTTCCCGGCCAAGAGGCTATTTCTGTAATTGCAATAGTTGGCGGCTGGCATACCGATAAAGACGGTAATTTTGTAGAGTTAACAAGTAACTTTGATTATCCTCTGGTCGATTCCGATAACGCCTCATTTCTCTTCTCTGGTGAGGATTCAGTAAAAAGCGGTGGTTTTCTTGGTAGTGAAGGGAATTATGGCAATATTTACTGGCATAACAACGACAAAAGTAACTTGAGTGTAATTTCCTACAAAGGCATTCCCACTCGTCACTTCATGTTAGATCAACAAGGGGCTATTAACGGTGCGGACTTTGCTACTGACGGGCAAGGTATTTGCCTTTACAAATCTGGAATATTTCTCACATATACAAGAAAAGGTCAAGACGGCAAAAATGAGGTTGTGAACGGTGCTGCGGAACTTGAAGGAGAGGTTATTTGCTGTACTCCATCCGGCGTTTCAATCCTTCAGGGAAGTAAATGGGTGGATATACCAATTATCGGATGGGTGGCTAGTCCAGCATGGTATTTCGATAGTACAGGTAAAAAAGCAATTAATTCAGAAGGCACTCGTATCCTGACTTTCCAAAAAGCTGACAATGGTTCGGTTACTGGTGTTCAGACAGCCAATTATGTCCCTGCAACAAATAAATATTTATATCTTACCTCTTCAGGGCAGACTGGTTACTCTAGTTTAGAGTATAATAGCGACAAAATATCACAGGATTCATGCTTTGAATTAAAAGCAAATGGGGATATTGTCAACCTAAGTGTTATTGCTTCTTTGACAGCTAAAAGCGAATATAAATCAAGTGCGAGTAAGAGTTTTGCTGATTACGCTATCTATGACGATGGTAAAAAATACATTGTTACATTAACTTATGACGGTAACGTAACAGTATGTGCGGGACTGGCAAACCTGGATGGCTCACCTGCAAGTTTCCCTCCTGGTGTTGCTTGCGGCCCGTTTACATATTCGTTTACGGGTGCCACTCAAATAGGAAATACCAGTTGTGCTAAGTTAGACCCTACCTCGGCATGTTGTCCAAATGCTGTGGTAATGAATGTTTCGGCAACTATAACTGGTCCGGGGGTGGATGCTACAGGTAGTAGAGATATTACAACGGTGGCTAAGGCTGGTTCATGGGTAATGACATCTTGCAATCTGGAATGGGTAACATATGATACAGGTGCCGCTCCGCCATGCGGTTGCACTTCACTTACTGACACCACAGATAATGCTTATTATATGGCTCACGGTTTACCCTCATATAGTGCTGCTTTGGACCCTGTTTATTCTCCATGCGGAGGGACAAAAACACAAGAATTCACCCGGTCAGGCAGTTATGTAAGAGATATAATTGGCGGTGGACTTCCTGTGGCCCATTCAGGATGTAACCCCCCTTTTAATTTTGTGTCAATTGGAACGGATGTCATAGGAGGCGGATGCGCTCTTGTTTTTGGTGGTGAAGGTGATCCCTGTGGAATGCCAGGGGAATACTATTGTATTCAGAATGTAAATGAATATGGCGCACAGTACAGCATAGGAACAGTGACTTATACATGGGTGTGTCCATGAGTAATTGTTATAATTCTACAGGCAATTCTAGTAAAGTTTTATGCACAAAGCCGTGTGTAAACGGTATGTATGGTAGCATTCCATGTGCAGCTTCATCAGAAGGGACACAGACAGTCAAACATACTCTTAATAGTAATGCAACTGCCACATTTGGACCTTTCACCATACCTATTTTAAATACTATTAGAAATTTTACATTCATTGGAGGCTCTAACACTACTCCACTTTCCAGGGATGTAACAGGTTCTATATCAGAATCAATAAAACAGACAAGTTGTATTTTCCACTATGTTAATAGTGCAGAGGAAGTATGTTTATATAAAAAGACAGTGACTAAATTATCATTTTCAGGGTCAGAATCCGGTTGTGTTTCTTCACTGCATTTCAACAACAGTTATGCAAAAGTGATAGTAAGCAATCTGTCACTCACAAAAGATCACACTTATATTTTGTTAAGAAATGGACTTGAAGAAACATTAGGGTCATATAGTGAAAATTCAGGCGGTTCAGGAGTGTGGAAAATGTTTCTCGCTCCTACTCCTGACTTGGATGCTTTGCAGTTTGACTTGGATATACAAAAATACGGTTTTTATAACGATTATGATTCTTGTCCTAATGCGGCTGTTGATTCTCTCACGGCCCTTGACGGTGGGCCTGATATGTTCTATCCTGAGTGGGCTAGAGACTGGACACCTGACATGATGTGGCAACAAGTAGCGGTCAATAAATTCTATGGATGCAAGAGCGGGACACCTATATTAAAGGATAATTTTGGGTTTGGAATATCAACTGAACCTGTGCCAATAGGCGATTTTGCGAGACACCCCAAACTTGGTGATTGCTATAGTTGGTTGCTCTCCTTGGGGAAGGATATAAAACTGGTGAATTTTATAAACGGCCAAAAAGATGATAGTTTACTGTCTGATGCACTTAAACCACACCATATTGATTTGAAAAAGTTGGTTGCGTATTATCCAATTTCTCTTATATGAGGTTTCAATGCTGATAAATAATGCACAACGGTTAAATGTATGGTTAGGGCTGAATGACAAGTTCAGTTATGAAGAAATGTGTGCAGCTTCTACCGCTCAAGGAGTTCAGTTGTTGACAGCTATGGTATTTGCGGCTAAGGTAGGGATGATGATGGTTGCAAAATCTGAATTTCCTGAAATGGAATATAAAGACGCTGTTATGGCATTTGCTGCTAAATATAACGGACAAGAAATATTCTATCCGGCTTCTGAAATAAAAAATGAACAGGTGCCGTCGCCTGAGAATAAGGGAAGGGGCTGCTGTGGTGATAATGGTGTCCCTTCTCAATCCCGTGGTTTAGGAGACACGGTGTTTAAAATCACACATGCCACTGGCCTTGACAAACTAGCAGAGATATACACAAAGATTACAGGTCAACCATGCGGATGTGCTGAACGTCAAGAGGCTCTTAACAAACTATTTCCTTACGGTATAAGAGAGGAATGATATGGCAGCAACTATTGATCCCCAAACAATCCTCACTGAATCTGAAAATCTTGTTAATGATTTTTTAAGTAGAATTGACGACTCAATAAGCAACTTACAGAACTTTGTTGACGGTCGCACTACTTATGTAACTTACAATCCTCCTACTGCGTTTGCTCCTTCGGCTCCTGCGCCGATTCCTTTAGATCAGTTACCGGTTTTAACCCCTGCAATTCTTGATGCTGACTTTGGAAATCCTCTGTCTGAAATGGACGCCTATAAAGGGCATGTTTATATCGCTCCTATTCTCGATCAAATGGAAGCGACTTTAACCGGGTGGATCAACTCTAAGACTCTGGCCGGGGTGGATGCGGCTGGAAATCTGCTGACTTCTGGTGGGGTTGGGATTGATTCGACTACCCAAAACGCCATATACCAGAATGGACGGCAGAGAGATTTACTTGCTCTCTCTGATGCGCTCGATGCCATAGCTTCAAGAGATGCGAAGAGAGGTTTTGCTTATCCGACTTCACGGAGAGCTTCTGATGCGGCTATTGTCGAGTTCCAACAGAATTACGAGAATCGAAGCTGGCAGATCACGGCTCTCATGTCCGACTTGGCTCAAAAGAATATCCAACTGGCAATACAAAGCAATATGAGTATAGAAGGGTTACATGCCTCTTTTGCTCAAGGCTTCGGTAGTCTCTTCCTGAACTTGAAAAAGTTGATTGTGGATACTTTTAAGGTGGAGGTCGATGAAAGAGTAGAAGTATTTAAAGCTCAACTCTCGGCAGTCATAGCCGGTTATCAACTCTCTGAAATCAATGGTAAACTGTCTATTTCTTTCCAGGAATTGCTTTTGAAACAATGGGAAATCCTGACTGAAACATCTACTGACAGAGTGAAGAGCCTTATTGCACAAGCTGAAGAGGGGAATAGGATACAGCTTGAGGCTGCTAAAGCTCTTGTTTCCTCTTTGGAGAGCATAATTCAGGCGGCATTATTCCAGACAAACGGAGTAGTGGCGCAGATAGATAGTCAGACTTCAGGAAGTAGTGCATAAGGAGTTAATCATGATCTCTCCGCAAATTGAAAACCTTGTCAGAATGAAAGTTCAGCAATCCAATGTGATGTTGGCCTCTCAACCGCAACCGGGTCAAGTGCCTGGAAGGGCTGAAGGTGGCTCGGCTCCTGGCATTATTCCTGGTCCTGTTTCTATGATGGGTGGAGATAATACAATGACTCGTACCAAATCAGGTGAATATATCCTGCCGGTTGAGGCTGTCATGGGCCTTGGAGTGCGGATGGGTGCCACTACTCATGGTGACGCTCTGGCAATTGGAAAGCATATCCTTGATAAAGAGGTTATGGGGCTGAAAAAGGAAATGGGGAATAACACTCCTCCCCGCAATTCAGGTATTTCGACTGGCGCGGATCAGGCTTCTCCTACTCCCGGTCAAGGGGTTGGCTTTGCTGAAGGTGGCATAATTTCGGATGCAACACAATGGTTGGGAAGTCATGTTGTTGACCCTTTAAAAAATATGATGACTCCAAAACCGGGTATTCCTGTTGGCTCTACTCCTCCTTTGCAACCTCAACAGGTGGGGAGTGGTTATCTTAACCGTACAGGAACGGGGTTACAAAGTCATAATTCAGCGGTTGAACAGGTGGCAAGAGATACCGGTTATGCTGAAGGTGGCGGAGTAGGGAATTGGTTAAGTGAGCATGTTGTTCAACCGGTTAAATCTGCTCTTACTCCTAAACCTGGGATACCGGCTTCTCCTTCTTCGACTGCTCTTGGTACTGGATATGCCCGTAATACGGCAGATACAGTAAAGACACACAACCAGGCTGTGACGGATGCGGCCAAAGGTTATGCTGAAGGGAGTATGCCGGATAATCAGTTTATACCAGTAGAGAAACAGCCTATAGTAGCTCCTCATGGTGCAAAAGGCTCTTTTAAATTACCTCCTCCGAAACCCGGTATCCCTGCTCCGGCTGCTACAACTCCTCCCGGCCCTGCCTCTCCTCCCCCTGCACCTTCTGGAATGGGTATCGCTCCTGACCCTCACGGCTCCGCACAAATCGGTAAACAGAAAGTCAATTATGGTGACATTGGCGTAATGGGTAAAGACCCGCTGGCCGGGAAAAGTACGGGTAGTGTCAATACAATGACTGGTGAAGAGTTCCAGAGATCAGGATTGGCTGCGGACCCGAATTTCGGTAAGACGGGCATGGAATACAACACGGCAACAAAAACCTGGGGTAAACCGGACCCTGAAATAATGGTTGGCAATCCGAATGGTATCATGTCAACGATGAAGGAATCTGAAGCCTACAATAAGGGACTAATGAATCCTCAACAACGGCAGAGTTATGAAGCTCGGCAAATGCAGGAAAAGGAACTTCAGGCCAAAACAGATATTGCAAAAGGAACGATGGGTATCAAACAGGAAGAAGCTGATACAAAGAAAACTGCGGCTGAATCGTTGGCTGCATACCATAAGCAACTCGGTGACGCAAAAACTAACTTTGGTAAAGGGGTTATGAGTAGTTTAAGCCCTGAAGCCGTACATGATCTTGCTTCACAATTTGCCAAAACAGGCCAAATGCCAGCAATGGGAATGGGTGGCATGGCGGATAGAGAGGCTATCTTTAACGAATGGTCGAAAATGATGCACACTCAAGGCGGGACTCTTAATGACCAACTTGAACAACGTGCTGCTCTCAAGGCAAGTCAAGGGGCGCTTAACAATGATGTTAAACAGTATGACCTGATGGAGAAATCCGAGAAACAGGCTGCGGGTGCTGCAAAGTTACTTCGTGAATCGTCAAAGAACTATGGGCGAACCGGTGTCAGATTCGTCAATTCTATGGAAGCTCTGGCAAGGAATGCGGTCAATGACCCGAAACTTGCTGACCTCCAAATGAAATTACTTGCATTCACACGTGAATATTACAAAGTTACGACAAATGCCTATGCAAGCGCAAGGGAACTGTCAATAGGGGCGCAAGAACAGGCCGACAAGCTCCTTAACGCTTCAGACAGTTATGAATCCCTTGATGCGAAGATAAGGGCTGCTGAACAGGAAATAGCAAACACCAAGGGTACTTTTAAAGAGACTATTGACGCTCGGAAGAAGGATATTTCCAGTGTTGGTAAAGAACTTACTCCTGACATTGCGGCTCAATACAAAGCCAAATATGGAGATAGGGCAAAAGCGGAAGCGGCGGCAAAAGCGGACGGTTACACCTTCTAGGAGTATATTATGCCAAATGCCTTCGATCATGTTTATGCTGATGATAATAAAACAGGCAGCAATGCGTTTGATAAAGTGTATGGTGCTCCCCCTCCTGCTGCGGCGGCTCCTACTCAAGCTCCGGGTATCCCTGCTGGCCCTCCTGCACCTGAACAAGAATCCGGGTTGAAATCAACTTTAATGGAAATCCCTCGTCTCGGTAGTGAAATAGTATCGGGTATGGCAAATATCCCTGTAAAAGCATACAAGGGCTACAAGGGCATTGCTGCAATGGGTCAAGCTGCTTTGCAAGGGAAGGGGTTGGATGAATCTTTACAGGCTGGCACGGCGGCGATAGGTGATAGAAATGCGGTTAAATCTCCGTTGGCTCCTTCCAAAACAGGGGAGTTCATTGGTAAGAAAGTTATTCAACCAGGGATTAAAAGTGTTTCTGAAACAACCGGATTGCCTGAAGAACTGGTAAGTGGTGGGGTTGAGGCTGCTGGTGACATTGCAGGGCTTTATGGTTTGAAAGCTGGTATTCCTCCGGCTGCTCGGCTGGCTGGCAAAGTGGCTGGTAAAACTGCTTCTGGCCTGGGTGATACCGGTGCAGGGCTACTCGGCACTTATACAGGCACGGGAAAACGGTTTATCAAAGAAGCTGCGGCTCCTGGGGATACAGAGACTTTCACTAAATACATGCGTGGTGGAGAAGAGGGCGGTAAGGAAATCGTAAGCAAGGCAAAGGATGCCGTTCAGAAAATCAAAGATCAACGTGGTGAGGAATATCGCGCTAAATTGGCTCAACTTGCTGAGAATCAGGCTCCTATTACTGATGCTCCTGCAATATTGCAAGATAGACTTAATACGCAACTTAGCAAATTCGGCGTGAAAATGACCAAAAATCCGGCTGGTGAGGATGTCCCTGACTTTTCCCGGTCAACAATAGATCGTAAATCTCAAGGGGATGTTACTCATATCATTGATACAATTCAGGGATGGGGTAAGAAACCCGGTGATTTAACTCCGCTTTCTCTCGATACTCTCAAAAGACAACTTGACGATTTTTACAGTGATTCAAAAAATAGCCGTGCAATGGTAGCAAGTCTCCGTGACGGTGTTAAAAAGTTGATTGTTGATAAAGTCCCTGAATATGCCGATATGACAAAGGGCTATGCAGAAGCAACGGGGCTTATCAACGAACTTGAGCGCACTCTTTCTCTCGGTAAAAAACCGATGATTGACACGACAATGAGGAAACTTACTTCATCCATGCGTGATAATTTCAGTTTCCGTACTGAATTGCTCCATCAACTTCAAGAGGCAACTGGTGAGAATCTTGAATCTGCCATAGCCGGTTACAATCTCTCTTCAATGGCTCCTCAAGGTGGATTCGGCAAACTTACTTCAGGATCATTGAGCGTGGGGGTGTTGGCCCATGCTTTATCCCCTCATTACCTAGCCCTTCTTGCCATGTCTTCTCCCCGGATCGTCGGTGAATCTCTCCGTGCTCTCGGTATAGGTGCTCGGTATGTCAACCGGATTCTTCATAAACTGCCTGACATAAAAAAATACGTTGGTGGAGGCAAGGCTGCTGGTGGTGAAGCAGGGCAAGCTGGTACTGCGGGGGTTGCTGGTGAGGCTGTTCCTCCGAAACCTGGGGTAGAACCGGCCCCTGTACCTCCACAAACTGCTGAAACTGCTGCGCCCTTATCCTCCACTGCCCCTGCCCCTGAACCTGTGGTAGAACCTTCTATGCCGGATTACAAAGATATTCTGGACAGTTTAACGAAACAAACAGGAATAGTAAGAGGCAAGGGTAAGAAAAACTGGACCGATAGTGATTTCCGTAACTGGCTTAAACAGTCATATCCCACGGTTGCTGCGAGATATGCTAAAAGTGATATATTTAAAGCTCTGGAAGGTCAAATAAGGGGTGAGAAACTAGGTAAACATCAACAGCGGGTTATAGATGCTTTCAATGAAGATCATACTACGATGACGGCGAATGAAACTTATAAAACATCTCAAAAAGCAGACCGGTATGCAGCCGAAGCTGGTATGGACACAACCGGGTGGACGGATGAAGATAAATCAAACTTCGTTGAACAATATGAGGATTTTAAAAGAGGGCAAGGGAAACAGTCACAACCTGTTAAAGATGATCCATTTCCTCATTACAAACATAAAATAGATTAAACTGAAGGTGATATATGATTCTCCCTGCAATAAAATTTAAAGATCAAATTCATAAAGGGTCATTTGAAGATCATCATTCTGATATTCTGGCGGCAAACAAGATCGGCAAAAAGCAGCCCCATAAAGAGGGATTCGTTATTGGTGGCCGGTTTTATAGCCGCAAGTATGCCAGTGATTACATGAAATCGAAAGGCTATAATGTCCCGGATGAACTTCATTCTGAAGATATGAGAAAGGCGATAAATGATCCACAACAGGGAAAAACCGAGAAAGAAACCAAAGTGAAGTTGAAGGATGTGAAAGATGTTGTTGCTTGTGTGATTGATTATGGCACTTTCATTTGTGTAGCAGATACCCTTAGCAAAACAATGAAAAAGGTCTATTGCTATAACTTCACTGCTGAAGAATTTTATTCCATAGCAGATTTATGCAAGGCAACAGGTCTGAAAAATGTAGTAAGAACAAACGATATTTTTAGCCCTGAGATACTGGATACCATTGATCTTTTTATCTTCCCGGATATTGGTTATGAAGGTTTGCAAAAACATTTTAAAACACTCGGCAAGGCAGTATGGGGAAGCATGGGAGTTGATGCAATAGAAATTCTGCGGGATGAATTTCTGGAATTAATAAAAAAACTTGGGTTGCCAGTAATTAACTCTGTGCCAATAAAGGGTGTTTTAAACCTTCGTGAACATCTTTCCAAAGTCAAAAATAAGCATGTTAAAGTTAATATATATCGTAAAAATATGGAGACATGGCATCACATTGATATAGAACATAGTCAGTCAGAACTTAACAGGATGGAAACCGAATTCGGCGGTTTAGAGGATATTGTTGAATTTATCGTACAGGATCATATAGATACCGATGTTGAAACTGGATATGATGGGTGGAGTATTGACGGTATCTTTCCGGTATTTTGTTCTCAAGGCTATGAAAAGAAAAACGAGTTATATCTTGCTGCCTTAGTGGAATACAAAAATGTTCCCGACGAAATTAAGGAGATTAATGATGCGATAGCTCCGTTGTTGAAAAAATATGGCTACCGGAATTTTTGGGCTACAGAAATTCGCGTGAAAGGTAATAAAAACCATTTCATTGATCCTACTCCTCGTATGCCTGGGATGAGTGGTGAACAGTTTATGATGACATGCGAGAATATTGCAGAAGTCATTTGGAAGGGCGCGAATGGGATTATGGTGGAACCGAAATTTAATGCTAAAGTTGTTGCGGCGGCAACTATTTATTACACTGATTATATAGACGATAAGCATTGGATGGTATTGGACATACCTGAGAAAGTTAGGCCATATTTCAAAGGCTGGCATTATTGTTTTCATAACGGTAAATTCCATTGGCCTCCTAAAGACAATTGTGAGCTTGGTCTTATCTTAGGGGCTGGTGATAACATAAGAGAAGCAATTGAACATCTTAAAAAGAACATTGAACTATTGAAGGATGAACCTGTCAAATTCAAACTGCATGGTTTCAAGGAAATCTTGAAGGATATTGTTGAGGCCGAAAAACACGGAATTTATTTTAACGATCAGAAAATACCTGATATAAGTGATATTATTTAAGGAGCGATAATAATGAAAACGCCTCCAGGACATGATGGAATACCGGACCCTATGGCTGGCGGATGGGGCGGGACTACTGGTGATGAGGACGACGAATGAAAAAAGGATACGATGGATATAAAGAAAAGAATGATATTACGGCTCTTGAAAATATTAATATTTATCGTGCAACCTTCAATCCTCCTGAACTATTTCCCATTATCCGTTATAGGACTGTTCGGGGAGAAGATTTTGGGGTATTGATGAACAAAGGGGAGAGGGTCACTATATGGAATGGCTTTACAGAAAAGCTAGAACATTATCATATTCATGATTATGAAAACCGATTCATAGGGATGGTCTGACCTGTGATTAATCTTTGACTTTTAGCTGTTTTTACTGTATAGCGGATAGTGTCTGTAGCACAACATCAACATGGAGGTATCGACAATGGGTGGAGCATCGAACGTACCAAAAGGGATGGGGAAGGGTATCGGGAAGGGGAAAGCTCCTTCCAAGGGTGCAGTAGGAGCCATGCCGGGTGGCCCGAAGAAGGGCAAGGGTATGATGAGCATCGACAAGCATCCTTCCAAACCGAAGAAAGCGTAGCGAAGAGGGGAGCCTAACGGCTCCCTTTTCTCAAATTTAAGGGAGGTTTTCCATGCAACACATATCTGTCGATTCCAGTAATATTGCTTCGGTTGGTCATGAAGGCGACACTATGCAAGTTACTTTTAAACATGGTGGGACGTATCAATACAGCGGAGTGGACAAGGATACATTCAACGGCCTTTTGTCGGCTCCGTCCATTGGCAAGGCTCTTAACCAGTCAGGGTTGGTAGGTGTAAAACTTAATCCTGAAAAGAAGGAGAAATGAGATGAAATACTTTATTATTCTGTTTGCTATACTGATGATCTTTGTCAGTGTATCCCCTTCTGTCAAGGCTTCCCAAAGCTCTTATCCTGTAGTTTTTAGACCTACATCTTCTGCGGCTACTACTCCCAATATCAGACTGTGCATCATGAAGCAAGGGCTTTCTCAAGATCAGGAGACTTCTGGTGGCACAATACAGAGCATTGTCTGTGACACACGACCGGGTTACAATGTAACCAAATATCTTTCTACTACGCTTACCAACGTGATACTTTTGAATATCTGTGTCGATCAGGATACCAAGTATAATAACGATGGGTCATTGACAAACTATACCTTAATCAAGTCCGGCACTTGTTGGAGCGAGGCGGTACGGTAATGGTAGCTGCTATCACTGAACAACGGAAACAGGAAGAGAGAAGAGTACATTTACTCCAGGAGTGTCCTCAATCTGAAAGAATCCAGGTCGTAAGCGAAACGCTGACCGAGTTAAAAGACAGTAATAAACGGGTTGCTATAGCTCTTGAAAATATTGCAAAACAGGGCGCTCAAGTAGATAGTCACGAAAAGCATCTTGATACTCATGATTCACAGCTTGATACAGCTTTCTTTCAAATTCGTAAGATAGATGAACGAGTTATGAACCTTGAAATTAAAAAAGGCGAATGGGAAGGGGCAAAAAAGGCTAAAGATGAAATCATATCTACCGTAGAGAAGGAGAAGGAAAAGGAACAGATTGCTGCGGAAAAAGAAAATCAGAAAATATGGACGCTTTTGGAGAGACTCCAACTTTTAACTCCGATTCTCTTATGTCTAGGATTTATTATATATATAATAGAAAAATTCACTATAATGACTAAACTTATCAAGTTAATCAAAGAAGCATGGCCGTTTTGAACAATGAATGCCCTTACATAAATATCTGTAAGTATCAAGCAGAAGATCACCTTAGATGTAAATCAACTTGCCCTTACCGGAGGATATTAAATGGCAAAAATATTGCCTCAAAAGAATCTGAAAACTCATTGGTGCGAAACCCAAAGCAGGGAAAGGATTAGTCATTGCGGATTTAAATATTGCAAACATCCTGATAAGCCAAAGGAGATAGCTTATGAAGGCAAGCCGAAAGTGCCTTGAACTTATCGAGAGCGAAGAGGGCAAAGTCAATCATTTTTATCACGATCAGGCTGGCTACCCTTCAATCGGTATCGGTCATAAACTGACACCTTTACAAGTTGCTTCTGGCAAACTGGTTATAAACGGTGAGTCAGTCATATATGCCAATGGCCTGACGGATCAGCAATGTTACGACCTCCTGGCTCAAGATATTATCCCGGCTGAAAATGAAGTGAATCAGGCTGTTCAAATAACTTTGAATCAGAATCAGTTTGACGCATGTGTTGATCTGGCTTTTAACATTGGTTCGGGTGGGTTTAACGGGAGTTCTGTACTCATGTATATTAACGCAGGGCATTTTGATGATGCTGCTAAATCATTTGCCTTATGGAATAAAATCACAAAGGATGGTGTTCATGTAGTTTGTGACGATTTAACAAAACGGAGAGCCAATGAAGCGGCACTATTCATGGAGGATGTATGAAAAAGTTACTTGTAGCACTCGTACTCTG
>Ga0187854_10000803_pt1 | contig 35884 bp, 24 predicted proteins | sample June2016WEW_6_15_FD_132445 | JGI IMG/M metagenome (GOLD analysis project Ga0187854, IMG submission 132445) | Peatland microbial communities from SPRUCE experiment site at the Marcell Experimental Forest, Minnesota, USA - June2016WEW_6_150 | ecosystem: Environmental > Terrestrial > Soil >... | reverse complement strand
TTTTTCCAGCAAAATCGACGGAGGTAGAGCCTGGCCCTATTTTCTGATTTAACAATGACTTCAAAGACATTCAGGTTCATTGACACCATTATAATCAGGTGTCAAATCTTTTATAATTACCTAGAAATAAGATAGTTGATCAATACCAGCATAGATCCCTTTACCTTTTCTACTTCTTTGATTGCCTCATCCACTGATAATTGATATTCTCCCTTAATAACCTGCTCAAGTTCAGTTCCCTGCTGACGGAGTTGGACTATTGATGTTTCTATGTCAGTTTTGTGTTTTTCTCGGACTATATTAAAAAGGTAATAGAGCAAAATAACGACAACCATAAACCGAAAGCATATTTCAGCCACGCCTAGGATTTTCGGAAAATCACCCGCTGCAGAAATGCCTGAATTAATGCTGCCAAAGAACAAGCCGAAACTATAAAAGAAAAAATCGATAAACCGCCCTGTCAGTTGACCGCTAAAAGCATTATGGTCAATTTTATAAAGGCCTAGATTCAGGAATGCAAAAACTAGGACCGTTATTAGTACTGAGCCAAGTAGGTTAACAAGATAATAAATGAATGTGGAAGCACTTTTCTGCATATAACGGAGTTTTGTTATTAGAAATAAACAACCTTTATTTAATACCAATAGCCACTGTAATCGATTCGCCCTGCCCTCGGCTTTCTTTTTTTCTATGCTTTCTGAACCTACTGGTTGTTTTTGAGTCTCGCCTTGCCTAAGTGATTCCTGTATCTTCGTCCAAAAGTCCAATATGGACTTTGACAGTTTTGTAACAATATCAAACTTTTTAAAACTGTATGAAAACCGCCGTATAAAATGAATCAATAAATATGCAAAGAGAACTACCATTGAGATGAACAAAACGACCTTTGAATCAGAAACTAAAATCAATAATCCAGCAACCAGTACTGCCGTGGAGATAGCCATATTTAGGCTTAATGATTTAAAAAATGAAACAGATGTTCCCAACGCGACGAATAGTCCCATCCAATTCTTATTTCCAAATAATAATCTCGGCAACCTCCAAAAAACTAAGAAAAGCGGATACCCCAAAATAAACGCAATAAGCTTAAAGAACTTTTTTGTTCTTAACATAAATAGCAAAAACACAAGCAAAACCAAAAAAATAAAAAACTTGTACTCTAGTACCCAAGAGAATTTCGGAAGATAGGTCTTTAAAAAGTAATTATCGATATCATAGATAAATATCTTGATTAGCAGATATAACCAAACCAATATCGAAGTTATCTCAGCAAGTCGCTTCTCCAATAGAGAAGCCTTCAGATCAACCCTTGGCTGCTTCATGATAAGCGTAGAAATTAGATAACGAGCAATATGTTTTGTCAAGATAGCCTGGGATTGTTTTCAATGAGAATCCTGCAACCTGGCCGTCGTCTCTTCTCTATGAGGCCAATATCCGCTCAACGTCACGAGTTTGCCTGGGGAGGGCCCGGGTTCAGGTCTGAGAAACCCCACAAAGAAAATACTTGACTTCGAGGGCTGCAGTACGGCATACTAGTCTGTATAATAAACTAGTATGTGTTAATTTAGGCTTAAAACGATAAGCACCGGAGAGGAGGAACGACGATGGTTACCCCGGATCTCAAGGCCCTTGCCAAGCACCAGGCCCGCTATTGGAATGAGGACGGACTTCCCGAGCTGGTCGTAGGTGCTCTTTGGATCTTTTATGCGGGGTCGTTGCTGGTAGGAACAGGGCTCCGGCCCGGGCTAATTCGAACGGCTTTCTGGATCGTAATGCCGCTTGTTTACGTGGTCGGTGGTTTCTACGTCATCCAGTGGGGCATCAAGCGGATTAAGGAACGGGTGACCTATCCGCGCACTGGCTATGTGAACTATCTAACTTCCCGGAGCGCCTGGGCTGTAGGCATTGTGGTCAGCGTGCTCGCATTGGCTGGAATAACCATCCTGCTCTTCACTGGGAAAGGCATCGGAACGATGAACCTCCTTCCCTCCATCTGCAGTCTCCTGCTTGCTGCGGGAGTCGCGTTCCTGGCAATAAAGCAGAAAACGCCACGTCTTCTAATCTTGTCGGGGGCGGCGCTGGTCTCGGCAATTGGAGTCCCTCTTCTTCATCTTGGGGAAAATGGCTTTCTGTGGATGTGGCTCTGGCTAGGTACGGTTTCCGCTGTAACTGGCGCTTTCCGCCTCCGGAGCTTTCTTCGAGAGCATCCCCGGAACCAGGAAAGAGAAGCATGACCGATTTGGACAGACTGCTGCATGAGCCTGCTCGCTTGGTTATCGTCGCCTTATTGAGCGGGTTGAAGGAGGCCGATTTCCTCTACCTCCTCCGTGAAAGCTCATTGACCAAAGGGAATCTCTCCTCTCATCTGAGCAGGCTCGAAGAAGCAGGCTATATTGAGATTGAGAAGACCTTTCGAGGCAAGATTCCCCTGACTCTGGTGCGTCTGACCAAGACCGGTCGCGCGGCCCTTAGGGACTACAAGAAGGCCATAAACAGCCTCCTGGCATAGGGCATTGCCTGACCTCTTGCGGAGCTCAGAAGAAATTACTCCTTGCGGGTACGAGAAAGGTGGGTCTTCAAAAAAAGGTCAGGAAGAGCATACTTGTTGATTATCATGCGCCTTACTTGGTAAAGATCCCTATGAGGCCAACATCCGCTAAACATCCCGAGAGAGCATGCCGGGGAAAGCGCAGAAAGTACGCTAGGTGGCGCGAGAGGGGCCTTCTGCGGGCATGGGAGAGGCAAACTAACCAGATGAGGAAATGGGCCTTCTTGATTCGCTTTATTCATCCAGGGAGGTTTACAAGGTTTTTCTTACACTCCCTATTCTGGAGAGAACTTTTTTGTCTTTCCGAATACGCGTTACTTAATTCCATGAATTCTCTGTTCAGCGGCTTCTGTGATCTCCTCTGGATAGCCGACGTGTCGCAGGAGTTTGATGGCGTTCCTAGTTTCGGACGGACCTTCGCGTAATTGATAATTAAAAAGGAGTCCGTGTTCACCGATCTCTTCTTGGAAATGGTAATTGACATAGGCGTCAGCAACAAGCCGAGTGAGTTCAAGATCGTGTGTTGAAGCGAAAACCAGGCCATTTTTCTTAGCCAGATACAGCAGGACTTCCGCAGAAGCAGAAATCCTTTCAACGGAATTGGTCCCCCTGAAGGGTTCGTCTATCAGGCAAAGACACGGAATGTCTTGCTGGCAGGCTTGAATGATGCGTAAGAGTGTAAGGATTTCGTCAAGATAGTAGCTTTTTCCTTCGATGATGTTATCCTTTCGGCCGATGAGGGTCAATATGTTGAAGAAGGAAGAACTAAATTTCTTGGCTAGACAGAAATGGAGGGTCTGGGCAAAGAGCATATTGACGCCGATGGTTTTTAAAAAGGTTGTTTTCCCCGACATATTGGAGCCCGTTACCAGCATCCCCCCTGTTCTCAAGTTTACAGAATTAAGCACGGGCTTCTCCAACAACGGATGCGCAATGCTTTCGATATCGAGGAATAGAGTCGAATCCGTAAGCTCTGGTTCTGCGGGATCATTCAACCCGACCTTGTATGACGCAACGGCCACCATTGCGTCCAAAAAGCCGATGGTTTCAAAGATATCCCGCAACTGATTCTCGAACTTCTCCATCAGCTTTAGATAAGAATGAAAAGCCCGGACTTCGATCAGAAAAAGAATATTAAGGTATTCATAAAGAGCATTATTTTCTCCAAGGCTCAGCAAGGCTGTTTTGGGGACGATGCTGGATACTTTGTCTAGCGCTGATTTCAACTTCGTCAAATAGGCCGCCAGGGAAGAATCCTGGAGACCGCTGAGGCGATTGGCACATTTGACCAGCCTTCCCAAATAGCGAATGGAGGGGAGGTCCTCAGCAAATTTCCGTTTAGTCCGGTAATGAATCGCCGCGTTGCCCAATAATAAAGCAATAAGTCCAACCCAACCCAGATGGTGACCTAACAGGCCCAAGATAATAAAAATGGGAATGAGGAGGAGAATCCATGGATAGAGGAATGCCAGTTTATTCCGCGCTGGACGTTCGTCCCACAACAAATCAACGACAAATTTTCCTCCGCTCTTGCCCAGCTTTGATAAAACTATCTGGACCCGCTCTCGTATCTCCTGGTCTTTGACGAAGCGGTTAATAATTTCACCCCGTTCTTTCAGCGGCTTCCGAGAAAAAGCAGGCGTCCTGAGGAGGGCATAAAGCATCTGCTCGCCCGGAATGGTCAGAGTTTGGTTCAACCGGCTATAGATGAGATCCATGTCTAAGTCTGTCCATGTCCTGTCATCAACTATATATTTCGATTCTCGGATCGCCGCGGTCTTCCTAAAATACTTGCAAATCTCGGCAGAGTCTGTTTCATGAGTCTTAGATGTGCCCCATCTTTTCCGCAACGACACAAGAAGCTTGCTTTTCCTCAATTCTCGAAAGGTTCTAATTATGAAGTATCCAAAAGGCAACGCTAAGATCGAAATAAATAAATATGCGCGGCCAAAGTAAAAGCCAAAAGCCAATGAAGAAATAAGAATGGCTATGATAGCCAAAACGAGAACACAAATATTCTTAAGAAAAGATCCCCTTTCTTTCATGCTTATTAAAATAGTATACGGCATTTTTTATACGTTGCACATATGTTCTTGGCCCCAGAGGCCCTAAGAGGGTTCAGACCTGGGCATACCCTGTGCCCAGTGCTGAAGGAAGCCCAGAAAATGCGTTAGAGGGCGCGAGAGGGGCCTTCTAAGCGCGTGGGAGAGGCGGGTTTCCAAAGAAAAAAAGTCCCTGGGAAGGCAGGGCTTCGTTCGGTGCCTTCCTGACGGCTCAGGCAGCAAGATGAAGAGGGTTACGATGGTTGCGAGATTGAGAACTCAACTTGACACGACCCTAACCTGAGAGATATTTAGAAATGCCCGACCTCAAAGGCCGGTGTGCTTTGTCGGGCTTATTATGAGAACCTAGTTGAGTTGGGATTCTCCCTTTTTCTATCTTGAAAGCAGCCCATCTAACCGATGAATTATACAACGTGAAACCGTGCATGTCAGCCATATGTCTCACTATTGCCATATTATTTCTGTTATTGTCGGCGTGAGAAATCCAAAACCTTAAGGGCATGACTAAATCGCTCGAAAGTTTTTCAAAATGGGCACACAATATTTTTGAATAGCCTTTGCCACGATAGTTTGGACGAACGAATAGTTCTTCTACGTTCAGGTAATTATCGTATTGTATTGCAAAAGCCCAACCTCTCCGGTCATTCGATTGTGAATCTCGGATTTCACAACCATGAAGAACACCGTGTAACACGGCCGGAATTCCCCACCATCTTTCGAGAATACCAGGCGACTTTTCAACTCCAAGGTCATCTCTATCCGGTACGATTACATAACCTTCGGTGAGTAAAAGGTCAACATAGCGGTATGGCAAATAACCGCAGCCAGTATCTCCCCATTCTTTGCCCCACGAGTTCTGAAACTTGAATAACCTTTTATGGTCATCGTAAGCAAACAAAGATACACAATGACCGCCGGTAATTTCATTACGTGCTTTTGGTAACTGTATTTTCCCCGTTTTGGCAGTGGACCACGAATTTGTAATCTCAACAGTTATTGTTACAAACGATCCGGCTGCTAGTGCTAATCTGCACTCATGTGTAGAACTTACACGATGATATGCGAATATCTTGTTTTCCTTTGCATATTCATCTATATGGGGAGGTTCTTTCGGAGGCCATGATTTAATATCTCCAATATAGGGCCATTGTTCCTCAAACGGTGCTCCCCAACCTCGGACGACTCTCAATGCAGATATTAGCCAACAACCAATTGTTGGATTGCTGTTAAAAGTCCCTTCCAACTGCCGACCTCGCACATAAACATACTGTGGGCTAAACCAAGTGTGGAAAGGGATTTCCTTTTTCGCGTCGGGCACATGCCCCTGGCCCTTAGGCTCGGAACCGATGCCTCCCATCACGAGATGAGGACATCGCCGGCCGCTGGCCATAGTCAAGGACCATAAAACAGGCAGAATGCTTAAAAATCTCACTTCAGCGGTGGTACATTGAGCGGGGGTACATCAGACGAAGATGCGGGATAAATTCACAGAGCACTAAGACGTGCCCTGCGCAGGCATGTCGAGGCTCTTGCGTATCGTTGGACAGCTTGGAGCCAGTCATGTCAAAGAGTAGATCCTCTGCAGGAGAGAAGAAGTTATCTGCAGAGAGGGTTATCCTCTGGATTGGGGCTATATGCGGGATACTGGTCTCGTCCTATACGCTCTTCGAAAAGCTAACGGCGCCAACGGAACCGAGATTGGTTGTTACGTTTTTCGAGAGCTCATCTGACATTCTGAATCTGTCCCCATCAACCGATACCTCGATAGAACAGACTGAGGAGATCCCCCTGCAATTGAAGATTGAGAATACGGGCGGCCGAGTCGCAAAAAACGCAAAGCTCTACCTATCTCATTATCCCGACGTCGTATTGACTTCTCATTACAAGAAAGAAGAGAAGTATACGTGGAACACGCCAAACGAGGCGATGAAGCAGCTGAGCTTAATGTTGGAAGATATTAATCCTGGCGAGTCTTTTCTAATACCGATATCGCTGAGAATCGATTTTCCAAAGGATTTTCAGCAAGCCGTGAGCTCACCGCGGGAGAGAGTAAAGAATAAAGATCTATTGGTGCCAAGAGAGCATCATATTTATTGCGACCTCTCCTCCGACACATCTCCGAACAAACGTATCACCCTAAAAATAGTTCTCGGCAATCTGGAGGTTCTTCGAGAGCGAACGCAGGATGTGTTCTGGTTAGGTCATGGAGAAGGCGGCGTGCGTGTGTTGAAAGCAAAGGAGGATTTCCCATCCCGATAGGGAGAGCTGCCCGATAAACGGCTCCAGCGAATGCCCTTCCAGCGCTGGCTCTGAAGCACGGCCGGCGGCTTCAAACGATCAGGTCTGCAATATAGTCGGGATCACCGAGAAGGGCGCGTAAAACGGATGAGTCAGATGGCTGGCGTTTCCCTTTTCCAAGGTGCTGTGAACTTTCGCCCTTGGCGGTGAACCTCCCATTTCGACCACCCTGAGAATATGCTGCCGGCCGGGCGTCGACGTCGACGCCAATTGACGCTCGACCAGAAAGACGTTGGTCTTCTTTGCTCTCTAGTATCCGGCGGTTGACCTTGCCTTTCCTCGACTTATCGAATTAGAATTAAATCAAGATGAGCGATCCTAGAATCACATGCCCTTTATGCGGACTCGACGCATATTGGCTTCCAAACAGAAGTCGGGATGAAAAAGGCGTGTCGTGCAAAAGGTGCGGCGATTTCTATCTCGACGGATTACTGGTTGCGGCACGAGAGCCAAGGAATGAGGAAGAGCGGGTTATCCTATCTGGTTATACAAAATGGGAAAACGTAGCGGGCAATTCACCACCTGAAATTCGCCCAGATAATATTGACGAGATACTAAGGACTCACTCTGATCTTTCTGCCAAGGATAAGGTCGACTTGATTCTGCTCTTTTACTCCGCTAAGAATCCGAAGTTAGGTCATCGGATAAAGATCGACTATGACCTAGAATACCCAATTATTTATTCACATGATGGAAAAGAATTTGATTATCTCGTGAGGGATTTATCGCAAAAAGTGCTGGGCTTCTTAGAAGTTACCCCCCCCTCAATACTCCGAATTACCCCAAAGGGGTGGGAAAGGCTAGAATTGTTGAAAAGGGCCAGGCTTGCTGATGAGAAATTCGAATTGATAAGGAAGGGACTATATTCGGAGGCCGAGAAGAAAATTGCCGACCTGAAAGAAAAACACAGCCTCAAGGGTACGCGCTATTCGAGCGCTCTTGCCCGAGGCATTAGAGACATAATAAAAGAATCGCTTAGGGAAGAGCTAACTAAGAAAGTGCTCACGGATGAGAAAATAATACTAAGCATAGAGCGAGGGGCCCAGCCCGAAGATATATATTACTTATCTAGCCGGTTGTTAAAGGTTGCAGAGCACGAAAAGGTTGCCTTGCTGAAGAAACTAAAGGCGCATTATGAAGAATGTCATGGCCAAGCAATGTTTGAAGTGGACAAAGTCAGTTTTGCAGCTGAAGCCGATGACATAGCAAAGAGCTTGTTAATAGATGTCCAAACGAGACAATATATGAGGAAGGCAACTGGGATGGAAACAAAACCTACACTTAGTGAGGTACGAACCTCGAACCCAAAAAAAGTATTCGTCGTTCACGGTCGTAATGAAAAAGCTAGAAGAGCCATGTTCGATTTCCTACGTTCTTTGGGATTAGAACCGATTGAATGGGGCGAAGCGTTAAGAGCTACGGGTAAGGGCACTCCTTATGTAGGAGAGGCAATTGAAAAAGCGTTTTCCGAAGCGCAGGCTGTTGTAGTGCTACTTACAGGGGACGACATGGCGAAGATGATGGTTGAATATCTTAAGGATGATGACCCTCAACATGAGAGAAATCTTACTCCACAGGCGAGGACAAACGTGATTTTCGAGGCGGGAATGGCCTTCGGGACCCACCCAGACAGAACGATTCTGGTTGAGCTAGCCAACGAAAAAACTAGGCCGTTTAGTGACATATATGGAAGGCATGTAGTAAAGATCTCCAATCGGCCTGAGTCTCGGCAAGACCTTATCAACAGGCTTCAAACAGCGAATTGCGAAGTGAACATTGAAGGAAAAAAGGACTGGCTCAACAGTGGTGATTTTGACAGAGCAATATTAGTTACTTCCGCCAAGGATTCTGGAAAGCCTTAGGACGTCAACCCGAACTAATTTATGGGCGTCAGTCTGCGCCCGAGCTGTATTGAGCGTGATGGATGACAGCATCGTCCAATGAATCTCCCCTCCTGATTATTATGGAATACAAAGGCCGGCCGGACGGCAATGTCAACGCTTGATCACTTCCATGCGCGCATTCCGACCACCTAGCACGCACCCCCTCGCTAAAATGCGATACTAAAAAAAGCATATGCGGGCTGTGAATCTGCCTGAGACACCTTTTATGGTCTCCGATTCTTTGGTATATTCCCAAGTAGCAAGATGAAGCCCCTCCTGCGTCTACTTCTGCCCCTACTGGCCGCTGCCCTCCTGGCAGGCGAAACCTACACAGGCAAATGCGTTGGCGTTCACGACGGCGATACGATCTCCGTGATGAAGGCCGGCAGGGCAGTCAAGATCCGACTTGAGGACATAGACTGCCCGGAGCTGGGCCAAGACTTCGGGACCAGGGCTAAGCAGTTCACATCCGCCCTCGTTTTCGGGAAGGACGTCGAGGTCAAGGAATACAGCCGGGATATATATAGACGGACTGTGGCCAGGGTTTATATCGGGGGGCAGGACGTGTCCTTGGACCTAGTCAAGGCAGGTTTGGCGTGGCATTTCAAGAAGTATTCGTCGGATCCTGTGCTAGCGGAGGCTGAAGTAGAGGCCAGGAAGGCCAAGATAGGGCTGTGGTCGATGCCCAACCCAATTCCTCCGTGGGAATATCGACGTTTACATAAAAGGCGAGGGGAGGCCGGGCCGAAGCTCGGGCGCTCCTCGGGCAAGTGCACGATGCTTACGCGGATATTGGCCTCACTGGAATATAAGGCAGCCAGGTCACAGGATGCTCAATTGGGATAATCGTTTTCTAATTGATTCAGTTTCTTAAAGCTGGGTATGATACTTGGTACAGGAGATGATGGATACCCATGAATAATATTGAGTTAAAAAATCTCAAAGACACACTTGATGCGATTCTTCATGAATTGACCAGACTATACGCCTGGTGGAAAACATTCAAAGAGTTGTTCTATAAGTCGCCGGCACGCTATGATTTTCTGATGGAAGTCAGCAGCTCCACTTTTGCTATCTTTGAAGATGTATTAACAGATAGCGTACTCATTACCCTGGCAAAACTCTGCGATTCTGTAAAATCGTGCGGTAAAGAGAATCTCTGCCTTGAGCAAATCTGCATAATTATTAATAACGAGGACGAACAGTTGTCAAGAAAACTCGCTGCGCGTTTATCAACAATAAGGGAATACTGTGATAGCGTCATAACGCATCGGAAAAGACGGCTCGCTCATTTTGATTATCGAACCCACGTGGAACCAGAGGTCCTTCCAAGGGTATCTGTTAGAAACATAGATAGTGCACTAAGAGAACTGGAGCAATTTGTTCATGATGCTGCCGGAAGGCTGAAGAACTGCACTATCGCTTTTGAACCCGACACTTGGCTGAATGAGACAGATAAATTTATTGAGCGTTTAAAACAGGCTATGCGCTATGAGGAACTCCGAAAAGAAGGAAGGATTGATACTTCGGATATCCAGCAATCTAAATTCTTCAAGGTTTGATCTCAGATTCGGCCTCCATAGGCCCTCTCGCGACCTTTAGCGCATTTTCTGCGCTTTCCCCTGCACCAACCGTTACCCAGGTCTATGCCCTCTAAGGGCCGTCGGGACCGCCGGCCTACGACAGCATGCTCGGGAACGCCTAAGACTGCGGTGGAGGCGGGGGGAGGCCGGCGGTGCCGGCTCTCACCTACTGGCATGTGACGGCGATGGTGGCAGGGAATTGTATCAATGTTAAAAAAGAAATGGCCCCGCTGTTCTTCAAAAACGATTCCGGCGGAAATCGGCTCCGATGGATTCTCCTCTGTTGGACCGCATCCGTATTGTTTTTCATGCATTTACAGATCTTGATGGTTTGATCACGTTTAGGCTAGACTGAGCTATTTTGAGCAGAAGTTTGTACAATCTCTGCTCAATTTTTAGAGACCAATTAGTATGGTCTTTATTGTGTTGCCCTACAACTCTGCCCCACGTATGCTCATTCTGACCAAATCTATCCGTATAGACTGCCCAGTAAACTGCTATCTTCTTGGATGGTGAATCAAGAGGAACGAGGATGAGGCGAGCATCGGATTGTGCATCCGATGTTGAGGGTTTAAATGCCTCCGGACGGGCTCCCCTATCGCGGGGAGCACCTCAGCTAGACCGATTATCGGGGCGCAGGTCAACGGGGGCAGGTCAGTTTTGCGATACGGCAAAGGTTCCCCCTCCAGGGGGCGATACCTGGACCGTGAACGTGTATTGCGTCGTTGACGGGCTATTCGCCGAGCCTCCGGCACAGGCCATATAGGACACCGCGATCAATTCAACTAATGCGACTTTCTCTAAAAAACCTTTTGTATACGTTCGTCCTATTCGCATACTATTGGCTTTCGCCCACGTTATGACTCTAGTCGTTCTAAGCAGGGGTCGAATCATCCTCTATATTTCGCGTTGGAATCGTCTCTCTGAACTGTTACTTAATCGGGACAATCGCTATTGAAACCGGAGCTGTCCCTGTGGCAAAGGGAGAGCCAGCTACTTCTGTCAAAGCTCCCGTAGTAGAATTGATGGCATAAGCGTAAATGCCTTGGCCTGCGACATAGAGGAACTTGCCTGCTGGGTCAACGAGCATAAACCCGGGATTCGTCCCTGGCGCAAAAGGCGAGCCTGTTATTTCTGTCAATGCCCCCGTGACAGAGTTGATGGTATAGCCTGAGACACCGTTCGGAGTTCCGTTAGCTAAATAGACAAACTTGCCAGTGGGGTCAACCGCTATGGATCCGGGCGAATACCCTGTGGCAAAAGGTGAGCCTGTTATTTCTGTCAAAGCCCCGGTGATAGAGTCAATGGCATAGCCTGAGACATTAGCATATGAAGAATTCGGAACATAAACGAACTTGCCTGTGGGGTCAACCGCTAAGTAGTAGGAGCCTCCTCCTGTGCCAACTGTGCCAAAAGGTGAGCCTGTTATCTCTGTCAAAGCCCCCGTGGCAGAGTCGATGGCATTGGCAAAGACAGTGCCATATTCTGATATGACTACCGCATATGCGAACTTGCCTGTAGGGTCAAAGGCCACAGAAAAGGGGCCTTCCATGGCGGCCTCTGAAACGACAAAAGGAGAGCCTGCTACTTCTGTCAAGGCCCCCGTGGTAGAGTCAATCATATAGGCGGGAATGCACAACGACGCGGCCGCTACGTAGACAAACTTACCTGTGGGGTCAACGGAGACACAACCTGAAGACCAGGGGGCAGGTCCATCTAAAGCAAAAGGTGAGCCTGTTATTTCTGTCAACGCGCCTGTGCTTGAATTGATGGTGTAGGCAGAGATAGTGCTAGGAGCCAAAGAATTTACTACATAAGCAAACTTGCCAGTGGGGTCAACCGCTACAGATATGGGCTGATACCCTGCGGCAAAAGGAGAGCCTGCCATCGACGTTAAAGCCCCGGTAGAGTCGATGGTATAGGCGGAAACGTTATTCGAAAACGAATTCACAACATAGGCGAAGTATACTTTCGCCGGGGCCGGCGGGGATCCCCCATTGCTTCCGCCGCTACTGCAGGCTATATAGGACACAGCAATCAATCCCCACACGACTGTTTTCTTAAGGATTCCGTTCATCAAATCGCTCCCATTAGACTGAAGTTGGCCCCCGCCTTTATAAGCCTAGTGGCTCTGGATAATGGTTCAATCGCCGCCGAGGGTTATATTAGGGGGGATTTTTTTATCTATTTATCACCCCATATAATATCTCAGCCTCACCCCTTGGCATTCCAGCAAATGGCTAATGCACAGGGCTGATATCTCCTTAGAATTCCCCTGAATATTTATTGGGGGATGGCTTAATTACTTGGACTTGCCTCCCGAAAAGCGGTGAATTTTGGAAAGGAATGCGGAAAGCCGATTCTTTTAGAAGGCTCACCTTCAGGCCGGTTAACTCACTCATTTGCCAGCCGTTACGCTATCCGGCGCCGGCTAACCGATAATGGGACTGTGGATCCGGAGTCCACGTCTCTACCCTCCTGGATATATGGGGAAAATCAGATTTCCAGGGGGGAATGCCTTGTTTTCCCTTACGCACCTTTAATCAGAATTAAGCGCGTTTACGCATTTTTTGTGATATGGCTGTGACATAGGTACGAGTCTATTCTTTCGCAACGGTGGAATTGACTTCGCCTGTATGCAGTGCTATAGGTTGGTCAACCTATGCATTATGGGGAGGGGACATGAAACGCTATTATTTAGTTAATACGAATAGGACACATCGCCCAAGTGAAGAAAGGAGAATGCTCCGACACAGCCAAGTATCTGCTCAATACGGCCCAAAGAAAAAGATCGACCTAATCAAAGAAGGCGATATTGTCTTCCTATATCAAAATATTGAAGGGGTCGTCGCTTATGGAATAGCCGATGGAAACCTGATAGTCGGGGACTTCGAGGGGCACAAAGACGAACAGCATCTTATGCATGTCGATCGCTTCCGAATTATCAAACCCCCTATCAAGCCGTCTGAGATCACAAAGTTATCTAATAGAGTGGCCTCGACAGGCGTTTTTTATGCAAGGACCTTCTCGCCGCTCCAACCTGAAGTGGGGAGAGCCTTGCTTCGCTTGTTCAAATAGGAATCCGAAATTCTCTCAGAGAGCGGCGAGATGAGCAAGAAGACCAAGTCAAAGACAGAGCTCCCTTCTGGGTGGTGGCCAGACTTCATCGCCCCTATCACCGATGCCGAACTCACCGACGGAGACCATATCTACATCGCGCAGATCGACAGCCCTTCTGGCCCAGAGAGTTATATCCAAGTTTTTACAGCCTTAGTTCCACCTGACCTGCTCGACGTGGTCCTAAGTTCATCTAGCAAAATCGGTTGTGAGGTCGATGCTAACGGCCCTCACCCCAGTGTCGAAGCAGATGATGAACCTGGTGGTTACAAACCTCGCTTTTGGATACATGGAGGCGATATCTCTCCCGAAGGTTTTGAGCCATTAGCTTTGGCATGGCAATCAACAAATAGGCATGTCCTGATCGTCGATCCCGGCTTTTTAATGACATATGCTCTTGTCCCGCGGTCTATACAGGTTTCCCCAGGTCAAAATGAGATACATTGGGATGATCTGGAGGAGCCTAAACATGGCGTGGTCATCTCTCAACCTCTTTCTGTATATGATGTTCCATCAGCCAGTCCGGCTTGGATAAGGGTTCGCCGTGAGTACTTGGAGGATTATGCGTTCCTTAGGGGCAAAGCTCTTGTCCATGTCTTTTATGCTCATGCTGAGGGCATCCCGGGAAAAGAAACTGCTCGTGTGTTAGCAAGTACCCCCAGCTTAACAATGAGTATCCCAGGAACGAGATTCGAGTTTCACAAGAAGGATGATTCAATCGGCCTCTATAGGGTACGAATATGGGGAACGCGCCTCTTGCTCCGCCCAACTTCCTCCCCAATTTCGGCCGGGCGATGGGATTACGGAGATCTTATATGGCCTGGTTATGTAGAACCGTTCACCCATAATTCACTTCCCATGATGGATGAGGTTTTCGTAAGTGACTCAGTCCTAGCAGAATATGAAGGTCGCGAAGGATTTTCGATCGTTCCGGAACACGGATCTGTAAGTTACGGATCTCAATGGGCGGTATCCTATCTCAGCCGCGTTGGCCGTGATCTTCTCGCCTTGGAAGTTCGAAAGCTTTACGAAGGCGCGCGGCCGAGCGTAGTCAGGATCTGGCACTCGTACGCAGTGCCTAAACCTAAAGCGAGTCCGTCTGCATTAAGACAACAGGATAACGTAGCGACTCGAGCAAAAAAGCTAGTATTCGCGTTGCTTGAATTCGGGGAGACCCTTGCCGTTTTTCAAACGCGCATCATGGGCCGCGACTTCTCTTCCAATGATACCATAGGTTTGGATAGAGAAGGACTTCGATATGGCGGATGGTGGAAACCTACGCAGGCAGAGCCAATAACTAGACATATACCAATTAGTATGGTCTTAGATAGATTCCTAGATAGATGCGAAGCTCTTGACAAGTTCGTAAATGAATCTTTTCAAGAGGCTGATCTTCGAAGGATCCTCCACACACTAGGCTGCCCGGAGGGAGATATTGCAGATTTACGTAGCTTAAAGCTCTTGGACCGGCTCCTAAGGCTATGCGTACTGAGTAACGATACAGGATTATCCATATCAGCCAACTATCGGGAGCTGGAAAGGCGACGGTCAGCTCAACCCTTAGCCACTATAATCCCCCGGTTATTTGCACTAAAAGAGCTACGAATTCTAAAGGCCCATAGAACTGAGACAAGCTTTGATTCTCGCATGAGAAAAGCTCTTGAAAGTTATGGCCTAGATAGATCCCTGGCCGCAGCTGGCTGGGGAGTCGTGGTCGATCACATCTATGATGGCCTGAATGAGGAGCTTCACAATATGCATGCCATTTTGATATCACATATTTAATGCTTGCGTCATTTAGTAGGCTATCCTAACGGCCTATTCTTTCTCGAATCCGTGACTTGTGAACTTTAATGTGCGGCTGTTCTCAGTGACCGTTCGGACGACCTGGTCCGGAGCGCCCGAGGGGATTTCGGCTTCGATCTCGAGCGTCACCCGTACCTCAGCGCCTACGAGTCCGGAAAGATGGGCGATCACTTCGTCGGCGATACGGCTAGCATCGCGTCCAACGCGTGTCGGGTCGAGAGCCACCGTGCCGTGAAAGCGGCGCGGGAGCGCAGCGCCATCCGTCTGCGCCGCTCCGGCTGCGCCGGGGGTCGACAAAGTTATTCCGCCAGCAGGAGCTTCCGAGCCTCTGGACCCCGCACCCATCCCATCCGTACCTGGCACCACCGTTGACGGAATCTCGGCGTCCATCTGTCGCCGGGCGATATCTGGCTTGACCAATAGCCCTGTGCTATCCTGCGATATCATGACCATTTGCCCGCCCCGCAGGCCTTTATATCGACTCTCCGCCTCGTCGTAGCTCTCGGCGTATGCGAATGTATCCGTCTGCCACGTGAGCAACGCTATACCGTCCCGACATGCCTGAACAAGCACCTCCGGTCCGGCTAGGCGCGGCAGGTAGAGATAGCGCGCGAAATCCTCCACGAGTTGTTTCACTGCGACGTGCTTCCCGCGCCAGAGTGGCACGTCATCCATGTGCTTTCTTAGGATCGTCGAGCCGAGCGAGGTCACCAACGACTCATCGCTCCGGAGTTTCTTGCTCGCCCTCACTGCAAGCGCGTCGGCGCCCGAAAGCCGGATCGCCTGCCAGCTAATCGCGGCCTGTGGGTTTGCCTGTTCCGGCACCAACAGCCATTGGTATGCCTCGGGCATTCGCGCCGCAATCGCCGAGTCCGCGGCCTGTCGCTGCGTCTCGGCTTGGCGCACCTGATGCGGGTCGAGGTTGAGCGCCACCTTCTCCGCCAGGATCGACTCCCATGCCAGGAACCTGCAGACGGCCTCGTCCAAGTCTTGGAGGCGCGCTTTATCGGCGACGAGGAAGACCAGCATGTTGCGATAGATGCGCGGAGTATTGCCACGCGATTCGAGAATGGCCCGTGCCGCCGTCTCGGCTGCGCCGCCGGGTTCTTTGGAATACGGATGCTCGGCAAGCAGCACGACCAGCCGCGTGTCGAGATCGTCAGGCACGTCGGCTCCCGAGCGGGGCAGTGGGTGGATGCGCGCGAAGTCCCCCGTCTTGCGGAGGTCGGCGCGAAGCCGTGCGTCCATCTCCTGCGCCACCTTGTCGGGATCACGCTTGAGTTGTTCAGCGCGGTCTTCCGCGAGCTTCGTGACCGTCGGCTGCGTGGCGTACCAGAAGCGCGGGCCATCTTGATAGAGGTAGGTCGCCGCGACCGCAAGCCGCCGCAATGCATCGCCAAATACGGCTGGCGATTCGCCCGGCATCACGCAACCGAGCTTTATACGGCGATCCTCGAGCCCGCGGTGCGCCGCTTCAGCCGTAGGCGCCGAACCCAGATAGATGGTGCGCGCCACGCGCCTAGTCGCATGCAGCTTGCCCAGGTTAGGCTGATCAGCATCAATTTTTAGTGGGAGCGAGCCCGGGCCGTCCACGTCCTTCTCAATGATAGGGGCCCAATTATCCGAGAGGTAGCGCGTCAGCTCGGACTGCACGCGTATATCGTCGATTGGCACCGTCGAGGGAAGAATCAGTGGATTGCGGTCGCCCTTTTCCCAAAGACTGTGGATCACAGCCGCCATGAGGCGCAGTACGCCGCGCGTGCGCTGGAACTTAACGAGCGTAGACCAGTCGGTGTAGAGTCGGTCGAAGATTTCAGGGTGGATCGGATAGGCAGCCTGGATACGTTTCTCATAATCGCCTCGACTGCATTCGGGCGGAAACTCGGCCCGCTGGGCTCGATAGAGGTCGGCGAACGCCCGCGCGATCACATCTCGCTGTTTGAAGGCGTCGGGCCCGTCAAGCGGCTCGAACAGGCGCCGCCGCACGATTTCGAAACTCTCCTCGGCAGTCGCCGGCCTCCACGACGCTTCCAGTCGCCCAATCACATTGCGCAGCCTATCGAGTGCCTCTCGCCCACGGATACCGCCTACCTCCACGTCGTCGGATTGAGTGTGCGGCGAGCCGTATGTGTCCGATGCGGGCAGCGAGATCACCAGCATGCAGTTACCCGCAAGTTTGGCCGACTCGGTAAGCACCTGGGCGAAGGTGAATTGGGTCTCGAAGCTGCCGGCAGGCAGGTCGCCCTGATCGTGGAGTTGGCGCGCATAGGCCACCCACTCGTCGACCAGCACGAGGCACGGTCCGTACTCCTTGAACAGCTCGCGCAGCACATCGCCCGGGCTAGTCGCATTCTCGTCGTCGGCCTTGACGCGCGCAAAGGCTTTCTTGCCGCCTAGCTGATAAGCCAGCTCGCCCCACAGCGTGCGAACCACAGTGCCGTCCGGCTTGGTGACGGGATTCCCGGGTGAGATCTTGTTCCCCACGAGAACCACACACTTCGCTTTGGGCAGGCTCTTCACGCCCGCGCCGGCAAGCACCGCGTCGATGCCAGCCAGTTCATTCGCGTTTACCCCCGAGAGCAAGTGGTAGAGCGCTAGCATGGAGTGGGTCTTGCCGCCGCCGAAGTTAGTCTGGAGCTGAACCACCGGGTCGCCGCCCTTGCCTGAAATGCGCTGCACGCCGCCCACGAGCAGACGTTTCAGGCTCTCGGTTAGGAATGTGCGGCGGAAGAACTCCTGGGGCTCCTTGTACTCAGCCGAGCCTTCACCTAAGTGCACCTGCCATAGATCGGCCGCGAACTCGGCTTGCTGGTACCGGCCGCTCGCTACGTCGGCGTGCGGCGTCACCACCTCGCGCCAGGGCTTGAGCGTGCCTGTCGCTGCCGACTCGATCAGCGAGCCGCCGACTTTACGCTTCTCGCTGCGCACTTGCTCGTCATAGATGAGCCGGCGCAGCTCGAGCTTCATCTTGCCGACCTCGTCGGCCTGTGAGGCCGAGATGGCGGTAAGCAGCCGCGACATCGAATCGAGGGCCCGGTCGGCGTCGTCGCCTGAGAATGGCTCCTGGTGAGCCCATTTGTTGCGAAAGTCACGCAACTCCTGCACCAACGAGCGCTCGGCGCGGCCGAGGGTTCGGCCGAAGACGTCGTTCCAAGACTCCCACATGAGTTTGAGGAGAGCCGCCACGTCCCAATCGGCGAGCTGCTTCTTGGCGGCGGTCAAGTCGTCGCCCAGGTAGCGGCGCGCCGCGCCTGCGGCCTGCGCGTGGTGCAGGTTCTTAAACTCACGATCCACGAATGGTGCGAGGCCTGAGCGGAGCAGGTCCATCGCTTTACCGACACGTTCCTGATTAGTAATTGCCATGGCTTATTCCTCGGTCTCCTCGAAAAGTGCACCTTGCTCGGTTCCCGGCTTGCCGCCCTCGCGCGATAGGCGGACGATTTCTGGCCAGCTCTGGACTAGGCCGTTGTAGGCCAACGCTTCTGCCGCGCGCTTCTTGCGCTCGCAAAGAGTGTAAAGGCGGTAGGCAAGCTCCCGGGCAATCTCCGCTTTCGCGCCAAGCTTGGCGACAAGTTCCGCCGCCGCAGGTTCGCCGCCGAATCCGAGCAGGCGGATCAAGTGGTGGACAATCTCCCAGACGGTGAGGCGCGAGTCGGTGGACGAATCCCAGTCGGCGGGAAGCTCCTCGGGCCGGAACAGGCGCACCTTGCCATGCTTTGATTCGAGGATTCCGGCTTCAACCATGCCAGCGACGCTCGTGTTCTTGGACTTAGATAGTTGTTCGGCAACGCCGTATTCACCCTCGTCGAAGCCCACCTGCTCGAACCAGGTCAGCGCCCAGCGACTGTCGGCATCGAAGTCGCCCTCCTGCTCGGCCAGTGCCTCGTCTAAAGTCTGATTGATAAGCGCCAGCGCCTCGCGTACTGAGAGTGGCTTTCCTTCGGCCCCGAGCACTCGAGAGTAGCGGGTATAGACCGCCATTCCCGGGCCGATGGCCGCCTGCGCCAGGTCCACCGGGGCAATGTTCCCGCTCTGCAAGTGGGCAAGCGCCTGCGGCAGCTCGGTCTTGAGCGCGGAGATGAACTCGCGACGTGTGGCAGTGGGCGCGTCGGCGACACGCACTCGGCAGACAAGGACTATGCTGGAGGCGAGGGCCGATACATTCTTCTTGAGATTCCCGGTCAATTCAGTTCGCATCGGCCAAGTGCCACTGACGGCAAAGCCGGCGCGGATCACTGCATCGAGAAAGCTTTCCCAGCCCGTGCTGGCCGTACCGAGCTCGCTCTCGCTCTCAGACTGCTTGAAGGCGTAGTAGATGGTGACCGGAAAGCCGGGGTGCGCCTGCTCGGAGAGTCGGTGCATCGCCTGGGTCATGCCGTCAAGAAAGAACTCCTCCGCTTTCTCCTTGCTGCCGTGGCGAAAGGGCGTTGCCACCAGCTCTTCAGCCTTAGGCACTGCAAGCGTCGCAAAGAGGTCGGGAAAGACTGTCCGCATCGAGCGGCGCAACCAGACGTAGAAAAAATCCGATAGGTCAGCATAGCCGATGTTGTCGTAGTAAGGTGGATCGGTGGAGACAAGTTTATCAGTCGAAAGGCTTTGTTGCTGGGCATCCTGAAGCAGCGCAAACCCAGGAACTTCTGTCAATGCTGCATCGATACACTCTGCGGGGAACTCAAGTTGACCGAGCCAATTGCCGCTAGAATCACTAAATGGGTTGGATTCACAGAAATCCCAAGTCATCGGCAAAGCCTGTCTGGCGAAGGCTTGTTGGATTTTTTGACCTGTATTATCCCAAAACGAGATTGTGCAACCTCGGTTAGCTTGCCTACTAACCGTGAGTGCAAGGTAGGTACCTACTGCCTCGGCGTAGGCAGTGGCTCCTGCGCCTTGGTCGAGTAGCGGCCTGCCATCATTGGGGAGGCCAGCAGTGATTGCATCGCGAAATACGCGCTCGCGCGCCTCACCCACCAAATCCGAGAAGGTTGTCAGCGCAACGAGCTGGCGTGGGGTAAAGAGGTCACGCCACTTCGTCATCCCGTATCCCTGAACGCGGAAACCGAGGGCCTTAGCAGGCAAATTGGTCTCAGGTGCATCCTTCGGCTTTGCGTTCAGCGCGGTCGCTTCCATCTCTGCTGTCGGCGACAAATACACTCGCCCGCGATTTCCCTCCGCCACGAGGGCCATCAATCGCGTGCCCATCCGTCCCGCTTTGGCCTCGGATCGGAGATATTCGAACGGCATCGGCGTTCCCGACATAAGGCAGAGAAAGCTGCTTCTACTGCTGCCGGACTTGGTGCCTCGCTTCACTGCTTCCGCATCCATCGGCTTTCCCACCCTCACCGTGAAGCGGTAGCCGCCGTTTTCAATCACCGGCTCGATGTACGCCTCCTTGCCGGACTTCGAGGAGAGCAGAAAGGTGGAGGCGAGCGGCACTTCCACCTGAGCGAATGCTGGGTTCGGGCTCTTAACCGTGCGCGCCCATATCCAGGCGATCACGGTGAGCGATTTGCCCATATAGGGCTTGAGATCTGGTCGGTCCTTGGCCATTTCAGCCGTCACCTCGACCTGCCGATACAAGTGGCCGATACGCTTTTCGGCCTCGTCGCGCATCCACTGGCCGTAATATCGCACATCCTCGGCCATCCCCTGCGCGCCACGCCAGCTCTTGCCCATCTGCGTCTTCTGCTTTTGGGCCCTCGGATTAGCCGGCGACTTCCCAGCGAACTTAGGCGGAATCTCGATCATCGCTTTATTGATTAACACGGCAACCGGGTTCAGGTCGCTGGCATAAGCGTTGAGCCCAAGCCGCTGTGCTTCCAACGGCAGCGCACCGCCGCCAGCAAACGGGTCGTGAAATGCTGGCAATTTCTTGCGATTAAACAGTTCCTTCGCCCGCGGATGATCCGCGTTCTCTGCGCACGCCCGTCGCCAGCTTTGCCAGATCTCGTCACGCGCTGCTTGTAGAACCGTCTCGTTGGTAGAGTTCTCCCAAAGCACTAGGTCTTCGATAATTCGGAAGAGCCGCCCGCGCTCCTGCTCTGCAGCTATGTTCTCAAGCGTTGGTTCTTCTCCAGGCAACGGCGCTTCAATTCCGGCAGCATGTGCTTTTCGAGCCAGACTCACGGCGTCTTCCCAGAGCTTTCTTCGTACCCGGTAAATACCCTCAGCTTTCCTGCGAAGCTTGTCGTCGCGAAGAAGTGTCTCAACATATGTTGAAGGGTCGTCAATCATCTGGGCGAAGATCACCGCCCGCGCCGCTGCGAGCGGCCTTCTTGCCCACCATAGATGCATCGTGCTGGGATGCCCGTGGCGAATCGCTTTCTCGCGCACGCTGGCCTCATTAATGGCATCCAGCGGTAAGGCGACTTCGATGAGTTTCTTCTTTTGGATCACGCAAGTTCTCCAGCTCGATCCAAGAGGTCGACAAAGTCGTAGTTCACGCTGCTCGCCCCAAAGTCCGGCTCGCGGTGGAAGGGCCGGCGAACATAGTGCACACGGTGGTTGTCGCCATCTAGAAATTCCACGATGGCCAGGATGAAGTCCTCGGGCTTGTTGAGCGAGTAGAGGATCTCGTTCTTGGTCACCGTAATCGTTTCGGCGCCGCTGACACGACCTTTCACTTCCAGGAAGCGCAGGCGCCCCGTGCCCGGTATGCGCGATTCGATGTCGTAGCCAAGCTTCTCGAGTTCGCGGTCTGTGGGGTCGAAACCGAGCTTCCGCTCGACTTCCATCACGATGGCGCGAGCCCGCGCCGCGGCGACCTGCGTATCGGCCGGCGTGGCCGCCTGGGGCAAGGGCCGTCGTGTCATCGCAGCAACGAGTCCTATGGGCACGACAACCAGCCCCCCGAGGACTGCAGGAGGCAAGGTGGAGAGTTGCGCCTCAGCATCAAGCTCGGCCAAGCGCTTCTGCAACCGCCCCTGCAGATCGTCGGCACGGCGGCGAGCTTCGCCGGAGTTTAGCCTCGCGCCAGCCTTGCCTGCTTGTTCCTGAAGTTTCAACTGCTCGGCGCGATGGTCCCAGTAGGTGATCTCCTTTGTGAGCCGGTCTTTAACCGCAGCACGGGTTTTCTCGATCCACTCAAGGCGGCGGCCGCGCACCTCGACTACATGGTCGGGGACAACATTGGCAATCGCGTGGCCGAGCGCCTGCTGCTCAAGCTCGCGGGTGATCCAGGCGCACTCGGGGCGTGCGAAGAAATCGTCCACCGTAGGTTCGCCCTTTGCTAGCGGACGATAATCGAGATAGGGGGCGTAGTGCAAGTAGCGCGCCTGGCCCGCAACGTCAACCTCGACGTAGAGCATACGCTTGCTAATCGTGCGCCGTTCGCCGGAGGGGAGGACTTGCGCGTCCTGGATGGCATGTTCCAGATAAAATAGTACGCGTGGGCTTGTGCCGGTGTCTCGCTCATCCACTAGCACGGTGCCGCGGCGCAGGAGGTCGCGATAGCGCTCGAGCGTTAGATCAAGGACCGCGTCAAGCAGCGGGTGGCCGGGACAGACGAAAGCAGCCATCGGCTGGCCGGGCGGGGTTAGCAGATCCTTCTCGAAGGCGATACGTTCGTAGCGCTGGAGCACGGGCTCGCCCATGCCGATGGCGCGATCGCGGTTGCGCACGGGCGGGGGCACATGGGTGATCTCATAGCGGCGCGGCTCACGTTGGCGGACAGTGCCGCCAAGGTGCTTGAAGGCTTCGAGAAAGAAAGACTCTATATAATGCGGCTGCAGTCGACGGGCCTCTGCGCGCTCCATCTCCTCACGCACGCGGGCCACGCGGCTGGAGTCCATTGAGTCGTGGGCGAGCGCACGCTCTTCTATCAGCCCTTCCAGATGCGAGCGGTCAACGGCCTGGGCGATAGCTTGGGTCAGGCGCGCACGTACCTCGGGTTGGTCGCCATAACGGATGGCCTCGATCAAGAGATCGCGCAGCGGGCGGCCCTCGAACTGAAGCTTGCCAACCACATCAAAGACCTGGCCGCCAAGAGCCTGGCGGGCCTGCTCCAGTTTTTCGAGCAGTGTGCGGTAGACATCGCCCTCACGTGTCTCCTCGGCCACGAGGTTCCACAAGTGGCAGACTTCGGTCTGGCCTATGCGGTGGATGCGTCCGAAGCGCTGCTCCAAGCGGTTGGGATTCCACGGCAGGTCGTAGTTCACCATCAGGTGCGCACGCTGTAGGTTGATGCCTTCGCCCGCGGCGTCAGTGGCGAGCAGCACTTGCACCTGGGGGTCGTGCAGGAAGCTTTCCTGGGCCTTACGCCGCTCTTCGCGCCCCATCCCGCCGTGGATGATCATTAATGCGTCCGGCCGGCCGAGCAGAGATGAGATCTGGCGTTCGAGGTAGTTGAGAGTGTCGCGGTGTTCGGTGAAGAGCACCAGCTTTTGCCGAGGCGAGGAAACGGGTGGCGTAATGGCACCGGCGCCATAAGGGACGGAGGGCATCTCCACGCGACCGCCCAGGCCCGCGGGCGTGAAGATCACGCCAAGCAACTGTGAAAGCTCCCGCCACTTAGTGTCCTGGCCACTTCGGCGCACTTCGGCCGCCAGAGATTCGAGCTTCGTGAGGGTCTCTATCTCGAGTTTCAGCTCAGCGATAGTGCTGGCCGCAGTAGCCTGATCGAGCACCTCTTCTTCAGCGGCCTCAACTTCGTTCTCTGGTGCTTCATCGAGGTCCTCGACGTCCTCAGCATCGAGAAGGGGTCCGGCGACCACGAGCTGAGTGGGGGAGGCTGCCCCGCGTTGCAAGAGTTCCAGCTCGCGCAGGCGCTTCTCCAGGCGCTCACGGCGACGCCGGAGGGATTGGAAAATTGCCTCAGGGGATGATGCGAGGCGGCGCTGTAGGATTGTTAACGCAAAGCCGACAGTGCCGGCATGCTTTTCATTTTCGAGCGCCTCTGCCCGGTTGAACTCGCCACGTACATATTCGGTGACTTCCTTGTAGAGGTGGGCCTCGGCGGCCGTAAGTTTAAATGGCACTGTGTACGCGATGCGCTCCGGGAAAAGCGGACGGCCGTCGAACTTGAGCAGGCCCTCCTTCACCATGCGGCGCATCAGGTCGGAAACCTCCACCTGGTGCACGCCGTCCCGGAAGCGTCCTTCGAAGCGGTCGCCGTCGAGGAGTGCGAGGAAGAGCTGGAAGTCTTCTTCCTTGCCGTTGTGAGGGGTCGCCGTCATCAAGAGAAAGTGACGGGTGAGCCCGGAAAGGAGCTGGCCAAGTCGATAGCGCTTGGTGTACTTTACCTCGCCGCCGAAGAAGGTCGCCGACATCTTGTGCGCTTCATCGCAGACGATAAGATCATAGCGGCAGTCAGGCGCACTGAGCTTCTCCTGGACACCCTCATTGCGGGAGAGTTTGTCGAGCCGGGCGATGGCGAGATCGTTTTCGAGGAACCAGTTGCCTGTTCGGGCAGCTTCCAGCTTATCATTGGTCAGGATCTCGAAGGGCAGATGGAAGCGGCGGAACATCTCGTCTTGCCATTGCTCGGCGAGCATTCCGGGGCAGACGACAAGGCAGCGCTTCAAGTCGCCGCGAGCGATCAGTTCCTTGATAAGGAGTCCCGCCATGATTGTCTTGCCTGCGCCCGGATCGTCTGCTAATAGAAAGCGCAGAGGCTGGCGCGGCAACATCGCCTCATAGACGGCCGTGATCTGGTGCGGCAGAGGCTCTACGAGAGATGTGTGCACCGCAAGCACAGGATCGAATAGATGCGCAAGGCGAATCCGGTGCGCCTCAGAGACCAGCCGAAAAAGGGCGCCGTCACCATCGAAGCTCCACGGCCGGCCTTGTCCGATCACTTCCAGACGCGGCTCATCGTAGCGGTAAAGGATCTCCTCGGCAACCCGGCCTTCTGGGGTGCGGTAAATGACAGTCAGGGCATCGGAGCCATGCCACTGCACGCTCACGACGGTTGCCGTACCATCCGGGAGGAGGCCCCGGAAGGTCGTATTAGGTTTGAGATCTTCGAGCTTCAAATGGCCACTCCCGTACGGCGACTATGGGCTGAGGTTGAGGGCGCTTCGACGTGAGGTGCCAACCCCTCGTTTTTTGTTAGCCTTATCCGTTCGACCTTAACCCGCCTCTCCGCTCAATTTATCACCGCTAACATGGGATTTTCAAGCCAGATAGCTAAATTCAGGCCTGCTCCGACCCAAATACATGTATTGACAAGTGTCCAGACCCACCTTATAATGAGCTTGGCATCAGGAGAGGCTCTCTAATGCAGAGCCCGCCAACCTGGCATCGGACAGCCAAGGTGGCAACTCGCCGAGGGGCGAGGATGTGGTCGCTGAGATAGGCGGCAAAAAATCGTCCGTGCGTATGAACCCGCTCTCCTGATGTAGGAGAAGCGGGTTTTTTGTTGCCCGCCCTCTCTTTGCCCCGCATCCATAAGACCCCTCCGGCGCCCTGAAGCTTGAAGGAGGAATTTCTTATGCCCCAACAAATGTGGCGTCCCAGCTGTCAATGTAATCTTGGTATCCACAGCATGGGCTCTCCAAATTGCCGACAATGCGGGCAGCCCGGACAGTACGACGGTTGGCACCTGGGCATGCACGAAGCGATGGCAGCCTACACGAAACGAACCGGCATGGCGCCGATAGGCCCTCATCGCCGTCTGACGGACGAGCTGTTCGGTGGCCGATTCGTGCTCTGCCGTACCTGTGATGGCCGCGGCGTGCTGGACGCCGAGGGTGGGCGGACTTGGAAAATCTGCACCGACTGTCAGGGGCTCGGCTGCTTCTTCAAGGGGACCATGCAGGAATTCCAAGAGATCCGGGCCCGGATCCTGGAGCAGTTCCCCAAAGCGGCTGCTTCGTCTTTCAAGCCGGATGAGAAGCTGATGAGATATTGTGCTGACCGAGGCCAGGAAGACAGCGAGAAGAACCTCTGGATCGTCCAGAAACTTCTCTCTCCGGAAGCTGAGATCAGGTGCGTCTTTTACACGCTGGCGGTCAGGAACGAGGCCCTGGAGAAAAAATGGCGGGGGGGATTGTCCGATTACTGGAGCAAGTACAACACGATCCATAACGCGAGCCTCACCGTCAGCTGTTTCAAGGGGCCGTATTGGGACGGCCAATACGGAGAGCTGACTGGATTCGGGCTCGTTGAAGGAAAGGATTTCATACTCTTTGACGCCAGCAATGTCATCACGATGAAGGATTTCGAGCCGTTACGTTTTCGGGTGGACTGGCTCGCCGGTCATGTCCATAAGGCCGGCATGATGATCTTCTTGAGACATTAAGGTGCGATCATGGAAATTTGCCTGGTACAAGAGCGGAAGCTTCTCCATGTTCTTTTCAATTGTGCCGAATTTTCTGAAGAGCGATTTGAGGGCGCGCCGTTCAGGCGTCGGTTCGGAGACCCTCAGGGTGTAGCATTCACATTTGAGAAGACCGGGAAGCGCCGTTTTCTCTACATCAGCTTTGACCGATATAAAGACCCGGAGGTCCTCTTCCGGATCGCAAACGGTCAAGCCATAGGCGAGATGCAATTGCTCATTAAACTGGCTCATTTGCCGCGGGCCAAAATGTTCGGATCTTGGGTCCAGCTTCCTAACGGGCGAAGTGTGGAGCTTATCGATACCTTGGGATTTGAGCTGCGGAAAACCTGGGAAGGCGTCTGGGAATCCGAGAATAATGAAACGGAAGTTAATCGGCGTCTCCGCCGGATGAGGCTAAATAGATTAAGAGACGAGCTCCCCGGAGTATTCGCGGAACGGCCCCGGGGCCTGCTTGGCGCGGCCGGAAAGGAGCTCCTTTTCAGCGATGCGCTGACTGCGGGCGAGCCGGATTTACAGAGTGGCGGGGAGTTCCGGGCCGACACCGAGTCAATGACAAAGCGCGGGGTCGAACCTGAGAAGCGAAAGAATGTGGCGCCACCCCGTCTGCCCGACCTTGAGAGACAACTGGCTGCCACAATAGAGCGTGCGCTCAAGCTCATGGAACACATCGGTTACCTGCGAGGAGAGGGCGAGGCCCAGGTCGACTCTGCCATTCCCCCCGAAAAACGGAATCCAAGCGACCTCGCCGAGTGCGACGGTTGTGAGAAGTTATATTACGAGAGCGAGCTGACTGAGCTAAATCCAGGGGTTTTTCTTTGTGATGCTTGCTACGATCCCGAGATGGAGGTGAAGACGGAATTCAGGAGACCGACCACAAAGGACATCAACAAAGCGATTCAGTTATTGCTCTGGAGGTGTCGCGATGCCCAGATTCACAAGGGTACGCCTGAGGGAAAGAGAGGATTCTATGGACTCGATGATTGGATCGCCCACGCCGAAGATCAAATGATCAGAGAACTGGGCCTGTGGTGCGAGGATATCCAAGCGTTGAACACCGGGTCGAGGGACAGCTGAGAGGATTCAGCCGGAGAGGCTACATGGAACGTGGATGGCCCACCTCAATGGAAATTTCGAAGCGAGTGTTGGTGAAGAAAGCATATCATCCAAACGCATCTTCCGGGACTCCCGGAATCCTACCCCCCCCCCGCGCCTGTTCAAACGCAGGAAGTCGAGAGTCAACGTCGACACAGGAGGCACGAATGAAAGCTCATATCACAAGAGCTATCGGCTATGTGAGGGTTTCAACTGACGAGCAGGCCCGGGAAGGGATCTCGATCGAGGCCCAGGAAGATAGGATCACGGCCCTAGCGACGGCCAAGGGCTGGAGCCTGGTCGAGATTATTAAAGACGCCGGCTATTCGGGGAAAAACCTTAATCGGCCTGGCGCCAAGGGTCTAGTCGATGCGTGCCAGCAGGGCTCAGTTGATGTAGTGATTGTATTCAAGGTGGACCGTCTAACTAGGCGGCAGCGGGACCTTTGGCAGCTGCTCGAGGAGGTCTTCGAGGCAAACGGGGTCGGCTTTGTGTCTGTCACCGAGGCGTTCGACACTACCACAGCCGCCGGGAAGGCCTTTCTCGGAATGATAGGGGTCTTTGCCCAGCTGGAGCGAGATCTCGTGTCTGAGCGCACAAGAGAGGCCTTAATCCATAAGAAGACGAAGGGGGAATGGGTCGGCCGCCAGCCCACAGGGTTCAGGATGAACGAAAGGGGCAGGCTAGAGGAGGACCCCGACGCGTTGAAATTGATCGCTAGGGCAAGGAGGCTCCGCAGGAGGGGCGCTAGCTTTGGATCAATTTCCAGGGCTCTGGAAATGCCGAAAACGACCGTCTATAGACTCGTAAACGCCAATTTGAGGAATCGTAACCACAACTATCTAAATACGATAGCAAACTAGGGCGTTCCAAAAAGGGTCCTTTACGGAACGAATTAGCCTAACCTTCGTATTCTCGTTTTGCAGAAAGCCTGTCTCATTTATTTCATTAAAGCTATGAATTTGGCTCCCTTGCCTTTCGACTTCCTTTATTTTCATTTCCCCCCATGTGGAGCTGGATTTTTGCTCGAGAATGCGAATTCTTCTATTCTTGTGTAACCAGGGGAATATATATTCCATTGACTTTTCGATCATGCCAATTCAGCCGACTTCCTCATTTCCTTTGCTGGACCCTAACGATATGGTTATAATTGAACCGGCTGAGGGAATGATGGTAATGAACCGAATAATTGAAGCCAAAGAAAGGGCAGAGCGCTTTCTTTTCTGGGTGGCAGATCAAAAATGGGCGGACACAATCAAAGACACTAACTCCACGGAATTCAAATATAACGTACTTGATTGGCCATTTAGGTTTGAGGCTTATGCATATCTTGGGCACAGATACAAGAAACATATCCGCAGATTCGCGCAAGAGTTAAAGGCACTTTGGTCAGAATGGGTCGTCTTGAAAGAAAAGCAGGGATCTGCAGAAAAAGAGATATTTTGGCAACTAGACGACGTTTTCCCCTTAGCCAGATCATTTAACACTTTCACGTTTAGTCCCTTAAAAAAAAGCCCATTTTTTAAGTCCGGATTTTCGATAGGACCAGACGTGGATGTGGACATGCTAGTTTCTATGTACAGAGCAAAAGAGATATTGGGCATAGAGGGGTTTGATAATAATTTCACAGCAGCCGCAAGAATGTTTATCAGATGGTTATTGTGTAATGACATTACTTATTACGTGAGCCATAGGACTATTTGGCAAATTTCTAGAAGCCCTGCTCTGAGAGCAGCGATGATAGATCACATAAGGCTATCATTTGCTCCGCAGGTTCAACGTAAGATAGCAGATGAAGAAGAAATATACGAAGAACGCTGCAATGAATTGAAACACTCATATATAACCGATACGGCATCCTACTTGGCTGCGGCGGATGTATATCTTTGGGCCGAGGCCGGATTCTTTTTTCTCTCAAATGATTTGGGAAGTGAGTGTAGCAACATTGGCAATAAAGCGGCATTCAACTTGGTTGAAAGACAACGTGAAGACGGCTCCTTTAACGACGATGTGATAACAACCTGCCTTGCGGCTTCCTGCATTCATCTTGCGGGTGCAAATACAACGGCAATGGCAGTCAATGAAAAAGCAGTTGAATGGTTGTTACAACGTCAGGACAATGACGGTTCTTGGTCTAGTGATACCGTTATGTCGCTCTTTGAAGACAATCCTGATTGGACACCAAGCCAGAGGATTAAGGTAATCGCTGATCGCGCGCAAACTACTGTTATTGTGCTTGAGACTATCGATCTGATTAAGAAAATCGAACCACTCCCCATCTGGAGCGTAACCACCAAAGGACGGGTGCCCAGGAAGGACAAAGAGCCCCACATCTGCCCATTCTCCATACCAGAGGGCTCTTCTTGGAGTGATGTTTGCATTCGGTTCCTCAAACGAAGCGAGGATATTGATGTTAAGGTGGGTAAGAATCCCAACGGTGTATGGAATTTTGCCGCCCTTGGCTTCACAAAAAAGAAGGCCAAGGGACCGGACATTCGTTGGGAATTGCTAAAAGTATTGGCGGGCGTGGGGGGGGAAATCTCGTGGGAAAATAAGGGACGCTCTAACTTCAAAAAAAATATCTCTCTACTCAGGATAAAGCTAAAAGAATTGTTTGTAACTGAGGATGATCCTTTTTGCCCCTATCAAAAGTGTAGGTCCTATAAAGCAAGATTCACGATATTGCCTTATGTAGATACCGACGAAGATATACGCTCAGAGTCAGAAACGCTGAACTCACTTCGTGATGACATCGAAAAGAAAGAACTGATGCACCACCGCAAAATTCAATCAGCGAATTATCGGGAAATAAAAGGGCTAGATCGAGAGGAAGAGGACTCATAAATCGAGGGCAGATACACCCTCCTCGGCCCCCGTGAATAATTCACGCAGTATGAAAAAAAACTTTAAATGATTCGAAACCTAAGCTATGTAGCACATAGCAAATAAATAACCTCCTCCCGGCCTTCCTTAAAAGCTACCTAGTAATCTCTGCCTCGGTGAATTTTCACCATTCCTCGGTGATCGCCAAATTATTTTGGAGGCACCAATGAATGAAATGCAAAAAGGAAAGCCAGACGCCGAGGAGGTGGATATGCAGGAAATCATCGCAAGAGTCAAATCCCAAGCGAGCCTGGTAAAGATCTGTGAGGGCTATGGCGTTAAACTGATCAGGCGTGGGAGTAAATATGTTTGCCTGTGCCCCTTCCACGTTGAAAGCAAGCCCTCGTGTACTATCTATCCCGCGATCAACGTTTTTAAGTGCTATGGCTGTTCTGCATATGGTGACGTAATTGAATTTATGAAAAAGCGGGAAAATCTTACGTTTATGGGCGCGCTAGAAAAGCTAGCGGGTATGCTCGGGATCGATATGCAGGCACCAATTAAGGATGGAGATGACCCTACGCAGAACCGTCTCAATGAAGTTCTGGACCTCACGGTTGGCTTCTATTGGCAAGAGCTGAAAAGCCGACTGGAGAGCCATGATCCGACCCTCGAGGCCTTCTTCCGTAATCGCAGGATTATCAAAGAGTCGGTGGACAGGTTCAGGATTGGTTTCGCTCCCTCCCAGAATGAGCTTGTTGCCTATTTACTAAAGGCCAGAAGATTCCATCCAAATGAGGCCCTGGCAGCTCAAGTAATCAGGCAAAATAACTCTGGAGACCTCTATCCGTTTTTCAGAAACCGGGTAATTTTCCCCTTTATGAAGGACGGGAGTGCAACCTACCTCACGGGAAGGTCAATTGACCAGACGGGACCTCGATACCTCAACCTGCCGTCCGGAGAATTCTTCAAGAAGACCATCTATAACCTCGATGCCCTGAATTCCGCGGCAAAAGACATTTACATTACCGAAGGAATCATCGACTGCATCCTGGCCGAACAAATGGGTCTCTCGGCCATCGCACTCGCCGGAATTTCCACCAACGATGACACTGCCAAGCTGCTGATAGCCAAAGATGTTTACATCGTCTTCGACAACGAAGAGAGTGGGGTCAGCCAGAAGGGCGCTGAAAAGCTAGCGTTAGACTTGTTTCACGACGAGAAGGAATCACGAATCGTGACGCTACCACGTCGGCCGGGTTTCACAAAGGTCGACCTGGGAGATTACCTCCTCTCTGAGGGCAAGGAAAGATTCCTATCACTTGCTAAGCAGGCAACCAATTTAATCGAGCATAGGATTGACAGGGCTGCCCAGGAAAATGAGGCCGATAGAATTGGGTTTATCCGGGATGCGATTCTCCCCCTGATTTGTCATCCCCGAATAGCGGGTATGGATAGGGCCCGGTATCTGATGAAGATGAAAGACAAGCTGGTGCTGCGAACCGAGGAGTTTCAGGCCCTTAAGAAAGAAGCCTCCGAAATGAGGAAAACCTGGCGGTCCGACCGTCCTGCGGAGATCTCGACGGAGATAAGCCATGAGTTGACGGCGCAGGAAAGAGAGGAAGCCCTCCGATATCTCAAGGATCCGAACTTGGTCCAAAACCTGGTCACGGATATCCGCAAGATAGGGATCGTGGGCGAGGATTCGAACGCGCTTGCTCTTTACTTGTTTTCGTTGACCAGGAAATCCGATAAGCCGATCTCCGCGGTAGTTTTTGGAGACTCCTCTGCCGGCAAGAGCTACCTTGTCAACTCCATCTGCAGCCTGATCCCGGAGGAAGACCTACTTGTCCTATCAAGTGCGTCTGCCAGGAGCTTCGAACATGCCTCGGAGGGGCAGCTTAAACATAAGTTCATTGTGGTTCAGGAAATAGAGGGGATGGAACAGGTGGAGTCGACCATTAGGGTCATGCAATCCGAGGGTAAGCTCGCCCGCTTCTTTGCCGTTAAGAACGAGGAGACTGGTCGGATTAAAACCATTCAGAACAACGTTGAATGCCCCGCGTGTATCATAACGACAACAACCAGGGACCGTGTGCATCCCGAGAATATGACGAGGATCTTCGAACTCTATGTGAACCAGACCCCTGAACAAACGGCACAGATCCTTGATTTGGACAGAGAAAAGGTGATGTATGGATGGACGGCAAAAGAAAAGCAGATCGCTTCGACCATAGCCCTGCATAAGAATGTTCAGCGGGTCATTGCTGATATCAAAGTCATCATCCCGTTTGCGGAGCACATAGGTTTTCCCAAGGAATCTATCAGAAGCAGAAGAGATTTCCCACGGTTCTTGGACCTGATCAAGGCAGTGTCCCTGATTCGTCAGTTTCAGAAAGAGCAAAAGAAGACCGCTGATGGAGTTGAATGCATCGAGGCGGACTTAGAGGATTATAGGGTCGCTTTTAATCTGGTGATGAAGCTCTTCGCTGCGACCTTTTCGCCGATTTCCGAGAGAACCAAGAATGTCCTGAAGGTATGCGTACAGATCGAGAATGAGCCATTCACGCGGGACGACGTAAAGCGTAAGGCCAAGGAGCTGGGAATCCCCATCTCCGAAAACCGAAACACGCTGGCCCGACAGCTGAGCTCTCTGTGTGAGGACGTCGAGGCTCTTGAGCTAGTCGAAGGGTCGCAGGGGAAAACCTGCCTTTACAGAAAGAAAATCTCCACCCTAGAGGAATTGAACGGGGCTGAAATCAGCCTCATTCCCACGCCTGATCAGATAGCGTCCAAGATCAGCCGAGAAGGAGAGGAAAAAGGAGGCTGCCCGTGAACTTGCATGTACAAGTCAGAACTAGCACGGGTGGCACTGTGCAAGTTCCCATATGGGGAAAAATAGGGCAAATACCCCAACTTGCACACTTGCATAGCGAGAAAGAAGAAATTAAAAAAACAAGCCGCAGCTTTTTATGCCGACCCTCTAAGACCTGTGCAAGTGTACAAGTTCCGGATCTAGCCTGCAAACGAGCTACCGCTCGGTGTCAGCATAACGCAAAACACATAGAGCGGCCACGTTCGAGCGTCCTGTGGAACCGTGCTGCCCGATACAGTGCCAGGAGAAGGCCAAAAACGGAGCCCGCCGACGTTACTGAGACTATCTCTGTGAGTGGTCGGCTTCAATGTTATATCGAGTTTCGAGACCAAGATTTCAAAGGAGAATACAAATGAGAAAGAAGGAAGAGACTGTTCCACTAAGGGTTGATGACGGAAGGCGAGATGATGAAATGATCGACCGAACGCTATTTTGGCCGTCTTCCGACTCCAGGGGAATCACGATTGATGATCCTCCTATCCATGAGCAACTGGATAGGCTTCTAGATTGTATTGAAACGCTAGAGTTGGTCCGGGATGACTTCAAGGAATTAGACAGCGCGAGATGTCCAGATGAGCTAGATACTCCGGACGCAGGATCGCCCTGGAATGATGTTCTACGGCGGCACATGGAAAAGAGACATCAACTCTTAGGACAAGCCCTCGCCGCTCTGATCGAAACCGTTACTTGCGAGGTCCGATTCTGTGCCGGCAAAGTAGGGCTACTTCCTGAATTACCTCCCGAGTGAGCCAATTGAAGAACTAGTGGTGGAAAAATGACAGTGCAGGGACTACTTACGGTCAAGGAACTCAGTTCCTTCCTGGGTGTGAGTCCCTGTACTGTTTACCGTATGGTTCGGAAGGGTGAGATCCCTTTCATTCGTCGCCAGGGCCTCGGACTCCGGTTCAAGAGGGAGGATATTGATGTTTGGCTGGAGAAGAGCAAAAGCCGGTCCCTCCCCAAGCTCTCCGACCTCGCCAGCTTGACAATGCCTCTTGGAAGCACTATGAAGAAGTCTCATGGTGAAACAGGAGGTACTAGCGAGATGCCGAAAGGCAAGTTCAAATCTCGCCGAAATTTTGGTTTCGGTGCTGTCTATGTCAGAAAGTCGAGCTCAGGTAATCCCCGATATTACCTGGATTACCTCGAGAACGGAAAACGCATCCAGAGAGTCTCGAGAAGAGCCGCGAGCTTTGAAGACGCGTACGCGGAGCTCCGGCAGGCCGTTTTCAAGGAGCCCGAGAAGAAAAGAGTTTCATTTAGCACCTTCGCGGACGAGTACCTCGAGGACTACGCCAAGCCCACAAAGAAGAGCTGGAAAGCCGACAACGTTAGGTTGAAGAAGTTGAAGAAGTATTTCAAAGAGACCGACCTGCGCCTGATCACCCCGATGGAGATCGAAAGGTTCAGGTCTTCGCTCCTGGCTAAAGGGCAGCAGAAAAGCACGACCAACCGTTCCTTGGCCCTTCTCAAGCGGATGTTCAACCTGGCTATCGAAGAGGGCTACATGGAAGTGAACCCGGCCAGGAAGGTCAAGATGTTCTCCGAGGCCGAGAACCTCAAGGAGAGGATCCTGACGGATGAAGAGGAGCAGAAGCTTCTTGAGAGCTGCTGTGATCACATGAGGGACATCGTGACCTTCGCCCTCAACACCGGGATGAGGCTTGGCGAGATCCTGAACCTGACGTGGGCCAACGTGGACATGAAGTCTGGGATCATCAAGGTCGAATTCACCAAGAGTGGTAAGACGAGGATCGTTCCCATCAACCAGATGCTGAGAAAGATGCTGGCGAGGCCCAGGAAGAGGGGAGAGGTGTATGTGTTCACGAACCCTGACTCCAAGGACAGGTTCAGGGAGACGAAGAGGTCGTTCAAGACCGGCTGCCGGAAGGCCGGGATCGTGGGTTTAAGATTCCATGACCTGCGACACACGTTCGCCAGCCGGCTCGTGCGGAACGGCGTCGACATCGGAACGGTCCGAAAGCTCCTCGGGCACAGCACGCTCCTTGTGACACAGAGGTACGTTCACTCGGACGAAAGTATGCTCCGATCGGCCGTCGGTTCACTCGTAAGAAGCGAGAGTTTGTTACACCCGTGTGACATGGACGTACGCGAAAAGTTTGGACCCGAAATTCCTACGCCTGTAACTAGCCCAGAATCAGTGAATTAACTCACATGTGCGCCCGTAGCTCAGGGGATAGAGCGGTGGACTTCGAATCCAAAGGTCGGGGGTTCAAATCCCTCCGGGCGCGCTCTCTTATTTCCCCCTGATTATTCGATTTATCAGCGATTTGCGATAAGCCCTGACCCTCTCATCGCCTTCCGTCCGAAACCGTAATTTTCCGGCGCTTTCAGTATGTTTTGGCACGCCATGGGCACAAGGCGGGCACAAGGAGAAAGTCCCAACCCTGGCCGCTAATTAACCGGCTTTTCGGGGGAAAACTTAACTTGGTTAACTTGAATTGGCTCACACGCGGCAAGAGCCGTCCCTGACACTGTTGTGACGGCGACATCTAAGTGG